>Ga0116218_1000343_pt1 | contig 32896 bp, 25 predicted proteins | sample Sb_taG_2_FD_88966 | JGI IMG/M metagenome (GOLD analysis project Ga0116218, IMG submission 88966) | Peat soil microbial communities from Weissenstadt, Germany - Sb_50d_5_LS metaG | ecosystem: Environmental > Terrestrial > Soil > Wetlands > Peat | place: Germany: Weissenstadt | collected 2010-09-21 | reverse complement strand
GTGGCTGACCAAGCCGTTGCTTTACTATAGGGCATCCTTATAACTTGAATAATCCAACATTGCGGCAAACGCGCGTTGCCGCACTTTATGACTTATTAATTCGCATTAACGGCAATTCCCCTGAACGGCGCGGTTCTCCTGTCTTATGCTGCCCGCGGGATACGGGAGGGACTGCGACAGGCCCGGAAGACGCGCCCCGAAGTGATGACGCGTGTACCGTCCGTGAACGGTCCCCGGCGCCGCGGCGAAGGGTTGGCGCGATGGGAACCGGACGGGTGTGCGGCGGGACGCTGCTGGTCACGCCCGTGACGCTGGCGCTGGTCGTCGGCTGCTCGGCCGGCAGGGGCACCGCGAATGCATCCCGGCTGGAAAAGCCGGTGCTCAACGTGGCCGTGGATCCGGGCGTGGATTCGGCCGGCTTCTTCATCGCACTTGACCAGAACCTGTTCAAGGCCCAGGGGCTGACCGTCAATTTCATCGCCGCGACCAGCAGCCAGGCCGCGATCGCCGGCCAGGTGACGGGCGCCTACGACATCACCGGCGGGAACTACGTCTCCTATATCCAGGCACAGCAGCAAGGCCGAGCTGACCTGGACATCTTCGCCGAGGGGTCGGTGATGGGGCCGGGGACCCAGGGCATCTACACGACTCCCGGCTCGCCGGTAAAGACCCTCGCCGGTCTCAAGGGCCAGACCGTTGCGATCAATGCGCCGGACAGCATCTCCTACCTGCTGACCGCGTCGGTCCTGGCCGAGCATGGAGTAACCCCCGCGAGCGTGCATTTCGCCAGCATCCCGTTCACCGAGATGCCAGCCGAACTGGAATCCGGCGCCGTCAGCGCGGCCGTGCTGCCGGAACCGTTCGCCAGCGACGAGGAGGAGGAGCAGCAGCAGGGCGGCGTGCCGATCGCCGACCTGGACCAGGGCGCGACCACGAGCTTCCCGGTCGAGGGTTACGTGGTTACCAAGCAGTGGGCGGCCAAGCATCCGCGCACGCTGGCCGCGTTCTACACGGCGCTGGAAGAGGGCCAGCGGATCGCGGACGCCAGCCGCGCCGCCGCGGAGCAGGCCATGGTGGAAACCCCGGCCCCGTTCGGCGTGTCCGCGGAAACCGCGGCGGTCATGGCGCTGGACAGCTATCCGTTCAGCAATGGGCCCGTCGGCAGCGTGGACCAAGTACGGCTGCAGCGCGTGGTGGACGTCATGCAGCAGTTCCTCGGGTTTCCCAAGTTCGACATCGGTTCGATGCTGATGGGCAACGGCTGAGGCAACCCGTTCAAACCCCCGATCGTGAGCTGTCCTCGGGTCAGGACGCCATCCACGAATCGTCCGGAAGGGCGGATAAGGCCAGGGCCAGGACGATGGCGTGCAGGGCCAGCCCGACGCCCGCGCCCACCACCGTGCCGTTGATGCGGATGAACTGCAGGTCGCGGCCGAGAAGCAGTTCCAGCTGGCTGGAGGTCTCGGCGGCGTCCCATCGCTCGATGGTCCCCGTGACCAGGCCGGCGAACTCGTCGTGGAACTGGTCGGCCAGCGCCCTGACTCCCGACTCGACCATGCGCTCGAGGCCGCCGGCGAGAGCGCGGTCTGACCCGAGGCGGCGGCCGGCCGCCGCCAGCGCCTCGGCCAGCCGGCGGCGCAGCTCAGACTCCGGGTCGGCCGCCTGGGTCCGCAGGGTCTCCTTGGCCTTCTGCCACAGCGACGAGGACCAGTCCCGCAGCCCTGCGCTGCCCAGGATGTCGTGCTTGAGGCGCTCCCCGCGTTCGCGCAGCTCGGGGGAGGTCTCGAGGCGCTCGGGGAGGCCGGCGATCCACGTCTCGAGCTGACGCCGGGTCTCGTCGTCGGGATCGGCGGCCACGGCCAGCAGCCGCTGGCGCAGGCGGGTGTACAGCCGGTCGAAGATCCGCCGGTAGACCGCGTCGGGCACCCAGCCGGGGGCCTCGACCTCGAACCGCTCGCGAAGCTCCTCGTGATGGTCGGCCAGATAGCGGTCGGCGGCGGACACCGCCGCGTTGAGCAGCTCGGTGTGCTGGCCTTCCGCGATGATGACCCGAAGGGCCCGCCCGGCCAGCGGGGCCACCTCCACGGCGTCGATGGCCCGGTTCAGTTCGGCGGTGAGCACACGCTGGACATCCTCATCGCGCAGCGCCTCGGCCACCGTGACCACCAGGTCCGCGGCGTGCCCGGCGAAGCGGGCGGCGTTGGCCGGCTCGGCCAGCCAGGCGGCCAACCGGGGCACGAGGCGGGCGGACCGGATCCGTTCGGCCAGAACATCGGCGTTGAGGAAGTTCTCCTGCACGAACTGGCCGAGGGTGGCGGCGAACTGGTCCTTGCGCTCGACGATCAGCGCGGTGTGCGGGATCGGCAGGCCCAGCGGACGGCGGAACAGGGCCGTCACCGCGAACCAGTCGGCCACGCCGCCGACCATGGCCGCCTCCGCCCCGGCCTGCAGGTAGCTGAGGAAGGTCCCATGGACGCCGGCCGCCGTCACGGCCAGGAACAGGACCGTTACCGCGGCGAGGAGAGCGGTGGCCCGCCGGCGGGCAGCGGCCAGGCTACGCCTCCGCTCGGCCACCGACTCGCGATCGAGCCTCGATACCGGTGAAGCGGCCATCGCCGCGGTAGGTTCCATCGGGCCGTCCCCGGTCGGTCCGCGGCGCAGGGCGGAAGTCCGCGACCGCATTGGTCGAGTGTTTCCAAGCACGTCAGCCTTCAGTCTCGCAGGGCCGGCCGGCTGACCCGCCATCCAGGTGCACGCTCATGTAGTATCGAACAATAGAGAAAGTTTTCGAAAGTTTCGGAGACGCACGCGAGGTGCCCGTGGCCGCAGCGCCATCAGGGCCCATCCGGGTCGCGATCGTGGGGACCGGCGGCATCGCCCGGATTCAAGCCGCGGCCCTGAGGCCCGGCACGCCGGGCCCGGCCGCCGCGGAGCTGGCCGCCGCGGTGCTGGCCGCCGCCACCGACATCGACCCGGACCGGCTGGCCGGCTTCGCCCGTGAGCACGAGGTGCCCGCGACCTACCGCCACCTCGACGACCTGCTCGCCGACGCCCGTCCCGATCTGGTGCACATCTGCACGCCGCCATTTGCGCACCACCAGCAGGCGCTGGCCTGCCTGCGGGCCGGGGTGAGCGTCCTGGTGGAGAAACCGCCGGCGATCAGCCTCCGCGAGTTCGATGAGCTCGCCGCCGAGGCGGCGCCAGCGGCCGCCGGCCCGGGCCCGTGGTTTGCCACCGTCTGCCAGCACCGGTTCGGGGCGGCGCAGCGGCGGCTGCGGGCGCTGGCCGCCGATGGGGTGTTCGGGCGTCCGCTGCTCGCTGTGTGCCACACCACGTGGTTCCGTGACCAGGCTTACTTCAACGTCCCGTGGCGCGGCCGGTGGGACACCGAGGGTGGCGGTCCCACCATGGGCCACGGCATCCACCAGATGGACATGCTCCTCGACGTGCTCGGCGACTGGGCCGAAGTCCGCGCGATCGCCCGCCGCCAGGCTCGCCGCACGCGGACCGAGGACGTGTCGCTGGCGCACGTCACGTTCGCCAGCGGCGCGGTCGCGAGCGTGGTCAACAGCGTGCTGTCGCCGCGCGAGGAGAGCTACCTGCGCTTCGACTTCACCCGCGCGAGCGTGGAGGTGACGCACCTGTACGGGTACACCGACGACGACTGGCGGATCACCCCGGCGCCCGGCCGGAGATCGGCACAGCCGGTACCGCCGGAGCCGGAAGGCCCAGGCGCGCCGAGCGGTCACCGGGGCCAGTTCGCCGAGGTGCTGGCGTGCCTGGCGGCCGGGCGGCGCCCGCCGGTGGTGCCCGGCGAGAGCCGCCGCACGCTGTCCCTGGTCGCGGCGATCTACGGCGCGGCCTTCACCGGCCAGCCGGTGACCCCCGCGGACCTCGCTCCGCCCTCGCCGTTCTACGACCGCATGGACGGCGGGGCGGCCCCGTGGTGATGGCCCCGTGGTGATGGCGCCGTGGTGATGGCGCTGTGGTGATGGCGCTGTGGTGATGGCCCCGTGGTGATGGCGCCGTGGTGATGGCGCTGTGATGATGGCCCCGTGGTGATGGCCGTCCGTGACGAGGCCGCGAGCGTTTCGGCATTTTCGGGACCACGATGCATGCACCACGTAGGCCTCGGCCGAGGCCTACGTGGTGCTGGCCGGCCACGGGCGGCTGCAGACCCTCGGCGCGCGGGGGTACGCGGAGGCCGAGCTCAGCCCGGGTGACTGCCTGTGGTTCACGCCCGGGATCATCCACCGGCTGGTCAACGAGGGCGCACTGCGGCTCCTGGTCGTCATGGCGAACGCCGGCCTGCCCGAGGCCGGCGACGCGGTGCTGACGTTCCCGCCGGAGATCCTGGCCGACCCCGCGGCGTACGACCGCGCGGCCACGCTGCCGGCCGAGGGCGTGGCCGATGAGATGGCAGACGCGGCGCGGCGGCGGCGGGACCTGGCCATCGAGGGCCCTCGCGCTGCGGGAGGCGGGGCCCGCGGCGCTGGAGACGTTCTTCGCCACGGCGGTGCGGCTGGTGGGCGGGTGGGTGCCGGAGTGGCGGGAGCGGTGGCAGGCGGGAGCGCTCGGGGCCGCGGCGGCGACCGGGCGCCAGCTCGACCAGCTCGCCGGCGGGGACGCGGGACACCTGGCTGACGGCGTGATGCAACGTATCGTTCGGCCAGATAATCCACGCCGTTATGGCATGTGCGGCCTGCTGACCGGCTATGACCCGGCGGCCGCGACCATCAGCCCCTGATCGCGCCGACCAGGCCGCCGACCAGCTTGCGCTGGGCGAAGATGAAGATGGCCAGCGCGGGGATCATGGACACGGCGGTGAACGCGTAGACCCGCGCGGTGTCCTGGGTGTACGTGGACTGGAAGTTGGCCACGGCCAGCGGCAGGGTGTAGTGGTCCTGGCTGCTGAAGACGACCAGCGGCAGAAGGTAGGCGTTCCAGCTCGTGATGAAGGCCAGGATGCCGACGGTGATCAGGGCGGGCCGGGACAGCGGCAGCAGGATCCGCAGGAAGAACCGGATCCGGGTGGCGCCGTCCACGGTCGCGGCGTCCTCCAGCTCGCCGGGGACGGCGCGCATGAACGGGCGCAGGATGATGATCGTGACCGGCAGCGAGAACGCCGCCTCCGGCAGCGCCACGCCGAACAGGTTGTCGTTCAGGCCGATCTGCTGCAGCAGCAGGAACAGCGGCAGGGCCGCGGTGTTGAGCGGGAACAGCAGCCCGACGACGAACAGCAGGTAAAACGCCTCGCGCCCGCGGAACGTGTAGCGGGACAGCGCGAAGGCCGCCATCGAGCCGAACGTCACGGCCAGCCCGGTCGCCACCACGGCGACCACCACGCTGTTGGCCACGGCTTGCCAGAAGATCGACGAGGTGGCGATCGCGGTGTAGTTGCTCCACACCCACGGATGCGGCAGCGCGTTCGGGATGGCGTTGAGCTGAGCGGTGGTGCTGAAGCCGCCGATGATCATGTACAGCATCGGCGCGATCGTGATGGCCAGCACGAGCAGGATCACCAGGTAGCTGAGAACGCGTCCGGCCAGCGGCTGCCGCCGCCGAGCGAGATCGGGGTGATGCCGGCCGCCTTGAGCTTGGCGTCATCGGACTCGAGCTGGGCGATCGTGGTCGGCGGGGAGGTGATGCCGGCCTTGGCGAACAGGTCCTTGCGGTACCAGAAGCCCACCACGTGCTGATCGTACGGGATGCCGTACTGCTGGCCATTGACCTGCCAGCCCACGGCGGCCGGACCCAGCTCGCTGATCCAGCTGGAGGTGAGCGAGCTGAGGTTGGTCAGCTTGCCCGACGTGAACTGGGTGGCCTCCTGGCCGCCGCCCCACTGCTGGAAGATGTCCGGCGGGCTGTCGGATTTCAGGGCGATCGGCATCTTGGTGGTGAACAGGTCGCTCTGGATCGGGTTCATGCTGATCGTCACGTTGGGGTGCGCGGCGTGGAACGCGGTTACGACGCTCTGCCAGACGCCCAGCAGGGGCTGGGTGTTGCCGTTGTTCCACCAGGTGAGGGTGACGTTGGCGGTGCTGACCGTCGACGACGAGCTCGCGCTGGTGCTCGAACTGCTATTGCTACTGCTGCTGCTGCTGCACGCGGCGATCGTGAGTGCCGCTGCCACCGCGGTGGCTACGATGGCGGGCTTTCTGGAACCTCGCATGCGCTCTCATCTCCTGACGATGCCGAGGAACTCAATGTGCCGGGGTCTGTCTGCTACTGGCCGGGCCTCCTGGCGCTGCCGGAAGCGGCGGACGCGCATCACGACGTCCGCGTACTCGCTCCGAAAGTTTAGGTAATTTTTCGGAAGTGCCGTTATCATAAGAACCTGGACTCGGCAGGTCAATGCTTTGTAGCCAAGGTGTTACGTTCCCGCCGGTTCACCGTGGCTGCCGACAAATCCTGTCATCTCTCCTGGTAGCCATGGACAAAATGAGCAGCGCGCGGATAGTGTCGGCACGGATGTGCGGTTACGATACCGTGATCGAAAACTTTTCGAATACGGGGTGCTCCGGGGACAGTGTGACGGTCAGAAGGGTTGGTGCAGTGCTTCCAAGCAGCAAAGCAGCGGCCGAGAGCAGCACCGGGAGGCAGCGGCGGACCACCCTGGCGGCCATCGCCGCCGAGGCGGGCGTGTCGCTGCCGACGGTCTCGAAGGTGGTGAACGGGCGCCGGGACGTCGCCCCCGCGACCCGCGCGCTCGTCGAGCGGCTGCTCGACGAGCATCATTACACGCGGGCCGGGACGCGCAGGAACCGCCGCACCGGCCTGGTCGACCTGGTGTTCAACGGCCTGGACAGCCCGTGGGCGGTGGAGATCCTGCGGGGCGTGGAGGAGTGGGGATCGGCTCACGAGACCGGTGTCGCGGTGTCCGCGGTGCGGCATGGGAACGCCCGGCCGGCCAGCTGGACGAGCGGGCTGGCCAGCCACGACACCGACGGGGTGATCCTGGTGATGTCGGAGTTCACCAGCACCCAGCTCGGGCAGTTGCGCGAGGCCAACATCCCGTTCGTCGTCATCGACCCGGTGAACCCGCCGCCGCCCGACGTGCCGAGCGTCGGCGCCACGAACTGGGCGGGGGGGCTGGCCGCCACCGAGCACCTGCTGGGCCTGGGGCACCGCCGGATCGGGGCCATCGCCGGGCCGGGCGATTACCTGTGCAGCCGGGCCAGGGCCGACGGGTACCGGTCGGCGCTGGAACGGGCGGGCGTCAGGTTCGACGCGGCGCTCGTCCGCCACGGCGACTTCTATCATGAGGGCGGCTTCGTCCGCGGCGGTGAACTGCTCGACCTGGCCGATCCGCCGTCGGCCGTCTTCGCGGGCAGCGACCAGCAGGCGTTCGGCCTGTACGAGGCCGCCCGGCAGCGGGGCCTGCGGGTGCCGCAGGACTTGTCGATAGTCGGGTTCGACGACCTGCCGGTCGCCCGTTGGGTCTCGCCGCCGCTCACCACCGTGCGCCAGCCGCTGGCCGAGATGGGCCGGGCCGCGGCGCAGATGCTGGATGACCTGATCGATGGCCTGCCGTTGCGCACGAACCGGGTCGAGCTGTCCACCGAGCTGATCGTGCGGGAGTCGACCGCGCCCCCCGGGCCGGCCCGTTCATGAAGACCACCGTGCCAGTGGGAGACACCGCCGGGGACAAGGCGGTGGCCGAGCCCTGGCGTGATCCGTCCCGGCCGGTCGCGGAGCGGGTCGCCGACCTGCTGAGCCGGATGACGCTGGCCGAGAAGCTCGCCCAGCTCGGCAGCGTGCGGATCGGGGCCTCCGGCGACGGCGACGGGGGATTTGGGCTAGCGCCCATGCAGCACGAGTTCAGCGCCGAGCCGCCGCCGGTGGAGGACCTGTTCCGGGACGGCATGGGCCAGCTGACCCGGGTATTCGGCACCCGCCCGGTGCCGCCCGCGGCGGGAGCACTGGCCCTGGCCGGGCTCCAGCGGCGGATCGTGGCCGCGAGCAGGTTCGGCATCCCGGCGATCGCGCACGAGGAGTGCCTCACCGGTTTCGCCGCCTGGAAGGCGACGATCTTCCCGGCGCCGCTGGCCTGGGGAGCGTCCTTCGACCCGGGTCTGGTACGCCGGATGGCGGCCGCCATCGGGACCAGCATGCGGGCCAGCGGCGTCCACCAGGGCCTGGCGCCAGTGGTGGACGTGACCCGGGACCCGCGCTGGGGCCGCACCGAGGAGACCATCGGCGAGGACCCCTACCTGGCCGGCATGATCGGAACGGCCTACGTGCAGGGCCTGCAGTCGGCCGGGGTGGACGCGACGCTGAAGCACTTCGCCGGCTACTCGGCGTCCCGCGGCGGGCGGAACATGGCCCCGGTGTCCATGGGCCAGCGCGAGTTCGCCGACGTGATCCTGCCGCCGTTCGAGATGGCGATCCGCCTGGGCGGCGCCCGCGCGGTGATGCCGTCCTACACCGATCTCGACGGCGTGCCGGCCACGGCCGACTGCGACCTGCTGGGCCGGCTGCTGCGGGAGGAACTCGGCTTCGCCGGCCTGGTGGTGTCCGACTACTACGCCGTGTCGTTTCTCGAGCTCCAGCACGCCGTGGCGGCCAGCCAGCCCGAAGCCGCGGCGGCCGCGCTGCGCGCCGGGGTAGACATCGAGCTGCCCGCCGTCCGCTGCTACGGCGCGCCGCTGCGCGAGGCCGTGGCGGCCGGGCTGACGGACGAGGCTGCCGTCGACCGGGCGGCCACGCGGGTCCTGGCGCGCAAGTTCGAGCTCGGCCTGCTCGACCCGGGCTGGACGCCGCTCCCCGCCGGCTCCGCTGACGCCGATGGCGGAGCCGGCCAGGCCCAAGGGGTCCAAGGGGTCCACGGGGTCCACGGGATCCATGGGCCCGCCCTGGACCTGGACCCGCCGGAGCACCGGGAGCTGGCCCTGCGGCTCGCCGAGGAGTCGGTGATCCTGCTGGCCAACCCGGCCGGGCTGCTCCCGCTGCGGGCAGATGCCCGGGTAGCCGTCGTCGGGCTGCTGGCCCACGACCGGCTGGCGTTCTTCGGCTGCTACAGCATGCCCAGGCACCTGGGCGAGGCGCATCCGGAGGCCGCGGCGAGCGTGCCGGTCGCCACGCTGCTGGAGGCGCTGCGCGGTGAACGCGTCGACGTCAGCTACGCGGCCGGCGGCACGGTGCGGTCTCCTGATACCAGTGGGTTCGCCGCGGCGGCCGCCGCCGCGGCGGCCGCCGACATCGTGGTCGCCGTGGTCGGGGACGAGGCGGGGCTGTTCGGGCGCGGCACCTCCGGAGAGGGCTGCGACGCGGCCGACCTGCGCTTGCCGGGCGTCCAGGAGGACCTGCTGGAGGCGCTGGCCGGTACCGGGACGCCGGTCGTCGCCGTTCTGGTGACCGGGCGGCCGTACGCGCTGGGTGCCGTCGCCGGGCGGCTGGCCGGGATCGTGCAGGCCTTCTTTCCCGGTGAGGAAGGCGGCCGGGCGATCGCCGGCGTGCTGTCCGGGAGGATCGTGCCGAGCGGGAAGCTGCCGGTCGAGATGCCGGCCACCGCGGCCGCGTTGCCGTCGTCCTACCTGCGGTCGCGGCTGGCCGGCCCGCATGACGGTAGCTCGGTGGATCCCTCACCGCTGTTCGCCTTCGGGCACGGGCTGTCGTACACGAGCTTCGGGTATGAGGACCTGTCGATCTCGCCCGACCGTATTGCTACGAATGGGGCCGCGGAGATCTCCTGCACTGTTGGTAACACTGGGACGCGGGCGGGCGCCGAGGTCGTGCAGCTGTATCTCAGCGACCCGGTTGCCTCCGTGGTACGTCCGGCGAGCTGGCTGGCCGGCTTCATCCGGGTGCCGCTGGAGGCCGGCGAACGGCGGCGGGTCACGTTCCGGGTCCACGCCGACCGGGCGGCGTTTTCCGGCCGGTCCGGCGAGCGGATCGTCGAGCCGGGAGAGATCGGCATCGGGATCGGGGGTGCGTCCGACCGCCTGCCGCTGCGCGGCTCGCTCACGCTGCACGGCCCGGTCCGGGCCGTCGGCCCGGACCGCGTCCTGGTTACCGAGTCTCTGTTGACGAAGGTCGGCGGCGCCTAGCCGTGGGAGTCCCACCCGCGGGGCCGAGATACCGCCGTGCTTCGCGGCCGGCATTGCGAAACCCGGTTTTTCAGGAGGTCCTCAGGATGGCCTGGTAGCGTTCCTCGATGCCTGCCACGGGCACTTGTTCCGGCCTGGCGTGAACATGTGGGCATGAACCCGCCATTTTGACCGCTTGACCTGCGGAAGTGCACGGGATGAGGACTGAGTCAGCGCTGGCGCCGGACGTTATCGCGGCTAGTGCGCGCTCCAGGCGCCGGCGGGGCGACGCAGTGGCCGTGGCCGTGGTCGTGACGCTGCCAGCGGTCATCTTCGGCCTCCCCGCGTTGCTCGGGCACGCCGTCCTCCCCGGAGACGACCTGACCCAGAACCTCCCGCTGCGCGTGCTGGCCGGGCAGCAGATCTTGGCCGGGCACCTGCCGCTGTTCAACCCGTACATCTGGAGCGGCGCGCCGTTGCTCGCGGGCTGGAACGCGGCCGCCGCGTACCCGCTCACCTGGCTGTTCGCCATCCTGCCCGGGACCGCGGCGTGGACGGTCAACATGATCGCCACCTGGGCGGTGGCTGGACTCGGGATGTTCTGCTTCCTGCGGGCGCTCCGGCTGGCCAGCCTGGCCAGCCTCCTTGGGGCGTTCTCGTTCGCCTTCGCCGGGGGGATGTCAGCGCAGGTGACCCATTTCGGCCTGGTCGCCGGCATGAGCTGGGTGCCGCTGGCGCTGCTGAGCATCCTGCGGCTCTCGCAGGATAGCCCCATGGCCTTGCGGCCCGGGTGGCCGGCCGGGGCGGGCCGGGAGGCCGGCCGGGGCTGGCCGGGAGGTCGGTCGGGGCGGGTCGGCCGGGAAAGCATAGCCGGGCTGGCACGGCCGGGAAGATGCGGCTGGACCGCGGTCCTGGCTGCGGCCATCGGCCTGATGATCCTCGCCGGTGAACCGCGGGCCATCGACGACGCCTGCGTGATCGTGTTGCTCTATGGGGCGTGGCAGGTCGCCCGCCTGGGGCGCCGTGCGGGGCCGGCCGTCGTGTCGGTCAGCGCGGGCCTGGCCCTGGGCGTGTGCCTGGGAGCGGTTCAGTGGCTGCCCGGCCTGACGGCGATCAGCAGTTCCCAGCGCGGGGCTGATTCGATGGCCCTGTACAGTTCCGGCTCGCTTCCTGTCCGGTGGGTGCTGCTGACGCTGGTGCCCGACCTCCTCGGCGGCTCCGGGTCGCTGGGGCAGCCGAGCTTCTTCGGCTTCTATAACCTGACCGAGGTGACGAGCTACGTGGGCATCCTCCCGCTCGTCGCCGCCTTCGCCCTCCTCGGGCGCTTGCGGTGGCGGCCGCGGCCGCCGGATTGGCTCGTCTGGCACATCATGGCGCTGGCCGGGCTCGCACTCGCGCTGGGCGGCAACACTCCGCTCGGTGATCTGCTCTACCACCTGCCGCTGTTCGGTGACCAGCGGCTGCAGAGCCGCAACATCCTCGTGCTGGACCTGGCGCTCGCCGTGCTGCTCGCCTACTGGGCCGACCAGCCCTTCCGGGTCGTAGGCGCTTCGGGCGGTGAGCGGGCCCGCCGGCTGACCAGGGAGACCGTCCTCGGCCTGGTACCGCCGCTGGCGGCGGTCGCCGCCGTCGCGCTCGCCTTCACCTGGGGAGTGGGCTGGATTCGCTGGGTGGGACTGGACGCCGGCCCCAGCGCCAGCACCGTCGCCCGGCTGAAGCCCTGGCTGCTCCCGTACGCGGTGCTCGGCGCGGCCGCGGCCGCGCTCGTGTTCTTCGGCCGGCGCCTGCCGCCGAGGCTGAGCTCGCGGCTGATCGCGGGCTTCGTGATGCTCGACGTGCTCGTGTTCACCATCGGGTGCGTGGTCGAGATCGCGCCCGGGGTGCCCAGCGGCGGCTCCGCCACCCCGGTGGCCGCCGCGGCTGCCTCCCCTACCGCCGCGGCGGGCCAGATCACGACCGCTGCGGTCATGGCTTCGGCTCGGCTGCGCCCGGTCGCGGCGCTCGGCTATCCCGGCCGGTTCGCGATCTACGACCCCGACCTGCTCGATCCAGGCGACCTGTCCGCTCTCGATCCGCCCGACAACAACGCCTCGGGCGACGGGGCGATGCCGTCCGTGCAGGGCTACTCGTCCACCGTCGACGGTCGCTACGCGTCAGTGACGGGGTCACACCAGGCCACGGGGGCCGGGCAGGACACGCTGGCACCGGCCGCCGTCGCGGACGGGACCCTCGACCAGCTTGACACCACGGTCCTGCTGACCCCGGCCGCATATCTGGTATCACAGGCCGGCGGGAACGGGCCGGCCGCCGGGCCGGCCGACACCGGCCGGCGCGACATCGCCGCGGATCAGCGTGTCGTCTGGTACCTGGGCAGCACGAGCGAGGTGTCCCTGGTCGAGGTGCCCGACGCCGAAGCCAGCCGGGACGTGGCCGCCGGGATCCAGATCGGGCTTGCCGCTCCGGACGGCTCGACCCGGTGGTTCCCCGCGCGAGCGCTGACCCCCCGGGCCCTGGCGATCGCCGTCCCCCACCCGGTGGCAAGCGTCGCGGTGGCGGTCCAGGCGCCCGGGAGGCCGGCCGGGCCGCCGGGAAACCAGGGCATGCCCAGATCGCTGGGGCCACCGTCGGTGACCGTGGCCGGCGGAAGCGTCCTCGTGGCCGACGGACAGCTACAGGATGCCCTGGTCCCGCCCCACTGGGAGTTCGCCGGTTTCGACGGCCCGTTCGCGGTCTTCGCCAACCGCTTCGCCCAGCCGCCGCTGCGCATCGAGGCCCTCGCGGGCCGGCCCCTGTCAGGGGCGTGGCTGCGAGGTTCCGGTGGTGCGCCCGCCGAGCCGGCCGCGGCCACCGTCTACTCCCCGCATGGGGCCCGCGTAGTCCGCTCGGTGGCGGCGATTGACGGCTGGAGCGCCACCTGGCAGCCCCGGCACGGCCCGGCCGTCGCGCTGACCGTCCAGGTCGACGGCCTGGTCCAGGCCGTCGACGTCCCGCCCGGGCTCGGCGTAGTCACCTGGAGCTACAGCCCGCCGGGCTTCCGGGCCGGCCTGGCCCTGTCGCTCGCCGCGGCGGCGCTCGCCGCGGCGGCGCTCGCCGCGGCGGCGCTCGTCGCTGCGTGCTTCGACCTGGCCTTCCGGGCCCGCGTACACCGCGCTCCACGCGGCGCGGTCTGACGGTCTCCTGGCCGCCCCGGGGATGCCAGGGAGCAGCAGCCATCCCTGCCGGGTGATGCACGCGCTCCCGTGATGCCGCAGGATACAACCAGCTAAGAGCCGGGGAAACCCGCGGGATCGTCCTCAGCCTCCCGGCCTGGGGAGGGGACGGCCTGGACCTTGACGCCTGGGGTCAGCTGACGAGTTCGAAGCGGGAAGGGCCGACGGCTGTGCAGGAGATCACGTACCCGAGCGGCGTAGGCCGGGGACGGGCAGCCGCCGTGGCAGCCGGCGTGGGGCGGCTGACATGGTGATCGTCTTCGCCTTGCTGGCCGCCCTGTCCAACGCGGTCAATGAGGCCACCCAGCACATTGCCAGTACCGAAGCGCCGCGCCGGTCTTCGGGCTGGCGGCTGGTCGTGTACCTGTTCCGCAATCCGCTGTGGCTGTTCGGCTGGGTGGCCCTGGTGGCGGCGTTCGTGTTCCAGGCCCTGGCCCTGCACGATGGCCTGCTGTCGATCGTGCAGCCGGTGCTGGCCACCGAACTGGTCTTCATGCTCCTGCTGCGCCGGTTCTGGATCCACCAGTCGATCCGCGCGGTCACCTGGATCGCCGCCACCGTGACCTGCGTGGGCCTGACCGTGTTCGTCGTTGCGGGGCAGCCTGGAGGCGGCCAGCCCACGCCTGCCGGTAAGCACTGGTTCACGGCCGGGCTGGCCTGCTGCGCCTGCGCCGGCGTCCTGGCGGCCGTGGCGCGGTGGGGGTCCCCGAGCCTGCGCGCGGCGCTGTATGGCTCGGCCTCGGCGGTCATGTGGGCCCTGGTGGCCGCGTTCATCAAGGCCACCACCGACACGCTGACCCAGTTCGGCGTGGGCGGGATGTTCACCCACTGGCCCGTCTATGCGCTGGCGGCGGGAAGTGTGGCGGCCCTGTTCCTTATGCAGGTGGCGCTGCACGTCGGGCCGCTGCGGGCCTCTCAGCCCTTCATAGTGATCGTCGATCCGATCGTCAGCATCGCCCTGAGCGTGTGGCTGTTCAGCGAGCACTTCACATCTGACGGCGCCGTGCTGGCCCTGGCGGCGGCCGGTTTCGCGGTGATGTGCGCCGGTGTCGTCGTCTTGACGCAGACCGCACCGGCCACCATGAAGGCCGACAACGATCCGCTCCCAACCCGCCCGCATGGCGGCGAGCCGGGCTAGCCGTCTAGGCCGTGCTGGCCGGGATTCTCCTGTGGTCCGCTGGTTTCGGCGGCCGTCTGGGCCGCGGTGATCCCGACGTCGGCCGGGGTGAGCGGCGCTGACCGGTGCAATCCGACCGCGATGAGGGGAAAGGCCAGGACCGACAGCACGCCCGCGCCGATCAGGGCGGCGGAAGTGGCGGGGAGCATGACCCCATCCCGCTGGCCGATCTCGGCCAGGGCGATCAGCAGCGGCAACGTGGTGGCGGTGATGAACGTCATCTCGGCGCGCTGCCGCGCCGCCAGGGTACGCCGGTAGACCAGCAGCGAGGGCAGGCCACGGACGATCAGCAGCAGCCCGAAGAAGAGCAGCAGGCGCAGCGGGTCCTGGCTGATCGCCTTCAGATCCAGCGTCATCCCGGAGGAGATGAAGAAGATCGGGATGAAGATCCCGTAGCCGACCGCGTCAAACTTACGCTCCAGGCCTTCGGTGTCCATGTTGAACCGGCGAGTCCAGGCCCGCAGCACCATCCCGGCCAGCAGGGCGCCGAGCACGACGTCCAGGCCGAACCGGCTGGCGATGGCCAGCAGCAGGAACAGCAGCACCACCGCCCAGCGCAGCGTGGTCTGCCCGGTCGCGTCCTGGCCCTCCCGGATGATCCGCTGCACCGTGCCGCTCCTGGCCAGCCAGGGCGCGGCGGACAGGGCGATGGCGAGCACCCCCACCAGCGCCACCGAGGCAAGCGCGATGAAATGCCCCCGCTGGGTCAGGAAGACCGCGATGATCAGGATCGGGAAGAGTTCCCCGACCGCACCCGCGGCGTACACGTGCTGGCCGAACTGTCCGGTGAGCATGTCGTTGTCCCGCAGAATGGGCAGCAGCGTGCCCAGAGCCGTGGTGGTCAGCGCCAGCCCGACCGGCACGTAGTCCTTGATGTAGCCGGCCGCGGTCAGCCCCGCTGCCACCCCCACGGCGAGCACGGCCGAGATCAGCCAGCCTGCGATCGCCAGCTTGCCCGGCTGTTGCCGCAGCAAGCCCGGGTCCAGCTCATAACCGGCCAGCAGGAACAAAAAGCCCAGCCCGATATTGGCCAGCAGCTGGATGTTGGACGTCTCGGCCAGGCCGAGCACGTGCGGGCCGATCAGGACGCCGCCCAGCAAGAAGAGGACAACCTGCGGAATGCGGGGGCCCGGCAGGGCAGCCACCACCAGCGGCGTGAGCGCAGCTACCAGCGCTACGGCCACCAGGTCAACCAGCCCCTGGTTAAGGTCCACGATGGCCGCCTGACGCGGCGTTACCCTGGTCATCGGGCACGTCAGCACCTCCGGCACGTGTGAGCCCACGATAAATCAGGTACCCCGGCTACGGGCGGGCGGGCCCGGCTGGGGAGGCAGGGCTGGAGAGGCAGGGCTGGAGGTGAGGCCCACGGCGGCGTTGAGCGCGTCGAGGGCGGATCCCTGCCGGACCGCGTCGGCCCGGTCGAACGGGCCGGTCCAGGCCAGGCCGACCTGGTCGCGGTGGTTGCGGCTGTTGCGCCACAGCGAGCTCGCGTTGGCCAGGATGAAGTCGCGGTATCCGGGGCGCGGACGGTACTGGTGGAGCTCGTACAGGTGCCGGACGAAGATGCCCTTGAACTGAGGGCGGTCGCGGTCGCTGCGCGCGGTCTGCTGCTCGCCCGGCTCGGTGAGGATGCCCGGGGGCACCGTCAGGTCGCGCAGCGCCGCCCCGGCGATGGCTTCGGCCTGGTCGAGGTAGGCGTCATCGCCCGTGATCCCGCTCAGCACGGCCAGCCCGCCGATGATCACGCCCTGGTTGTAGGTCCAGGTCGTTCCGCCATTGTTGGCGCATCCGGCGGCTTCGGGGCTCAGCCCGTCGTTGACCAGGCCGGCCGGCCCGATGAGGCCGCTGGCCCGCAGCCACTGCCACTCGCGCAGCGCCCAGTCGAGATAGCCGCCGGGACCGGCGGCGCGCTGATGCAGGCGGCCCGCGACAAGCAGGAACAGTTCGTTCGGTATCGCGTTCTTGTAGGTCTTCCTGCGCGTCCACCACAGGCCGCCGCCGCACACGTCGTCCCAGCCGGCCGCCATCCCCGCGAACAGAGCGCGGGCCAGGTCCAGGTACCGCGCGTCGCCGGTCAGGTCGAACGCCGCGATCCAAGCCAGGGCCCACCAGCCGTCGTCGTCGTAGTACTCGTTGCTGAAACCCGGGTTGACCTGCCCGGCCCGGCCGAACGTGGTCTCGACGACATACCGGTAGCTGCGCTCGCCGGTCCGCTGGCTGTGCTGGATCACCGCGGTCAGCGCGTTGGCGGAGTTCCACCAGCCCGCGGTCTTCCACAGCCCGGTCCTCGGGTTGTACCAGCGCTGCAGCGCGCCGGCGGCCTGGCTGGCCCACACGCGGTACTGGTCCACGGGTCCTATCGGGTCTTACGGTGTCTCATGGGGTCGGGGCCGGGCCGCCCGGATGGTTGTCCGGCTGCCCGGCGCTGAAGTGCAGCAGCGCGGGCACCAAGGTCGCCAGCGTGAGCCAGCGGGTCAGCGAGTTGCGCGGCAACAGGGCGAGCGTCACCCACGCCACCGCGGTGTACCAGGGCAGCGACCACGGGGCCACCAGTACCCAGGCGAAGGTCAGCGCGCAGGTGGCTGCGAGCACGGCGGGCACGTCAGGGGACAACCGGTTGTACAGGTACCAGGCCAGAGCGAGCAGGAGCAGCGGCCACAGCACGCCGATCAGCGTGTTGATCGTCGCCGGGGCGGCCAGATGGTCCCCGATGATCTGGAACAGCCGCCAGAACGACGGCGAGATGACCCGCCCTGAGGCCTCCGGCAACGGCCGGAGAGCGTTCAGGCCGTAGGTGAAGTAGTACAGCCCGAACGTGACCACGGCCGCCGCGGCGGCGGTGCGGAGGAGGCGCGCCCAGGCGCGCTCGCGGATCAGCGGCACGGCGATGCCCAGCGCGACGAACGCCGCGTTGATCTTGATCCCCATGGTCACGCCGATCAGCACGCCGGTGACCAGGTCATGCCAGACGGTCGCGCCGCGGCGTGAGATCAGGATCGCCGCGATCCCGGCCAGCGCGACGAAGGCGTCCAGCTGCCCGCCCATGACCAGTACGTAGATCAGCAGCGGGTTCGCGGCCCAGATCAGGCCGGCCCGCACCGGGTCGGCCGCCGAGCGCAGCAGCAGGTACCCGGCGGCCAGGTACGCGGCCCCGGTCATGATCATCAAGACCCAGATGGTCAGCCACGGCCTGCTGCCGCCGGCCAGCGCCGCGACCAGGTGCGTCCACGTGGCCACCGGGCCGTATACCGAGGGGGCCGACCGCCATCGGGGGTCGACCAGGGCGACGTACGGATTGCTGGCACCGCCGGGCAGATTGGCGGGCAGGTAGGTATAGGGGTCGTGACCGAGCGCGGCGATACGGCCGTACGCGGCCAGGCTGGCCGGATCCGAGCTGCCCACCGGTGTGATGTTCACCACTACCGCGACCACCGCCACCGCGGTCCAGAAGACGCGCCGCGGGTTCGGCTGCCAGCCCCGGCTGTTCGCCCACAGCATCCCGGCCAGGCCCAGGCAGCAGAACGTGATGGCGGGGTACATGATCGCGTTGGTGACGTCGGCGGACAGCACCGGCGCGTCCAGCCGGCGGGCCAGGGCGGTGAGCGGCAGGAAGACCGGCAGTGCCGCCTCGCTCGCGCCGGGCGCGGTGGCGCACAGCCCGACGAAGGCCAGCAGCCCGAGCCCGAGCGCGGACAGCGACACCGCGGGCAGCGGCCGGGCCAGCGGGCTGGACTTGAGGGTCCGGATGAGTACGCCCATCAGCGCCTCGACCCGGCCGCCGGGGATCGGCGGCTCGGCGAGCCTGGGGACCTGCGCCGCGGCGGGATCTGGCGCCTTGGTAACCGGACCCTGGGTCATGGCGTCACCCCGGGCGAGAGCAACCGGGGCCGCTGCCCGGCCCGGCCGCCCACCCCAACGCCAGGGAATCCATGCCCTGCATGGTAGGCGACCGCGGCGGGGCCAGGCGTCACTCTGAGGCAGAACATGAGTATCGGGGCATCGTCACAGTGAGTTGCCAGCAAAGCGGCGCATCCGGTGGCGCGGATGCGGTTAGCTGGGGACCATGTTTGCGTCGCGCGGGTCACGCCTGGCCAGGCCGGCGCTCACCCAGTCCCGGCGCCTCGCCCACGAGCTGGCCGGCCGCAGCCGGCGGGCACTGCGCCAGCACTGGCTGTTCGCCGTCATCGCCGTGTGCGCCACCGCGCTGCGCGCTGTGGTCCAGCTGGCCTACCAGCAGGCGCTGATCTTCCCGGACAGCGAGCGGTACCTGCAGTACGCGCACAACTTCATCATCGGGCAGTGGATTCCGGACTGGCTGCGCACCAGCGGCTACTCGATACTGCTCATCCCGGCCGTGCTGGCCCACAACCTGGCGTCGGTCGTGGCGGTGCAGCACCTGCTCGGGCTGGCCACGGCGGTGCTGATCTACGCGACCTGCCTCCACTTCGGCGCCCGGCGCTGGCTGGCCGCGCTGGCGGCCATCCCCGTGCTGTTCGACCCCCTCCAGCTCGACCTCGAACAGTACATCCTCACCGACGTCAGCGCGACGTTCCTGGTCGCGGTGGCGCTGGTCGTGCTGGTGTGGAAGCGTGAGGCGATCGGCAAGGCAGCGCCCGCCGTGGCCGGGCTGCTGATCGCCGCCGCCACGCTCGTCAGGGAATCCGACCTGCTGGTGATGATCCCCGCCCTGCTCTATCTAGTGGTGATGATCCGGCCGTGGCGGCGCCTCGCGGGCCGGGCGGCGCTGCTGCTGGCCGGCTGCCTGATCCCGGTGCTGGCCTACGTCGGCTGGTTCAGCTCGTGGTTCGGGACGTACAACTTCGTCACCTACAACAGCGAGTTCCTGTACGGGCGGATCGCGCCGTTCGCCCAGTGCACGGGACTGCCGCTGCCCTCGTACGAACAGCACCTGTGCCCGCAGCAGCCGCCGGCTCAGCGCAATCCGGACTTCTACATGTGGGCGAAACAGTCGCCGCAGGTGACCCTCAAGCCGACCGACGGGCTGAGCAAGGGCCAGATCATCAACGACTTCGACTGGCGGATCATCAAGCACCAGCCGCTGACCTACCTGAAGGTCGTGGCGGACGACGTGCTGTACAGCTTCTCCCCGGTCCGCGGGGACGGACCAGAAAAGTACCCGACCAGGTACCACGACTTCCAGCCGTCCTTCCCCGGCGACCACGATAAGGACGAGATGGCGGCGCTCCGCACGTACAGCGGCAGCGGCCCGCGCGTTCAGCCCGCGCTGGCCGGTTTCCTGACCGGCTACGAGCGGGACTTCCACGTGCCCGGCCCGCTGCTGGCCGCCGGCCTCGCGCTGGGCCTGGCCGGCCTGGCCGGGATCGGCCGGGCCCGCCGCAGCAGGCTGCGCGGCCCCTGCCTGCTCTTCACGCTCGGCACCGTATTCATGGTCGTGCCCCCGTTCATCATCGCCACCTTCGACTGGCGGTACGAGCTGCCGCAGTTTTCCCTGATCCCGATCGCCGCGGTCCTCGGCGTGACGGCCCTGGCCGGGTGGGACCGCGACCGGACGCCCATCACGGGCCCGGCCAGCACCGGCCAGCCGCCCACCGAGTGGGAGCCAGCGTCGCGGTCACGCCCGGCCGAGACGGTCTAGCTGGTTCAGCTCAGGGCATCGGCCAGGTCCACGACGCCGGGCAGGGTCAGCAGCCAGCCTACGGGCGGGGGCTGGATGCCCTCGCGCAGCATCCAGTGATCCATGTAGACGCCGGCCGGCAGCCAGTACTCGTCAGCCGGCAGGTTGCCGACGACCGCGACATACCCGTGCCGGGCGCTGCGCCGGTCCGGAGACGGTACCCAGAAGACGCCTCCGGCGCTCCGGGTGACGAGAGGGACGAGGTCGACGATCTCGCCCCACTGGACGTACTCCCACAGTCGCCCGTCGTCGAAAGGGCTGGCGGTGAACGGCGGCCAGTGCAGAAGTTCGCTGGGGCCGGCCATCGGCATCACCCGGATCTCGGGGGCCGGGACCAAGGGGTCCGGCTCGTCCCAGGGTTTTGGCGGCGGGCAGTGCACCGCCAGCACGGCGGTTACCTGGTTGTCGCTAATCCAGCCGAGCAGCGCGCCGTCATGAGGGACCGGCATGCCGCCGGCGATCAGCTGGCGGATCGCGCCTGGCACCGGTTCTCCCGGCCGGATTCGGTGCTCGACCCCGTCGTAGCGGTTCCATGAGCGGAGGACGAAGAGGTCATCGCGGGCCTGGGTGAGGACGAAGAAACCAGCCAGCCCGGCCGCGCGGTTGAGCAGGACCATCGACAGGGACCCGCCGTCCGCGGTGTCCAGCGTGATCGCCAGCGGGTAGCGCTCGAACAACCGCAGGCAGGCGTCGAACGACGTGGTGCCGGATGGGGCATGAATGGTCATGGGCGCTCTCCGTGGAACGCGAGCGTCGGACGAGGTGGCGCCTTGGTGTTCATCGGTTCCTCAAGCAGACCAGTTGGGGCAGCCGCGCTGAGCGCGGCCTCACGGGGCCGGGTGCCGGGTTGCACGACAAATGCTGCTGCAAGTTGCAGTGAGAGACATCGGTCAGCTGACCGATAATGAAGCGGCGGCCGAGCCCGCGGTTCGCTCGCTCACGCGCTTCGCCCACCACGGTCACGGCGTTACGGCACAATGAGGGGGGATTTATGGCGCACGGGGAGGTAATCGACGGTGGCAGGCGACGCCGGCGGAACCGGGATCGACAGCACGGTTCCGCATTCGGCCCGGATCTGGAACTACTGGCTGGGAGGCAAGGACAACTACGCCATCGACCGGCTGGCCGGTGACCAGACGATCGCCGTCCTGCCCGAGATCGTCGACATCGCCCGCGCCTCCCGCGGATTCCTCGCACGAGTCGTGCGGTATCTGGCCGCGGACGCCGGGATCCGCCAGTTCCTCGACATCGGGACCGGGTTGCCGACGGCCAACAACACCCACGAGGTCGCGCAGCGGGTCGCGCCCGAATCGCGGGTCGTTTACGTCGACAACGACCCGCTCGTGCTGACCCACGCCCGGGCGCTGCTGATCGGCAGCCCCGAGGGCGCCACCGACTACATCGACGCCGACGCCCGCGATGTCGGCACGATTCTCCGTGGCGCGGCGGCGACGCTGGATTTCACCCAGCCGGTGGCCATCACCATGCTGGGGATCCTGCCGTTCGTCGGCGACGACGATGAGGCCAAGGGGATCGTGCGGCGGCTGCTGGCCGCGGTGCCGGCCGGCAGCTACCTGGCCATCACCCATTCCACCAGCGAGGTCAGCGGCGAGCGGGTGATCGAGGCGGTACGGCAGTGGAACGAGGTAGCTCCCACGCCCTACCGCCTGCGCAGCCCCGAGCAGATCGCCGTCTTCTTCGAGGGCCTGGAACTGATCGAGCCCGGGCTGGTGCCGTGTCCCCGGTGGCGGCCGGACCCGGACGACGCCGGTGGCGTGCGGGACATGGACGAGTACTGCGGCCTCGGCCGGAAGTAAGGCGTTCCGCGGCACGGCTGTTCGCCGGGAAAGACCGGCGAGCCGGGCCGCTCCTCACTACCAGGAACGCCGTCGGCGTCCTCCCCGGTAACGGCCCAGGCTTCGCCAGCATCCTGAGCGTACGGAGCGCCGCCGGAGCCCGCATCGCCCGGATTATGTACGCCGTTGTGTATTTCTGGCCGGCACCCGGGCGGGGTATCCGCCGCCAATTGCCCGGAGGCTGGGCCAAGCGGGCCGCGTTCGGGTTTACTCAAGGCATGCCCGCCGTGGCCCGGACGCGATCGATCGTGCATCAGCAGCCAGGCCGGCCTGACCCGGGAACCGTGACGTGGACCAGACCCAGGCTCATCTGCCCGAGGAACCGAACCGTTTCATCGGCCGTGAGCGCGAGATCGCCGAGCTGCGCCGGATGCTGCGGCAGGTGCGCGCGCTGACCCTGTGCGGGCCAGGAGGCATCGGGAAGACCCGGCTGGCGCTGCGGATCCTGTCCGGGGCGGCGGATGAGTTTCCCGACGGGATCTGGCTGGTCGAGCTGGCCGACCTGCGCCAGCCCGACCTGGTGATCTCACGCGTGGCGGCCTGGATCGGCGTCAGCGAGGAGGCCGGACGCCCGCTGCTGGACACGCTGGCCGACGCGCTGCGGCCGCGCCGCCTGCTGCTGGCCCTGGACAACTGTGAGCATCTGATCGAGGCGTGCGCCCAGCTAAGCCGGCGGCTGCTGTCCGACTCGCCAGGACTGCGGCTGCTGAACACCAGCCGCGAGCCGCTGCGCATCGCGGGTGAGACGGCCTGGCAGGTGCCGCCGCTCTCGGTGGCCCCGCCCGACGCCGGGCAGGACGCCGGGGACGTGGCCCGCTGCGAGGCGGTCCGCTTGTTCGCCGACCGGGCGGCGGCGGCCCGGCCCGGGTTCGCCGTCGACGCGGGCAACGCCGCGGCCGTCGCCGCGATCTGCCGCGCGCTGGACGGCGTGCCGCTGGCGATCGAGCTCGCCGCGGCCCGGGTCCGAGTGCTGTCACCGGAGCAGATCAAGGCCCGCACGGACGACCGGTTCGGTCTGCTGACCGCGGGCGACCGGTCCGCCGCGCCCCGGCAGCAGACACTGCGCGCCACCATCGAGTGGAGCCATGAGCTGCTCGACCCGGCCGAGCGGATCCTGTTCCGGCGGCTGTCCGTGTTCGCGGGATGGTCGCTGGAGATGGCCGAGCAGGTGTGCGCCGACGACGAGATCCCGGCCGGGGACGTGCTTGGCCTGCTCGCCGCGCTGGTGGACAAGTCGCTGGTGGGGACCGAGCCGGCCGTGCTCGGCCAGGTGCGCTACCGGATGCTGGACACGATCAGGGAATACGCGGCCGTCCGCCTGGCCGAGACCGGCGAGGCCGGCCCGTTCCGGCACAGGTTGCGCGACTACAGCCTGCAGACCGCGGAGCATAACGGGGCCCTCGGGCTGGCGCGGATCCCGGCCTCCTGGCCGGACCGGGTGGACGCCCTGCGCCGGTACGACGTCGAGGCGGGCAACGTGGCCCGGGTGCTGACCTGGTGCCTGGAAGACGCCGACGCGGAAACGGGCCTGCGGATCTGCGCGGCGGTCAGCCCGTGCTGGATCGTGTGGGGGACCTTCGCCGAAGGCCGCGAGTGGCTGGACTCGTTCCTGGCCCTGGATGCGGAGGGTGTCCCGGCCGGGGTCCGCGGCGCGGCCACCGTGGTGCGCGCGCAGCTCGCCCTGCCCAGCGATCCCGCCGCGGCCGAATCACTGGTCCGTGCGGGGCTGGAGCTGTGCCGCGAGGCCGGCGATGAGTTCTGGACCGCGGTCGGGCTGAACCTGCTCACCGAGATCACGCTCCACACCGGGCGGACCGGCGAGGCGGCGGCCAGCGCGGACGAGGCGCTGGCCATCGCGCAGGCGGCGGGTGACGGGTGGAACGAGGGTTACGCGCTGGGCACCCGGGCCGCGCTCGCCGCCGGGACGGGCCAGCTGCGCGAGGCCGAACAGCTGGCCCGCGCCTCGGTCGCCGTCATGCGGCGGATCGACCAGCAGTGGGGGGCGGCCCGGGCCCTGCTCGGTCTCGGCGACCTGGCCAGGCTCCGCGGTCACCCGGGCGAGGCGCACAGCCGCTACGTCGAGGCGCTGCCGGTCCTGCAGGAGGTCGGCGCCCGGCCGGAGATCGCCCGGTGCCTGGCCGGCCTGGGGCGGGTAGCCCTGGACCTCGGTGCGACCGGGCAGGCCCGGCCGCACCTGGCCGGGAGCCTGCAGCTCAGCCAGGCCACCGGCTCACGCATCGGGGTGGCACGCGGGCTGGAGGCCTGCGCCGCCCTGGCCGTTGACGAACACCGGCCCGAACTGGCCGTGCAGCTGGTCGCGGCGGCCAGCGCGCTGCGGGAGGCCGCCGGGCTGCCGTCGCTGCCCGGCGCCCGGACCGAACGCTACCTGGCTCCGGCGCGCCGCCTCGGCGACGCCGAGGTGGCCCGGCTGTGGGCCCGCGGCCTGGCCCTGAGCAGCGAGGAAGCGGTCGCCCTGGCGCTGGAAGACGACCTGCCCGACGACAGCCGGGCGCCGGGCGTGGCCGGTGCCTACGAGGTGGCGGCCGCCCCGCCCAGCTCGCTGACCCGCCGGGAACAGCAGATCGCCGCGCTGATCTCCACCGGGCACAGCAACAAGGCCATCGCCGAGGAGCTGTGCATCAGCCCGACCACCGCCGCCCGGCACGTCGCCAACATCCTGGCCAAGCTCGGCTTCCGGTCCCGCACCCAGATCGCCGCCTGGGTCGCCGACCGGGCCTCAGCCCCGTACCCGCGGAGAACGAGCCGCGGTCTCACGACTGGCCGGGCTCCAGGGCATGGAGCACTTCGGCCAGGTCGCGGGCCAGGGGTATCTGACGGTCCAGCCCGGTAATACGGAACAGCCGCCGGGTCTGGGGCTGGGCGCAGACCACATAAAGGCTCACCCCGCGGGCAGCCGCCAGGCGGGCCGCACTGGCCAGGGCCCCCAGCCCGGTCGCGTCAATGAAGCTGACCTGGTCCAGGTCGGCGACCAGCGGAAGGCCGCCGGCCGCCAGGGCGGACAGGCGCTCGCGCAACGCGGCCACGGTGGCGATATCGACCTCTCCGGCCACGGTGACGACCACGTACCCAGGTTCACGGCGGGCCTGGATGGTCAGGGCCTTGCCCATGGCCGGTCACCCTCCCAGCCGGGCGCCGGTTAACGGTCCCAGGCCCGAGGTCAGTGTGAGGCAGCTGCGGGTATCCGCCACCAGGCCATGTTACGCGTAACCGGCCGAACGGAGCCATGGTGACACGGTCCTGCGCATGGGCGGCTCCCCTCGGCGGACGCCCGGACACGGTAGATTCTGGGCGACACCGCGAGGTTGATCAGTGACAGCAGAGAATCCGGCCTGGGCCAAGCTCGGCGAGGAGCCCGGGCAGTGCCTGAGCTGCCGCTACGCCAACGTCAACGAGACGCGCCGGGGAACCGCGTATCTCCGCTGCGGCCGTTCGGCCTGGGACGCCCGGCTGGTCCGTTATCCGCGGCTTCCGGTCACCGACTGCGTCGGGTTCGAGGCGCCCACGAGCGGTCCGGGCGGGACGAACCACGGCACGTTAGGCCAGAAATTACTGACGCCGCCCGCACCGCGGCGACCGGCCGCAGCCGGGCCGGCCAGCCCCGGCAGGCCGGCCCCACGGCGAGGATTGGATTATCCTGCTCCGGGAAGTTCCAGGTGGCTCGGCAGCCTGACGGACAAGTGAGGGGCTGAGGCCATGAGCGAGGGCGGGAGCCCCGATGCGGCGGAGCTGACCTTCCCGGGTGACGGCGAGATGGCGCGCCGGATGCGCGCGTACCCGTGGGCGAGCTCTCCGCTCGGCGAGCCGCGGGACTGGCCAGCCAGCCTGCGTACCGCCAGCCGCATCTGCCTGACCTCCCGCTTCCCCATGATCGTCTGGTGGGGCGAGCAGCTGTACATGTTCTACAACGACGCGTACCTGCCGCTGATGGGCGACAAGCACCCCGGGGTCATGCGGCCGGGCGAGCAGGTCTGGACCGAGATCTGGCAGACGGTCGGCCCGATGCTCGATTCCGTGCTGCACACCGGGCAGGCCACCTGGTCAGAGGACCTGCTGCTGCCGATGGACCGGCACGGCTACTGGGAGGAGACCTACTGGACCTACTCCTACAGCCCGCTGCACGACGACGACGGGACCGTGCGCGGGGTGTTCACGGCGGTGCAGGAGACCACCGAGGAGGTGGTCGGCCGGCGCCGGCTCGCCGTGCTCCAGGACCTCGGCGCCCAGGCCGGGCAGGCGCGCAGCGTGGCCGAGGCGTGCGACCTGGTCGTCCAGGCCCTCGGGCGGGCCCGGGAGGTGGTCCCGTTCGCCGCCGTCTACCTGCGGGGACCTGGCGGCGGCCCGGTGGCGGCCAGGAGCAGCGCGCCGGGCCAGGAGCCGGGCCAGGAGCCGTCCCCGGTGCCGGGCGGGCCCGGCGGCTGGCCGGTGGAGGAGGTGCTGCGCAGCGGCCAGCCGGTCACGCTCACCGACGTGATCGCCCGGTTCGGGCCGCTTCCGGCCGGCGGCTGGGCGAGGGCGCCGGGCCAGGCGATGGTGCTGCCGCTGCCCGCGGGAGCCGGCGAGGAGCCTGTCGGCGCGATCGTGCTGGCCGCCAGCGCCGGCCGGGCCCTGGACGACGCCTACCAGTCGTTCCTGGGCCTGGTGGCCCAGCAGACCGCGGCACTGGTGAACGGCGCGCTGGCGTACCAGGCCCAGCTGCGCCGGGCCGAGGAGCTGGCCGAGCTCGACCGGGCCAAGACGACGTTCTTCTCCAACGTCAGCCACGAGTTCCGCACGCCGCTCACCTTGATCATGGGCCCGGTCGAGGAGCTGCGGACCCGGCTGGACCCGGGCGACACGGCCGCGGCCAAGGAACTGGACGTGATCTACCGCAACGGCCTTCGGCTCGGCAAGCTGGTGAACACCCTGCTCGACTTCTCCAGGATCGAGGCCGGCCGGATGGGGGCCAGCTTCGAGCCGCTCGACCTCGGGGCCTTCACCACCGAGCTGGCCAGCGTCTTCCAGTCGGCCTTCGAGCGGGCGGGGATGTGCTACACGGTGGACTGCCCGTCACTGTCCGCGCCGGTCTACGTGGACCGCGAGATGTGGGAGAAGGTCGTCTTCAACCTGCTCAGCAACGCGCTGAAGTTCACCTTCGCCGGCACGGTCAGCGTCCGCCTGCGGGCCGAGGACGCGGACGCGGTGCTGCGCGTCGCGGACACCGGCGCGGGGATCGGCGCGGCGGACCTACCCCGCCTGTTCGACCGCTTCCACCGGGTAGAGAACGTGCCGTCCCGCTCCAACGAGGGCAGCGGCATCGGGCTCGCCCTGGTCCGGGAGCTGGTCGGGCTGCACGGCGGCACCATCACCGCCGACAGCACCGAGCAGGTCGGCACGACGTTCACGGTCAGGATCCCCTTCGGCCGCGGGCACCTGCCGGACGAGAACGTGGTCGCCGCGAGCGGGTCGCTCACCGCGCCGGCCGCCGCCAACCCGTTTCTGCTGGAGGCCATGCGCTGGCTGCCGGCGCACGACACGTCCGACGGCCAGACCGGGCCCGGCCCGGACACCTTGGAGGCCGCGCCCGCGGCGCTGGCCACCGGCGCCCGGGCGGCCGGAGCCGGGCGCCGCGACGCCGATGGCAAGCCCGCCCCGGCTCGCGTGCTGCTCGCCGACGACAACGCCGACATGCGCGAGTACCTGCTGCGGCTGCTGCGGCCGGGCTACCAGGTCACCACCGTCACCAACGGGCTGACCGCGCTCGAGGCGGCCCGGGCGAACCCGCCCGACATCATCATCAGCGACGTGATGATGCCTCTCCTCGGCGGCCTGGAGCTGGTCGCGGCGCTGCGCGCGGACCTGCGCACCGCGGAGGTGCCGATCCTGCTGCTGTCCGCCCGGGCGGGGCAGGAGGCCGCGATCGAGGGCCTGGAAGCCGGCGCGGACGACTATCTGGTCAAGCCCTTCCCGGCGGCCGAGCTGCTGGCCCGGGTCCGGGCCAACGTCGAGCTCGCGCGGCTGCGCAGCCACCAGGCCCGCTGGCGCGCGGCCCTGCTCGACTCGCTGCACGAGGCCTTCTTCCTCCGCGAGGAGGACGGATCGGTCGTGGAGACAAACGCCGCCTTCACCGAGATCCTGGGGTTCGGCCCCGAGGGGCTGCCGTACCACGTGCCTCACCCGTGGTGGCCCGGCGAGCAGGCCGATCCCGAAGGACACCGGATGCTCTGGGACCTCCTCACGCGGATGAAGAGGGACAGCAACGGAAGCTTCACGGTCCCGCTCAACCGCCGGGACGGGCACCGGATCTGGGTCGCGGGCAGCTTCAACGAGGTCAGCGACGCGGAAAACGGCCGCCGCATGCTGGTCGGGACGTTCCGTGACGTCACCGCCGAGCACTACGCGGTGCAACGGGAGGCGGCGCTGGCCGCGATGGGGCTGGTGGTGTCCCGGGCCGGAAGCGCCGACCAGGTCCTGCACGAGGCGCTGGAAGAACTGCACCGCCTGTGGCGGGCGCGGGAGGTCACCGCGGCGACCTGGACGGTAACCGACCAGGTGACGGTGACCTCGACCGGTTCCGCGCGCACCTGGGACGCCTTGCCCGCCGGGCTCCGCGGCACCCTTGCCGTGCTTCGGGACCAGCCCGTGCTGATCCCGGCGGACGGCCCGCCGGGAGGCGCCGGCATCAGGCTCGAGCACCCGGCGGGCACCCTGGGGATCTGGCTCGAGCTCGGCTCCGGCCGGACGCTCACCACGGAGGACCGCACCCTGCTCAGCCTGGTCTGCGGCTACCTCGGCCAGGCGCTGCACCGCGCGTACCAGACCGATCAGCAGCGCGAGACGGCGCTGGCCCTGCAGCGCGCGATCCTCGGCCCGTCCCGGCTGCCCGCCGGGTTTGCCGTGCGCTACGAGCCCGCCACCCGCCCGCTCGAGGTGGGCGGCGACTGGTACGACATCATCGAGCTGCCGGACGGGCGGATCGGCATCATGGTCGGCGACTGCGTGGGGCACGACCTGGGCGCGGCCACCGTCATGGGCCAGCTGCGCAGCGCCTGCCGTGCGCTGCTGCTGCAGGACGCCAGGGCCGGGGCGGCCCTGACCGCCATGGACAGGTTCGCGTCATTCGTGCCCGGAGCCGAGTGCGCCACGGTGTTCTGCGGCGTCCTCGACCCGGCCACCGGCGAGCTCACCTACTCCAGCGCCGCTCACCCGCCGGGCATCGTCGTCCATCCCGACGGGCAGATCGTCCTGCTCGAGGGCGGCCGCTCGCTGCCGCTGGCCATCCGCGCCGAGGCGGGGCGGACCGAGGCCACCTACGTCCTGCCGCCCCGCTCGGCATTGCTGCTGTACACCGACGGCCTGGTCGAGCGCCGGGGCCGGCCGATCACCGACGGCATCGCCGCGGCCGGCGCGGCGATACAGGCCGCCGGCGGGGCGTCCCCGGAGGACCTCGCCGCGCAGGTCATGACCCAGCTCGCCCCCGCCGGGGGTTACGAGGACGACGTGGCCCTGGTGCTCTACCACCATCCCGCTCCGCTCGACGTCCTGTTCGCCGCCGAGTCCGAACGGCTCGCCTCGGTGCGGGCGCAGCTGCGCGGCTGGCTGCGGAGCTGCGACGTCAGCGCGCGGGTGGCCCAGGACGTGCTGGTCGCGGTCGGCGAGGCCATCGCCAACGCGATCGAGCACGGGCATCGTCACCTGTCCGGCCAGCAGGTCCGGCTGCGCGCGGTCTCCACCGCGGACGAGCTGCGGCTGACCGTCAGCGACACCGGCCGCTGGCGGACCTCGCCGCCAGGAGATCGCACTCTCCGCGGGCACGGAATCTCGCTGATGAGGTCCCTGATGAACCAGGTGACCATCGTGCCCAGCCCGTCCGGCACCACCGTCGACATGTACCTGAGGATCAACCATGGCCACTCCGCTTGAGCTCTCCACCGGATCCGGTGCCGACGGGATCCCGGTCGTGACCGCGGCGGGCGAGATCGACATGAGCAACGCCGACCGGTTCCGTGAGGCGCTCGGCCTGGCCGCCCCGGAGGGCGGGCGGTTCGTCGTGGACCTGACCGGCGTGGAGTACCTGGACAGCGCGGGCGTCAACGCCCTGTTCGAGCACGTGTCGCGGATCCGGCTGATGGCCGCGCCGCTGCTCGTGCCGGTCCTGACTATCTCCGGCCTGTCCGGCATCACCTCGGTGGGCGAGCCGCGGGACTGAGCCTCAGCCGGATACCGGACCCGGCGCTCCGGGCTGGGCCGGCCGGATGGCCTGGCCTGGCCGCGCGCCATCGGCCGGGTGACGGGGATCGGGTAGCCGGGGGGGTCGCCGGGCATCCGGTCCCGCTCCCCGGACGGCCGCATTGCGGGCCGCCGCGGCGAGAGCGGCCCGCTGCGCCTGCGGGCCGCCGGACAGGCGCTCGGCCGACCAGGCCCGGTGGTAGTACAGGCGGGTGTCGTGCTTCCGGGCCGACCCCATGCCGCCGAACAGGCGGATGGCGGCCTCGGTCACCTCGCGGTAGGCCTGGCCGGCCTGCAGGGCGGCGCTCCGGACCGCGTTCGGGGCCGCGGCCGCGCCGTCGGCCGCCGCCACCGCGGCGTACCGGACGGCCGCCTCGGCGGCCTGGAAGGCCGCGAGCATGTCGACGCAGACGTGGGCGACTTCCCGGAAGGAGCCGACCGGCCGCTCCCGGTCCTCGGCGTACACGACGGTCGCGTCGAGGCACCAGCCGATGCCGCCCACCGCTTCGGCGGCGGTGGCGAGCAGAAAATCGCGCTCGACCCGGTCCAGCGCGGCGGCCGCGTCCTCACCCTGGCTGAGCAGGATGGCCGGGGTGGCCTCGAAGGCGGTGACGGACACCCGCCGGGTCTGGTCCAGGCCCGGCTGCGGGGAGGACCGCAGTCCCGGCGCCCCCGCCTCCACCAGGAACATCGCGGGCACCGAGCCTGCCAGGGCCGACACCACCACCACGCCCGCCACGTGCGCCGCGATGACATACCAGCAACGGCCGTACAGCCGCCAGCCGCGGTGGGTCAGGTGAGCCCGGACGGGCCCGAGCCCCGATGACCAGCGGCCGTCCTTATCGGCGGCCGCGATCGTCCCGGTCACCGACCCGGCGGCCAGCAACGGCAGCCAGTATCCGGCTGCCCCGCCGTCCCCGGCCGCCCTGCGGTCCCCGGCCGCGAGCAGGGCCCCGGCCGCCAGGCGGCTGGCCAGGAGCGGACCCGGGTACAGGACGCGGCCGAGCTCGGTATGCACTACGCACGCCTCGGCCGGTCCTAGGCCCAGGCCGCCGGACTCCCCGGGCACGGTCAGCCCGGTCAGGCCCAGCTCGCCGGCCAGCCGGGCGTGCAGCTCCGGACTGTAGCCGGGGTCGGTGTCCAGCACGCCGCGCAACGCGGCGGAGGGAAGCTGATCGGCCAGCAAATCGCGCACGGTGTCCCGCAGGGCACGCTGGTCCTCGGTGAGAGTGAGGGGGTCGCGGATCGCCATGCAGCTGCTCCTCACCCGGACGCGGCAGGCCAGGGTGAGCGCCGGCGAACCCGCCAGCCGCTTCATGTTGGCCTACAGGGCGATCTTATGCAGCGCCATCTCGCCGCCGGGAGGCCCGCACGCCCGGCTCTGCGCGGCCATCACTTCCCGGGTGCGGCGAGCTCTTGGTGCCCTATGACTCACCGACCCGCATCGGGTCAGCCGGGGTCGGTGAACCGGGGCGGGCGCTGCTCGAACTCCGCGGCGACCGCCTCGGCCTGGTTCGGGTGGCCGACCAGGGCGCCGATCTCCTCCTGTTCCGCGGCGAAGCCCGTCTCCAGGTCCACCCGGCCCGCCAGGTCCAGCAGCCGCTTCGCCGCCCGGATGGCGTCGGGGCTGCGGCCGGCGATCGAGCGGGCCAGCTCAAGGGCGGCCTGGCGCGGATCGGGATCGACCCTGGTGGCCAGGCCGAGCGCGACGGCCTCCTCCCCGCTCACCATGCGCCCGGTGAAGGTCAGCTCCTTGGCCACGTCCCGGCCGACGAGCTCGGGCAGCAGCTGGGTGCCGGTCATGTCGGGCACCAGGCCCCACCTGATCTCCAGCACCGACATCCTCGTGTCCGGAGCGACAATGCGGATATCGGCCCCGAGCGCGATCTGCAACCCGCCACCCAGGGCGTTCCCGGTGACGGCCGCGATGACCGGGACCGGGATCTCCGCCCAGACGTAGGCGGCACGCTGGCCGGCGCTGCTGGCTGGGCCCTGCGGGCCGGGCCGGGCCGGGCCGTGGCCCGGGGGCAGGTCGACCAGGGCGCTGAGCCGCTCGCCGTCGCGCATGGCCCGGAACCAGCCGAAATCCAGGCCCGCGCAGAAGTCCTGCCCCGCACCGGACAGCACGACCGCCCGGACGCCAGGCTCGGACTTGAGCCGCTCGCCCGCCGTGACCAGGCCCGCGAACATCGCCCCGTCCAGGGCATTGCGCTTCTCCGGCCGGTTCAGGCGGACGTCCGCCACCGCGTCGGTGATGGTCACGGTGACCCGCTGTTCGGTCATTGCTGCTCCCATGCTCTGAAGTCTGGCACCCGGCTACGGCCGGGGCCGGCTGTCAAGCGGGGAACCCCGTGTCAATGCCAGCGATTCCCACGATCACCGCGGAGAGGCCAGGAGAGCGTGCCGCTGGTATGCCCCCGGTTCGCCGGCTCGACGAGGATCTGTCCGCGGCGTTCAGCCGGCGCCGCCGCCTGCTGCCCCGCCCGCCTCGCCGAGATAGCTGGCCGCGAGCAACGCGCGGTCCTTGCTCAGCTGTCCGGCGCGGCCGCTGGCCGCCAGTTCGCCGTGGGACAGGATGTAGCCGCGGTCGGCGATCTTCAGCGCCAGGTGCACGTGCTGCTCCGCCGCGGCGATCAACCCGCGGACGGTGAAGCTGTACGCGTTCGGCATCGCCGCGGGCATCGCGGGCGTCGGCGGCGTGCTTTACGCGTACAACTTCGGCTCCGTGAGCGCCGACCGGTTCG
>Ga0116218_1000342_pt1 | contig 32940 bp, 18 predicted proteins | sample Sb_taG_2_FD_88966 | JGI IMG/M metagenome (GOLD analysis project Ga0116218, IMG submission 88966) | Peat soil microbial communities from Weissenstadt, Germany - Sb_50d_5_LS metaG | ecosystem: Environmental > Terrestrial > Soil > Wetlands > Peat | place: Germany: Weissenstadt | collected 2010-09-21 | reverse complement strand
CTCCGCCATTTTATGGGTCTCCTCGCGTTTCTTAATCGTCGCTCCTTGTCCAGCTGCTGCATCCATCAGCTCGCTGGCAAGTTTCTCCGACATTGACTTTCCAGTGCGGGAACGAGCGGCACGAATAAGCCAGCGCATTGCCAGCGCATTGCCACGCTCCCTGCGTATATCGACAGGTACCTGGTATGTTGAACCACCAACACGCCGGGGTTTTACTTCCAGTGAAGGCGTTGCATTTTTCAACGCCTGCTCGAATACATCGAGCGGGGGTCGCTTCTGCTTGGCCTCAATAATATCAAACGCATCATACGTGATACGCTCAGCCAGACTACGTTTCCCATCCAACATTAACTTACCGATAAAGCGAGCCACATTCCGGTTCTTAAATTTTGCATCCGGTACATCTGGCCGATGCACAACTCTTTTACGTCTTGGCAAGGTTTGCCTCCTCCTGCTAAACACCAGAAAAGGCGCCGATTCGATTGAGTGGGTATCCTGTAAAGGAGACCCTCTACAATCTCAACAGACGCCTACACGCAAGTGCCTATCCACCTTGTGGAGGACACTCGACTCTCATCGTCATGAAAGAAGTTATTAAGAAATCACTTCCTTGCGGGTATTCACGATGACGTGTGATTTGCCGACCTACCTGAGGCGTTCAGGTGGTATCGGGTAGTTTTCTTCGGGGCGAAACCTATCACGCCCCTTAACTCCCTACCGCCCCTTAGAGGCGGCAGCCTGTCCTGGTTTTGGCCGCTTGGCTCCATATTTGGAGCGACCTCGGCGACGCTTTGAGACTCCGTCACTGTCCAGGGTACCCCGAACAATGTGATAGCGTACGCTCGGTAAATCCTTGACGCGGCCACCACGGATAAGCACGACAGAGTGCTCTTGTAGATTATGCCCTTCACCTGGAATGTAAGCAGTTACTTCCATTCGGTTACTCAAACGAACACGAGCAATCTTTCGCATCGCCGAGTTCGGTTTCTTGGGCGTCATAGTACGCACCTGGGTGCAAACTCCACGTTTCTGTGGAGACCCACGCAGGGACGAGGTACGGTTTTTCAGCGCATTAAATGAATAACGCAGCGCTGGGGCCTTTACCTTCTCTTTTTTCCTTGAGCGGCCCTTTCGGATCAGTTGATTGATCGTCGGCAATGAAAGATTCTCCCTATCATTTTATTGGCACAGCAATCTGCGCCCAATATTTCACGTATGTGCGGAGTCATATACTATCACTCATTCTCCAGGCTGTCAAGTACCATGCCTCCAACTCCAATAGTTGCGCCAGCACCCGCTCCAACACCCACACTCTCAACTGTTGTCGATGCCGTTAATCGCGCTGCTGCCTGCTGCTGGCGAGCAATCTGCTCGCGTCGCCGCTGAGCAATACCCGAACCAGCCGGAATGAGTTTACCTATGATCACATTCTCTTTTAGACCTACCAGGTGATCGGTCTGCGCTTCAATGGCAGCTTCCGTCAACACGCGTGTGGTCTCCTGGAAGGACGCAGCCGCCAGGAAACTGTCAGTATTGAGCGAAGCCTTGGTTACGCCAAGCAGTACTGTTTGCGCAGTTGCAGGCTCACCACCCTCCGCCAATACGCGAGCATTGACATCTGCATAGACAAAGCGATCCACCAGGTCATTCGGCAACATCTCGGTATCGCCTGGTTCATCTACCTTAACACGCCGTAGCATCTGGCGTATAATCACCTCGATGTGCTTGTCATTGATATATACACCTGTATTGCGGTAGACGCGTTGCACTTCTTTGACCACATACATCTGCACCGCCTCACGTCCCTGAATTCGCAGCACATCCTGTGGGTCACGCTGACCCGCTGTAATTGGCGTGCCAGCCTGAATCTTCTGACCCTGATTCACCACGATGTTACGCGCAGCCGGTATCGGATACGAGCGCTCTTCTCGCTCCTCAAAGCGAATTGAGAGTAAACCATCAGGGTTAATGAGTGCTTCACCCTCGGTGCGAGCCACCACAGATACTGGTTCGGAGCCATTTTCAGCAGGCATTAAGGCAATGACCTGATCTTTCAGCACTTTATCCTGGTCATTAACAAGTACCTGACCACCTTCAGGTAGATGGTATTCATCGAAGAAGACATTGCTGGATACAACACGAACAGTACGAACCCCTGTATTCTCGTCTTTGACGATTTCTACCACTCCATCAATTTCGCTTATCTCAGCCTTCTCTTTTGGTACACGTGCTTCAAACAATTCCTCGACGCGTGGCAAGCCTTGTGTGATGTCTCCTTGCGCTCCTGCAATACCACCAGTATGGAAAGTACGCATGGTCAATTGAGTTCCAGGTTCACCAATGGATTGTGCTGCGATAATTCCTACCGCTGCGCCAAGGCCAACCAGGGCATTCGCTGCAAGATCACGCCCATAACATTTGCGGCAGACTCCACGATGCGCCAGGCATCCCAGTACTGAACGCACACGCACAGCTTTAACTCCCGCAGCAACGATTTGATCGACTACATCATCAGTTAATTCATCACCAACCTCTATCAAATCAAAGCCAGGAATGGGATCTGCCAGGACACGGCCAATCAGACGATCTCGTATACTTGGCAACATCATTTCTTTGCTGTCTGCTTCAGTAATCAAGGTTCCTTCCGCAGTGCCACAATCCTCTTCGGACACGATCACGTCCTGCGCCACATCGATCAAACGTCTGGTCAAGTAACCAGACTCAGCAGTACGCAGTGCGGTATCAGCCAGGCCTTTACGAGCGCCGTGACTACTGATAAAGTATTCAAGCACGCTCAAACCTTCGCGGAAATTACCACGGATTGGAATGTCGATAATTTTGCCCGATGGACTCGCCATCAAGCCACGCATTCCTGATAATTGACGAATCTGTTGGAACTTGGCTTTTGTTGCACCTGACTTAGCGATGGTATAAATCGATCCATAAGGATCCAGGGTCGACTCAACCATCTTTGTGACATTCTCAGTAGCTTCGTTCCAGGCATCAACCGTCTGCTGATATCTCTCGTTCTCAGTGATAAGTCCATCACGATATTGATCTTCGAGTTCAGCAATCTTCGCATCGGCTTTCGCAAGCTCCTCCTGCTTCCCTAGTGGAACCTTAACATCGCTGATGGCGATGGTCGTACCAGCCTTCGTAGCATAAGAGAATCCGAGACGCTTGATTTCATCAGCCAGTTCAGCAGTCTTAGCCCGTCCATACTCCTTGAAACATTCACCAATAATCTGCTTGAGATTCTCTTTCTTCATAGGGTAGTTCTTGAAACGCAGTCGCTCCGGCAATGCATCATTCAAAATGATGCGTCCTACCGTCGTCTCCACTAACTTCCCATGTGAATGCATCGTAGCCTTAGCCGGCGGTGGTACATCATATACATCTGTATCGACAAGACGCACTTTGATTAGCGTTTGTAGGTCAATCACTCCATGTTGATAGGCCAACATCGCTTCAGTTGGATCCGTAAAGATACGTCCCTCACCCTTCAATCCAGGGCGATCCTGTGTCAGGTAGAAGCATCCCAACACCATATCCTGGCTTGCGCCAATCGAAGGCTCACCTGTTGCCGGCGAGAGGAGGTTACGGGTTGAAAGCATAAGCCGACGTGCTTCGTCCTGTGCCTTATCAGATAATGGCACGTGTACTGCCATCTGATCTCCGTCAAAGTCAGCATTAAAGGCTGAACAGACAAGCGGATGTAATTGGATAGCGCTACCTTCAACCAGTACAGCCTCGAAGGCCTGTATTCCCAGTCTATGCAGCGTTGGCGCGCGATTTAGTAACACTGGATGATCTTTAATCACCTCTTCGAGCACATCCCACACTTCCGGCTTCACACGCTCTACAAAGCGTTTTGCACTTTTAATATTATGTGCAAAGTTCTGCTCTACCAGCTTACGCATAACAAACGGCTTGAAAAGCTCCAGTGCCATCTTTTTGGGTAAGCCACACTGATTCAATTTGAGATCTGGCCCAACCACAATGACCGAACGGCCCGAGTAATCAACGCGCTTACCGAGCAGATTCTGCCTGAAGCGACCTTGTTTACCTTTGAGCATATCGGAGAGGCTCTTCAGCTTATGATTACCGGAGCCGGCCACAGCACGGCCTCGCCGACCATTGTCGATCAAGGCATCACAAGCCTCCTGTAACATGCGTTTTTCATTACGAATGATGATCTCTGGTGCGCCCAAATCAAGCAAACGCTTGAGCCGATTATTGCGGTTGATCACCCGCCGATAGAGATCATTTAAATCTGATGTTGCGAAACGCCCACCATCGAGCTGCACCATTGGCCGTAGATCAGGTGGTAAGACAGGTAAGACAGTAAGAATCATCCACTCTGGTGAAGTGTTTGACTTGCGAAACGCTTCTACAACCTTTAATCGCTTCGTTGCCTTCTTACGCCTCTGACCAACGGTAGTACTAATCTCTTTGCGCATGTCGGCAGCCAGCTTATCCATGTCCAGAGCACTGATCAGTTCGCGTACTGCTTCTGCACCCATGCCAGCCCGAAACACATTAAGACCAAAGGAATCGCGCAATTCGCGATAACGGTTTTCCTGGATAAGGTCCATCTTTTTGAGCCCTTCCAGATCACGTCGCAGTTGCTCCAGACGCTGCTTTCTATCGACGCGCTGCATCTCTAGCTGTGTCTGCGCCGAGTCGATTTGTCCCTGGTAATCTACCATCAAACGCTCAGCTTCGCGACCACTATCTAGCTTGACTTCTTCAATCTTATGATGTGCATTTTCGGCGATATCGTTACGCCAAACCTCTGCGACGCGTTCAAGCGTTTCGATGTCTTTCGTTGTAACTACATCACCTTGCTTAACAAGCACCCTATCAGTCGGCGCAAACACAATGTCAAATTCTGCTTCATGGTTTATTGCTGCTCGTAACTCGGCGAGTGAAGCGCTTTCGGCCTGCCTTGCCGCCTCTAACTCCTGCTCGCGGCTCGCCTCGATATCCTGCTGATTTTCCGTGATGCGAGTGAGCGCATCCTGAATTTCGCTTTCACGTTTCTCTTTCAAGCTATCGATGCGTTCGACGACTTTCTCATCCAGATTTTGATCGAGTTTGATGAGTTCTTCATCTATATGCATCAATTCCTGTTGACGTGCTTCTTCATCAATATATGTGACGACATAAAGGGCAAAGTAGAGTATGCGCTCAAGATTACGTGGAGAGAGATCCAATAAGAGGCCAATTCGGCTCGGCGTTCCCTTAAAGTACCATATATGGCTTACTGGGGAGGCGAGTTCGATATGTCCCATACGCTCGCGGCGTACTTTTGAGCGAGCAACTTCGACACCGCACTTATCGCACACAATACCTTTAAAACGCACACGCTTGTATTTTCCGCAATAGCATTCCCAGTCCTTAGTTGGGCCGAAGATACGCTCACAGAATAGGCCATCCTTCTCCGGCTTGAGTGTGCGATAGTTGATTGTTTCCGGCTTCGTTACTTCACCGTAACTCCAACCACGAATCTGCTCAGGACTAGCAAGGCTTATACGTATTGCATTAAAATCGTTTACTTCCAGCATGATGCCTCCTGGTGTTTTTCCTTCTTAACACGTCACTATAACGACACTAGTGATCCTTGTACCTTGCAAACAGAACCAGCGGCTCAGGCAAGATACAAGGAAATGTCTATACACTTTGTGTTAACAGTGATAAAAGGAATTACTGATCCCCTTCGAAACCGGATATATTAATGCCCAACTCTGGCATTACATCATTCGAGGTATCCTCCACAAACTGAATCTTTTGCTCATCTTCGTTGAGAACCTCTACGTTAATACCCAGGCTTTGTAATTCTTTGACTAGAACCTTGAATGATTCAGGCACTCCTGGTTCCATAATATTTTCACCTTTGACGATAGCTTCGTAGGTCTTCACGCGTCCCACTACATCGTCTGATTTAACGGTCAGAATTTCCTGTAGAATGTTCGCCGCGCCATAGGCTTCTAGCGCCCATACTTCCATTTCGCCGAAACGTTGCCCACCAAATTGTGCCTTACCACCAAGCGGCTGCTGCGTTATCAAACTGTATGGACCTGTTGAACGAGCATGGACTTTGTCTTCCACAAGGTGCGCCAACTTCAACATATAGGTGTAGCCAACGGTAATTGGATGATCGAATGGCTCTCCTGTTCGTCCATCATAGAGTTGTATTTTACCCGTCTCTGGCAGATTGGCACGACGCAAGTACTCTTCGATATCTTCTTCCGTAGCTCCATCAAAGACTGGTGTAGCAATCTTAATACCCAGGGCGTCTGCAGCCCATCCTAGATGGGTTTCCATTATTTGCCCGATATTCATACGGTGCGGCACACCCAATGGATTCAGAATAATATCCACTGGTGTACCATCTGGCAAGAATGGCATATCCTCTATCGGCAATACCCGCGATATGACACCTTTGTTACCATGGCGTCCAGCCATCTTATCACCAGCGCCAATTTTACGCTTCTGGGCAATACTGACACGCACCAGTTGATTCACGCCCGGCGGTAATTCATCATTCTGCTCGCGCGAGAATACTTTCACTTCAACAACTTTGCCGCGCTCACCATGGGGTACACGTAGTGAAGTATCTTTAACCTCGCGGGCTTTTTCGCCAAAGATGGCTCGTAAGAGCTTTTCCTCAGCAGTGAGTTCGGTCTCGCCCTTGGGCGTGATCTTACCAACCAGGATATCTTGCGGCCCCACCTCAGCGCCCACGTAGATAATGCCGCGCTCGTCAAGGTTGCGCAGTCCTTCTTCACCTACGTTTGGAATATCCCGCGTAATCTCCTCCGGCCCAAGCTTCGTATCGCGTGCGTCGATTTCATACTTTTCGATATGTATTGAGGTGAACAGGTCTTCACGTACTATACGTTCACTAATAAGAATGGCATCTTCATAGTTGCCACCCTCCCAACTCATAAAGGCAACGAGTATATTTTGTCCAAGCGCTAGTTCCCCATCTTCAGTTGAAGAACCATCGGCAATTACCTGTCCGGCAGTGACATAATCGCCCCTGCGTACAATTGGCCGCTGGTTGATACAAGTACCAGCATTGGAACGCACAAACTTGCGTAGACGGAAGGTATGCACTTCACCCTGGTCATCTACAATCTGTATCTGACGCGCTGATGAAGCAACAACCTCGCCGCTTACCGTGCTCACTGCTACTTGCCCGGAATCTATCGCTACCTGACGCTCAATGCCAGTGCCACAAATTGGCGATTGCGGACGTAGGAGCGGCACAGCCTGTTTCTGCATATTTGCTCCCATCAAAGCTCGGTTTACGTCGTCGTGCTCCAGAAATGGGATGAGTGCAGTTGCGACGCTAACAGTCTGTTTTGGTGATACGTCCATGTAGTCCATAGTATCAGCGGCTTCCATGACGAACTCACCTTGATAACGCGCAAGAACTCGATCCTCAATAAATTCACCAGCAGTGTCCAGCTTCGCATTTGCCTGCGCGATCCAGAAGTTTTCTTCATCGTCGGCAGTGCGGTAATCTACTTGTTCGGTAACAAATGGCCTGATCCTCACCTCTGTATCGCCTAAGGCCCTCGACAAACTCTCAAACAGCGTTTCGTCAACCCTTACACGCGTCCGAGCCTTAATAAGCACCTCACCATCCGCAGATTTCACATCTTCGAATTCACGACCAACAATCCCTCGAAACTCGCGACCGATCAAAATCGGGTTATTTGCCCGTAGTCGTTTGATGACCTTACGGTAAGGAGTCTCGATAAAACCATAAGGATTGATCTGGCCGTACGTTGCCAGATTACCGATCAGACCGATGTTTGGACCTTCTGGTGTTTCAATTGGACATATGCGTCCATAATGCGAACGATGCACGTCTCGAACATCAAAACCTGCTCGTTCTCGTGACAATCCTCCTGGCCCTAATGCCGAAAGGCGGCGTTTGTGCCCAATTTCAGCAAGAGCATTCGTCTGATCCATGAATTGCGAAAGCTGGCTGCCGCCAAAGAATTCTTTCATGGCGGCTACAACTGGACGTATATTGATAAGCGCATTGGGTGTAGCCTGTCCTGGCTCCTGAATGCTCATGCGCTCTTTGACTACGCGCTCCATTCGCAACAAACCAACGCGAAATTGTGTTTGGATCAGTTCCCCAACACAACGTACGCGACGATTTCCCAGATGGTCGATGTCGTCTTTGCGTCCATGGCCATTATTTAATTCAATCAAACGGCGTACGATATTAACCAGATCATCCTGAGTTAGGATACGCTGGCTCTGCGGTATAGAAAGATCGAGCTTCCTATTCAGTTTATAGCGTCCAACGCTGCCAAGATCATAACGACGTGCATTGAAGAACATGTTTTTGACAAGCGATCGAGCATTATCTATGGTAGCTGGATCACCCGGACGCATCTTCTTATAGAGTTCGAGCAAAGCCTCGTCCTCTTTCTTAACAGGATCGCGATCTAGTGTGGCCTGCATGTAACGTATGTTTACATCGTTATCTACATCACTGAATGCATCGAGAATACCCTGATCAGTTGAGAGATCAAGCTCCTCACCATGCCATTGTTCCTTCGCCAGACTTGCAATTGCACGCAGCAACGTTGTGACAGGTAACTTACGTTTACGATCAATCTTCACTGTCAGTAAGTTTTTGTTGCTTGTTTCAAACTCTAGCCAGGCGCCTCGTCCTGGGATGAGTTTGGCTGCATAAAGCCTACGTCCGGTAGTAGCATCCTCATCAGCAGTATAGTAAACACCTGGTGAACGCACAAGTTGGCTTACAACAACACGCTCAGCACCATTGATTATAAAGGTTCCTTGTGTAGTCATGAGCGGGAAATCACCCATGAAGATATCCTTCTCAATGATTTCACCTGTCTCTTTGTTAGTTAAGCGAGCCTTAACTGTCAAAGGTGCCGAATACGTGGTATCGCGGTCTCGACACTCGTCTTCAGAGTATTTCGGACTTCCAAAAGGATCAGGTGGAACAATAAATTCTAGTTTTAGATTTTTTCCTGTAAAATCTTCGATGGGAGAGATTTCGTCAAAAAGTTCGCGTAGACCTTCTTTCTTAAACCATTCAAAAGAATCAAGTTGAATCTGAATCAGGCCTGGCATTGGGCGAATGTCCGGAATACGCGCAAACGATACGCGCTCAGGAAGTGCCACGGCCCTACTGCTGACTGACATAGGTAGTGTTCTCCTCTCACTATAGGGACTATCCCTTGCGGTACTACCTTTTAACTCCGACATGCAGAGTAGATACTTCTCCAAACCTTGCCTGAGCTACAAAACCACGAATAAAACTCCGTTGACAAGTTGTTTTTCAAAGATCTCCAGCGTCGTTGTGGTGGATAGCAAGGTCGCCCTCCCACCAGGGTACCCAGGAGGATACAATAGAGGCGATATATCTTAACAGACACTCGCCCATGCGGTAACAAAGGGAACTCTTGCTGTTCCCTTTGTACCTCCTTACGTGAAATGTAAACTGAAGAAAAAGAATAATAATCGCCAATTATGACACAGTTTTAAAAAAGATTTTATGACAAGAAAAGTAACCGCCCTGTGCTTTCACAAGCGGTTACTCCTACGTCCCTACAAGAACTTATTGTTTTCAGATCATCCACGTACACATCCCCACATATTTAGTCAATAGCATTTTCATACGTATAATAACAAAACGCTCTACAACTTTCCCATGTTGTGGTACTAATGTCACCCTACTCGGTCTTTTTACATTGGTAGCCTGTACGCATCCTTCATATACCAGCATTGTTGCCGTCGCCAAAGAAGGCTAAGTTTCTTGTAGGTTTACGTGGCATCCCTAACACGTGCAGTGCCCTTAAATAGGCAGTGGGGAATGATGTATCGTAAGTGTTTTTGTTTACCTTTGGTTCTTTATCAGGTCTTGAGCCATGTGCTATATCACATACAACGCTATAGACAATCCGACATAATGTACTATACTACTTCCATAGCAATTTGTCAATAGGTCTTTAAGTTTTTTTCTAAATCCGCAACTTTCATTATACCAGCATTGTAAAGTGATCAATTTCCTTCTGTACAGCTTCTATCTCTTCGCCTGAACCTGGATTCCAGGCAACCTCTGCATCAAGCCAGCAATTCTGCAGTAGAGAGAAAAGACGATGTTGATCCTTTAATTCTAGCAGATTGAGATCGAACACTACTTCCTGTTGATGAGGATGCGTTATGGACAGAACAAAGCCATCTAGCCGTATTGTGGTTTGCCGATCTAGTTGGTAGGTTTGCGGCGCGCCTATTTTACGGCAGAAAGAGAAGCACCCCATCCAGCCAATTAATATGAATGAAATAGCCACGAGAGTGACCACTAGCCCTGCCATGCTCAATAAAATTGCAATCGCTGTACATATCACAACGAGCATTGGATGGGGTAGATGTATAGTCCAGCCTATGAGTATCTCCGGAATCATTCCAACCAATGCTGCTATAAAACATGAGAGCGTTGTTCCGATAGCCCAATAGATACTCGAAAGATTTTTAGAAGAGAGATCTCGAACGACCAGAGAAGAGCCGCCTTTTTGAATGAACATGCCCTGATAAAACCCGACCCTCAATGCATAGTAGAAACGCACAACCATAGCGCTCCCAATTATCAACATAAGGCTGAGATAACACAAAGTACCAAATAAAGCATCTTGCCACTTCAAGTATGGTGTAAATTTGTGTTCATAGGAGGACCACAATCTAACAGAAAGTATTACAAAGACAAGAGCAATTGTTAAAGATGCCAAAATGAGTATCCAGGCTAATAAACGTGCGCGTTTATAAGAGGTATGGCTAAGGTAAAAAACAGAATCGTTCGTCGGCATATCTAACATATATCCTCTTAATGAGAGCAGTAACACCTATGTGGGAAGCAGAATCTTTATTGTGTGGATATCTCTCAATACCTCTATACTTCGATCCCAGATTTCCCCACTATTTCGGGTAAGCTTCTCTTAAGACGAATAAAATATTTGCGTAGTTACATAAATTCTGAGCTACAGTCGAACAAACCTACGATATCTCAACTTTGTCGCAATTCATTTCTAATATCTTCAAAAAGAAAAGTTTGCAAATAACGTTCTGAAGCACTTGGAAAAATGGTAACGATTAATTTCCCTTGATTTTCAACTTTACGTGCCTCTTGTAAAGCTGCCCATGCTACAGCACCGCTACTGATTCCAACTGAGAGTCCTTCTTTATGCATAATCTGGATAGCAGCTGCTACAGCATCCTGATCAGTAACGGCAATAATGCGATCTATGAGGTCAACGCGCAAAGTATCGGGTTGAAAGCCCGCACCAAGCCCTTCAATTCTGTGTGGTCCAGGTCGTCCACCTGAAAGAACAGCACAGGCAGCAGGTTCTACCGCAACAATTTCGACTTCGGGTTTACGCAAGCGGAGTCCCTCCGCGACACCTGTGAGAGTTCCTCCAGTGCCCACCCCAATTACAACTATATCTACTGCCCCGGCAGTATCTTCCCAAATTTCGACGGCTGTTCCTTCACGATGAGCGCGCGGGTTCGCTTGATTATAGAATTGCTGTGGGAACCAGGCATTAGGAAGTGTTGTACGTAGTTCGATAACTTTGTTGATAGCTCCTCGCATACCCTGGTTACCAGGTGTGAGCAGGATTTTTGAACCAAATCGTTGCAGTAGCAGTCGTCGCTCTATAGTAATCGTATCTGGCATCGCCAGAATACATGTATAACCCCGGGCAGCGCTAATCCATGCAAGGGATATACCCATATTTCCACTGGTTGGTTCCGTAATAATACTGCCAGGACGCAACAAACCCTGTGCCTCAGCTTCGCAAATCATTTTGAACGCCACACGATCCTTAAGGCTACCACCCGGGTTGAACATTTCGAGTTTAGACAGTAGAGTGACTTGTTGTGTGTGAGGAATATCAGATGCAATGCGCTTTAATTCGAATAAGGGTGTATGACCAATCAATTCAGTGACATCTTTTGCCCAATGTGCCATGGCCAGACCACCCCAACCTTTGGTTAGATATAATACATTGTTTCAGTAGTGCCTGCCCGATGCTTCTGAGCAAGCTCTTCTACTGTAGTGGAAACAAGTATACGTTGCGTCAGCTCGTCGATTTCGCGCCAGACATCTCTCAATGCGCAACCTGGAGAAAGCTTACAGAAGTCTGGGCTAGGTAAACATTCCATTGGTGGTACATATCCTTCAAGCGCTTGCAACACTTGAGCCATAGTGATCTGTGCTGGCGGTTTGGCCAACATATGACCACCTTTTGGGCCACGAACACTTTTAACCAATCCCTCTTTGCGCAAAGCCATCAAAATCTGATCGAGGTATTGCTCTGGTATATATTGCCTGCTGGCAATATCTGCGCTTTCAATAGGCCCCTGTCCATAATATGCTGCTAGATCAAGCATGGCCCGCAAACCATAATCGCCTTTCATTGTCAATTTCATAGCCAAGTGCCTTTCCAGCAGGCTAAAGCAAAATGAGGAGAAGACTTTCCCGATTATGAATGTTCACAACCCATCATCACACCGCATGCTCACTCATTTCAGCGTACAGGTACGAGAGCCAATCGATTGCTCGTAGCATATATCAGGAGCCATCTACTGTCAATGGGGCCAATTTCGTGTAACGGTTAACATCTCAGTTCGAATATTGGTAAAATGCTCACGTAAAGCTGCTAATTGCACTCGTTGACCTTTAATACGGATCCAGAGACGCTTCTGGGGGAAATAGAACGTTATACATAAACTCAAGATAAGGAGGACGGCTGTGGGCCAGACCAGCATAGAGCCTGCATCTTTAGTGACAAGTAAAACGGTTGCCTCGCTCGCCCTATTAAGCGTGATACTCCATTTCTTATCAAAACTCTGGCCCGATTGGCCCTGTTGCAGTCTTAAAACAGCTTTGTCTTGTGTTGTTTGAGTATTGGGAGCGCCGATAGTAATAAGTATAGTTGGATGTTGTGTCTGTGGAAGTTGTACTGAAGGGAGGTGGATAAAAAATACGCCAAGAGTTAAACTCGATCCCGCTATCGGGATACCTTTCGCAAAATCAACTGCAAGGTTTGAAGAAATATTCTCGCTCTGATCCAGTACAATAGCCTCGTCGCAGACGAGGCATCCTTGCCCGTCGGAAATAGTAACGTTGACTGAGGGAATGAGAGATGATTGGTGAAAGACAACTCCTCCATACGATAGAGGGTCATTTACACGTACATGATTACTGTGCGCGACAAGCTCTCCATCCTGATAAACGCTCAGATCTGTTACATAATCAGTCGGTAAACCTGTCCTGGGATCAAACGTGGCTGTAAAGTTATTGGCACGGAAGCTAATATTATGCTGCGTTCCACGTGGAAAAACAACTGCGCTTTGGCCATCAGGGAGAGCTTGATCAAAGGTAAAGCCGGCCAGATTATCGCTAAGACCAACTAAAGGCGCAGGCAATATACGTCTGGCCAGGCTATTTGGAGCAAACCCCTGCCATTGGGATAGAACTCCTGCCATCAGAAGCGTCACCAGAGCAGCATGAAAAACAAACGTTGAAAGTGTAGCCCAGGAATTTTTATTAGCATAAAGATATGTAACGTCAGTATCTTGCAGAAGACGAACTCGATACCCTCTCTTACGAAAGTGGCTTTGTGTCCATTGAACTGCTTGAGATGCATCAGGATGAGTGAATTCAACACGCTCCAGAGCGTGTTGATAAAAGTTGTCATTACGCTTGATGAGTGGATGTTTAAAATTATGCCAGATTCCCGGGGCACGATTCAATGTGCATACGACAATGCTAAGCGAGAGTACTGTAAGCAGCAGCATGAAATACCAGCTGGAAAAGATCGTGTAGAATCGCAGCCAGTCAAAGATCGGTGTAAGCGAGCCATAGCGAGGCAATGCATTCTGTTGTATCCAGGCCGCATATGCTACGGGATCAATTAATACTTCGCCAGGTGCCTGTACAAAATAGATACCGATAAAGCAGATAACAGCGATTGAAGAAATCAGAAATATAGCTGTGCGTACTGAACTGAGCCAGCCCCAAATGCCATCGATTGGATGCCTTACAATATACGGCAGACGTTGCTTATACTTTTGCTGAAACGATGGCTTATCCAAGTAGATTTTACGTTTATTTTTTGGATGTGTTTCAGGTGGAAGTTGCTGCACACCTGCATGTTGCAGCATCGCCGCCTTCTTAGTTGGAATCGCCATGCTATTTTATCGTCTAACTTTCCCCTTTGAGGTTATTACAATAGAGGGAGAAGCATTCACCCTTTTTATATGATAGAGCATACGCGACTTTGTGACAAGCGGATTTATTTCAAGAATATCTATTATGGAGTTGGAGTAGCGGTGCTAATAGGAGTAAGACTTCCTGTTAATACTTGCTTGCATCCAGATAATATAAACGTGAGCGCATTCTTGAATGCAAATAAGTATCGTACTCTCTTATCCGAAAGTCACCTTTATTAGGAGTAGTATCCAGATACTACCCTGACTTACTTACCGTTTCATTGACCCACATTGTTAGACATGCTACACTTCGTTAATCAAATAAATACAAGATGAAACAACACCCGAGGAGGGTATTGGCTATGTGGACTTCTACTCTGGAGCTTAGCCCAAAACGAGTAATTCTCGCTCAGCTATTAGGACGTATCTGGCACGAAGCATATTTTTCTTCGTTTGCGCCTCTACAAGTGCAGAATCTGCCTCGGCAGCCATTACCCGCCGCAAATTGGGTACGCGTGCGCAATCGTTTGGCTGGCATATGTGGAAGTGACCTGCATATGATCTATGTTGACGGAGACTTTCGTATCGCACCCGCCGCTCTACCGGGACATAGATATTCGTATCCTGGTCACGAGGTCGTGGGTGAGGTCATCGAAGTAGGAGATGAAGTACAGCATCTTCAAGTAGGCGATCGAGTCACATTACAACATGGCACCAATTGTATTACTTCTGGAGCACAGTCCATATGCCGATCTTGCGCTTCAGGTAATTACAGTTTATGTGAGCGTGCAAATCTTCTTTCTGGTCCTGAGCCGATCGGCGGTGGCTGGAGTGAGGAAATGCTTGTGCATGAACAGCAGCTGTTCCGAATATCTCCCGAAATGAACGACGAGCAAGCTGTACTCTTGGAACCTACCGCTGTGGCACTTCATGCTGTCTTGCGCCGTCTTCCCCAGCCCGATGAACATGTTCTTATTATAGGAGCAGGCACTATAGGTCTACTCACGTTACAAGTTATTCATGCTCTTGTTCCCAGCGCTACTGTGAGCGTAATGGCTCGCTACCCGTTCCAGATAGAGCAGGCTACTCGTTTGGGAGCAACACATATCATCTATCCTCATGACAGCTACCAGGAAGTCGAGCGTACAACTGGTGCGAAGCTCTTTACTGGCAGGTTTAAAAACAAAATGTTGCTTGGTGGTTACGAAGTGATCTATGATACTATAGGAAGCAAAGAAACGATCTATGACTCATTACGCTGGGCGCGCGCTGCGGGTACAGTTGTGTTGGTTGGCCTGAGCTTGCATACTATGCATCTCGATCTCACACCCATCTGGTATCAGGAAATTGATCTCATCGGAACGCTCGCTCATGGTATGGAAACCTGGCCGATTGGCACACTAGAACAATATTCTACCTTCTCTATCGCTGCCCAGATGATCGAAAACGAACAAATTCAATCCGAAAAGTTGATTACTCACCGTTTCGCACTCACAAATTACCGCTCAGCGTTTTCTACTGTCACTGCTAAAGCACGTAGCCGAGCTATCAAAGTCGTATTTGATTATGCGCTGCTACCTGCATCTGTAGTGCCAAATGTTCGGGCGTCAGCTCGTCAACGACACCCTGTCACCACTGCTGCTGTCTGGCCACAAGGGGAACAAAGCACCCACGAAGAAATCAATTTGTCAACGTCGCCCGAAGATGAAATCATTCAGCCAACATCCCCATTTGTTCCAGAACCTGTTGAGGCACCTCTTCCTTCATCACAAAGTCCCATAGTGGAAACCGAAGAAACGTATCAATTCCTCATCGAGGAACAACCAGAACAGGTTCCTGTATCCTCAACCGAGGAACAGCCAGCACAAATTTCTGCATTCTTAACTGAAGAACAACTCCAACAGGTTCCTGCATCCTCACCCGAGGAGCAATCAACACTCGAAGATCAAATCCAGACAGATACCCCCGTCATTTCAAAGCCCAAGCGCTCTCGACAGTCAACTAAATCACAAAAGAATACCGAAGACATACAAACTTCGGTCGAGGCAATTGGTAATACAATAGGAACTAACGACGCTTCTGATACGTTAGAACAGTAAAAGATGTACACTTATCCGTTATAATTCAAAAATCTATGTTGTAATTGTATAACCCATAACCGCATCATCAATGCTATTTCCCAATTATCTATACTATGCCTTATGAAAAGAATAAACTGAAATAGAAACCATGAGGAGTACGTATGACCAGTCAAAATCAGCAACCACAAGGACCTGCTCCATATGATCGAGCCTCGGAGCGCCCCGACTCACATAATTCCTCGTGGACAACCACTCAACCAGTACATACCAACTCTAGCCTTCAGCAACAATCGCCTTTACCAGAGCAAAAGGATCCCGTATGGGTCGCGCCATCACGCCCAATGCCAGCAGCTGAATACCAACGAGCTACCTCGACTGCACAGCTGACTTCTTCTCCTCCATCATTAGCCCAAGAGCTTTCAAATCCGCCTGCTGCAAGCGCCCCAAGGCAACCGTTCCCACCAAAGCGCCACCGCCTACGTACATTTTTCATTTTATTCATGCTAATGCTGGCTCTACTTGTTGCGCTGAGTGCCGTTCTTGGCCCAAATTTATTTGCAAAAGTACCTGGTTCTGCTTCAAATTCTTTACCTGCGCTCGGAGCATCGGGACCATTCGTAAAAGCGCCACTGAATGCAGATCAGATCAATGCCATTATGCACCTTTCAGGCTATATGAAGTACAAACAACTGGCAAGCATCTATGTTTCACATATGACACTCGACGAAGAACTTGGTCAGCTCATCATGGTCGAATATGCTGACACCACTTATTCCTCTGATCTCGATACCATGATTAACAAACTGCATGCTGGTGGTGTCATCATGTATGAATTCCAGATGAATACCTTTAATCAGACCAAACACGATATTGCCGAGATGCAGCAGCGTGCCAGTATTCCTCTACTCATTTCAACCGATGAAGAGGGAGGACCTTATGTCCATCGTTTATCGCACATCTACGGCTATCGAATGTCAGCTACTGACATTTACAATACTGGTAATCCGCAGGTAGCAACACAACAAGGCATCAAAGCCGCCCATGATTTATTATCTCTTGGTATCAATGAAAACCTGGCCCCAGATGTCGATGTCAATCTCGTAAATGGCTATGATATGGTAACACGCACCTTCGGTAATACTCCTCAGTCCGTGATTACATATGCTGGAGCTTATATGAAGGCATTACAGGCAAATGGCGTAGTTGCTTGCATTAAACATTTCCCCGGGTTAGGAGATGCAACACCCGATGCACACACTACCCTTCCAGTAGTAAACCGCACAAGAGATCAAATCTATTCGGTTGAACTTGCGCCTTTCAAAGCCTTCATCCAGTCGCCCGACAAATTACTCAATCCCGGTATGATTATGCCAACGGACGTGTTAATGCCTGCCATTGATCCCGTCTATCCTGCAGAACTGTCACATATCTTCATGACCGATATTCTACGCAAGCAGTTTGGCTACGATGGCGTCGCATTGACCGACGCACTCTATATGCAAGGGATTACGCAAAAGTGGAGTATGTACCAGGCAGCAGTAATGGCCTTGAACGCGGGCAACGACATGATTCTCGGCCCTACGGGAGCAGATCAGATGCTAGCAACAATCAATGCTTTGAAGGCGGCCCTACAGAACGGCACTCTCTCCAAGGCACGGGTTGATGAGGCAGCTACACGCATCATTGCATTAAAGATGCAAGATCATCTCATGCCTGCGCTCCCCACGCAGGGGTAATTGCTCCTTACGCTGAACATGAGTGAATGTCTATTTCTCTGATCGTGGTCGCGCTCGAAATTGTAGGCGAATACCTGTTCCTCTGAAACTGAAGGCATATCGTAATTGATTTTCGAGGTAACGCTCGTAGGAGAAGTGCAACGCCTGCGGATCGTTCACGAAAAAGACAAACGTCGGTGGATTGATCTGCGTCTGTGTTGCGTAATATATTTTCATTACTTTCCCCTTAAAGACTGTTGGGTTATGGCGGCGAACTGCCTCCTGCACAACCTCATTTAGTCGAGAAGTAGGTACGCGCAGATATCGCATTTCGGCGATGTTCAGTACAGCGTCGAGCAATGACTGCACATGGTAGCCCGTTTTCGCTGAAGCAAAAACAATAGGAGCATAAGGAATAAATTTAAGGCCTTCAGCTATTATTTTGCGATATCGTTCCGCGCTTTCAATCTCATCATTGGGATCAGGAAAAATCCCTTCACGCTCTTCACGTCGTTGCGCCTGAGCAAGGTCCCACTTGTTGACGATCACCACAACACCCTTAGCCTTCTGCTGGATCTCGCCTGCGATATGTGTATCCTGGGCAGCTAATCCTTCGCTTGCATCGATCAAGAGTAAAGCCACATCGCACCGCTCAATTGCACGGCTTGAGCGTAGTACACTATATTTCTCAACACCAGGACCGACACGCCCCCTGCGGCGTATACCAGCAGTATCGATCAGTACGAGTTTTTTGTCCTTATACTCAAGCTCGATATCTATCGCATCTCGAGTAGTTCCTGGCACGTCGCTGACAATTGAGCGTTGAAATCCAAGGATGGCATTGAGCAATGATGATTTGCCAACATTTGGGCGACCTACAATTGCAATGCGTGTGACTTCTTCTTCCTCTTCGTCTTCAGGTTTCTCTTCCTCTGGAGGAAGCTCATCTACTATCAGGTCGAGTAAATCTCCTGTTCCAGTACCCTGGGTAGAGGAAATTGTAATCGGTTCGCCAATACCCAGTGTATAAAACTCGACAACATCCTGACGCAACCTGGCGTTATCGGATTTATTGGCGGCCAGGATTACAGGTTTTTGGGTTCGACGCAGCAAATCAGCCACTTCTTCATCGGCAGCAGTGATACCTGCCTGTGCGTCTACCATAAAGATAATGACATCAGCTTCATCTATGGCCAATTCTGCCTGTGCCCGTACCCGCTTCATAATGTCGCCCGGTTGCCCATCAAGCCCCACCTGTCCAACAGGAATATCTGATCCTAATTCAAGGCCACCCGTATCAATAAGTGTAAATTCACGACCATTCCAATCGGTGTCTCCATAGATACGATCACGGGTTGTGCCAGGCATATCCTCAACGATAGCGATTCGCTCGCCAATCATGCGATTAAAAAATGTGGATTTTCCGACATTCGGTCGGCCAACGATTGCAACTAGTGGCTTCATAATGTGCCCCTCTACCCTTTCCCATAAATGGGGCACCCCGTAGGGTGCCTCGCGTTAGTATAGTTTTTGCGCGGGAGTATTATAGCATAAAAAGAGAAATAGAGGTTATTACCAGAACAACTCTGTTACAGATCGTCCATCATGAATGCGGCTAATCGCGCCGGCGAAAAGCTCCGCAATCGATAATACAGTCATGTTCGGCAGACGCTTCTGCTCCGAGAGAGGGATAGAATCGGTGATAACAATTTCTTTGATAGGTGCGCTTTTCAGGCGGTCAATAGCTGGACCTGAAAAGATACCATGCGTAGCACAGCAATAAATATCACATGCCCCATGCTCTTGTACAACTCGCACAGCTTGTGTAAGCGACCCAGCAGTATCGATTTCATCATCCACAATCAGGGCGTTTTTCCCCTCAACAGAACCTATAATTCCCATTGCTTCAGCAACACTCTTATTCCCATGCCGCCTCTTCTCAACAATGGCTAAAGGGGCGTTTAAACGATCTGCCAGCTTACGCGCCTTTTTTGCAAAACCTTCATCGGCAGATACCACCGTATAATTATCACGCTTTTTCTCGACAAAATATCGCGCCAGGAGAATCTCTGCTGTCAGTTCATCGACAGGTATATTGAAAAAACCCTGGATCTGACCAGCATGCATATCCATAGTCAAGACTCTATGAGCACCTGCGACAGTAATGCAATCCGCGATCAGCCGTGCAGTAATCGGTACGCGCGGCTGATCTTTTTTGTCTGTACGACCATATGCATAGTATGGAATAACGGCTGTGATCCTTGCTGCGGAAGCACGTTTCAATGCATCAATAATAATGAGCAATTCCATGATGGAGCGGTTGACTGGTGCGCAGAAAGGCTGAATAATAAAGACATCGCGCCCGCGTACATTATCATTAATCTTTACAAAAATATTTTCATTGCTAAATTGAAAAACATCTGCGTCTCCCAAGGGTATGCGCAGATGTTTACAGATGGAAGCCGCCAGCGGGCGGTTTGCATTTCCTGTAAAGACACTCAGATCATCCATTCGCTCCTCCGGTTTTTGAGTATATCACATTGAAAAGGGTTATGTAAATTCGCATGGCTTGCCTAAATCAAATGATCCTTTTTGATGTATCTTCTCACTCGTGTATGGTACAATAGCAACGCCATTTTAGTTGCATTGTTATGAAAGCACTTTTGATTCCTATTAATACGCCTTTTACTTTTTATTTTGGAGAGTGATGATGTTGGAACAATCAAATCTATTAGCGGGACTTAACGAACCTCAACAACTAGCTGTTACGACAACAGATGGTCCCGTCCTTATTCTTGCAGGCCCTGGCAGCGGCAAAACGCGCGTTATCACTCACCGCATTGCTTATCTCGTCCAATATAAAAACGTTTCTCCCTGGCGTATTCTGGCTGTCACTTTCACGAATAAAGCCGCAAAAGAGATGCGCGAGCGTCTCGAAACACTGGTAGGTATCAATGAATCGAAAGAGATGACTCTTGGCACATTCCACGCTATTTGCGCGCGTGTACTGCGTATAGAAGCAGACTATCTCGCACCTCTGGGACTTAATAAATCATTTGTCATCTTTGATACTGATGACCAGTCTACGCTTGTGAAGCAAGCTATTAAGGCCCTGGATCTCGATGAAAAGCAATACAGACCCATTACTATTCAGAGCATGATCTCCCGTGCCAAAAATGATTTGCAAAGTCCAGATCAAATGGCAGAGCTTGCTTCAAAATACCTTGAAGAGGTAGCCGCTCGTGTCTACAAACACTATCAGAAGCTGTTACGTGCTAATAATGGGGTTGATTTCGACGATTTATTGATGCTGACCGAACAACTCTGGAGGCGAGAACCCGAAGTGCTCCGCAAGTACCAGGCCCGCTGGCAATATATTCACGTCGATGAGTTCCAGGATTGCAACCTGCCCCAGTACAAGCTGATACGTTTGCTTGGATTCGGCACAGACGAGAGACACGAGGGATTGGGGAACGTCTGTGTAGTGGGAGACGACGATCAAAAGATTTACACCTGGAGAGGAGCTAGCGCAGAAAATGTACTGCGCTTCGAACGCGATTTTCCTCATACAAAAATCATTATGCTCGAACAGAATTATCGTTCAACCCAGACAATCCTCGATGCAGCCCAGAACGTCGTTCAGCGTAATCGACTACGCAAGGATAAGCGACTCTGGACAGCACTTGGCGCAGGTGAGAAAATCATCTTGCACGAGGCCTTTGACGAGGAAGAGGAGGGGCTTTACACGGCTCGAGAGATCAAGCGTTTACAGGCAAGAGGCGATATCGATAAGTTGGGAGATGTCGCTGTTATGTACCGCACCAATGCACAATCACGCGCATTGGAAGAACAGTTCCTTCGTGCTAACATTCCTTATAAAGTCATTGGTAGTCGCAAGTTCTATGAGCGCAAAGAAATTAAAGATATGCTGGCTTATCTGCGCTTGCTGGCGAACCCCAATGATGACCTCAGCATGCAGCGTATCATCAATGTTCCTAATCGTAAGATTGGCCCTAAAACGCTAGGTGAATTACAACACTGGGCCGGCGAAAAGCATATCTCCCTCTATGAAGCTGTTCAGCAGATTAACGAGCATCCTTCACTTGGCAAAGCAGCAAAAATTGCGTTGTCTGGCTTCGGTGAACTACTTATTGACTGTAACAATGCTCTTGAGATACTCAATTTGCCAGAATTACTTGATCGTATCGCCGAACGCAGTGGATACGGTCCCGAGCTGCGAGAATCTGTAGAAGGTGAAGAGCGTTGGAGTAATATACTGGAATTGCGGCGTGTGGCTGAAGATTACTCAGCAATTGAAACACATACTGCGTTGGAACTTTTCCTTGAGAATGTCGCGCTTGTAGGTGGCGCAGATACCACGCAAACGGGAGAGAACGGTACAATTATGAAGGAAGAGCGTAACGACGCGGTTACCCTGATAACCCTCCACGCCGCGAAAGGCCTGGAGTATCCTGTAGTATTTATTGTTGGCATGGACGAGGGTTCCCTTCCTCATTCACGTTCGATCGATAAACCTGAGCAATTGGAGGAAGAACGTCGACTGGCTTATGTTGGTTTTACTCGTGCAATGCGGCGCCTCTACCTTTTACGCGCTTACCGCCGTTCCTACTTTGGCGAGAGTCAGGTGACTGAACCATCGAGATTCCTTGAAGATATTCCGCTGCATCTCGTCTCGAATCAAGGCGCAACCAGTTCTCATACGTCAGGAAACCAGCGTTCAAGTGTTTCTCGTCGTAGCAGTTGGGGTGATGAGTACAACTATAATCAGGATACTCGTACGTCGCGAGAGACCGGGCGTGTATTTGGTTCTGGTAAACCACAGGTCAGTAGCCTAAAACCCCAAAGCGCTGCTCGCCCAAAATCGGACATACCTCCATCATCGCCAAAAATAGTGCATTCACAGCAAACCAATCTTGAAGGAACACCCCCGACACCATCTAAACAACAGAGCCAGCAATACAAGCCTGGTGATAGGGTTCGCCATGATAAGTTCGGAGAGGGAACCATCCTTAAAAGCGAAATGGAACAAAACACAGAGTTCGTCGAAGTTCAATTCCAGGGTAAACATGGTAAAAAACGCCTGAGTTTGGATTTTGCAAAGCTAGAAAAGATATAACTGCTGCACATTATGCCATAAAGTACCATCGTCAAGCTCCCCCTGCTTCATTACCCCAAAGGGTCTGCAAGTTGCGTTGATTTGTTTCAGCAAGACTTTTTCTTTTGATTATCTTTGGGGAGGCACCCTTAATGACTTCATTCCATATCTCGATACGTCGTGCACTGATTTGTTCTTTTCTCACTATTGCAAGTGCTCTATTGATTGTAGGTTGCACGCCGCCATGGCAGCATTCAAACACAGCGAGCACCAGTAATCTAGGCCCAAAACCAACCGCCCAGCAGGTACTTACTACTTTACAAAAAAACTTCCGCCAGGTCAGTTCCTTTCATGTGACCATGAAAGTAGACAATCTGGGTACTTCATCTGGTAGTCAGATACAAATCCGCTCTGCGGACGGTGATGTCATTATGCCTGACAAAGTGAAGGCTCAAGCCGACGTGTTGTTTTCGGGCCAGCCTGTTACAGTCAAACTCATCAGTATTGGCGACATCCAATATCTCACTGACCCCATTACAGGCCAATGGCGTGTGGTGAAAGGTGTGTTGAATGCGAGCACGCTTACCAACCCTGACACCGGAATTATCTCTCTTAGTAGTAAGCTGCAAAATGTAACCGGACCCACTGATGACACTGTTAACGGCATATCGTGCTGGCGAGTAAACGGTTCGCTAGATGCGAAATATGTGGCATTCTTAACAGGAGGGGGTGTCCCGGCTGGCACAATGCTACAAACTAGCGTATGCGCAGGGCAAGCCGATGGATTGCCTTACCAGTTGAGCATCATTGGTCAGGCAGCAAAAAGCGATACTTCGCAAACTTCACGCACCTTTAACATTTCTGGCTACAATGAGCACATCGCCATCTCAGCTCCACAAATATAAATATCAATCATTTTAGCAAAAATACGTTGTTTTTTATTCATCCTGCCTGACTATTCGGCTCAGGCAAAATGAAAGGCAGTTCTTATCTTTAACTTGGGGGTCAGATGTATACATTAGAAGATGACCAGGAGACATCTGCAAGTCTGCATAAACGCGACTTCGCAAACATGTCAGCAGTCCCTGACGATCAAGGCTCCAGAGGGATGAACGAAAGGACACCTGACAGTTCCTCTACCGCACATCACTCTATACCAGAGCAATTCACAAATTCGTTCAAGAATCTTACTTCACCCGACCGACATGTAACCAGCAAGCACGAGAGGCGTGTAGCCCTGGCAGCGCTTATTATTGCATGTATTGGTGTCTTTTTCACGGCGCTCGATCAGACAGTTGTTGTCACAGCATTACCCAAAATTATCGCCGATCCCGGTATTAACATCCCATTTACGCAACTTGATCACGCCGCGTGGATCATTAGTGCCTATTTGCTTGGCTTCATCATTGCTATGCCACTCATGGGACGCGTCTCTGATATTTATGGACGCCGCCGAATCTTTTTGCTCTGCTTGAGCATTTTTGGCTTCGGCTCTATTCTATGCGGCCTTGCACCAACGCTTGGTCAGATCGTTGATGTAAGCTTCCTGAGTAACTTCGGAATAGACGTTTCCTCTCCCGGCTTAATCTTGTTAATCGCCGCTCGCTTTATTCAAGCTATCGGAGGAGGAGCTGTTGTCCCGGTAGCGATGGCCATAGTCAGTGATTTCTATGGCAAAGAGCGACTTGCTCTGGCGCTGGGTATTATTGGCGCTGTTACCGAAGCAGGAGGTGTGATGGGGCCGCTGTATGGTGCGCTCATTGTTCAGCACCTTGGCTGGACTTATATCTTCTACTTCAATGCACCAATCGTCTTAGCGTTGATGATAGCTGCCTGGTTTCTCATTCCAAAGGGAAAACGTTTGCACGAAGGCATCGATTGGCCTGGCGCGATCCTGTTAGGGCTGATGCTCACATGCCTGAGCCTTGGATTGGCCCAGCAAGGGACCGAACTTGGTCCGACAGCAGTTAACAGTGCAAATCCGCAAAACAATCCTGTTTCATTAATACTGGCCTTTGTTTTTCTGGTTGCCTTTATCGTAGTGGAGCTGATACCACGTTGGCGTGTTCCACGCTTATCGCTCTCCAGGCACTTTCCATTCATGCACTTGAGGCTCGTTCAAGAAAGGCGCTGGCCTGTTATCGATTTATCACTTTTCAAACGCTTACCTTTCAGCGCGAGTTCGTTGGTGAGCCTGTTTGTCGGGGCGGCACTTATCATCGCGATGGCCGACATTCCCCTTTTCGTCGACACAGTACTCAGTCGGCAGATAAACGAAGCAGATATACCACTTGTCAGTGGACTTGCGCTGCTGCGTCTCACAGCTATGATTCCTGTTGGAGCTTTGCTGGGTGGCTGGCTCTCAAGTCGCATTTCCTGTCGTTTTACAGGCGTGCTAGGCCTACTCTTCGTGGCCACAGGATTCTATCTGATGAGTCGCTGGTCTATGAATGTTGACTGGACTCAAATTACGATCAGCACAGTTACTACTGGATTAGGCTTTGGCCTCGTAATCGCACCTATCAGCACAACTGCCATAAAAGCCGTACGTGCTACACAGGCAGGAATGGGTGCAGCTATAGTGACTTCGCTGCGTATGGTTGGTATGATGCTTGGCCTTGCAGCATTGACATCGTGGGCACTGGCTTACTTCAAGCAACTGGCTTCACAATTCCCTTCACTACCTGCGACAGCTACAACTGACCAGTTTGCACAGTGGTCGCAGCAGTATGCGAACCATCTGATCATCTCGGCACATTCGGTTTATAGCGCTGTTTTCTTCGCAACTATGATACTTAGTCTTTTTGCGATTATTCCAGCTTTCTTCTTGTGGGGAAACAAAGTGCCGGTAGAATCGCTGGCAACTGCCACTACTGACCCGCTTGAAGTCACCCCACCTGAAACCGATCCGAATGGAGAGGATACTATCCCAGTTGCTGCTTCTGCAGCGAGTACTTTCCTTGTTAACTCTGATGCACTTGATGATGTTTACGTGGATGCAACTCCACCCCCTCCCCCTGTACCCGATAACGGCGGGAGCGGAGGAAGTGATAATAACAAGCCTAAAAGTCGTCGCCGTTTACTCATTGCCATTGCCAGCATTGCGCTTGTCTTGTTTTTAGTGTTGGGGGGCGTTTTTGCTGCTTTTATGTGGCAGTCGTCTGGAAGTAACACAACAGATAGTGCCAACAATCCTGCGTCAGGCTCAACGCAAGCTCCGACAGCTACGCCGATTTCTGGTCCACGTATGATAGAACTTGCATTAGATCAAACCGCTTTGAGCACACTATTCAGCTCACAGCTTGGTTTGAACCAGGGAACAATAACCGATATGAAGGTTATACCCGTTCAAGGTGACGGTATTGTCCTCACCTTGAACATGCATATCAATGCGAGTGGTATTAACCGTGTTATGCCGGTTGAGTTGGATAGCACCATTGGTGTGAATCAGCAGCAGAATATCACCTTACATGTATTGCACCTGAAACGCGATGGCTTAGATGCAGGTTCCACGGCTGCTGGGCACATGGAGCAAGCCTTAAATCAGTTACTTCTTAGCTCACTCATGCCTTCGCTACATAATCAACTGAAGAACGCGCAGATTATCTCTGTGCATACCAGTAGATCAATCGTCTGTGGCGGAGGAACTGAAATGCTTGTGCTGTTGATCAAAGCGCCGCCAATTGAAGGCGTTGCTGCTCAACCTACCCCAACAGCACTATGTTTTAAAGGTCCCATTGATATCAATAAACTCTTTCCCAGCTAGGCCATATTCTCAAGGAGAAAAAAATGAAGTACATACGCATTTTGCGGGTGGGTTGGATACCGGTGCTGGCGGTATTAGTTCTGGGAGTCGCTGTCATGACTCCCGCCCTGGCATCCAACAGCGCCGCGCGACATACGACACAAACACCAAATCAAGCAAGCAGTTCATCTCTTAACGCAATTGTTTATCTTACAACAGGTAGCCTTGCATCTACATTTCAGAACCGCATCGACCAGCAGGTTCCTGGTGCCGTTAACGCAGCAATTTCTAACGCTGTAAGCACATTACCTGCCAGGGATCAAGGCTGGGCCATAGAGATGGCGACAACACTTATTCAACCATCTGCTGCGCTCGTGAGTCTCTATCCGCAGCAAGGTGGCCTGGCAATGAGACTCCGCCTCAGCCTCTATCCAGGTGATCCACTGGCCATCACCTCGAGTTCGCTCATCAAATTCAACGTGCAAAATTCGTCTACGGTAGAGGTAAGCGCAACTCCTATCAGCGGCGGGCCATCGCTTGTTAATGGTCCTTTGACAACCTTCCACATGCCTCTTGGTTCACTGAATTCAGTATATTCAACACCTGGATGTGGTAGTTCAGCGCTGGCCTTAAACCTGCAATTTCCGGTTGCTTTAGGGCAAACCGCCTCACAGGTACAACGGCTCACTTCATTCACTTCAACCACGATGAGCCAGAATCTGTTAGCGGGTAATATCAATTCTTTTATCGAAGTGCCTGCGGCTTCGCTATACTCAATAGGCGGTAGCATTGGTACAATGCCTGTTGGTAACAGTTTCACAGCTCAAAACGTCCGCATCGTCGTTCAGGGTGGCAATATTCATATCCTATCCGATATCTATTGGAACGGCATCAATATTGGTACTGCTGATACAGCTGTCACCCCTGGAGCAGCAGGTGGAAATCTGGTGCTCAATGTGTTAAGCACAAATCTCAGTATTTTCAACTTGTTCACATTCCCACTGAACAGTTACAATCAACAGATTCAGCAGACGTTGAATGCAAAACTAGGGAATGCCTTTGCTGGAAAGTTTTATGTCGCTCAAGCTGGAATTGGCCCCAATGGCCTGTTGCCCTGTGCCGCAGGCAACAGTCTTGTATTAGCTGGCAATATCTCAGCATTGGGTTAGAGAATCAGCTATTGAAAGGAGGGTTCCAGAAGTTCTTTAAGGCCTCTGGAACCCTTTTCTTTTCTATTTCACTGCCTGCTTCCCATTTAGCCTATTGCTTTTTTTACATTCTCCCTGTACTGTTGTCGCATCATTATTTCAAGGAGTAGCGTCTATTATGCATACAACCGAGATAAGCAGCGACATTGAGAATATCATTCCTTTCCCCAGTGCCACAACTACAAGAGTAGAATATCATCCTACCGTACATGATCTCCCAACAGATGAACGTCCACGCGAACGTCTACAAAATCATGGACCCCAGGCGCTCTCAAATGCTGAGCTTCTAGCAATAATATTGCGCACAGGCACTACGCGCAATAACGTCATTGAATTAGCCGGTATTCTGCTCTCAAAATTTGGTGGTCTGGGAGGATTGATGCGGGCAGATTTTATGGAGCTGTGTAAAGAACACGGACTTGGGATGGCCAAGACAGCTCAATTGAAAGCTGCATTGGAGATCGGTCGGCTTCTTAGCCTGACACAGTTAGATGAGAAGTATCAAATCAAATCACCTGCCGATGCTGCAAATCTGGTGATGATGGAAATGGCATTTCTAGATCATGAACAGATGCGCATTCTGGTTCTCGACACCAAAAATCGGGTCGTAGAAAACATCAGTCGTTACCAGGGGACTGTCAATAGCTCCGTCTTACGCGCTGCTGAAGTCTATCGACCAGCTGTCATACGCAATTGCCCTGCAATCATTATTTGCCACAATCATCCGAGCGGTGATCCCACGCCATCTCCAAAAGACAGCAGACAATTACACCGTTGGCTGATCGGCATCGATGAGGACGGATTCTTCATTAATCCGGCCCTGCTGGCTCGCGCGAAGCTGTTGTTGCAACACCACATCCAACAGGCCAATGGTGACGAAGATGACCTGCTGTGCCCTTGCATGCAGGCCTAGTTCCAGGACACTGTAGGCAGTAGCGCCCATCAGCTTGATGGAGTGGTCCACAACGGCTGGAAGACAGCCATACGAAAGAAAGGTCTCCACGATCATGATCAGCGGAAGTTGGCTCGCGCGACTCTTCGAAGATTGTCCCTTGCCTGCGGCTTTGGTAGGTTTGCAGATCTTGCACCGATAGCGTTGCCGTTGGCGATCATGGATGGCACTGTTGCCCTGTCCCATGTGACCAGATACCGCAACACGTCGGGTTGGGACACCATGACTGTGTCGTGTCCATCGGCTTGTCTATACCACTTTGCATAGACACCTCTTGCCGGAGAGTTCCGCTTTTTCTAAGCCTTCCCTCCCAATGACACCTGACGCAGGATACGCGAATATGGGATAGAAGCAAGAGAGGGAATGTCGGTGGTTGACTCACCGAGGTCGAGATGTGCATCGCATGCTTACTCTGGCACAGATAGTACCTGTTCGAGTGTCATCGTCCGCCCCTTGGCCCACGCGGTGGTAAACTCATGCTCCCCCAGATGAGTGCGTGCAGCAGCAACCGCTGGTTCATAGTAAACAAGCTCATATGGCGTAAGGGGAAAGCCGCAGCGCTCGCGCAAGGACTCTGCCGCGCCCCAGAGACGTGCCGCCCATGCGCACTTTCCCTGTGTCGCTACTGCACTTGCCCATCCTTCCAGGCAATAGGCAGAAAGCCTGTCGTCATCTAACTCACGGGCTACTGCCAGGCTTTGCTGGTGGAAGGCGAGGGCAGCGGCGAAATCACCTTGAGATGCCTTGATCCTCCCCAAGTGAGCGATCGGCCAAAACGCGTGCCACCGATCCCCCATCTCCTGCCAGAGTGCCAGGCTCTGTTCCATCAGGGTGTATGCGGTAGCTGCATCTCCTCGACTGAATGCTACCCAGCCCGAGATCATGAAATAGACAGCCATGCCATTCTTTCTGCCCAATTCAGTGTCAAGTGCCAGCGACTCCTCGAGCCTGGCCTGAACGATCGCCTGATCCCCTCTGGCCATAAGTAGCCACAGGGCCGATTGCTGGAGGTTGGCGGCAATCTCTCGCTTATTCCCCAGTTCTCTGAAAAGTGCCAGGCATTCCTCGAACAGGGCATTGGCTCTGCCGTACTCACCCTGTCCACCGAGTTCATCTGCTAAGTGGGAGAGCGACCAGGCGAGGGCCTCCTTGTCGCCCAGTTCCCGCAAGAGCGTCACGCTCTCTTCCAACAGTTGCAGTGCAGCGATGCTGGCTCCTTTCCTCGAGTGAACCCATGCCAGTCCCTGGAGGGAGGAAGCAATCCCTCGCGTATTTCCAAGCTCGCGGTACAAGCCGAGAGCCTCCTGCACCAGCTCCTCTTCACGAGGCATGTCAACCAGCCATTCGGCGAAAGCAGCGGCAGCGCCGAGCGCGCTTGCTCGCGCAGCAGTCGAAGCTCCTTTACAGTGTGCCAGGGCTTGCTCGAGAAAGGCTCGCCCCTCGCTGTAGAGACCACGCACCTCCCAAAACTCCCTGAGCCTCTCGCAGCAACGCAGGGCGATATCGGGACTTGACCCTGTTTGATCAGGTTCGAGTGACCATTCGAGCGCTGCGCGCAGGTTGTCATGCTCGCGATCGAGTCGCTTCAACCACTTGGCTGAACGTGGGCCAACAAGTTTCGGCGCTGCTTCCTCTGCTAGCGCCAGGTAGTACAACGCATGCGCCTGGCGGGTCGCCTCCATCTCCCGGCTTGCAGCGAGAGCCTCCAACCCAAACTCGCGGATCGTCTCCAGCATCGTGAAGCGTGGCTCCTCTTCCTCCTCCGCCGTTTGCCGCAGTAAGTTCTTGTCGACGAGAGATGTCACCTCGTCCAGTGCCCCTGCTTTTCCATCTTTAAGAGCCTCGCAGATCGCTTCTATCGCCGAAAGTTCACAGCCGCCCGCGAAGATGGAGAGGCGCCAGAACATGTGCTGCTCCTGTGCAGGAAGCAGATCGTAGCTCCACTGGATCGTCTGGCGCAACGTGTGTTGCCTCGCAGGCGCATCTCGTAGACTGCTGGTCAAGAGTTGCAAACGTCGCGTCAGCCGGGTCAAGAGTGCCTGTGGAGGAAACAGTTTGATGCGCGCGGCAGCCAGTTCAATAGCCAGGGGAAGCCCATCCATGCGTACGCAGATCTCTGCAACTGCTGGAGCGTTGGCGTTGGTGACCTGGAAGTCGGGCTTGATGGCCTGGGCGCGCTCGATGAAGAGTGCCACGGCCTCATACTGCGAGAGCGCGGGCAGGCTCGGAAGGTGTTGGGGGTCTGGCATCTCCATCGCCGGCACAGGGAACTCACGCTCGGCTCGCACATGCAGCGCCTCCCGGCTCGTGACCAGCACTGTGAGCCGTGGGCAGGCGCCGAGCAGGTCTGCTACCTGCGTTGCTGCACTCACCACGTGCTCGAAGTTGTCCAGCAGCAGCAGCATGTGTTTCTCACGCAAAGAGTCTTTGAGTTGGTCCAACTGCGACTGGCCTGCCACTTCCCGCACAGCAAGCGTCTCGGCGATCGTCGGAATCACCAGGTCTGGGTCGCTCAGTGGAGCCAGGGACACGAACCAGGTACCATCGGGGAACTGGTCGCTCGCCTCGGCAGCTACCTGCAAGCCCAGGCGCGTTTTGCCCACGCCTCCCGGACCCGTTAACGTGAGCAGCCGTACATCCAGGCGCAGGAGTAGCTGCTGGACGTTGTCCACTACCTTTTCGCGCCCGATGAAGGGGGTGGGTTGGATGGGAAGATTGTGCGCGTAGCTGTCGAGCGTCTTGAGAGGTGGAAAGGAAGCCTCGAGATCAGGGATGACCAGTTGATACAGATGGCTGGGATAGCCCAGGTCCTTGAGGCGGTGCTCTCCCAGGTCCCGTAAGCCGACATCCGCCGGTAAGCTATGCTCCACCAGGTCGCGAGTAACCTGAGAGAGCAAGACCTGCCCGCCATGCCCGGCGCTCATAATACGTGCCGCCCGGTGTACATCCAGTCCCACATAGCCTTCGGTGGAACGCTCCGGCTCGCCAGTATGCAGGCCCATGCGCACACGTACCGCGACGCCATCTGGCCAGGAATGGCTGGCAAGAGAACGTTGAATAGCGACAGCTGCCATCACTGAATCGGTCGCACGAGCAAAGGTCACGAAGAAGGCATCTCCCTGCGTGTCGACCTCGTGGCCGTGATGCTGGTGGAACGCCGCACGCAAAAGACGTCGGCACTCAGCCAGCACATCGCTGTAGCGCTTGCCCAGGTGATGGAGTAAGCGCGTCGAGCCCTCGATATCGGTGAAAAGTAAGGTAACAGTTCCCGTCGGGAGTTCGTGCATACCGGCACCTCCTGACAATCGGTGCAGGAATTCACCCAGACCTAGCCGACTTACTAGTTGCTCTGGTCGTTTCGATAACGTTGACCGCTGCTGCATCATTATACCTCATCATTCAATCCTGGGATGGTGAGGAGGCACTTCCCGATCTACTTGTCAGAAGAGATGTCTATGTGATATAGAAGGAGAGGAAAGCTCGTAGACACCTTGACCTTTTTGCTGCTTTTCCCTTTGCCTCTGTTTGAATGCAACTCGGTCTTGGGTCGTCGGTTATGATGTTGGAAATGTACAAAGTCGCGCAAAGGCAATGCGCAATACGTCAGCAAGCTCAGGTGTTATGTAATCAGGTATTGTGTGATTGCGGGCCACATCAGACGTTTATCCTGTTGCTAGACTCCAGGGGCCAGCTGGTCGAAAAGGTGATCCTCTGCCAAAACCATCCCAGCGGTGACCTAACGCCCCCGCCAGTTATATGGAGAAAAATTTGTCAAGAGCAAGAAAGGATGATAGGAAAAACTGGTCATCCCTTCCAGCGCGGTCTTAGACCTGATAGCCCAACCCTAACGCG
>Ga0116218_1000337_pt1 | contig 33214 bp, 25 predicted proteins | sample Sb_taG_2_FD_88966 | JGI IMG/M metagenome (GOLD analysis project Ga0116218, IMG submission 88966) | Peat soil microbial communities from Weissenstadt, Germany - Sb_50d_5_LS metaG | ecosystem: Environmental > Terrestrial > Soil > Wetlands > Peat | place: Germany: Weissenstadt | collected 2010-09-21 | reverse complement strand
CTGGTGACCAGCGCCTTTACGAGCTGGAGATGCAGCACTTGCGGCTGTGCCTTTACGGCAGCGCAGCTTCGCGAGGACAAGCGTGGACGGACAAAAGCAGCCCAACACGCCTGATTGTTTAGCATCATTCCCTAGCAGTGCCTTTCTGTGTATTAATCCCCAGTATTAATGCCCTTTATTAATCCCCCGACGGCATCAGTTCGTGGGATTCCTCTCCGCACGAAGCGGTTGGCAATGCCGGCGACGTCTTACGGATTATCTCCAAGAGCAGGGCACGGTCAGGATTCAGCAGTTCGGCGACGCGTTCCTTGCTGACTTGGGCGACGATGATTTGACCAATCTCAGTGTGCACATCCGAGAAAATCCCCACGCTCTTCATTCTTTGTGTCTGAAACTCGTTGTCCTCGGTCGGGGTGACGTAGTGCACCGAGCTGGCATTGTAGCGGTGAATTAGAAACAGTTGGGTGACCGTCATCAGTCGCTTCTTGCGTGCCGGTTCGAGGGTGTTCTGGTCGCGAACCGAAAGGATGCCGCGCCCGCGACGATCCTGGATGTAGGCGAAGACCACGTTGGCGAGTTTTTCCCCGCTGGGCTGGTTCACACTGGGTTCGCCCAGCACACTCAGCTCCAGCAGCTCCGAACCGGCGGTGTGCGGACGCAGCCGAACGCGAATTTTTTCCGCATAGCCGCAGTGCTTGCCCCACTCCGCGAGCCACTCCTCGAGCAGTTTGGTCGGGACTTCGGTCTGCACCAGATGCTGAAACTGCGTCGACCCCTTGCCCATCGCCTTGGTCGCGGCGGTGCGTCCGGACGAAGCCATCAAGGCGGCGTCCAGCCGCGGCCCTCCCACCAGGGTTTGCGGCGTGCGATACGGGGACTCCAGCAGCCTGAACTTGCGCTGCAAGCGCGCCAACGCCAGCATCCCGTCCTGCTTCAGCGCCATGGCGAACTCCTCGGCAGCCAGACCGTCGATCTGGTGGCCGCCGTAGGTGATGAAGTTGAAGGCGAAGCCGAGTTTCCCCAGTTCTTCGGGAAAGCGCTTCATCTGCTCGTCGTTCATCCCCGTGGTGTCCCAGCTGAACGACGGCGACAGGTTGTATGCCAGCATCTTGTCGGGATACTGCGCGTGGATGGCCTCTGCGAACTTCTTCGCGTCGTCCAGATCCGCCGTCTTCGTTTCCATCCACAGCACGTCGGCGAAAGGCGCAACCGCCAGCGACTTGGCGACGGCGTAATCGATCCCGGCTTGGATGTGATAGAAGCCTTCGGGAGTCTTGGGCAGCTCGCAATCCCAGGTCACCTGGATGCCCATCGACTTAGCGCGCCCGCGTGCCTCGTAGGAAGAAGCTCGTTTCGCGAACGCCAGCCATTCCTCGACCGTGATGTCGAAACGATCGCCGTCGGCCATGCGGGCCTTCATCGTCTCGGCGACTGCCTGCCCATAGGTCATCATGCCGGCTTCCGCCTGCCAGGTTTCCACATAGCGGGTGTCGATCTTGTCGAGTTCCGCCTCGAGCTCGGTCGCAGGCATATCTTTGAGAATCTTGGCGCGCTTGACGATCAGGGACCAGAGCCCGACTCGCTGGAGCCAGTTGTAGGCCTCCGAGTACTCGGCCTCGGAGAGAGCAAAAAGCATGTGACCGCGGACCTCTTCAACACCCAGCTCGTATAGCTTGCGCAAGATTGCCAGATAACCGGCTTTGTAGCTGGGTAGGTCGGCGTTGGTGGCGCCGAGGATGAAGGGTTGGTCGCGCTCATCGCTCCGGCTCTCGATGAAGGTCGCGGACTCGGCATCGGTTCGGGCCACAATGATGCCCGAAACCCGCATGACATCGAGCTGCAAACGGGCAGCGTTGAGGCGCTTGATCTGCTCGTCCTCGGCCACAACCACCTTGCCGCCCTGATGGCCACACTTCTTTGCTCCCGGCTTCTGGTCTTCGATGTGGTAGCCCGGCACCCCGGCCTCGACAAAGCGGCGGATCAGATTCCGTACGTGCGCGTCGCCGCCGTGACCGGTGTCAGCATCCGCGATGATGAAAGGCCGAAAATCTACGGCTGGCGTCGTCGCGCGCTGTTCTTCGGTCATGCGGGCACGCGCAAAGTGCTGGTTCTTGTCGGCGGTGAGAAGTGCTCGCACCAGTCCAGCGGCCTCGTCCGGTACTTGGCTGAGAGGATAGCTGGCCAAGTCGGGCCCCGGATCCTCTGCCAGCGATCCCCGGGCGGACACTGCCCAGCCGCCCAGGTAAATGCCTTCCATCCCAATCCGCTTCATCATTACCGCCTGGCCCGGCGAATAGGGACCGAAGGTAGTCATCTGCCTGCGCTCATCGAAAAGCTCGCGCAACCGCACGTAAAACTCCTCAGCAGCTCGTCGCGCCACCGTGTAATCACCGGAAAGCGTGCCCTGCTGCTCAGCCACCTGTCGCGGGGAGTAGAGACGGACGATCCCATCGAATCGGGGGCTCGCGAACCATTCCCTCGCGGCCTCAACCTGTTGGTCGAACATCGTCATAGTGGTTTCCTGGCTCTCAGCGCTGGTTAACACTTCACTGCCTCCGTGGATAATTGTGTCTCTTGCTGCCGTGCTAGCTCTAACCTTCGCGGTAGCCGTCAGAAACCTCAACTGGCGGCTCTAACGAACGATTGCTGCACGCACCTGTGCGAGTTCTTACGGGGCTTTCGGATCGTTTGGAGTACCTCGGTTCAGGGCGCTCCATCCAAAGGTTCACTTGTACTTGACGTTCGGATTTCCGCTTGTCTTCCTCTTCCCTGAAGGCCATCGAATCATTGGCAAGTTCGCTGGGCAATTTTGAAATCACTTCCCGCAGTGCCATCAATGCCGCTTGCAGGGGAATCGCCTCCGTGCTTCTAACATCCGCTTCTTTCTGCCAAATCATTGAGGCCCACCAAATGCCGACCAAAACACCCGCCGGAATTGAGGCGAAGAAACCGATGACAATGCCAAGCGAAATCTCCATATGCGCTCCCGCTTTTTTCTAGCACTGCTCACGTCACCTTGTTCGCCTTGCCCCCAACCGTTCCGCCTCTGCTGCAAGCATGCCGGTCCGGACTAATCTCCCGACGGCAGGAGTTCGTCGTCCCAGGAGTTACCTATCAACGACGGATAGTCCAGAACCATCAAAGTGGTAATACCGTGGCTGTGCCCCGTCTCAAAAACGTTATCGTCGGTGTTGCTGGTGTGCCGGTTGGAAGTCGAAGTCGTCATCTTTTTATCCCCACTCAAGAATTTGCGTTCGGACTTTGGTCCGAACTCTGGTCCGAACTGCGTCCAGGTGCAGTAGACCCCGAATCGCGCTTTCAGACAAACCGCGGCGTCCGTCCGGGACCACTGGGTCAAAATGACCTAGTGTGCGGGACTTGCGCAGGCGGATGGCTATGATGTTGACTTATGAATGCCATGACTATTCTTCCGAACGATGCTGCTGATACCCAGAGTCAAACCCAGATTGAGGCCGGCGTTCTTACCGCGGATGCCCGCGCGTTCCTGTTGAAACTTGCGGCTCGGTTCGAGCCCCGGCGGCAGGAACTGCTGGCGCGGCGGCAAACCGTGCAGCGGGAAATCGATCACGGCAAGCTGCCGGATTTTCTGCCGGAGACGGCTGAAATCCGCCAAAGCGAGTGGGAAGTGGCGCCGATCCCGAAGGATCTGCTCGATCGCCGCGTGGAAATTACCGGGCCGGTCTATCGCAAGATGATCATCAACGCGTTGAACTCAGGGGCCAATGTCTTCATGGCCGACTTCGAAGACTCGAATTCGCCGACCTGGAGCAACAACATTGAAGGCCAGCAGAATCTGAGGGACGCAATTCGGGGAACGATTCGCTACCAGAGTCCGGAGGGAAAGCAGTACCGGCTGGGGTCCAACTTGGCCACGCTGGTGGTGCGGCCGCGAGGCTGGCACCTGGACGAAAAGCACTTTTTGGTTGAGGGAAAACCGATCTCCGGGGCGTTGTTTGATTTTGGTCTGTTCTTCTTTCACAACGCGCGGACCTTGCTGAACAAAGGCACTGGCCCCTACTTCTACCTGCCGAAACTGGAGAATCACTTGGAAGCCCGGCTGTGGAATGACGTGTTCTGTTTTTCGCAGGACGAGCTGGGCATTCCGCGGGGATCGATTCGCGCCACCGTGCTGATCGAAACCATTCTGGCGGCGTTCGAAATGGACGAGATCCTTTACGAATTGCGCGAGCATTCCTCCGGTTTGAACTGTGGGCGCTGGGACTACATTTTCAGCTACATCAAGAAGTTTCGCGCGCATCCTGAATTCGTATTGCCGGACCGGTCCGAAGTCACAATGGAAGTGCATTTCCTCAGCTCCTACGTGGAGCTGCTGATTCAAATCTGCCATCGGCGGGGCATCCATGCGATGGGTGGAATGGCGGCGCAGATTCCGATCCGCAATGATGCGGCGGCCAACGAACAGGCGCTGGAGAAAGTGCGGCGCGACAAACTCCGCGAAGTGCATGCTGGCCATGACGGCACATGGGTGGCGCACCCCGGCCTGGTTTCGGTGGCCAAGGAAATTTTTGACAAGTACATGCCCGAAGCGAACCAGATTTCCTCAAGCCGGAAATCGGCGCGGACGATTCAAGCGCAAGACCTGCTTATGGCGCCCAAGGGCGACATCACCGAGAAAGGTCTACGTTGGAACATCGACGTGGGATTACAGTACTTGCATTCGTGGCTGCAGGGATCGGGCTGTGTTCCCATTTACAACCTGATGGAGGATGCGGCGACCGCGGAAATCTGCCGCGCCCAGGTGTGGCAGTGGGTGAGGCACGGCGCGCATCTTAAGGATGGCAGACTGGTGACGGATGAAATGGTCAAAGAGATCATCCATCAGAGGGCGGCGGAGTTGGGCAGCAACAAAAATAATGACGAAAAGCTGCGGCAGGCGGCCGATGTCCTCGAAGAGTTGACGACGAGCCAGGAATTTGCGGAGTTTCTGACGCTTGCCAGTTATGATTTATTGGACTAGAACGTCAATTGATGGGCGCACGCAGAACTCCCGCCAACTCCCCGATTGACCTTGCACCGATTGACGCAGGCTTCCTCTCGCAGTTGCAGGAACATGTCGCCGCGCGCGAGATCGACCGCGGGATTGCCTGCCTGCAATCGCGGCAGAACCTGATCGCCCAACTCGATCCCTGCCAAGAGAATGCCGCGCGCTTCGTGGCGCACCTCGCGATATGGACGGATATTGGATTCAGCGGGCCGCCGTTGCAGGAAATCTTAAAACGGTTTGAACACTTAGACCCAGGATTGCGCTCGAAGCTTCCGATCGCTGACTACATCTGCCTGCGCATGGCCGAAGGAATGTCTGCGATGGTGGAAGAGGCGATGGAAACGGCGATTGGTCATTTTGATTTCGTCCTGAGCTTAGGCGAAGAGCTGGACGACCGGTTTCTGCTGGCCATTGCTTATTTCTGGAAGGGGCGCTGCCTGCGAAGAAAAGGCGACTACGATGAGGCCCTGATCTACACTGGCAAGGGAAGAGACTTGGCGCTCGCGTTAGGCCATCTGCGCATGGCGGCGGTGATGCAGGTGCTCGAGAGTTGGCTTTTGTTTCAGCAGGGCAAATGGAAAGAGGCGGTGCGCATCTCGCAGGCAGCGGAAAACGCACTGCGCGAGACCGATGATTATGTAACGCTGGGCAACATTCAATCCTTCTACGGGCGCATGGCGCGCCGGGAAGGCCGTTTCGATAAAGCAGTTGAGTTTTTCGAGAGCGCCATTCGGCATTATGGTCAGCGCGATCCGCGGCATCCAAACCTGGCGCGATCGCTGGCCAATATGGCGCTCGCCAAACGCGGGATCGCTCTTCAGTTGCAAAAGAGAATCGACCGCGATGCACAGCGTCGCCGGAAGACGTCAGCCGCCACGGGACGCGATTCCGCCGAACGCGATGCCAAAGACCGCGCTACGCGCAAGCATGACTATCGCAGCCGATTGACTCAGCTTCGCCGCGAAGCGCTGGAGCATCTGGAGGCCGCCCGGGCCATCTACCAGCAGCGTCCCAGCCATCACGGAGTCGGCACGGTTTACATGAACGCGGCTTACATCCACCTGGATGGCGGAGATTTTCAGCGCGCCGAGGAAGAAGCCGGCTCCGCGTACGAGGTGGCCGAACAGAAGCAGGATTACATCCTGATGGGCCGGGCGCGCATTCTGGAATGCATGATCGAAAATGCAAAGGTGGAGGAAGAGATCGGCGAGGGTGCCGATCCGGGGAGCCACGCGCGCCGCGCACTCGAGTTCAGCCAAGAGGCGATCGAACTGGCGAAGCACACCCAGCATCATCTGTTGCTGGCGAATGCGCATCTGTGGCAGGGATTGACGCAGTGCAATTCGTTTTTCGATAATCCGGAAGCGGCGCGCGAGTCGTACGACCTGGCGCGGGCGTCCTGCGGAGCGAATCAACCCGACAACAACATGTGGCAGGATCTGCAGACGCTGGGCGCGAAAATTCTACGCAAGGGAAGTGTGCATCCGGCGCTGAAGGCCTGGTCGCAGGGAGCGGTGGGCGAGAAGACGTTCCGTCAAATCAGCGAAGAATTTGCCGAGATTGTAATTGCGCAGGTGTGGGAGCGCGAAGGCCGCAAAGTGTCGCGGGTGGCAGCCCGGCTCTCGATTTCTCCCAAGAAAGTGCGGCGCATCCTGGCGCGGGTGGGACGGCGAAAGCCGCGTCAAAGCTAGCCGAAACCGGTGTGTGATTGGCAGTAGCCCGGTCGCCGGGCTCGCAGGACAGATGTGGAGTCTAGAGAAAATTTGCGGAATTATTGGAGGCACAATGAAGAACTACCTGGGTCTGGGAGTGGGTATCGGCATCGCCGCTGGAGCCGGGATCGGAGTTGCGCTACATAACATCCCGGTCGGGGTCGGAATCGGAGTAGCTTTGGGAGTAGTCTTCGGGCTAGCCATAAACAGACGGAACCAAAAGTCGCATTGACCCGCTAAGCGCGATCTGCATCCCTTGAATCTGGAACATAGAGAGAGTCGAACGGGACTATCGATAATCTAAAGTCTTATGAAAATCGCTAAGGATGTAACGGAACTGATCGGCCACACGCCGCTGGTGCGGCTGAACCGGGTTACCGAGGGCGCGGTTGCCGAAGTCGTGGCGAAGTTGGAGAGCCAGAATCCCCTGGGCAGTGTGAAAGACCGCATCGGGGTGAGCATGATTGCCGACGCCGAAAAGGCCGGCCGGATTCAGCCCGGGAAAACCGTTCTGATCGAGCCCACCAGCGGCAACACCGGAATCGCTCTCGCCTTTGTGGCCGCCGTGAAAGGCTACAAGCTCATCCTCACCATGCCCGAGACCATGAGCCTGGAGCGGCGCGTGCTGCTGCTGGCTTTGGGCGCCGAGATTGTCCTTACGCCCGGTCCGCGGGGAATGAAGGGAGCGATTCTGAAGGCCGAGGAATTGCTGGCCGCGACTCCAGACGCGTACATGCTCCAGCAATTTGACAACCCGGCGAATCCAAAGATTCACCTGGAAACTACCGGGCCCGAGATTTGGAATGACACGGACGGCCGCGTCGATTTTCTGATCTCCGGCGTTGGCACGGGTGGAACCATCACCGGCGTCTGCGAATACATCAAGCCGAAGAAGCCGTCGTTCAAGGCGGTGGCGGTGGAGCCGGCAGATAGCGCGGTCCTCTCCGGTGGACCCCCGGGGCCGCACAAGATTCAGGGGCTCGGCGGTGGTTTTATTCCCAGCATTCTGCGCCGGGATTACATTGACGAGGTCATCACCGTGACCAACGACGAATCTATCGACATGGCGCGGAGGATGCCGCTCGAAGAGGGTCTGCTGGTCGGCATTTCTTCGGGAGCAGCGGTGGTTGCGGCTTTGCAGGTGGCGCGGCGTCGGGAGAATGCCGGAAAATTGATCGTTGTGGTGCTGCCCTCGTTCGGCGAGCGCTACTTGAGTAGTATCCTCTTCGAAGGACTCCGGAACCAGGCGTTGCAGATTCCGACGTCGCAAGTTCCGGCCTGAGCGTTAGTCTTTGATCTCGAATCGTTAATCTCGAATCTTCGGCCCATGCCGCACTTGTTGTCGCTAATCCGCGAGGACGTTGCCACCGTGCTGGAGCGCGATCCTGCGGCGAAGTCTCGCCTGGAAGTGTATCTGTGCTACTCCGGGTTGCATGCGGTGTGGTTCTATCGCATGAATCACTGGTTGTGGAACCACAAGTTCTTCTTGCTGGCGCGCTGGCTGTCGCAGGTCGCACGCCTGCTCACCGGTATCGAGATCCATCCCGCAGCGCAGATCGGACGTCGTTTGTTCATCGATCACGGCATGGGCGTAGTGATTGGAGAGACTGCAGTAGTCGGCGAGGATGTCACGCTCTATCAAGGAGTGACGCTTGGCGGAACCGGGAAGGAACATGGGAAGCGGCACCCGACGCTTCTCGACAACGTGGTGGTCGGCGGCGGCGCGAAGATTCTGGGTAACATCACGGTAGGCAGCAATTGCCGGATTGGCGCCGGATCGGTTGTGCTACGCAACGTGCCCGACGATTCCACGGTGGTGGGCGTGCCGGGACACATCATTTTTCGAGAAGGGAAGCGCGTGGTCATCACCGACCCCAAGCAGATCAACGACCCGCTTTCCGAGGCCTTGGCAGCGGTTGCGTCTGAGGTGAACAGACTGGCAGAGCGAGTGCATCAACTCGAAGGCACGGGCGGAAGCGAGCCGCTCTCCGAATCCATGCAGCGGATCATGGAAGATATCGACTACCAGATATAGCCCGCGACAAGTTTGCAACAAGATTGAATTGTCATCCTGAGCGAAGCGAAGGACCTGTTTCTTGCGGCGAACAGCAAGTCCTTCCCCTTCGGCTGCGCTCAGGGTCAGGATGACAATTTCATAGAGGTGCGACCGGCCTCAACAACGTAACTCCCGTTTTGAGCGCACCCAAGTATGATTGACTGTCTCGGCTCGAAACTTCCAGCGGATGAAATACGGATTCGTAATCGATAACCGCAAGTGCATCGGTTGTCACGCCTGTACGGTGGCGTGCAAAACCGAGAACCACGTGCCGGTCGGCGTGAACCGGACCTGGGTCAAGTACGTCGAGAAAGGTGCTTTCCCCGACACGCGCCGCGTCTTTCAAGTTACGCGCTGCAATCACTGCGAGAAGCCTCCCTGCGTCACCATTTGTCCGGTGACGGCGATGTACCAGCGCAAGGACGGGATTGTCGATTTCGATTCCGAGCGCTGCATTGGCTGCAAAGCCTGCATGCAAGCTTGTCCGTACGATTCGATTTACATGGATCCCGACGATGGCACCGCCACCAAATGCCATTTCTGCGCGCATCGCACCGAGGTCGGGCTAGAGCCCGCTTGCGTGATCGTGTGTCCGGAACACGCGATCATTGCCGGAGACTTGAGTGATGCTGCAAGCGAAGCCGCGCAACTGGTGGCGCGGGAACCGGTGCGCGTCCGTAAGCCGGAGCAGAGAACTCAGCCCAAACTTTACTACATTGATGCCGATGAAAGCGCGATCGTGCCAACCGCGGCGCGGCATGAATCGATTTATATGTGGTCGCAGCGGAATGCGGCGGTGCTGGGCGGGGGTGCTGTTTATCCGCCTGATAGTCCGTTGCTGCAAGAGAATGCGCTCGCGGCGTATGACGTTTCCCATGCGCGTCCGTGGGGATGGCAAGTGCCCGCCTACTGTTGGACCAAGTCCATCGCTTCCGGTGTGCTTGCCGTGCCGGCGATCGCGATGGCGCTCGGAAGATTGTCGGGCAACCGGGTCCGCGATATTGCGCTGGCGACGGTCGCGTTGCTGTTCACGGCGTTGACCACCGTGCTGCTGGTTTGGGATCTCGATCACAAGGAACGATTTCTGCGGGTGGTGTTTACTCCGCAAAGCAAATCGTGGCTGGCGCGGGGCGCGTTCATTCTGATCGCATACAGCGCATTGTGCGGCGTGTTCTGGTTGAGCGCGGTGGCGGGATTTCCCGCCGCTACCGCGGTTTTGTTGTGGCCGACGGTGCTCGTAGGATTTTTCGCGGCCGCCTACACCGCATACCTTTTCGGACAGTGCGAAGGGCGCGACTTGTGGCAAACGCCGCTCCTGCCGGCGCATTTGATCGTCCAAGCATTGCTCGGTGGAGTGGCGGTGCTGGCGCTGCTTCCGGACGCAATCGGCGGTTCGGCCCAGGCGATATCAATCGCGGTGCCCGCGCTGGTCGTGACTTTAGGATTGCACATGCTCATGCTGCTCGGCGAAGTTGTGCTGCCGCACACCACCGACAATGCGAGTTACGGGGCCCGACTGATGACGCACGGTCCGTTCGCGCGCGCATTCTGGGGCGGAGGCGTCGTACTTGGGGGAATTGTTCCGCTGGCGCTGCTCCTGCTCCCGCGGTTGACGGGCTCCCAGTTATTCGCGACGTCGAATCGCATGGTAGCTGGGCTGGCGAGCGTGCTGGCGCTGGCGGGACTTCTGATTTTCGAATGGTGCTTCGTGATGGCCGGCCAGAGCGTGCCGAACAGCTAGGCTAGGGAAACATATGGAGATTCAGCCATGACCGAATTCAAGCGCGACGGCAGCCACCTCGCGTCGTACCCGCCGGTCGAGAAATGGGACGATTGGGTCGAGTACGATGCCGAAGCATGGCCTCGCCGCGTCGAAAGGCATTACCAGCTAGTTCCAACTATTTGCTTCAATTGCGAATCGGCGTGCGGGCTTCTCGCGTATGTCGATAAAGAAACCGGACAAGTCGAGAAGTTTGAAGGCAACCCGAGGCATCCGGCGAGCCGCGGTCGCCTGTGTGCGAAAGGCCCGGCGACGATTACTCAGATTCACGATCCAGATCGAATCCTTTATCCGATGAAGCGCTCAGGCCCGCGCGGTGGCGGAAAATGGACGCGGACCTCGTGGGACGAAGTGCTGGAGACTTTCGGGGCGCGCATCCGCAAAGCGTTTCAAGAAAATCGCGGCGAAGAAGTCATGTACCACGTGGGACGGCCGGGTCACGACTTCATCATGGAACGTACTTTGCAGGCGTGGGGGATCGACGGCCACAACTCGCACACGAATGTTTGTTCGTCTTCGGCGCGGCTGGGTTATCTGCTGTGGCACTATGCCGACCGTCCTTCTCCCGACCACGCCAACGCACGCTTTATTCTGCTGCTCTCGGCGCATCTTGAGTCCGGCCACTATTTCAATCCGCATGCGCAGCGCATTATCGAAGGAAAGATGGCCGGAGCGAAACTTGCCGTCATGGACCCGCGCCTTTCGAATACGGCAAGCATGGCGGATTACTGGATGCCAAGCTATCCGGGGACCGAAGCAGCGGTGCTGCTGGCGATGGCGATGGTGATTTTCAAGGAGAATCGCTTTGACGCTACGTTCGTGAAGAACTGGACGAACTGGGAAGAACTCGAAGTCGATGGGTTTTCCGCGAAGGGCCAAAGCTTCGAGGCGCTGATTGAAGCGTTGAAGCGCCACTACGCGAAGTTCACTCCGGAGTTTGCGGAAAAAGAAAGCGGGGTAAAAGCCGAAGTCATCGTCAAGACAGCATGCGAGATCGCGGCCGCTGGCAGTCGTTTCGCATCGCATCTGTGGCGGGGCAGCGCCTCCGGTAATTTGGGTGGATGGCAAGCGGCGCGCGCTTTGATGCTGCTTCATGTGCTTACCGGTTCCGTGGGAACTCCGGGCGGACACAATTTGAATGCCTGGAACAAATTCGTGCCGCGTCCATTTAAGAATCCGCCGCCGCAGAAACGGTGGAACGAACTGCTCTATCCCCAGGAATGGCCGCTGTGCACGCATGAAATGTCGCCCCTGCTTCCTCATTTTCTGAAGGAGGGCCGCGGTCGCATCGAAGCCTATTTCACTCGCGTCTTCAATCCGGTGTGGACTTATCCCGACGGATTTTCCTGGATCGAAATGTTGCGCGATGAAGAGAAAGTCGGCTTGCACGCCGCGCTGACGCCGACCTGGAGCGAGACGGCTTGGTTTGCGGATTATGTTTTGCCCATGGGCTTCAGTTCCGAGCGTCACGACCTGATGAGTCAGGAATCCTACGCCGGAAAGTGGATCGGCTTTCGGCAGCCCGTGTTGCGCGTTCTGCAGGAAAGGGAAGGAAAGAAATTCGATTACACCTATCAGGCGAATCCGGGAGAGGTCTGGGAAGAGGATGAATTCTGGATCAACCTTTCGTGGGCCATCGATCCTGACGGTTCGATGGGCATTCGGCAGTGGTTCGAATCTCCGTATCGTCCCGGACAGAAGCTGACGGTCGACGAATACTACGGCTGGATTTTTGAAAATTCAGTTCCCGGCTTGCCTGAGACGGCTGCAAAAGAGGGATTGAAGCCGCTGGAATACATGCGTAAGTACGGCGCCTACGAAGTGACCACCGACGTCTACAAGCAGAACGAGAAGCCGGTGGCGCCCGCCGATCTTTCTGGATCGAAAATCGAAACGAATCGCGTGGTCACGAAAGAAGGCAAAGCGGTGGGCGTGATGGTCGATGGCGCGGCCGTCGTCGGCTACAACACTCCGTCGCGGAAACTTGAACTGTTCTCGCAAACGATGGCGGACTGGAAGTGGCCGGAATTTGCGCTTCCGGAATATTATCGCAGCCACATTCATCGTTCGGCGCAGGCGGCATCGATGGGGAAACCAGGCGAGGGTTGCGATCCGGATTTCGACAAACGCTACATGCCGCTGGTGGAGTGGCCGAAGGACTCGAACGGCGAAGTGTACACGCTGCTGCCGATTTTTCGGTTGCCGCATCTCATCCACACGCGATCGGGAAACTCGAAGTATCTTTACGAGATTGCGCACAAGAATCCGCTATGGGTGAACCCGGTAGACGCGCAGAAACTCGGCAACATTCACACTGGCGATTTGCTCAAAGTGCATACTGAAATCGGTTTCTTCGTATTGCATGCCTGGGTCACCGAGGGGCTGGCGCCGGGCGTTGTTGCCTGCTCCCACCATATGGGACGCTGGCGTCTCAATAAAGACGACCAGATCGAACGCATGTCGAGCGCATGGGTCGATCTTAAAGAAGTCGGCAAAGGACAATGGAAGATGCGCCAGACTTCGGGAGTGGAGCCCTATGAAACAACCGATCCCGATACCATGCGTGTTTGGTGGAGTGATGCGGGCGTGCACCAGAACCTCACGTTCCCAGTGCATCCTGATCCCATCACCGGCATGCATTGCTGGCACCAGATGGTGCGTGTGGAGCGGGCCGGCGCCGACGACCGCTACGGCGACATCTTCGTCGATACCAATCTTTCGTTTGCGGTTTATCAGCGATGGAAGGCGCTCACTCGTCCCGCTCCGGGCCCTGGAGGACTTCGCCGTCCACTGTGGATACCGCGCGTAGTACGGCCTGAGGAAGCGGCGTTCTACATGAACAAAACCTGAGCCTGAGGTTTGCCGTTGTAGAATGACAACATGCCGTTACCGCAGGGAAATCCCAACTTTGGCAAGAAGCGTCCTCCGCCTCCGGACGAGACTTTTGAAGAAGCGGCTTATCTGAAGGCGCTGGGAGAAAAGCAGAAGGTCGTGAGCCTGAAGCTCGCCGACGGCGAAGTGGTCCGCGGCTGGATTGAGTACTACGACAAAAACATGGTGCGCGTGACCCGCGACGATGGCCCGAATCTGTTCATCTTTAAGCATGAGATCGTGTATATCGCGGAAGACACCAAGAAGAAGTAGCGCACAGCGTGGCGTGCCCTTCAATGAACCCGTCCGAACTTATTGACAAGCGAATCGCGGACCTTACGGACTGGCGCGGCAAAATGCTTGCCAATCTTCGCAAAGTCATTCATGATGCTGACCCCGAGATAATCGAGGAATGGAAATGGATGGGCAGTCCGTGTTGGTCTCGTGATGGACTAATCTGTGTGGGCAACGCTCACAAGGATAAGGTAAAACTGACGTTTTCTCAGGGCGCAAGCCTTCCCGATCCGGACAAGCTCTTCAACGCCGGCCTTGAAGGCAATCGATGGAGAGCGATTGATTTCCACGAGGGTGACAGAATCAACGAGCGCGCGCTGAAAAATCTCATCCATACTGCCATGGCTCACAATCTTGCCCGGCTGAAGAGGAGGCCCCCGGCGGATGCTCGCGGGATTCGGGCCAAGGTACACAAAAAATAGAAAACACATTGAATGTCTATTCGGGCACGAGCAAGTGCTTTTGTTCTTTCATATGTTCGAGTAAGCTGAAAAACGGCTTGTCGCTTCAATCCTGAGAATGAGAGTCTAGACATCGGATGACGTCCCATCAAACTTTAGATTTGATTGCTCCGATGCAGGCGATGGCCCGTGAGGCGGGCAGCCTGCTGATGGACTACTTCCGGCAGCGGGTGAAGATCGAATATAAAGGCGACGTGGACCTGGTCACGGTAGCCGACCGAAAGTCGGAGGCGCTGATTCTTGAGCGGATTCGCTACCAGTTTCCGACTCATGACGTAATGGGTGAAGAGGGAACTCGCATCGAAACCGGCAGCGAGTACAAGTGGTACGTTGATCCGCTCGATGGCACCACGAACTTTGCGCACGGCTATCCGGTGTTTTGCGTTTCGCTTGCGGTGGAGCGCCGGGGACAACGGATCGCCGGAGTGATTTTTGATCCGACGCGCGACGAGATGTTCTCGGCCGAATTTGGAAGCGGCGCGCGGCTGAACGACAAAGCGATGCACGTTTCGGCTACGGTGAAATTGGGGGAGTGCCTGATTGCCACCGGTTTCCCCAGCCACAAGCGGCACAAGAACCCGAATATCTATTTCTATCACCAGCTCACCTTGCGCACTCACGGGGTCAGGCGGGCGGGATCGGCCGCGCTTGACCTGTGCAACGTCGCATCGGGCCGGTTTGACGGTTTCTGGGAATTTAATCTCAATCCTTGGGATACCGCGGCAGGCGTGCTGATGGTCGAAGAGGCCGGCGGGAAGGTCACGGACTTCTCGGGCGGCGCGTTCCAGATCGCCAGCCGCGAGACGGTGGCGTCGAATGGGTTGGTGCACGACGCGCTTCTGCACGAATTTCAGGAAATCTTCGCAGGCCGGGGGTTGGAGGAGTTGCCCAGTCCGGTCACCTACGCGAATGATCGAAGACACTAAGCGTTACAATTACGCACGTGGGTTCATCTCTGCTTGATCGCAAGATCGAAAAGCGTCCCGACAAGGTGCGGTTGCAGGGACGAATTCTGTTTCTTACCGAAGACCCGGAGTTGATCAGGGAACAGTTGGCGGGTTGGGATCTGCAGTGGGACACGAAGAATCCGGCCAGCAATCCCAAACTCCGCGACGACATTTCTACCGACGAGATAACTCCCGCGCACTACTGCTTCTACTTTGACCGGACGCTCGGCGAGATTCCCTATGTCGGCTTGCGCTGCGGAGATCAGCTGCCGATTGGGCGCGGCGAGGTGAAGAAAGGCGGCTTTGTCTGCTCGGTGAGCGGCAAGCGGCGCGGCAAAGGCTCCAGCCGCGAGCAGTCGCCTTATGCCGAAATGTGCGCCGGAATTCAAGTTGCGATTGGCGAGAACATTGAGCGCATCTACAAACAGAATTGCCAGAACCTGGGTCTGCTGACCTCCACCGACTTTTCCTTGATCGACCGGATTCGCGCGGGAATGGAAATCGCGCTTAGTGAATTTACCGCCGGGGAAGACGAGATCACGCGGCAGGTGATCGAGTACGGCGGGCTGTTTCCGTTTAATGTTGCGCGCATGCAGGGGAAAGTGTTTCTGCCGCCGATCAAAACTCGGGCACGCGCGATGACATTGGCGGAGAAGATTTTTGCGGCGCACATGATCTCGGCTGGGACGGGGCGGAGCCCCGTCACCCCACGTTTCGTGCAACCGGGAGACACTGGTTTCACTTCCGTTGATCTGCGTTTCAGTCACGAGTACGTCACGCCGATGGCGTCCATTTTTTACGAGCAAAACGTCGGCAAGGATGTTCCGGTCAACGATGCTTCTAGCATCCGCTTTTTTCGCGACCATCTCACTTTCCTCGACGAAGTGATCTCCGAAGAGAAGAAGAAGCTCGGCCTGCTCGACCTGGCCACGCAACTCAAGCTGAAGCAGGAGGATTTCGCCAGGCAGCAGGGAATCAAGCTGCACGGCGAACTCACCGACCGCAAAGGTTCAGAGGGCATCTGCCACTCGGTGATGCTGGAGACCTATGCGCTGCCGGGGCAGGTGAATGTCGGGTCGGACTCGCACACGCCGCACGTCGGCGCCATCGGATGCATCGCCTTCGGCATCGGAACGACGGACGTATTCAACTCCTGGATCACGAAAGACGTTCGCGTCAAAGTGCCGGAGTCAGTCAAGATTGTGATTCGGGGCAAGCGGCATCCGAACGTCACGGCGAAGGATTTCATTCTGAAAATTCTCTCGCTCGACTACGTGCGCAGCGGCAAGGCGCTAGCGAAAGTGATGGAGTATGCGGGCGAAGCGGTGGAGGCACTGTCGGTAGACGAGCGCGCCACCATGACGAATATGGCGGCCGAAATCGGAGGCTTTACCGGCATCGTGGCTCCGGATGAAAAGGTGGTTGAGTTTCTGGTCGAGCGCCGGCAGATGAAGCGCGCTGACGTCGAGAAGATGATCAAAGGTTTACAGAGCGATGCGGACGCTGAATATGCGCAGGTGATCGAACTCGACGCGGCTGAGATCACTCCCATGGTCGCTACTCCGGGCGATCCGGGCAACGGCAAGTACATCCGAGAACTCGGTGCTCGCGTGCCGATTGAGATCGCCTACGGTGGAACTTGTACGGCGGGGAAGAACGAAGATATGGACATGTACGCGTCGGTTCTCGCCGACGCACTGAAGCATGGCAGGCGAGTTTCGAAAAATGTCGAGTTCTGGATTCAATTCGGTTCCCAGGAAACGCGCGAATACTCGAAGCGCCGGGGCTATATCGAGATTTTCGAGAAAGCCGGCGCACACGTGATCGAGCCCAGTTGCGGCGCGTGCATCAATGCTGGGCCGGGAGTGTCGACGCGTCCCGACCAGGTCGTGATCAGCGCGCAGAACCGAAATTTTCCCGGACGCAGCGGTCCGGGGCAGATGTATCTGGCGTCGCCTCTGACGGTGGCCGCGAGCGCGGTGGCGGGATATGTTGTCGAGTACGAACCTTCGGACGCCTAGTGTGCAATTTTGCACAGCGCCGCGCTGCCCTTTGTTCTTAAAATCATGAGGCTTGTTCAAAAATCACTGCGTCGCTTTGGCGATTACCACGGTGTACGGCTCGCACGCGGTCGCAGTGTATACTGCGGTCTGGGGCACTTCGAACGAACATATCCAATTCAATAAGCACCAGGGGGAAGCCTTGTGCCTGGCGCTTTCCGATTGTCCTCAGCTGACAACCAGCAAAGCCGTGCTTTGCGAGAATCTCTAAAACCCTATGAAAATCCTGCTCTATAACCCCGACAACGGAGTCACGCGTAATTTCATGCCCCATCTCTGGATGTTTCTGCTCCAGGCGCTCACTCCATCCGGCCACGAAGTGCTGCTGGTGGATGGCAATGCTCAACCGATGGATGAAGCCGGCATCGCGCAGTTTGTGCGCGACAACAATATTGGGCTGGTTGGCATCGGCGCCATGACCAGGATGATTGCCAAGGCGTATCGCATGGCGGATGCAGTTCGAACCACGGGAGTACCGGTGGTCATGGGTGGACCTCATGTGACGGAGATGGCCGACGAGGCTCTTGGTCGCGATGGCGGGCCGCGTCACGCCGACGCGGTCGCGCTCGGGGAAGCCGATGCAACCTGGCCGCGGATTGTTGAGGATGCGGTCCGGGGCCAGCTTAAGGACGTTTACGCGCCGGTCGATGCGTTTGGCCAGGAGAGCAAGCCTTCGCTGAAGGATTACCCGGTGATCCCGTGGCAGTCGATCGATCTCAAGCAGTTCAATCTGGTGCCGAAGGCCGCGACCGGCCTGCTCCAGAAAATCGGAGAAGGCTGGGGATCGTTCCGGATTGTCCCGGTCGAGTCGGGCAGAGGCTGCCCTTACGGCTGCGAATTCTGCACCGTGACCGGATTCTTCGGCGATTCGATTCGTTTCCGCACCAATGAGAGCGTGGTGAATGAACTGCTGTTGTTGAAGGCCCGCGCCCGCGCTGAGAAGGGCCAGATCGCGGTTTTTTTCATTGACGATAATTTCGCCATCAACATCAAACGCACCAAGTCGCTGTTGCGCGACATCATCGCCGCCAAAGCGCAGGTGCACTGGGTGGCGCAGATCAGCGCCAATCTATTGCGCGACGAAGAACTGGTAGACCTGATCGCGGCTTCCGGAGGCAAGTGGATTTTTATCGGCATGGAGTCCATTGACCCGGCCAATCTGAAAGACGTGAACAAGGGCTTCAATAAGCCCGGTGAATATGCGACCGTGCTGGAGCGGTTGGCGGCGCGCAATGTGTACGCCATCACGTCGTTTATTTTCGGCATGGATAACGACACGGTCGGAGCCGCGGAGCGAACTCTTGAACAGGTTCGGACCTGGCCTCCGGGTCTGCCGATCTTTGGCCTGCTGACTCCTCTGCCCGCCACTCCGCTGTATAAGCGGCTGGAGAAGGCCGGTCGGCTGACGCGGCCCAAGCATTGGCAGGAGTTCATTCCGTTCGCCATGGCCCATACGCCGCTGAAGATGACCATCGAAGAAGCTCATGCCGAGGTGAAACATGGCTGGGAGCAGGCTTACAGTCCCGAGGCGCTGGCGCATGCGGTCGACTCGCTGAACGACCAGCCCTTGGGCTATCGCGTCAACATCTTCCTCTCGCGCCTCTGTTTCCGCGGCATTTATTTCCCTATGATGGGGAAAATGGCGTGGGTAAAGGTGATTGCGCAAAATCGGCGCACTATCTTCAAGCTGGTAAGGGAAGGGTTCAAAAAGGGCGCCTGGCGCGGCGCGCCAGCGCGGATCCTCTCCAGCCCCACGCCGCAGGCGGAAACCGGCGAAGCGATCGCGCAAGGCGCGGAGGGATAAACGAAACGGGCGGGCAGTGGCATTTGCCCGCCAATTCAGAGTCGCTTAACGGCTTTTCGGCCTCGAAAAGCCGCCGCCGATTGTGCTGTCTGTACCGATGGCCGCGTTCTTGCTAAAATTGTGAATTCAAATTACACTCCCTGCGCCCGAGGAGCATGAGATTCTATGGCCTACGTAATCGCTGAGCCCTGCATCGGAACCAAAGACACCGCTTGTGTTGACTCCTGTCCGGTGGATTGCATTCATCCCAAGAAGGACTCCGACAAGTACGCGACGGAGGAGATGCTGTATATCGATCCCGTAGAATGCATCGACTGCGGCGCCTGCGTCCCGGTGTGTCCGGTCTCGGCCATCTTCGCGCTCGACGACCTGCCGGAAAAGTGGAAAGAGTACACCGAGCGGAACGCGAAGTACTTCGGACGATAAGTCTGGCTGCGAGCTTCTGGCTGCGAGCTTCGAGCAAACAAAACCCAGAGTCCGCCCAATTGGAGCAAAGTTCTCAGAGGCAATTGCTTGCTTGTGGCCCGAAGCTCGTGGCTCGCAGCCTCTCCGTCAACTTTGCATCCCTCGCGCACTCCATTACAATCATTCATTAACCTGTTGACCTTCCATGGCGCTGAAGGAGTCGGAAGCGATCGTTCTGCGCACGTATCCGCTGCGTGAGTCCGACCTGCTGGTCACGCTCTTTACCCGCATGGAAGGCAAGGTGAAAGGCGTGGCACGCGCGGCCATGAAGTCGAGACGCCGCTTTGGAGGCGCGCTTGAGCCGCTCACCTATGTGCGGGCGTTTTACGACGATCGCGAGGGGCAGGAACTGGCACGGCTTGATTCCTGCGACGTGATCGAATCGCCCATGGCCAGCCAGGTCAGTTATCCGCGAGCAGCGGCGTTGGCGCACGTCGCGGAGTTGCTCGACGAGTTGATGCCCGACCGCGAGGCGAGCGATGCAGTGTTTCGCTTGAGTCTGGCGGTTCTGCAGGAACTGCGCGGCGAGACGGTGTGGATGCCGCTCACCTACTTTGAGCTGTGGATGACGCGGCTCATGGGATTTCTGCCGGAGTTTGCGGAGTGCGTGATCTGCGGACGCGCGCTCGACGGCAGCCGGGCGTTCTACCACGCGCTCGCCGACGGTTTGGTCTGCGCCGACGATAGGCGCATCGCTTCGTCGGAGCTGTCGCCGGAATCGCGAAAGATTGCGGCGCAGATGCTGCGTTCGCGGGTTTCGGAGTTCGCGGCGATTGACTGGCCGAAAGCGGTGTGTGCGGACCTGCGCAAGTTTCTTCTCCAGATTCTGGAGCGGCACATCGAGAAGAAGCTGGTGACGGCGGGAATGTTGGAGAAGATCGGCTCGTAGCTGCTGGCTAATTTTGATTACGTGACTCCATCCAAATCCAATTCGCTGATGTTCCAGCAGCTCATCCTCAAGCTGCAGGCTTTCTTTGCTGAGCGCGGGGCGGTCATTCAGCAGCCCTACGATGTCGAAGTCGGCGCGGGCACCATGGCGCCGGAGACATTTCTGCGCGTGCTGGGACCGAATCCTTATAAGGTGGCTTACGTGCAGCCTTCGCGGCGTCCGGCGGATGGGCGCTATGGGGAAAATCCTAACCGGTTGTTCAAGCACCTGCAGTTGCAGGTGATCCTCAAGCCGCCGCCGGAGAATGTGCAGGAACTTTATCTCGAATCGCTGGGCGCGATCGGCATTGATCTGCGGCAGCATGACATCAAGTTCGAAGAAGATAACTGGGAGTCTCCGACGCTCGGGGCGTGGGGCATCGGATGGCAGGTGATGCTTGACGGGCTTGAAGTCACGCAGTTTACCTATTTCCAGCAGTGTGGCGGTGTGGACCTCGATCCCATCTCTGCTGAACTTACCTACGGTCTGGAGCGGCTGTGCGCTTTTCTGCAAGACGTAGATTCAATTTACGACATCGTGTGGGCGCGCGATCCGGAAACGGGCAGGGAAGTGAAGTATGGAGACGTGCGTCTGGCCGATGAGCAGCAGTTCTCGGTGTACAACTTCGAAGCGGCGGATGTGCAGAGCGCATGGAAGCATTTCGAACTATGCGAGGCGGAGTGCAAGAATTTGATTGATGGCTACGCCGCTTTAGCCAGAGATAAGAGCGAAGGGGATGGTAATAGTGCTGTCCTCGAAAAGCTGCGGTTTCCGCTGCTGGTCGCCTACGATCTGTGTCTGAAATGCTCGCATTATTTCAATATTCTCGACGCGCGGGGCGCGATTTCGGTGACCGAGCGTGTGGGCGTGATCGCGCGAGTTCGAGCGCTCGCGGTGGGGATCGCCAAGGCCTGGATGGACCAGCAGTATTCGGTTGGAAAAAAAACGGAGCGCAATAACCAAACTTCCACGCCGGGAGCCAAGGAAAAGAAGGGCAAGTTGTCTCCGGTGGGATGAGAGCTTTACCACAGGGGACACAGAGATTCACAGGGGCCGGGATTGGCGGACTCTAACACACTCCGTTTGTGACGGGGCTCACATTCACGAATTTGTAATTCTGGAATCATAGACTGATCCTCGAATGCCTGACTTCTTACTCGAAATCGGATGCGAAGAAATCCCGGCGAGGATGATTGACGCCGCTTCTCGCGAGCTGCAAGAAAAGTTGAACACGCTGTTGCAGCGCGAGCGCCTTCAACCCGCCGAAGCGGTTTCGCATCTCGACACGCCGCGTCGTCTCGCCGTTCTCGCTTCCGGCATTCCCGCCTCGCAGCCGGACATTACCGAGCAGGTGACTGGCCCCTCCGCGCAGATTGCATATAAGGATGGGCAGCCGACGCCGGCGGCGCATGCGTTTGCCAAGAAAGTCGGCGTGGATGTCGGGAAACTGGAGAAAGTCAGCACTTCGAAGGGTGAATATTTGGCGGCAACAGTCACGCGAAAAGGGCGCACCGCTGCTGAGATTCTTGCCGAGACGCTTCCCAAAGAAATTTCCACGCTCTACTGGCCAAAGAATATGTACTGGCGCAAGCGCGGGGAAGTGTTTGTTCGTCCGGTGCGCTGGCTGGTGGCGATGCTTGATGCGCAGGTCGTCCCGCTGGAATTGTTCGGCATCGCAGCCGGCAAGACTTCGCGCGGACACCGCATTATCGGCAGCGGCCCTGTTGCCATCTCCAAGCCCAGCGCCTATGTGGAAGCCCTGCGCGGCGCGAAGGTTCTCGGTGCCTCCGAACGCGAGCAGGTGATTCGCAAAGCGCTTGATGCTGCCACTCGCACCATCCCGGGAGCACGCTGGCGCGAGGACAAACCGCTGGTAGCGACGGTCGTCAATCTGACGGAATTTCCTTCCGTCATCCTCGGCAGCTTCGATCCCGAATTTCTCGATCTGCCGGAAGAAGTGCTGGTCACGGTGATGCGCGACCATCAGAAATATTTCGCCATCGAAGATGCGAAGGGAAAATTGCTGCCCCACTACCTGGCAGTGCTCAACACGGCTGCCGATTCGGACGGCTTGATCCGTCACGGTAACGAGCGCGTTTTGCGAGCGCGCTTTAACGACGCGCGCTTCTTCTGGCAGACGGACCAGAAACAGACTCTCCGCCAGCGCGTCGATTTGCTGCGCAACGTTACCTTCCAGAAAGATCTCGGCAGTTATTACGACAAGACGCTGCGCGTGCAACACATGGCTAGTGCGCTTTCCGAGACAGTGAAACAGAGTGGTATCGCGGTTCGGCCGGGCATTGTCCACAAAGCCGCGCTGCTGGCCAAAACCGATCTGACCACTGAACTGGTCAAGGAGTTCACCGAATTGCAGGGGATTGTCGGCGGCCTTTACGCGCGCGTGCAGCCGCTCGATGAGGGCATGAAGCCCGACGTGCAGCTGGAAATTTCGAGGGCCATCTACGATCACTACAAGCCCGAGTCGATGGAGGCCGACTCCCCCGCGACGGTCGAGGGAGCAGTACTCTCAGTCGCAGATAAGGCCGACTCGATCGCAGGAATGTTTGCGCTGGGGCTCATCCCCAGCGGATCGAAAGATCCTTTCGCGTTGCGCCGCCAGGCGAACGGCATTGTGAAGACGATCGCGGAACATAAACTGCCGTTGCGTCTCTCCGAGATCATGGCCGATGCGCGCTTTCGCTATAAGGGATCCGAGGCGGAGAAGAAGTTTTCCAACGCCGCCTACGTCGAATCGGTGCGCAGCTTCTTCCGCGAGCGCCTCGAGTTTTACTTGAAGGATGCACACGATCCTCGATACGCGTATGACGTGGTGAACGCCGTGCTCGCAGTGGACGCCGACGATGTGGTGGACGCAGCCGCCCGCGCCGATGCCGTGAGCAAAGTGCGCGGCTCTGTGGATTTCGAATCGATCTCGAGCGCCTTCAAGCGTATGAAGAACATTTTGCGCCAGGCATCTGAAAAAACTAAAGTTATTGCTATGCGTGTCAATCCAGATGGCCTGCAGGAAGATGCTGAAAAAGAGCTGGCGGCGCTGATTCCGAAGACGGTGGCAAAGGTCGAAAAGCTGCGCGGCTCGCGCGACTATGAAGCGGCGCTGCTGGAGATCGCGAAGTTGCGTCCGGCGATCGACAAATTTTTCGACAAGGTCATGGTCATGGTTGACGATGACAATCTCCGCGCCAATCGCCTGGCACTGTTGCAGACGGTGGTTAAAGAATTCTCCACGATCGCCGATTTCTCCGAGATCGTGACCGAAGGCAAGGAATCTACGAAATAGCAGATAATAGAAAGAAAAAGAAGAAGAGGACCCATACATGGCAACCACGACTCTCCCTGATACCGGAATCATTGAAGCGAAACCTGCGGAAGCGAAGCCTGCGGCCACAAAACCCACAACTACGAAGCCGGCAGCGACAAAATATGTGTACTTCTTCGGCGGTGGCGCGGCCGATGGCAACGGCAAGATGAAGGATGTTCTCGGCGGCAAAGGAGCTGGCCTCGCCGAGATGACGAACGCGGGCCTTCCCGTGCCTCCCGGTTTTACCATCCAGACCGAGGCCTGCCGCGAATACATGCGCCTGGGCGCGGTGTCGAAGGACGTTGACCGGCAGATGGAAGAGGAGCTGGCCAAGCTGGAGAGTCTGCAGGGCCAGAAGCTCGGCAAAGGTGAGAACCCTCTGCTGGTAAGCGTGCGTTCGGGCGCGAAGTTTTCCATGCCCGGCATGATGGACACGATCCTCAACCTCGGCCTGAACGACCAGAGCGTCGAAGCCCTCGCCAAGCGCGCCAACAATCCGCGGTTCGCTTATGACTCCTATCGTCGCCTGATTCAGATGTTCGGCAACGTTGTGCTCGACATCGAGAAGCCGGTATTTGACGAAATTTTCGACGCCAAGAAGAAGCAGAAGAAAGCCAAACTTGACACCGAGCTTGACGCCAAGGCGCTGCAGGAGGTCATTGCGGAGTACAAGAAAGCTGTCAAGAAGCACGCCAAGCGCGACTTTCCGCAGGACGCGAACGAGCAACTGGTCATGGCGCGCGATGCCGTGTTCCGCTCGTGGCAGAACGATCGCGCCAAGCACTATCGTCGCATCAACAATATCGATGACATGCTCGGTACTGCCGTCAACGTGCAGGCGATGGTGTTCGGCAACCTTGGCGACACCAGCGGCACCGGCGTTGGATTCACGCGTAACCCGGCCAATGGCGACAACGTGTTCTATGGCGAGTTTCTGCTGAATGCGCAGGGCGAGGACGTGGTTTCCGGTGTGCGCACTCCAGTTCCCATCCTCGAACTCGAAAAGGTAATGCCCGATGTCTATAACCAGCTTCGCGACATCACCACGCGACTCGAGAAACATTATCGCGACATGCAGGACTTCGAGTTCACCATCCAGGACCGCAAGCTCTATATGCTGCAAACCCGCAACGGCAAGCGGACCGGATTGGCCGCGGTGCGCGTCGCGATTCAGATGGTGGAAGAAGGGCTGATCACCAAGGAAGAAGCGATCTTCCGCGTGGAACCGAACCAGCTCTATGACTTTCTGGTGCCGCGTCTGGATGAGAAGAGCACGAAAGTGGAGGTATTGGCGACGGGGTTGCCGGCGTCACCAGGCGCGGCGGTGGGGCAGATCGTTTTCACCGCGGAAGAAGCAGTGAAGAAGGCCGGACACGGTGCGCAGAAAAATCCTGTGATTCTGGTGCGCGCGGAAACGACTCCGGAAGATATCCAGGGCATGGAAGTTGCCGCCGGCATTTTGACTTCGCGCGGCGGCATGACCAGTCACGCTGCCGTGGTCACGCGCGGCATGGGGAAGTGCTGCGTGGCGGGCGCGGGGGATGTTCAAGTCGATGAGCGAGTCGGGGAAATGCGCGCCAAGGGCCAGGTGTTCAAGGAGGGCGACTGGATCTCGCTCGACGGGACGACGGGGCGCGTCATCAAGGGGAAGCTGAACACGCTGGAGCCGTCGGCCGATGATGCCGACCTGCAGAAGCTGTTGGGCTGGGCGGAGCCGTTCCGCAAAATCGGCGTGCGTGCGAATGCGGACATTCCGCGTGACGCGATTCAGGCTCGAGCCTTTGGCGCCGAAGGGATCGGCCTGTGCCGCACGGAGCACATGTTCTTTGCCCATGACCGCATCCCACATATGCGCGCCATGATTCTCGCCGACAACGAGAAAGACCGGCGCGCCGCGCTGAAGAAACTGCTGCCCATGCAGCGCGCCGACTTCATCGGGCTCTTTAAGGCGATGGAAGGTTTGCCGGTGACCATCCGCCTGCTCGACCCGCCGCTGCACGAGTTCCTGCCCAAGCGCGAGCAACTCATGGTTGACATTGCCAGCCTGCCCAGCGCCAGCCCCAAGCAAAAGAAAGCTCTGGTGGAGGAATACAAAGAGTACGGCGCGAAAGGTGCCGGCGATCTGAAGAAAGTTCTATCTGCGCTGCTGGCGCGGGTGGAAGACTTGCATGAGTTCAATCCGATGCTGGGGCATCGCGGTTGCCGCTTGGGGATTACCTATCCCGAGATCACCGAGATGCAGGCGCGGGCCATTATTGAAGCGGCCGTAGCGGTAGACAAACAAGGCATAAAGACCCACGCGGAGGTGATGATTCCGCTGATCGCGACGGTGAAAGAGATGGCGAACCAGGGGGCGATTGTCCGCCGCGTGGCCGAAGAAGTGTTCAAGGAGAAGGGAAGGCGTGTGCACTATCTGGTGGGCACCATGATTGAGCTGCCGCGCGCTTGCCTGGTTGCGGGGGAGATTGCCAAGGAAGCGGAGTTCTTCTCGTTTGGCACGAACGACCTGACCCAGACCACGTTCGGCTTCTCACGCGACGACATCAACAAGGTGCTGCCGACCTATCTGGCGGAAGGGATTCTGAAGCAGGATCCGTTTGCCGCGATCGATCAGGAGGGTGTAGGTGAACTGGTGCGGATCGGGATCGAACGCGGACGGAAGACGCGTCCGAAGCTGGAGGTGGGCATCTGCGGCGAGCATGGCGGAGATCCGTCGTCGGTCGAGTTCTGCCATCGGGTGGGAATGGATTACGTGTCTTGCTCACCGTTCCGCGTGCTGACGGCGCGACTAGCGGCGGCTCAGGCCGCGGCCGGCGAAAAGCTCCAGATCGATGCTGGCCGAACAAAATAAAGGCTCGTGTAGGGACGGGCGCCCTCGCCCGTCCAAGCCGAGCAAAGCTCGGCAACTGCCCGTGGTCACAGCAACTCTGAATTCACAGGGCATCGAGGCCACATCGTTCCCGGTCTCGATGCCCTTTATTTGTTTGCGCGAAAGACGATCATTGCGTCACTAGAAACGCTAACTGGGGAAACGATCGAATACGGCCGCCCTTACTGCACTCTCTGCAGCCGGTTGATCAGCTTCTGCGCCAGGTTCTCTTCCGATTCGGACCACAGCAAACGCCCCGTTACCCCCGCATTCTTTTCCATCTTCGCAGTAAACTCGACCAGTTTGTGTACGTTGCTGCGGACGTTCCGCTCCGCCTCGGAAGTAAACTCAACTTCTTCGTGCAGGAACGAGGAGTCCAAACCGAAATCAATTTGAATGTGCCCGGCCTCTTCCGCTGCGCGTTCTTCAAACTCCATTCCGTGCGCCGTCAGACGCACCAGCGACGGCTCCAGCACCCATTTCTCCGCGCCCCCGGGCGGCGTCCACAAATCCCAATAGGCCTCGAAAATGTAGGCATAGTCGTCGTGAATAAACTCCGCGACCACTTCCGCGGCGTCTTCCGGCGAAACGCCGGGGCGGAAGCGGCGCTCCAGAATAGTCGGTTCGCTCCAGGAGACGGGCTGGATCGCCGTGTAGGTCACTCCGTCACGCGCCGCAGAAAACGGAATTTGCCGGAGTACGCTGACCGTTCGCGGCAAAATCTCGGACTCATCAAAGCTGGGAAACCACAAGCTCAAATAAAGCGAATCGGCCATGCAGGTATTCTAAACGGCAAGCGCATGCGATTCGATAATCAAGTTGGTGATCATAATTTGTCGAGGCATCCAGTTTTGACGCAGGAAAAGCGCCCTGTTAGTATGAACTTCGGCGGCAAACAACCGTCTCACCAGAAGCGTCCCCGTCGTCTAGCCTGGCCTAGGACATCGCCCTTTCACGGCGGTAACACGGGTTCAAATCCCGTCGGGGACGCCAAACAGGACAAAGAAGTCATTCAAAGATTTCCCAGAATCTCCAAGTGATTGAATAAACTCATCCCAATCGTGCATCAGGCCAACATTCTTGGAGTTTAAAAAGCCGCTTTTATGACTCCACACCAAACCGTCAGGGAAGAGTGCATTTTGAAGTTCCGTTCGACCAGTAATCCCGGCCTTCCTCCAAGCACAAACGAGATCAACCAACTCGCGCTGACTCTGTTCGATCAGCTCTTGCATCATGTTCTTCTCTGATTCTAGAGCACTTAGCTGCTGCTCGACTCCAGCTGCATCCGTCGTATTCGTGGCCTTTAGCAAGTCGAAATCCTCAGCCGTCAGCTCTCCGGTCAATTTGGCTTTGATTGCAGCGGAGTTTAAACGGCTGATCTCCCCAAGCCGGATTTTAAGCGCCTTTGAGTCCTGCCCGATGCGCGCTTCGCGTTCCGCCCAATGCCTCTTGGCAATCTCTGGGAGGCGTTCCAGATACTCTATTGTGGGATGGTATGAGCCCAACAGACGAACGAAATGCTTCTCCAATTCTTCTTTGGAGACGAGCACGTCGCGGCATCCCTTGGTGTAGCACCAGTAGTAGAGGAACTTCTTCTTGATAATCCCGGCTGTCAGACCCTTGTTGCACTTCGCACAGCGGACGAACTGACGGAGCGAGAACTCAGGGTGAATGGATTGACGCGGCTGTGCAGTCCTCGATCTTCCTGCGAGCGCTTCCTGTACGCAGTCAAAAAGTTGCTGCGGGACGATTGGCTGATGCACTCCTCGCACAAGCAACTCTCCAGATTTAACCCACCCAGCGTAGAGAGGATTCCGCAAAATAGAGTGCCATGTTTGGCGCGGCACGGGTCGTTTCTTACGAGTCCCTTTTTCCGCTAGGTCAGGTAGTCAGTCCTGAAACTTTCTAGGACCGTCATAGCGGAGACGAAAGAAAGCGTGGTGAGGCCGAGCGTAATGGAGGCTTATCAAACTGAACCAGGGTGCAGATTCAGGTGTATAGCTCGCATCACCGTACGTCGTCGGCCGGTCGAGCCCCGGCTTGGTAGATTTGCCCAAGACTTGGAGCGAAATCGTCCGAAAGTCCTCATCAATTAGGTGTTTCTTGAGGAGCTCGCCATATAGCGCCGGGCCGCCTTCACAAAGCAGCGTCCGGATGCCATGCTCTTGCCATAGAACTTGCGCTGCGGCCGCAAGATCAACCCGCTTGCCAGCACCGACTGAGACGATCTTAATGGGCCACTTCCGTCCTGATACCTTGAGCTGCGATCGAAGATTGTTTTCTCCGGCTGTAGACGTAACTATCCAAGCTTCAACCCGCGGAGAATCAAAAACGCGAAGAGTGGTATCGATATTTCCAGAACCTGTGAGAACGATGATCTTCTGTTTGTCGAGGCCTAAGGTCTGCTCTCGGTACTCCCGCAATTGCTCGTCATCGATGCCGTAGTCCGCGCCACGCCCGTCAGGGCCTGCCTCTTCGCGGAGCGTGTTCGCACCGATCAACTGGGCATCGTGATGCGCTCGCAGGAAATCCATCAGCCAACGATCTTCTTTGCTCCTTGAAACTTCTTTGCCACCAGTGCGGCCTTTCAACTCCGTGAACGAAGCCCTACCGTCGAGTCCCATCACAAAATTGGAGCTAATGTACGGACGATGGGTATCACAACGCGTCGGAAACCCAAACGGGCCATAGAGCTGTTTGATGTGTAGCGGCAAGGGAAACGTATCTTCACTAGCGTTGTAACAAAGCTGCAGATCCATTGGCGTCTCCTAGCAAAAGCGTCGCGACATTCAACCCTTCCTGGCAAGTCCGTTTTCCTTCCGAGATGTGCGAACGCGTGACGATAGAAGGTTGCTGCCCTTGCCTCTGGGGTATGTGATGCGACCGCTTCGCACAAGTGCAAAAGAAGTCAAAGAGTGCAACTGGGAACGGGCTTTGCTCATGATGTCCTCGACCCGGATTCCGAGCACGGTTAGAGCATCCGCGATGAGGGAACGGTGGCAACGCCAAGGCACTGCTTCCGCGCACATCAATGCGCTCCGTCTTTGCTTAGCCAACTTGATCAGCCTCTGCAACCCCGCGTCGAATTCCGAGGTCTGCATGTAGTCGGCAAATCCACGAAACGAGCTATTGCGCCACCCCATGTTCGAAGAATCGCGTCGCGCGTGCCGCAAGCCACCGAGCTTTCGCAAGTGCACGTAGCCGATCCTCGCGGCCCGGAGCTTTGTGCTGAGGGTCTCCTGGTCGAACTGCGGATTGTGCCGTGAGCGCGGGATACTGCGCACATCGATGACACGCTCTACTCGGTACGCTCGCAGAAGATCGAGAAAGACTTTCCACGTGCGCGTAGAATGCCCAATCGTCAAGACAGTGGAAATACCAAGGTCTTGCATCAGATCCCCGCCTCCTGGCTGAAATACTGATAATCCTCTCGCCAGCCGCCTTGGCCCTGGCCAATGGTTTTATAGTCCTCGACAAACTCGATCGCGCGGATGTACTTCACCATAGTGAAACCGAGTTGTGTTTCCACGCGAAGACGAAGCGGGGCTCCGTGCAAGATAGGTAGAGGTTGGCCGTTCATTTCGTAAGCCAAAATGGTCTGCGGATCCTCGGCTAACTCCATGCGAATCGTGCCATAGAAGTATCCCGGTCCTTGGGCGTGTGGCTCCGATGTGGATTTGTTGTCGAACGCGTAGAAAACGATGTAGCGGGCGATCGGAAGCGGACGGCAGAGTCCGACGATGTGATGCAGAGATACGCCACCCCACTCCGCAACGCCTGACCAGCCCTGAATGCAGCAATGCTTTGTAATTTGAACTTGTTTGGGCATTGAGCGGAGGTCAGCTAGCGTCAGGCACAGGGGCCTACCAACCAATCCGCTGATTTTCAAGTTGTAGTTTGCGAATTGATCGCGTGACATTGCCAAATAACTTTCTTCTTTTGGCGGGCGACCGTTCACCCAGAAGCAAGGCGAGATGTCCGCAGTGGAGTAATGCTGTGCAGAGTGTTCATGGCCGAAGAGAAGAGTGCGCAGCGGGTCGGTGATTGACTGAGTGACTTTTTGAACGAAGCGGGGGCGGCGACGCGAACACAAGGTGGTCACGACGTGGATCGCGGCGATGCCCGTCAACCCAGAAAGCCAGACTGCGAGAGCCATCGTCAGGTGTGGATTGTGCGTCTGTCCCAAAACAATCAGCGCCAGCTCGGTCCGGAAACCGTGCAGAGCCACGATTGTGACGTGTCCAATGAAGAATACGATGAACGAACAAAGAGCCAGGAAATGTAGGCTCCGGGCACCCTGCCGTCCGTGAAAGATTTTGATATACCACGGGAAACGAGCGGCGACGGCTGGGGACATTGCTATTCCCGTTGCAATGCTGAACGGCGCGAGCAAGAATATGATCGCCGCATAGCTCAACTGCTGTAATGCGTTATATGCTCCCGGCGTTTCCACGACGTGGAGGCTTAGATAGCGAAGCAGGGCATGCCATGCCTCCGGGACAATCTGCCAGGAAGTCGGAATCAGCCGTCGCCACTCTGGCGTGACGAAGAGCATTACCACGTATACCGAGCCCGTCAGCAGCCAGGCAAAATCCGCCAGAAAGTGCCAGTGCCGTCCAAGACCTAGATTGTCATGGCCGGGCAGGGCGATCGCGGATGGGAACGAGGTTTCCTCGTCACTCGCCGTCCAGAGCCGGTCCTTAGGTCGCTGCTTCTTGGTGAACTTTAGCCATTCGCTACCCGGTGTGCAGTGATCGTTCCAATAAAACCTTGGATGTGCGCTCAAGATCTCGAAACCACTGCGAATGAGAAGCGAGAGGAGGAGAAAATTGAAAAAGTGCGCCGCGCGGAGCCATAACGGAAAGTCCAGAATCCTCACTAGGACACACTCCCGAATCCGGGCTGATAGCGTCTCACGTAGTGCCTCTCGCAGAAATGTCGCGCACCTGGATTAAAGCCTTTAATCCAGGCGCATGTCACGCAACGCGAGTAGCTCGACTGTCGCTCTTTCGGGCTGCCTGACTCTCAAGCAGCGCGCTTCGCTTCTTGTTCAACGACGCCAGCAGTTCATCCAAAGAATGAGTGAAGGCGGTGATGCCATCCGCCAGGAGCTTTTCTGTGATTGCTCCGAGGTCAATACCCAACTTGGCCAACCGAGCCAGTGCCTGTTCGGCATCTTGCTCTCCCGCTTCGAGAGTTGGCTTCACCTGGCCGTGATCACGGAATGCATTCAGTGTCGCGGGTGGAATCGTATTGATCGTGTGTTGCCCGATTAATTCCTCAACGTATAAAACATCCGAGTAAGCTGGGTTCTTGGTTCCGGTGCTGGCCCATAATGGACGCTGGAGTCGTGCCCCTCGACGCCTGAATTCCTCGAAGGGAGTTCCCAGAAAGATTTCGCGGAAGCGACTATAAACAACCCTGGCATTTGCAATCGCAATCCTTCCCCGTAGCGACAATGCCTCTGGTGTTCCGACCGCCTCAAGTGCCCGATCTACCTCGGTATCCACACGGCTGACAAAGAAAGAGGCCACCGACGAGACTTGGTGCGGCTTCGTATTCCGCTTCAGTCCGCGCAGATAGGCCTGAGCCACCGCGTCGTAGTGGGCAAGCGAAAACATCAACGTGATATTGATGTTGATTCCCTCGGCTATCAAGACCTCAACCGCCTGAACGCCCTGCACGGTGGAGGGGATCTTCACCATCAGATTGGGCCGGTTGACGGCCTTCCACAAACGCTGGGCTTCCGCGATGCTTGCCGCCGTGTCATAAGCCAGCCGTGGGGAGACTTCAATACTGACAAAGCCATCCGCAGCCTCAGTTTGATCGTAAACTGGCCGCAAGATGTCCGCCGCCATCTGGAGATCCTGGATTTCGAGACTTTCGAACAGCGTCTGGGCGTCGCGGTGAGGATCCGCCGATAGCAGCAAGCGCAGTGCATCATCGTAGGTGGTCCCCGCTGCAATAGCTTTGTCGAAGATGGTGGGATTGCTGGTGACGCCGTGTACGCCATCGTCTTCCACCAGTCGCTGGAACTCACCGCTCGTGATCAGATCACGACGAATGTAATCCAGCCAGATGGATTGATCAAAGTCTCCGAGTTGTCTTAGTGAGTTCATAGATTTCTCTCCCGGCCGCTGGCGAGAATCAACAACGCGCCTCCGGGCCGAGTCAGCCGCAGCAGGTCGCGTCCCGGTATCTCAGTAGCCGTCAAACTCCTCTGCGCGAATGTCGTCCTCTTCGACCCCGGCACTCACAAGGGTCTCGCGCATAGCCGTCACCATGGTGGGAGGCCCAGCAATGTAGTAGATGGGTCCCTGCAGGACGCCCAAATGTCTCGACAGCATCTGCTTGTCTATCAGAACCGTTTCGCCCTTCCATTCTTCCTTGGATTTCGACATTTCTGTCATGGTGCAGATCAAGCGGAAATTGGGATTCGTCATCTCCAAGGTCTGCAGAGTGTTCAAGAAAGCTGCGTCTTCGGGCCGCCGATTGGAATAGAACAGATACAACTTGTGCGGGAGGTGGTCGTGATCGGCTTGCCGCACGATGCTGAGAAAAGGCGTGATTCCGATTCCGCCTGCGAGGAACACGGCTGGCTTGGCCCGATTCTTGTGTAGGG
>Ga0116218_1000333_pt1 | contig 33401 bp, 31 predicted proteins | sample Sb_taG_2_FD_88966 | JGI IMG/M metagenome (GOLD analysis project Ga0116218, IMG submission 88966) | Peat soil microbial communities from Weissenstadt, Germany - Sb_50d_5_LS metaG | ecosystem: Environmental > Terrestrial > Soil > Wetlands > Peat | place: Germany: Weissenstadt | collected 2010-09-21 | reverse complement strand
TCCTCACCTGGGCCACGGGCGGCGTGGCGCTCGGCCAGAAGCACTGGCCGCCGATCGTCGCGCGGCGCAAGAAGGTGCTCGAGAAGCTCGGCGAGTGGACGCCGCCGCCCGCCCTCGGAGTCACTCCCGAGTCCGTCACCGACCCGATGACGATCATGCTCTGGGGAGTCACGACCGAGCGGGTCCAGGAGTGGGCCCGTCAGCAGGAGGGCGGTCACGAGCTGCGCGGGGCGGCCGCGGCGCCCGGCGTCGTCGAGGGGATCGCGCGCGTGATCAGATCCGTCACCGAGATCGCCGAGGTGCGCGACGACGAGATCCTCGTGTGCGGCAGCACCTCGCCGGCGTGGGCGCCGATCTTCTCGAAGATCAAGGCGACGGTGACCGACGTCGGAGGCGTGATGTCGCACGCGGCGATCGTGTGTCGCGAGTACGGGCTGCCCGCGGTCGTCGGCACCGGCCGCGCCACCGCGCTCCTCCACACCGGGCAGGCGATCCGTGTCGACGGCACGAACGGAGTGGTGACGCTGCTCGACGCCGAGGGCTAGTGCACTAATGGAGCTCAGCCGTCCACTGGCGCAGTTGCGCCAGTCCGACGCGGCCGTCTTCGGCGGCAAGAGCGCGTGCCTCGGCGAGCTGCTGGCGGCCGAGATCCCGGTACCGCCGGGATTCGCAATCTCGACCGAGGCATACCGGGCAGCGATGGAACAAGCGGAAATCGACAACCCCACGCCGGATGCGATCAAGGCGGCGTCCGTCCCGGAGGCGGTCCGGGACGAGATCGCCCGCCGGTATGACGAGCTGTCCGAGGCGCAGGGCGAGGCACAGCCGGCGGTGGCGGTGCGCTCGAGCGCCGTCGGCGAGGACAGCGCCGACGCGACGTTCGCCGGTCTGCAGGAGACGCGACTGTGGGTCCGCGGGACGAACGGCGTCTGCGATGCGGTGCGCAGCTGTTGGGCGAGCCTCTACAGCGCTCCCGCGGTCAGCTACCGCGAACGGCTCGGCGTCGACAATCCCGCGATGGGCGTCGCTGTCCAGGTGATGGTCGACGCCCAGGTGTCGGGCGTGATGTTCACCTGCAATCCGGTGAGCGGCGACCCGAGCATGATCGCGATCAACGCGAGCTGGGGCCTGGGCCAGGCGGTGGTCGGTGGCGAGGTGACGCCCGACGACTACCTGGTCAGCAAGATCACCTCAGAGGTCGTACGCCAGCAGCCAGGCCACAAGGACATCCAGTACGTCGCCAACGAGTCGGGCGAGGGCATGGTGCGGGCGGCCGTCGCCGAGAACCGCCAGGACGTGGCCTGTCTCGATCGGCCGGCGCTCGCCGGCCTGGTGGATGCCGCCCGCCGGGTGGAGCGCCACTTCGGTTGCCACCAGGACATCGAGTGGGTGATCGCCCGCGATGGCACGCTGTTCATCGTGCAGTCCCGACCAGCCACCGGCGTCTCCAAACAGCCGGCGAAGCCGGAGCCGGCGTCCGCGATCGCGCTCGTGATGAGCATGTTCGGCGCCAACCAGGCGCGAGGCGACTCCTGATGGGCCTCAGCGACGAAGACGTCCGCGAAATCCTGCGCATCATCGACGAGTCCTCGCTGCAGGAGCTGCGGATCGAGACCGACGGCTTCTCTCTGCACGTGCGCAAGGACCGCGCCCCGGCCGAGCCGCCCGCCCCGGAGCAGCCCCCGGGACCCGAGCCAGACGAGCTGCTCACGATCGAGGCCCCGATGCTCGGCACCCTCTATCTCGCCGAGACGCCGGGTCAGCCACCGTTCGTGGAGGTCGGAACGCGAGTCGACCCCGAGACGACCATGTGCATCATCGAGGTCATGAAGATGATGAACTCGGTCTTGGCGGGCGTGACCGGGGTCGTGGCCGAGGTGTGCGAGGAAAACGGGCAGTTCGTGGAGGAGGGCCAGCCGCTGTTCCGGGTGGCGCCGGCGTGAGCCACATCAGTTCGCAGACGCCCTCCAGGCTGGTCGAGTTCATCGACACGAGCACGCGCGACGGCAACCAGAGCCTGTGGAGCGCCACCGGTCTGACGACACCCGATGTGGTCGCGATCGCCCCGACGATGGATCGCGTCGGCTATCACGCGCTCGACTTCACCTCGAGCACGCACATGGCGGTCTCCGTGCGCTTCCACCGCGAGGACCCGTGGGAGCGGATCAGGCTGATGAGCGCGGCGATGCCGAACACGCTGCTCAGCATGATCACGACCGGGATGCGGTTCATCTCGTGGGTGCCCGCCGCCCCGGACGTGATCGACCTCTCGTTCCGGCTGGTGGCCAATAACGGGATCCGGCGGCTGCAGATCGCCGACCCCTCCAATGATCCCGACCGGCTGAAGCGCCTCGCGGGCATGGCTCGCATGGCGAGCATCGAGGAGGTGGTCATCGGTCTTACCTACTCGATCAGCGAGGTCCACACCCACGAGTACTACGCGGAGCGGGCCGCGGCGCTGGCGAACTGCGCGGACATGGATCGCCTGTACCTCAAGGACCCGGGCGGGCTGCTCACGCCCGACGCGGTGAGAGAGCTCGCACCGCACTTCATCGCCGCCGCCGGCGGTCGCAGGGTCGAGCTCCACAGCCACTGCACGATCGGGTTGGCGCCGCTGGTCTACGTCGAGGGGGTCAGGGCCGGCTTCGAGGTCGTCCACACGGCGTCGGGCCCGCTGTCCCGCGGCACCTCCCAGCCCGAAGCGATCAGCACCGCCCGCAACCTCGAGTCGGCGGGATTCGACCACCCGCTCGATCTCGAGGCGCAGGAAACAGTCGCCGCGCATTTCGAGGAGCTAGCGCGGGCTAAGGGGCTGAGGCCCGGGACGCCGCAGGAGTTCGACGTCGCCTACTACCAGCACCAACTGCCGGGCGGGATGGTCACCACCACGCGCCGGATGCTCGAGGAGCTGCACCGGCCGGAGCTGTTCGGCGCGGTGCTCGACGAGGTGACCCGCGTCCGGGCCGAGATGGGCTATCCGATCCTGGTCACCCCTGTCTCCCAGTTCGTGGCCAGCCAGGCGGCGCGGAACGTGATCGACGGCGACCGGTGGGTCAACGTCTCCGACGAGACCGTCCGCTACTTCCTCGGCCACTATGGCGATCCGGCGGCGCCCGTCGACCCCGCGATCGCCGACCGCGTCCTGTCGCGACCGCAGGCGCGCAAGCTCGATGAGCTCGAGCCGATCACGCTCGAGGGCGCGCGCCAGCGGTTCGGCCAGCGGATCTCGGACGAGGAACTGCTGCTGCGCCTGACGATGCCCGCCGAACAGGTCGACGCGATGGTGCAAACCCGGGGGCAGCCCACACGGCCGGCGAGCCCGGGCGCCGGGGTTCGATCCCCGATCGTCACCCTCCTCAGCGAGCTCGCCGAGCGGCCATCGATCACTCATCTCGAGCTCGTCAAGGACAGCGATCGGGTGGTGTGGACCCGTGGCGGCTGACGGCCAGCGCCTCGACGAAGTGCGCGGCTTCGTGTTCGACGTCGACGGGACGCTGGTCCAGCGCGGCCCGGACGGGCGCGGCCGCCCTCAGCCTGGCGCGCGCGAGGTGCTCGAGCGGATCCACGCCTCGGATCGGCCGTTCGTGCTGTTCACCAACGGCAGCCACGTCGGCTCCGACGCGATCGCGCGGGGACTGCGCGAGGACGGCCTCCCGGTTGCCGACCACGAGCTGCTCACACCGGTCGAGAGCGCGATCTCCTACCTTCGCCGCAACCATCGGGGCCGGCCCGTGCTGCCGTTCTGCACGGATGTGATCCGCGAGCGGATCGCAGGCGCCGGGGTCCCGCTCGCCAGCGGCGAGGAGGCCGAGGCCGTGTTCGTCGCCCACATCGACGAGGTCGAGATGGCCTCGCTCGAGCGGGCCGCGCGCGCGGTCATTCGCGGGGCGCCGCTACTGACGGGCTCCTATGCCCGCGCCTACGCCGGGGCGAACGGGCCGATCATCAGCCGCGGGGCGATGGTCACTGCCGCGATCGCGAAGGCCGGCGCGGCACGGCCGAGGATCGTCGGCAAGCCCTCCCGCGCGGCCGTGGCCGAGATCAGCTCCCGGCTGGGCTTGCCGGCCCGCGAGCTGGTTGTGATCGGAGACGACCTCGGGATGGACATCGCCCTCGGCCGTCTCGGAGGGTCGCGCACCGTGCTTGTCCGGACCGGCATCAGCGGGCCGCTCGACCTCCGGCGCGTGCCGGCGCGCCGCCGCCCCGACGCCGTCCTAGATGGCGTCGCCGACCTGCTCGAGCGGCTCTGAGTCGTGAGCGGCTTCGGGCGTTCCGCGAAGCAGTGCGGCCCGCCGGACCTCGCTGGGGGTGGCGCCGAAGGCGCGCTTGAACACCCGCGAGAAATGGGCCGCGTCGCAGAATCCCCACCGGAACGCGATCTCGGTGACCGAGCCCGCGTTCGGTCGCTGGAGGTCCTCGGCACAGCGGGCGAGCCGCTCGCTCCGGACCAGGCCGGCGACCGACGCATCCGCGTCCTCGAACAGCGCGTGGAGCGCGCGCACCGAGATCGAGTAGGCGCGAGCGATCGTTGCCGGATCGAGCTCTGGATCCTGCATGTGGGTGCGGATGTATCGCCGGATCTCGGCGCGCATCGCCTCGCGCGTGGCCGAGCGGCTCGTAGGGAGGCTCGGCTCGACCGTGGCACGCAGCAACTCCAGCGCCGCATCGGCGGCGGACCTCCGGGCGGCCGGCTCGAGTCCGGGAAGCTCGGCGACGAGCGCATTCACGTAGCGCACGAGCAGGCGCGCGGGGCCGCTGCGGTCGAGCGGGGGCATCGCGCGGAGGTCGGCGAGCTGGGGGCAGACCGCGAGCACGCGCTCGCGCGGGAACAGCAGCGTGCGCTTGCAGAACGACTCCACGATCTCGACGTCCGTCGGCTGCAGGCCGTCCCACAGGACGACGTCTCCCGCCTTCAACACCACCGACCGGCTTCCCTCGCGGACGAGCTCGACGCCCTTGCAGACGAACTGGAAGCCGAGGATCTCCTCGGGCTGGGCATCCGCCCGGCAGCCGCCCATCAGCGCGCCGCTCCGGTGACCGACAAACGGCGAGGCCGCACAGTCGACGAGCACGAGATCGCCGATCGTGCGCCGCGTCACGGCGCCGCGGAAGTCGTCGGGAGTGCCGGAAGTGGCGTGGACGTCGAAGGCTAGGTGGGTGGTCTCGAGGATCTCGGACCACGACTCGAGTCGGCGGGACACGCCCACGCCCCGGACACGCCAGCGCTCCGGCTCACCGAGCGGCGCGACCGATGGAGACGATGCAGCCACGGCGGAGAAATGGTAATCAGCCACGATGCGCCGAGACCCAGGCAACCGATCCGGCGTCGACCGGGAGCGCCACTCCGGTCACGAACGACGCCTCCGCCGAGCACAGCCAGACGGCCGCCGCGGCCACCTCATCGGGCTGGCCAAACCGCGTCATCGCCTGCGGGGCGAGGATCTCCTGCTGCCGCACGGGCGGCTGTTCGGACATCAGAGGGGTCATGATCGCGCCGGGGCAGACGGCGTTCACGCGGATCCCGACGTTGGCGTACTCGACCGCGGCGTTTTTCGTAAGTCCGAGGATTCCGTGCTTGCTGGCCGTGTACGCGCTCAGCAGCGTGACCGCACGCAGGCCGGCGTTCGAGGACGTGTTGACGATCGCGCCGCGCGTCGGCATCTCGTTGCGAAGCATCTGCGTGATCTGATGCTTCATGCCCAGGAACGTGCCCCTCAGGTTCACCGCGATGACTCGATCGAAGTCATCCTCGGAGGTCTCGTGGAGCAAGCGGTGAACGCCGATCCCAGCGTTGTTGTGGGCGAAGTCGAGGCGGCCGTAGCGCTCGACCACGCGCGCCACCAGCGCCTCGCTGTCGGCCGAGCTGGACACGTCGGCCGCGGAGAACTCGGCCTCCCCGCCGGCGTCGGCGATCTGCTCTACCGTCAGCTCCCCGCCCTGGCGCGCCGACTCCAGATCGGCGACGATCACCGACGCGCCCTCCCGCGCAAAGCGCAGTGCGCACGCGCGGCCGATGCCGCTCGCCGCACCCGTCACGAGCCCGGCCTTGCCGGCCATCAATCCAGCCATCGACCGAACCCTACCTTTCGCTAATGCCCCCGACCATCGCCACCCAGCAGATCGAACTCGACGTCCTCGAGCAGGCCGGACTGCCGGTGTCCGACGCCAACGCCTGGATCGCCAAGGCGCCGATGACCGAGGGCCCGGTCGGTCCCGCCAGCCGCAAGGTCAGCGAGTTCCTCACCCGCGGCCAGGCGCTGAGCGCCCGCCTGCCGGCGAGAGCGAAGCGGACGGACGACGAGCAGCTGGCCTCCTCGACGATCCTCGAGGCGCTCACCCGTGCCCGCGAGAGCTATCTGCGCCGGCACGCCGTCGAGCTCTACGACGCGCTCACATCGGGCTGCACGAAGTCGGTCCGGATCGAGGAGCTGGTCTACGAAGCGGCCGAGCGGGTTCCTGGCCTGACACCGACGCGACGGGAGATGGATGTTGAGCGGAAGCGGGCGCTCGCCGACAAGGAGCAGCTCGAGCTCGCCCAGGGCGTGCTGATGGCGCACATCCTCGGCTCGCCGCGCGTTGGCCCCCATCTGCTCCGCTCGATGCTCGCGCCGACCGCCGAGGCCCTCCAGCGGCTCGAGCAGTTCCAGGCCACGGGTGAGGCCGAGCTCGGCCCGGCGCGCGTCACCCGTCGTGGCCGCGCCGGGATTCTCGAGCTCAGCAATCCCCGCCATCTGAACGCAGAGGACGGCGCCACGCTCGGGCCCACCGAGACCGCGGTGGACCTGATCCTGCTCGATCCGGCGATCGAGGTCGGCGTGCTCCGTGGCGCGGTGGTCGACCAGCCGCCGCACACCGGCGAGCGCGTGTTCGGCTCCGGCATCAACCTCACCCATCTCTACTACGGGCGGATCGACTTCCTCTTCTACCTGATCCGCGACATCGGGTACGTCAACAAGATCTACCGCGGGGTCCGCGCCCGTGACGGCGAGGCCAGCGCCGGCGAAGAGGGCACGACCGAGAAGCTGTGGATCGCCGCCGTCGAGAAGTTCGCGATCGGGGGCCACTGCCAGCTGCTGCACGTCGTCGACCATGTGATCGCGACGCTCGGCTCGCGCCTGTACCTGCCGGCGCGCAAGGAGGGGATCATCCCGGGCGCCTCAAATCTCCGTCTGCCCCGCTTCGTCGGCGACCGCGCCGCGCGCCAGGCAATTCTCTCCGGACGGGAGTGGACCGCCGGAGAGCCGGACGCGGCGCTGCTGTGCGATGAGGTGGTCGCGCCGGAGGACATCGATCGGGCGCTCGAGGAGCGGATCCACGCGCTCACCAGCTCCGGGCTGATCAACGCGACCGCCAACCGCAGTGCGATGCGCGTCGGCGAGGAGCCGCTCGATGTGTTTCGCCAGTACATGGCGACCTACGCCCGCGAGCAGGCCTACTGCCACCTCAGCCCGGCGCTCGTCCGCAACCTCGAGCGCCACTGGAATGCCCACGAGCGCGGGCTCTGAGCCGCGGATCTGGGACACCGCCGAGACGCTCCCCCGCGAGCAGCTCGAGGCGCTCCAGCTCGAGCGGCTGCGAGTGACGATCGAGCACATCCTGCGACGCCAGCCGGTCGGCGCCGGGCGGCTCGCCGCGGCGGGAATCGAGGCGGCGGGAGATCTTCGCGCGCTCGATGACCTCGCGACGATCCCGTTCGCGACGAAGGACGATCTCCGGGCGCATTACCCGTTCGGCCTGCTCGCCGTCCCCAGGGAGGAGCTCGTCCGGGTCCACGCCTCCAGCGGGACCCATGGCCAGGCGACGGTCGTCGGCTACACCCGCGCCGACCTTGAGACCTGGACCGAGCTGATGGCGCGCTGCATGACGATGGCCGGCGTCCGGCCGGGGATGGTGATCCACAACGCCAACGGCTACGGGCTGTTCACCGGCGGCCTCGGGTTCCACCAGGGCGGCGAGCGAATCGGGGCGACGGTCGTGCCGGTCTCCGGCGGGCGGACGGCCCGCCAGGCGATGCTCGTGCAGGACTTCGCCGCCGAGGTCCTGGTGTCGACGCCGTCGTATGCGCTGGCGATCGCGCAGGCGCTGGCCGACGCGGGCGCGGGCGAAACGCGGCTGGAGCTCGGCCTGTTTGGAGGCGAGCCGTGGACCGCGCAGCTGCGGGCCGAGATCGAGCGCTCCCTGGGGCTCGCGGCGATCAACTTCTACGGTCTGTCGGAGATGTGCGGGCCAGGCGTCGCCGCGGAGTGCCTGGTCGCGCGGCACGGGTTGCACGTCAACGAGGACCACTTCATCGTCGAGGTGATCGACCCGGTCGATGGGCGCCCGCTCGCGCCGGGCGAGGAGGGCGAGCTCGTGTTCACGACGCTGACCAAGGAGGCCTTGCCCCTGCTCCGCTACCGCACGCGCGACATCGGCTCGGTGCTCGGCGAACCGTGCGAGTGCGGACGGACGACGGTCCGGCTGACCGGGCTGCGCGGACGTCACGACGACATGCTGATCGTGCGCGGCGTCAACATCCACCCCACCCACGTCGAGCAGCTGCTGCTGGGCGTCGAGGGCATAGCGCCTCACTATCGCCTGATCGTCGAGCGCGAAGGCCCAGTCGACGAGCTCACGCTCGAGTGCGAGCCCGTGCCTGACGTCATCGACCAGGAGGCGCTGCGGGCACAACTCGCCCGGCTGCTGCAGGAGCACACCGGCCTGCGGATCACCGTCTCGATGGTCGAGCCGGGAACCGTTCCCCGCAGCGAGGGCAAGGCCGTACGGGTGGTCGACCGCCGCGGCTAGACCGCGGACCCCTCGCGCGACGCCGCATAGGCGACGAACGCGTCCAAGGCGTCGGGCTGGGCGAGCGCGTCGCGGCTGGCGACGTTCTCCGGGGGCGTCCCGGCCAGGATCTGCTTGACCGGCAGCTCGAGCTTTTTCGCCGTCAACGTCAGCGGGATCGCGGGCACGGCGACGATCGCGTCGGGCACATGGCGCGGGGACAGCTCGGATCGCAGTGCGCCGGCGATCCGCCGGCGCAGCCCATCGTCGAGCGTGGCCCCCTCCGCGGGCACCACGAACAGCAGCAGCTCGCCACTGCCGCCGCCGTCGTCCTCGACGTACACGACGAGCGAGTCGAAGACCTCGGGCAGCTCTTCGACGACGGCGTAGAACTCGCCGGTCCCGAGACGCACGCCGCCGCGGTTCAGGGTTGCGTCGGAGCGACCGGTGATCACGCAGCTGCCCCGCTCGGTGAACTCGATCCAGTCGCCCTGACGCCAGACCCCGGGGTAGCGGCTGAAGTAGGCCTCGCGGTATCGCATATCGCCCGGGTCGTTCCACAGCCCGACGGGCATCGAGGGCATCGGCTGGGTGATCACCAGCTCGCCGCGCTCGCCGACCACCTCATTGCCGTCCGGGTCGAACGCCCGCACGTCGACGCCGAGGCATCGGCCCGAGATCTCGCCCTCGTACACCGGCTGGGCAAACGAGCCCGACACGATCCCCGTGCAGACGTCGGTCCCGCCGGAGCCGTTGATCAGCACGACCTCGGAGCGGAGCTGCTCGTAGGCATACGTGTAGCCATCGGCGGACAGGGGCGACCCGGCCGTGCACAGGGCGCGGAGCCCGTGAAGATCGCAGTCTCGCCCGAACTCGATCCCCGCCTTGCGACAGCCCATCAGGTACGCCGGGCTGACACCCATCACCGACGGCTGGGTCTGCTCGGCGATCCTCCACTGCTCGAGCAGATCGGGCCACGCCGGGTCTCCGTCGAGCATCACGATCGAGGCGCGCAACAGCAACGCGGAGACGAGCGCGTTCCACATCATCCAGGCCGTGGTCGAGAACCACTGCAGCCGTCCTCCCGGTTTCAGGTCCCAGCCGATCCCCTGGTTCTTGTGGTGCTCGATCAGCTGTCCGCCGTGGCCGTGGACGATCGCCTTCGGCAGCCCCGTGGTGCCCGAGGAGAACAGCACGTACAGCGGGTGATCGAACGGAACCGGATCGAATACGAGCGGCCCGGCCTCGCCGAGGAGCGCGTCCCATGTGATCGAATCCGGGACCTCGGCCGGTCCGTACGGGACCCACACAACCTGCTCGACCGTCGGCAGGCCGGCCCTGATCGCTGCCACCTCCGGGCGGCGATCAACGTAGCCGTCGCGATAGCCGTATCCGCCCACGGTGAGCAGCACGCGTGGCCCGATCTGCGCGAACCGCGCGACGACGCTCCGGGCGCCGAACTCTGGCGCGCACGTCGCCCAGATCGCGCCGAGGCTCGTCGTCGCGATGAACGCCACGAGCGTCTCGGGGATGTTCGGCAGGTAGGCGACGACCCGGTCTCTGGGGCCGACCCCGAGCCGTTGTAGCCCGGCTCGGGCCCGCGCCACCAGCTCGCGGAGCTCTCCGAACGTGAGCTCGCGCTCCGGGCGCGTCTGGGACCGAGCGACTATCGCGACGCGGTCCTCGTCGCCCTCGGACCCGACCATGTGCTCGGCGTAGTTGAGCGTGGCGCCCGGAAACCACTCGGCTCCGGGCATCGTCCGTCCGCCGAGCACGCGCTCGTACGGGGCATGCGCGCGCAGACCGTAGAAGTCCCAGATAGACGCCCAGAAATGCTCCAGCTCTCCAACGGACCATCGCCACAGCTCGTCGTAGGAGCCGAAGTCGTGGCCGCGCTCGTCGCGCAGCCAGTTGAGGTAGCGGCCAACCTCCGTGCTTTCCCGCAGATCAGCGGGCGGCGTCCACAGGATCTCACCGATCATTGGTGGCCCGGCAGGATAAGGGTTGGCGACCGCCCGGATTCACGGAGGCGACATCCCGAGGAGCGTCAGGTAGCGAGCGACCGCCTCGGCGCGATTGGCCGCGCGGAGCTTGCGGAGAATGCTGTTCACGTGGAACTTGACGGTGGCCTCGGACAGCACGAGCTCGTCGGCCACGGCGCGGTTCGTGTTCCCGTCGGCCAGGAGGCGCAGGACATCGAGCTCCCGCCGCGTGAGCAGGCGCGAGAACACGATGCGATCGTCACGGCTCACCGACACCGGACTGTCGATAGGCTCAGCCATCTCGCCGAGTCGATCGCCCGGCAACGGTGCCGGCTCGCGAGCGCCGAGCGTGATCGGCGCGTCGGTCAGCGTGCCCGACCGCGCACCACACCATTCCAGGAACTGACGCATCTGCTCGCGCTCGTTGCGCAGCGTGCGGCGCAGGCTGGCGCGCTCGTAGGCCTGGGCGAGGCCGGTGGCGAACTCCCAGAGGACGTCCCGATCGAGCACATCGAGCTGGAGCTCGGGTCCGCGGTCGGCATGGATCACACCGATCACGTTGGCCCCGACCACGAGCGGCGCGGCGGCGTACGAGCGCCACTGCATCAGCTCCGCCGTCCGCCGATCCACCCGAGGATGGACCGCGGCGTCGAGCACGATCGTCGCCCGCCGGCGCCTCAGCAGCTCGTTCTCGATCAGTGGGTGCTCGAGCACAACCGGGCTGGCCTGAAGCTCGGCCAGCACCACCAGCGCGCCGTGGTGGTCGCCGACGAAGTGGGCCGCCTCCGCCACCATCCTCGCTTCCCTGACAATGCTGAGGACGGCCCGCGTGAACCTCGAGCCGACGCACAGCGTCATCGGCGCACGCGCGAGCAGCGCGCCGGGAGCGGTGACCTCGCGGAGGCCGGCCAGGACCGCCTGCACGCGGGCGAGCGCCTCGGATCGCCCCTCGAACCGCTGGCGCAGCCGCTCGAGCGCGGTCTCGTGCGCGAGCGTGGCGGCCTGCGCCCCGGGGATCGTCGGATGGTCGCGCAACGCGACGATCAACGCGCGCAGCCGGGCCAGCTCGTCGGGCGGCAGTGAGCCTGCCTCGATCCCGAGCACCTCCTGCGCCTCCGCCATCGCCTGCTCGAGACGGCGGTGCAGCTGGGCACCGAGCGGCCCCGAGAACAGCTCGGGCGTCCCATCGGCCGCACTCATCGCTGCGCCTCGTTGGCGCGGACGTAGCGGGCGACGGCATCGGCGCGGCTCGTGGCGCCGAGCTTGCGCAGGATGTTCTTGACGTGGTACTTGACGGTTCCCTCGCCTACGACCAGCACGCTCGCGATCGCTCCGTTCGTTTTGCCCCTGGCCATCAGCCGCAGGACGTCGAGCTCGCGCGCGGTGAGCGCGTCGACCGCGCCGACGGTGGGGCTGCCCGTGGCTGCGCCGGCGCCGTCGAACGCCGCATCCGCGGTCAGCCGACTGAGACGGGCGCTCATCCAGCGGATCGCTGACTGGAGTTCGTCGCGATGGCGCTGGAGCGTCTCGCGCAGTACCGCGCGCTCGAACACGCCCGCCAACCCCTCGCTATAGCGGGCCGCGACCTCGCGATCGAGTTCGTCGAGCGCCCGCTGACTGCTCGCCGCATCGGCGTGGAGCAGGCCAATCGTCGTGCCTCCCGAGGTGAGCGCGACCACCACATACGCCTCCCATCCGAGGACATCGCGTAGCCTGGCCGGGGTCCGGGTGCCCGCCGATGCGGCCGTGACGATCTCGGCGCCCTGGCGCCGGACGACCTCGTCCTCGATCAGCGGGTACTCCAGCCGGATCGGTGCGCGCTGCAGCTGCGCGAGGTTCGCCTGCGCCCCCCCGCGATCCTCTCGCGCCCAGATCGCCCGCGCATGCAAGCGACCGTCGGCGACCTCTCCGATCAGCACGCGGTCGAACTGCGAGCCCGCGCCGAGCTCGTCGGCGGCGCGGTCGAGAATCCCCGCCGGCGATCCGACCTCGCCCAGCCGCCGGACCGCGTCGCGCACCCGCTCGAAAGCATCCGCACGACGGACGTACTGCAGCTCGACGATCTCGCGTTCGAGCTGGAGCAGCTCGTCGCGCACGCGCCCGAGCGTCCGGACATCAGGCGGCTCATCGGGTCCCTCGCGGGCGTTCACCGGCGCTCAGAAGTATATGTTCGAGTGCCGCCTCCGGTCAGCGGGAAACTGCCGCCGAGCGTTCCAGGAGCGCGTACCGCCGCGCCGCCTCGTGACCGACGCAGCTGATCCCGAACGGGCGTCCGGCGTCCTCGAGCATCCGCCACAGCTCGGCGGCCTGCGACCGCGCCACCAGCGCCAGCGCTTCGCGGTCGGACTCGAGCAGCCACATCACGTCGACGCCCCGTACGACGCCGGCGCTGAACGGCGCCGCCGTCCGCGGATCGCCCGACTCGCCGTAGGCGCAGAGGCCCCGCAGCAGCTTCGGCGTCGCATCGCCGATGAGCGCGATTGCCGCCCACTGCGCGGATCGGTCGGTCACGGTCACCGAGACGTGATGGAGGACCTGGGCCTGATCACGGAGGCGCTCCCGCAGGCGCGCGCCGATGGCCGGCTCGGACAGCAGGATCGCCCCGTCCTCGGTCGCTCGGCACCACCACCCGTCGTCCGTCTGCAGGGCGCCACCGACCGCCACGATCCGGCCGGTGAGCCGGACCAGGAGGTGGCCCAGCTGCGCCGGCGGCGCTTCCAGGACGAGCTTCGTCAGCTCGGAGCGATCGACGAGACCGACTGCGCGCACGCAAACGGCAAGCTCGCCTGCGGCGGACCCGTAGTTGACGGCCACGGTCTGACCCTTGTGGCCGGCGAACACGGCACCCGCCCGCCGCAGGACCTCGTCGAGCGGGCCGGAGGAGGGGGCGTCTGAGGCTGACACCGACACGGCCGCGAAGATATCGCCGTACTTCCGCCTAAGCCCTACCCTTTCGATCTAACTTGCTCCGCAGATCGAGAGGGATTGCCCCGATTGGGTCCGACCGTCCGCTTGACAGGCGATTGGGCCTACCCGAAAGATTGGGGCAATCCGGCGCTGTGAGAGTGGCCGGTGACCGTCGTCGATGCAAACCTTGGTGTTCTCGTGGAGATGGAGTTGGAGCCTTTGAGATCCGCGCATACGGTGTCTGGCGTCGACCGCGTCGACGGTGTTGCCGGCGCTGACGGCGACCCGCCGGAGAGCCGCTACGCACGCCTGCAGCGGCTGATCGCCACCGACCGGTGCGTCGTCCTCGACGGCGCGATCGGGACCGAGTTGATCGAACCCGATGGCGAGCGACCCGAGGTCGAGGAGCACCTGTGGGGACTCACAGCGATCCTCGACGCGCCGTCCGACGTGAAGGCCGTACACCGGCGCTACGTCGAGGTCGGCTGCGACGTGATCTCGACCAACACGTGGGGACTGCCGACGGCGCTGCGCGATGGGAATCCGCATCAGTGGGAGTCGCTCGGCCCCGTGCATTGGATGGACGTGGCCCGCCGGGGCGTTCACCTCGCGCGGGCCGCGGCCGCCGACGGCGGCCGCGCCGACGAGGTCGCCGTCGCCTTCAGCATCAACGGCGATGTCGACACCCCCGATGGCCGCGAGACGATCCGGCTGCTGGCGCGGGCGTTCGAGGAGGAGCCGCCCGACCTGATCCTGATGGAGACGCTGTCGCTGGTGAGGACCTCCACCTACGCCACGATCGAGGCCCTGCTCGACACGGGCCTCCCGGTGTGGCTGAGCTTTCGGCGGTGCCGTAACGGAGTCTGCGGTGTCTACGGCGAGCACTGGGGCGGCCCCGAGGGCGACGCGTTCGGTCGCGCCGCACGCCGCTTCGAGGAGATGGGCGTCGGCGCGTTGGCGATCAACTGCATCCCGCCAGATCACGTCCCGGGCATGCTGTCGTGGCTGCGGGACTTCACCGATCTGCCGCTCGGCGTCTACCCGAACCTGGGCTACCTGTCCGCCGCCGGCTGGCGGGTCGAAACCGGCGTCGGCGGCGCCGAATACGCGGCGCTGGCGCGGCAATGGCGCGACGAGGGCGCGCAGATCATCGGCGGCTGCTGTGGCGTCGGCCCCGAGCACGTGGCCGCAACGCGAGCGGCGCTCGAGGGGACCAAGCTCGGCCACGTACGCCCGGCGGCGCTGCCCGATGAGCGCAAGCCAGCGCCGCCGGAGGCACGCGAGGTCCCGCTGTGGAGCGACGCTCGGGGGCGCCGCATGTTTCCGTTGGAGTTCCCGGACATCACGTGCGAGCCCGACGTGTTCGTGCCCACGACCGGAAGCTTCCTGACGTGGAAGTACCTCTACCGGGAGGGGATCGGTGCCCACCAGCGGTGCATCGACATCGGCTGCGGCACCGGTCTGCTGACCGTGCAGCTGGCGCGCAACGGCGCCGCCCACGTGCACGCGCTCGACATCGACGAGGCCGCGGTCAAGAACACGCTCACGAACGCCTTCCGCAATGGGGTGGCTGACCGCGTGAGCGCGGGCGCCCAGGATCTGTATCCGTGGGTGCCGGAGGAGCGCTACGACGTGATCGTCGCCTCCCTTTACCAGATGCCGGTCGATCCGTTCGAGCAGGTCGTGACCCACCGACCGCTCGATTACTGGGGCCGGAACCTGGTCGACCACCTGATCGGCCTGCTGCCCCAGGCGCTGGCCGAGGACGGGACCGCGTACCTGCTGCACCTGTCGATCATCGGCGAGAAGCGCACGGCGCAGCTGCTCGACGAGGCGGGCTACGCCTCGCGCGTGGTCGACTACGAGTTCTTCGAGTTCAGCGAGCTGTTCGAAGACAAGCGCGAGCAGATCGCGCGCGTCGAGGCCCACTCCGACGCCTACCACCTGAAGCTCGGCGATCACGACGTGATGGTCGCCTACCTGCTCGAGATCACTCGCAGGCGCTAGTGGTCGCCGGCGCTGGCGGTCCACGCCGCGCGGTATGCCGTGGGCGTCGAGCGCACCGCCCGCCGGAAGTGCTGGCGCAGCGACGGAGCGCTGCCGAACCCGCACCGGCGGGCGATCGACTCGATCGGCAGATCGCCGGCTTCGAGCAGCCCGCGCGCCTTCACCGTCCGCTGGGCGATCAGCCACTGAAGCGGCGTCGTCCCGGTCTCGGCCCGGAAGCGGCGGGCGAAGGTCCGTTCGCTGTAGCCGGCGTGGCCAGCGAGCTGCCTGACGGTCAGCGGCTCGGCGAGGTGCTCGAGCGCCCACAGCCGCGTGCGTTCGAGACTCCCGCCCGGATCGCTGGGCACGGGCTGCTCCAGGAACTGGGCCTGGCCACCCTCGCGCTGCGGGGCGACGACGATCCGGCGGGCGATCGCGTTGGCCGCTCGCTGGCCGAAGTCCCGGCGCACGATGTGCAGGCACAGGTCGATACCGGCGGCGACGCCGGCCGAGGTCAGCACCCGCCCCTCGTCGACGTAGAGCACATCGGGCTCGACGCGGACCGCCGGGAACCGCCGTGCCAGCAGCGCCGTGGCGCGCCAATGGGTCGTCGCCCGGCGCCCGTCGAGCACGCCGGCGGCCGCCAAGGCGAACGCGCCGGTGCAGATCGAGACCATCCTGGCGCCGCGCCCGTCGGCCGCGCGGAGCGCCTCGACCACGGCCCCTGGCAGCGCCGCTCTCGGATCCTCGTACCCGGGCACGAGCACGGTGTCGGCACGCTCGAGCGCTCGCAGGCCATGCTCGGCCAGCAACGCGAAGCCCGTCGTCGTGGGGATCGGTCCGGGCTCCGGTGCGCACAGCGTGAACTCGTAGATCTCCTCGTCGCGATAGCCGAACACCTGCGCGGCGATCGAGAGGTCGAACGCAACGACGTTCGAGAGGGCCAGGGCGACCACGCGATGCATTGGCGGAAATCTATCGAAGATCGGCGTTCCTGCCACTTGTGGGCGACCCGGCGCCGCGTCAGGATCCGCGCCATGAACATCGAGGTGATCTTGTACGAAGGGTGTGACGAGCTCGACGTGTTCGGGCCGTTCGAACTGCTGGCCGGCGCGGGCGAGGCGACCGGGCGGTTCACCGTTCGGTTGGTCACACTGACCGACCGTGAGTCCATCACCGCCTCCCACGGGGCACAGATCCGGCCCCACGGCGTCCTCTCGGACGCCCCGGACCTGCTGATCGTCCCCGGCGGCGGCTGGAACGACCGCGCGCCGCAGGGCGCGCGCGCCGAGGCCGAGCGCGGCGAGCTGCCGCGGGCGATCGCGGCTCGCCACGCCGGCGGAACGACCGTCGCCTCGGTGTGCACGGGAGCGATGCTGCTGGCCGCCGGCGGCCTGCTGACAGGACGGCCGGCTATCACCCATCACGTCGCGATCGACGACCTGCGTGCGGCCGGCGCCAACGTGATCGCGGAGGCCCGGGTGGTCGACGACGGAGATGTGCTGAGCGCCGGGGGGGTCACGTCGGGACTCGACCTCGCGCTGTGGATCATCGAGCGCGAGCTCGGACCCGGCGCAGCGGCGGCCGCCGCCCGCGAGCTCGAGTACGAGCGGGCGGGTGCCGTGTGGCAGGCGGACTCGCTCCTCACGCAGGGGTGAGCCGAGTGCTCACTGTTCCCAAATCGCGACCTCTCTGGTCGCGGGCGCGACGTGAACGACGCGGAGCAGCCGCAGCCCGAGTGTGTAGATCGCCAGCGTCCCCCGGAGCAGCGACGACGTCGCCGCGTACCCGTCGGCGACGTCGAGCTCGAACGAGCCGTATGGGGACCGCGCCCGCGCCACCACCCGGCCGTCGGTCGCATCGACTTTCTCCAGTCGGCCGCCGTACCCGCTCGTCAGATACGCGTACGGCCCGGCGAACGCGATGTGCTGGGGCGACGGGCCCACGGGCACACGGAACAGGAGGCGGTCGCCGGCGGCGCTGAACACCGACACGTCCGGCCCGACGGCGGAGGTGATCCACACCGTGCGCCCGTCGGGCGAGAACGAAAGATCGTGCGCCGGGAAGCCGGGGTGGAAGGTTCCGATCACGACCGGGTGGGCGACGTCCGAGGTGTCGAGGATGACGATCGTCCGCGCCGATTCCCCGAGGGCGACCCACAGCCGACGCTCGTCCGGCCGGAAGCTCATGTGGTGCGCGCCAGCGCCGACGGCAACCCGGTCAACGATCCTCGCATCGCTCAGCTGCACGACCGTCACCGTGCCGCTGGCGTCGCTCACGTACGCGTACTCGCCGTCGGGTGAGATCACCGCGATCTGGGGCGAGCTGAATCCGTGCAGCTCCTTGGCCACGCGGAGCGATCCCGCGCTCACGAGGCTGACCGTCCGCGCCGCCGGGCTGACCACAATCGCGACCCCGCCGGCGACGACGTTCTCGGGATGCGCCGGCAACGCGACGCGCCGGATCACGCGCCCGCTGCGCATGTTCACCGCCACCAGCCGATTCTCGGTCTCGGCGGTGACCAGCGCCTCGGGCGCCGGGGCCGGAAGCGATGCCGGGCGCGCCTCGCTCCGGCCGGCGATCGGTCCGGCGACGATCGTCGGCGTCGTCGTGCCGGCGGTGGACGTCGCTCGACGGCCGCCACCGCGTCGAGGGGCCGACCCACCGCAGCCGCCGGCCGCCAACGCGGCTCCAGTGGCTAACAGAGCAACCATCAAGGTGTGGGGCGATCCAACCGATCTTCTTGCCATCTCAGGCTCCGCAACTCGCAAATCCGACGCTGTTACGTCAGAGGGTCGGACACAGGTCCACCCAGGCATCCAAACCCCCTCGGATATCCGGCCAATATTGCGAGTTCCCCAAACCTCCCTATAAAGGTGTAATCATGGGCCGCCGATAGGTCCTCCGTCGACAAGGGCAAACCCGTCGCGAGGCGGGGACGCAAAGCCAGGGGTCTCCCCGAGACAGCCCAGCTGCCGAACTCCTTCTGCCAAGTTCGGACGGACAGGGAGGTCCTATATGCCTTATGTGATGGATTGGCCGCCGAAGCGAATCCTTGCTGTCGCTCTTGTCGGCCTTGCGATGCTGATTGCCGCGCCGGTGGCGTCGGCGAACAGCAGCAGCAGTTGTCCGATTCCACCGTCGTCGCAGGTGTTCTCTCAGTTCGGCGATAGCAACAGCTACTCGCTGGTCCCGGGGGGGGACTTTCAAAACGAGGACACCTCAGGGTGGACGTTCAACAACGCGTCGCTCGTGTCCGGTGGTGAGCCGTGGAACGTCAGCGGTGCCAGCGAAAACCAATCGCTGAGCATCGGTCCGGGCGGATCGGCGATCTCGCCCTCGATCTGCGTCAGCAACCTGTTTCCCTCCTTGCGGTTCTTTGCGCTGAATGCGCAGGGCAGCGGCGGATGGGGCACCTCACTCAGGGTGTCGGCGCTGTGGACCGACTCCAACGGATACACCCACACGTTCTCGCTGGGTCACCTCTACGACAGTCAATTCCAGTCATGGGAGCCGACCCCGTCGATTGCTCTGGGCTCGTACCTGCCCGACGGCATGTCGGTCAACGTACAGCTCGAGTTCTCATCGGGAGCCAACTCCACGTGGCAGATCGATGACGTCTACGTCGACCCCTACGCTAAGTAGCGACTCGGAGGAACGGCGCCCCGACAGCGCCGTTCCTCCTGATTCGCCGGCACCGGACGCTGACGCCAGCGTCCCCATGCATGGCGAACTTGACGACGCCCGGGCCACCGACCCGGTCGAGCGTCTGCTGGAGGATTCCTGGGAGACGCGCAAGCAGCGCGCAAGCCGCCGCGAGGTGCTGGTTGAGGCCACGGCGGCGCTGCTGTTTCTGAGCATCGCCATTCCGCTCGCCGCCCCGGATCTGGCCGGGCACGGGCTCAACTTCGTGCTCGCGGGACTGCTGGTGGCGTTGTACGCCCTGGTCGCCGGTTCGGTCAGGTTCCCGATCGGCGCGGGCTACGTCGTACCGACGTACGTGATGCTCGTCCCGATGCTGTTGCTGCTCCCGCCGGCGACGGTGCCCCTGTTCGTGGCTGCCGGTCTGGTGCTGGCGAGCCTCTTCCGGTTGGCGGCACGGCGAGTGTCGGTCGACCACGTGCTGTTCTCGATTCCGAACGCGTGGCACGCGCTCGGCCCAGCGCTCGTTCTGATCGTCGCCGGTCTCCATCACGACGCTTTTCAGCTCGCCGGTATCTACCTCCTGGCCTTCCTCGCCGGCTGCATCGTCGACCTCGTCACCTCGACGATCCGCGAGGCGGCCGCACTCGCGGTCGCGCCGCGGCTCCAGCTCCGCGTCGTCGCGCTCGTGTGGCTGATCGATGTCTGCACCGCACCGATCGGCCTCCTGCTCGCCTACAGCGCGCGTCGCGACCACTTCAGCCTCCTGATGGTGCTGCCGCTGAGCGCACTGCTGCTCCTGCTCGACCGCGACCGCAGCACCCGCATCGCCCAGGCTCAGCACCGCCTCGAGCTCGTGGGCCGCGAGCGCACCCGCCTGCAGGCGGCCGTGCGGCGCCTCGGCGACGCGTTCGCGGCCAAGCTCGACCTCCCGGCGCTGACCAGCATCGTTCTCCACGGATCGATCGACGCGCTCGACGCCGACGCCGGCCAGCTGACGCTCGATGTCCCCAGCCGGCCGCCCCTGACCGACACCGCGGGCCCGGCGGGCTTCGCGCCGCTGCTGGAGGAGGCCAACCGGCGCGCGCTGCGCACGCACAAGCCCGAGCAGCTCGAGCGCGACGGCGTGTGGGCGCTGGCGCTTCCGTTCGGTCCGAAGAGCAACGCCCAGAGCCGGGGGGGCGCGCTGTGCGTCGCCCGCCACGCTCGCGAATTCCGCTCCGACGAGCAGGCGCTGATGCTCGGACTGGTCGACCGGGCCCACCCGGCGGTGATCGAGATCCTCGCCCCCGAGCCCCTTCGCGAGCAGGCCCTGACCGATCCGCTCACCGGCCTCGGCAACAGCCGCAAGCTCGCCACCGACCTCACGGAGCGGCTGGGGCGGGACTCGAAGGGGACCGACGAAGCGATCGTGCTGCTGCTGCTCGACCTCGATGGCTTCAAGACCTACAACGACACCTTCGGCCACTTCGCCGGGGATGCCCTGCTCTCGCGCCTCGGCGGAAAGCTCGCCGCGTCGGTCTTCCCGCACGGGACCGCCTACCGGCTCGGCGGCGACGAGTTCTGCGTGCTGCTGCCGGCCCGCCCTGGCGAGCTGCACCACGCGATGGCGCGGGCCGCCGGCGCGCTCCGCGACCGAGGCGAGACGTTCTCGATCCAGGCATCGTGCGGCGCCGTGCTGCTGCCGCACGAGGCGACCACGCCGGACTACGCGCTGCAGCTCGCCGACCAGCGGATGTACACCCGCAAGCAGGGCCGTCCCTCGGCCGCGCGCGAGCAGACCCGCGACGTGCTCGTGCGGATCATGCACGCCAAGCAGCCCAGCCTCCCCGACCACTCGACCGGCGTGGCCCGGCTCGCCGTGCTCGTCGGCCGCCGTCTCGGGATGGACGCCGAGCACATCGACGAGCTCGCGCGGGCGGCCGAGCTGCACGACATCGGCAAGGTCGGGATCCCCGACGCGATTCTCGACAAGCCTGGCGAGCTCGAAGCCGACGAGTGGGAGTTCATCCGTCAGCACACGATCCTCGGTGAGCGCATCCTCAGTGCCGCCCCCGCGCTCCGACCTGTTGCCACGATCGTGCGCGCCACCCACGAGCGGTGGGACGGCCACGGCTACCCGGACGGCCTCCGTGAAGACGACATCCCGCTCGCCGCGCGGATCGTCGCGGTGTGCGACGCGTTCGAGGCGATCACCGGCGACCGCTGCTACCGGAAGGCCCGCAGCGCGGAGGCGGCCCGTCGGGAGCTGCTTCGGGAGGCCGGACACCAGTTCGATCCGGCCGTGGTCGCGGCCTTCCTCGACGAGCTCGAGCAGCCACAGGACGCGCTGGTGGCGGCTGACGAGGACGAGACCGCCGGGCAGTTCGCCGAGGAAGTGGCGGCTCGCTTCCGCCAGATGCTCGAGCATCGCCACTGAGCGCCGTCGCCGTCTGGGTCCACCGCCGAGGGACCTCTTGCGCCGCGCCATCCGTACACGAGACGATGCACGTCGATCGTGCCCATTGAAGCTGAGCCTGTGTCGGCGGCCGCGGAGAGCCTCGCCGTGGAGCACCCGCTGCCCGCGCGGCGGCAGTGGCGCCAGCGCAGCGAGGCCGCGCTCATCCGCGGAGCCCAGGCCGGCTCCGAAGCCGACCTCGAGGAGCTGTTCCGCCGGCACTGGCGGCGCGCCTATCGCACCGCGTTCCTGATCGTCCACGATCACGCCGCCGCCGAGGACATCGCGCAGGAGGCCTTCCTCTCCGCGATCCGGACGCTTCACCGGTTCGACCGGCGACGGCAGTTCGCACCGTGGCTCGGCCGGATCGTCGCCAACCGGGCGATCGACTGGACCCGTGCTCGGACCGCCAGGCGCGAGGTCGACCGGGACCTGCCCGACGGGCCGGCGCCGGCCGAGCTCGCCGGCGGCTACTCGGACGATCTGCTCCGGGCGCTGGCCACGCTGACGCCGGAGCACCGGGCGGTCGTCGTCCTGCGCTACGTGCTCGAGTACACGCCCGGCGAGATCGCGAAGGCGCTCGAGCTCCCGCGTGGCACCGTCAACTCCCGGCTGCGCCGCGCGCTCGACGCGCTCGACGCGCAGCTGCGCGAGGTGGAGCTCACGTGAGCGCGCGCGACCGGACGATCGCCGACCGGCTGCGGACCGCGCGGGCTCCGGACGAGGCGGAGACCGAGCGGCGAGCGTGGGAGCTCGTGCGCTCGGCCTACGCCGAGCAGCCGGCGGCCCCGCGCTCGCGGCTGCGGATCCGGCTCGCGCTGGTCCCCGTCGTCGCGGTGCTCGCCGGGGTCCTCGCGCTGACGCCCGCCGGCGCCGCCGTCCATCGCTGGATCGAGCAGACCCTCGGCGTTCGTCACGCCAGGGCCGCGCTGTTCTCGCTGCCGGCGCCGGGGCGGATTCTCGTCTCCGGTCCCGGCGGCGCGTGGACGGTCGCCGCCGACGGCGCCAAGCGCCGCCTCGGGCCGTGGCGGCAGGCGACGTGGTCGCCGCATGCGGAGTACGTGGCGGTCGCCGGCGGGAACGAGCTGACCGCGGTCGACATCCACGGCACGACGCGGTGGTCGATCGCCCGACCGCGGGTGCGCTTCCCGCAGTGGTTCGCTCCCAACGGCTACCGAATCGCATACCTCAGCGGCACGACGTTGCGGGTGATCGCCGGCGACAGCACCTCTGACAGGCCGCTCGCCGGCGGCGTCGCCCCGGTCGCGCCGGCCTGGCGGCCCGGCTACCCGTATCAGCTCGCATACGTCGACGCCGGCGGAGCGGTCGCGGTCCGTGACGCCGGTACCGGCAAGCTCGCGTTTGCCCTGCCGGAGCAGTCGATGCCGAGGCTGCTCTCCTGGTCGACGGACGGTCAGCGGCTGCTCGTGCTCACCCGGGACGCGGCGATCGTCTACACCGGCGCTGGGCGCACGGTGGCCCGCCGTACCTTCGGGCCCGGCCAGGCCGCGCTCGACGCGGCGCTATCGCCCAACGGGCGCACGGTCGCGCTGCTCGGAGCGCGGGACCTCACGCTGATCGACCTGGCCGCCCACCCCGGTCCGGCCCGTCAGGTGTTCAGCGGGCAGGGGCTGCGCCAGGTCGCCTGGTCGCCCGACGGCCACTGGCTGCTGGTGAGCTGGCCGGCCGCCGACCAGTGGATCTTCATCCACGCCACCGGCACGCCGCGGATCATCGCCGTATCGAGGATCGCCCAGCAGTTCACCCCCGCCGGCAGCCGCCCTGCCTTTCCCGAGCTCGACGGGTGGTGCTGCACGAGCAGCGGCGGCTCGGGCTGAAAGTTGCGGCTCCGCATGATCGGGCGGATACTGGGTCGGTCATGCGCCGGATGGTCAGAGTTGGGATCTGCCTGATCGCGGTCGGGGCAATCGTCGGCATCTCCGTTGCCGGCGCGGGCTCGAAGACGCTCAAGGCAACTCCGGCAGCCGCTCGCCTCGCGACCGCCCCACGCCTAGGTCCGCTGGCGCACTCCGGCGTTGCCTGCCCGATCGCGACCTCCTCCTCCGTCTGCTCGGCCAAGCCCTGCGCGGTGTTCGTACAGTCGACGGCGGGGCAGACGGCGTTGCTGAGCTCGCGCGGCCCCGCGACCCTGAGGCAACGGCTCCGCGCGCTCACCCGGCGGCTCGCCGGCGGCCGGATCGCCAGCCGCCCGCTCGTGCGCAAACGGATCGTCACGGCGCCGGCGGTCCGCCGGGCCCTGGCGCCCGGGAACCCGAGCTGCGCCGCGAAGGCGAACGCCCTTCCCCGGGCGATCCCGATCAGCGTCCCCTAGTGCCCCGAGATACTGGTCGCGGCGCTCACGAGAACGGCGGGTCCGTCGGCAGAATCACCGGCGGCCGCGGCCGCTGATGGAAGTTGAAGTCCCGTTGCAGGTCCCCCAGGATCGAGGCGTCCTCACGTACGTCCGGACGGGGGTCCGGGCGTCCGTCGGTGCGCGGGTTCAGACGTTGCCCGCCGAGGAAGTCATCCTCGATGAACTTCAGGTAGCCGTCGGAACTGAGGACCTGATGGTCGATGTATCCTTTCCGGGCGTAAGCGCTGATCACCAACCCGGGGACGCGGATCCCGTAGCCGTTCTGATCGACCCGCGGCGGAACGACGTTGTCGTAGAAGCCGCCCCAGTCGTCCCAGGACAGGAAGATCGCGGTGCTGTACCAGTCGGAGCTGCGCATGATCGCGTTGATCAGCCCGGTGACGTAGCTCTGACCGCTTGAGATCAGCCCGGGCGGGTGCTCGGAGACGTGGTCGTTGGGCACGATCCAGCTGACCGCCGGAAGCCTGTCGCGCTCGACCGCTCGGTAGAACGAGTGCAGGGGCCGGATGTCGTGGAGCTGATGGTCCTCCTTGACCGTCGCGAAGTGCGGCAGCGGATTCCAGATCCCCGGGGTTCCGGCCGACTGCGACACGTATTGGCAGGTGATCGCCCTGGCGTTCTCGCAGTCGGGCTCGCCCCCCTGAAACACGTAGTAGCGCCAGCTCACGTGGTGGCGGTTCATCAAGTAGGTGAGGTCCGTCCAGTTGTAGAACGGCCCGGGCCGGTGGGCCCTGGCCCGCCGGGCCGCGAGGCGCCCGAAGTCCTTCGGCAGCCCTGGCCTCACCGGGTTGTTCACGCACGCCATCGGGTTTCGCGGAACCGGGCAGTAGGCGGACCATGCCGAGACCTCGTACAGGTGCGCGGGCAGGCTCCAAGAGCTGACCGCAGCGAACATGTGGTCCTGGAGCACGAAGTCGCGCGCGTAGGCCCAGTAGTTGGGGATCTCGTCGGCGTTGTGGTAGCCCATCACGTCGGTGCACGACACCTCCCCGGCACGGCAATGCTCGCCGCAGGTCGGGTCGTTGGCGGCGCAGATTCCGCCCTGCTCGGCCTGCGAGATGAAGCCGTCCATCCGCCCCCCGTCGATGTCGGCCGCCGAGCTCGAGTAGGCGTGCGGACCGCCCGTGTCGCGATCGGAGCGATCGTGGTAGGGACGAACACAGGTGCCGATCGCCGGGTCGGGCACGCACACGGTGGGCACTCCGTGGCGCATTGGGATCCCATCGGCACCGGGAAACGTCCCGAAGTAGTTATCGAAGGAGCGGTTCTCCTGCATGATGATCACGACGTGCTTGATCTTGTGGATCCCACTGCGCGTACACGCGCCGGTGCAGATCGGCGGCTGCTGCGAGATCGTCCCGGTGACGGGCGGGACCGTCGTCGCTCGGCCCGACCGCCGGGGCCCGTGGGAGCTGCCGGCAAGCACCGCGATCGCCCCCACCACCGCGACCCCGAGCGCCGCCACCCACAGTCCGAGCGAACGCCACCGAGGACGAGGCTCCCCCGGAGCCAGGTTACTCAACGTTGGCTGTGGCGGCGAGGATGGTCATTCGCTCGTAGTCGTGGCGCTTTCGGCACGATCCGCGCCCGAGGCGCGTATAGCATGACGGCGCCGACTCACGCGCCGCGAACGGGGCCGGTACTACTCTTGGACGCGATGCGTCGTGTCGTGCTCCCCGCAGTCGTGGTGTGCGTCGCCGCCGCGCTGATCGCGCTGCTGGCGTTCGGGATCGCGGGCCAGGGTACGAACGGCTCGATCGACTCGGCGCTTGAGCGCGGGCTGCGACCGACTGTGCCCGATGCGCGGCTGGCCTTGCCGAGGCTGGGCGCTCCCGGGAGCGAGAGCATCGCCGACCTCCGCGGCAAGCTGGTCGTCGTCAACGTGTTCGCGTCGTGGTGCGACCCGTGCAAGGCCGAGGCGCCGATCCTCGAGCACGCCCAGCACCAGCTGGCCCGCCACGACGGCACCGTGCTCGGGGTCACCTACCTGGACACCTCCGACGCGTCCGAGCAGTTCGTCCGCCAGGAGCACATCACCTATCCGGTCCTGCGCGACATCGACGCCAACTGGCCGCAGGCGCTGGGGATCGACGGCGTCCCGGAGACGTTCGTGATCGATCGCCAGGGCCGGATCGCGGCTGTCCGGCGCTACCAGCTCAGCGGCAGCTGGCTCCAGCAGACCTTGTCGCGGCTACTGGATCAGCCGGCATGAGGCGCGCCGCCGTCACGGTCATGGCCCTGCTCACGCTGTTGCTCCCGCTGGCGCCGGCGGCCGGCGCGGCCGTCGCGCCGCGGGCATCGTTGACCGACATCGAGAACGACGTGATGTGCGTCGCCTGCCACGAGCCGCTCGCCGTCGCCGAGTCGCCCCAGGCCGACGCGGAGCGCAGCTACATCCGGACCCTGATCGCCCAGGGCGAGACGAAGTCCCAGATCGAGACCGCGCTCGTGGGTCAGTACGGACCGGCGGTCCTCGGCCGCCCGCCCGCGCACGGCTTCAACCTGACCGTGTACATCCTGCCGCCGGCGCTCGTGCTGATCGGAGTCGCGGTCCTCGCGTTCACGCTGCCGAAGTGGCGCCGGCGCTCGCGCGCCGCAGCGGCGGAGGCGGCCGAGCACGCCCGGGCCGCACCGCAGCTTTCTCCCGACGACGCCCGGCGCCTCGACGAGGACCTGATCCGCCATCCCTAAGGGCGGCGGCCCTACATCGAGTCGGGCGCGCTCACCCCCAGGAGGTCCAGCGCCCGCGCGATCGACCGCTGCGCGCACAGCGACAGCGCGATCCGGAAGGACTCGGTCGACTCGGGCGTGGCGCCCACCACCCGGCAGTCCCGGTAGAACGCGGTGAACTCCTGGGCGAGCTCCAGCGCGTAAGCCGCGATTCGGTGCGGCCCCCGCCGGTCCGCCGCTTCCGCGACCTCTTCGGGCAGTGCCGCGAGCTTCTTGATCAGACGGCGCTCGGAGTCGTGCAGCTCGGCCCCGCCCCAGTTCGCCTCGGGACCGAGCGCTTCGGCGAGCCTCGATTCGCGAAAGCGAGAGAGCATCGAGGCGATCCGGGCATGCGCGTACTGGACGTAGTAGACGGGATTTTCGGCTGACTGGCGCCGGGCCAGCTCGACGTCGAGCTCGACCGTCCGGTCGTGCGAGCGCTGGAGCATGAAGAACCGCGTGGCATCGACCCCGATTGCGTCGAGCAGGTCGTCGAGCGTCACGAAATCGCCCCGGCGCTTGGACATCGCGAACACCTCATCTCCGGCTACGAGGTGGACGAACTGCAGGATCGGGACCTCGATCGTGTCGGGATCGCCGCCCAGCGCGGCCATCGCCGCCTTGAGCTCGCGTACGTAGGCGTGGTGGTCAGCCCCGACCGGCAACAGCTGCCGCTCGAACCCCCGCTCGCGCTTGTTCTGGATGTACGCGATGTCGGCCGCAAGGTAGGTCGGCTCGCCGTTGGACCGGATCACGACGCGATCCTTGTCGTCTCCGAAACTCGTGGTCCGCAGCCAGATCGCCCCCTCCGAGCGGTAGAGGTGTCCTTTCGCTTCCACGATCGCCAGCGCCCGGTCCAGCGCACTCGGGGATCCCTCGTGCAGCGTCCGCTCGCTGAAGAACGTGTCGTAGTGCACCCTGTAGCGCTCCAGCGTGGCCTTGACCTGGTCCAGCAGCAGCGCAACGGCCTGCCGAGCCAGCTCGTCGGGATCCGCCTCCGCCGAACCGGGGATCTGCTTGGCCAGCTCAGCCACGTATTCGCCCTGGTATCCCCCCTCCGGAACCTCCTCGCCGCGCGCCCGAGCCTGAACCGACTCCCCGAGCAGCCGGATCTGGTTGCCCGCGTCGTTGAAGTAGTACTCGCGGGAGACCGCATGGCCGTGGTACTCGAGGATCCGCGCCAGCGCGTCCCCGTACGCGGCCGCCTGGCCATTTGCCGCCACCAGCGGCCCGGTGGGATTCGCCGAGACGAACTCGAGCAGGATCCGTTCCGGGTGGGCCGGGCCGCCGGCGCCAAACCGCTCCCCGGCGTCGAGGACCGCTCTCAGCGCGCCCCGATGCCACCCGTCCGACAGCCACAGGTTCAAGAAGCCGGGCCCGGCGACTTCCCATCGCTCGAGGTCCTCACCCAGCAGGTCGGCCAGCTGAGCCCCGATCCGCTCGGCGATCACCCTCGGCGACGCGTCCAGCACCGGCGCCAGCAACATCGCCGCGTTGGTGGAATAGTCCCCCTGTCCCGCCCGTTTTGGACGCTCGAGCCTGGGCTCGACCGGCAGCTCACCGCCGCCGCCGCGCACCGCCGAGGCGGCCGCGCGCACCGAGGCCCGCAGGCCTCCCAGGGGGTCGTGGGTCACGACCCGGCCGGCCGGGAGATCATCGGTGCGCACATGGCGAGCGTACCTACGCGCGCCGCCGGGGGCCGGTCGGCGGGGCCGTCAGTAGTGGTAGGGCTCACCGGCCAAGATCTTGTGGCCCCGGTACAGCTGCTCGAGCAGGACCACCCGCGCCAGCTGGTGGGGCAAAGTCATCTTTCCCAGCGAGAAGCGGCTGTCGACCTCGTCGACGTCGAGGCCGTGGGGTCCGCCGATCAGGAAGACAAGATCCATGCCGCTCTGTCGGCGTTCTTCCAGGAACCGGCTGAAGGCGATTGAGTCCATCGCCACTCCCTGGCTGTGGAGCAGCGACACGAACGCTCGATCCGGCACTCGCCTCTTTACATGCTCGTCCTCGCGGACCTCGATCATCTCGAGGCGGACATGCCGGGCGAGCAGCTTGCGATAGTGCTGCACGTCATCGATAAACGGCGGCCGCAGCCTCCCGACAGCGACGACGACGATCCGCACGATGCGGGGATAGTACGAGCTCATCCCCCCGGCGGGCTAAGCTCTGCAGGGTGGACGATCCCAACACCCCCGAGCGCCACATCAACATTCACTTCTCGCCGGACATCATGGCGGGGGTCTACGCGAACTTCGCGAATGTCAGCCACTCGGACTACGAGTTCACGATCACGTTCGCGCGCGTCGACCACGAGGTCGAGGACGAGGAGGTCCCGGGGGTCGTCGTGTCCCGCGTCAATCTGTCGGCCAAGTTCATGCGCGAGCTGATCGACGCGATGCAGGACAACTACTCGAAGTGGCAGACCCGCGAGGGGATCAAGAACCTGCCCGAGTTCAACCGCCCTAACGAGGAGACTGAGTAGAGGCGGGCGCCTGCGCGCCCGCCTGGTTCAGGAAGCTGACCGCGAACCCGATCCGCTCGGCTGTCGCGGGATGGGTGGCTATGACCGTCTGCACCCACTGCGGCGGATCGAGATCGGCGACGTTCTGAAGCGCGATCGATCGCTCGAACGAGATGAACGCCTCTGGCGCCTGCGAGAGCTCGAGCGAGAACGCGTCGGCACGGCGCTCGATGGCGCGCGACAGCCCGTTGCCGATCAGACCCAGCGGAGCCGCGACGAGCACGGCTGCCAGCGCCAGCGCCGGTAGCTCGGCGGCGCTCCCCCGCCCCGGCGAGAGCTCCCAGCTCAGCCGCTGGACCGCGAGCGCCGCCGCCGGCGCGACGATCGCAGCGTACGTGACGCCTCGCGGCACGTCACGGTGGCGAACGTGCGCGAGCTCGTGGGCGACGACGACCCGCACCTCCTCTCGGCTGTAGCGATCGAGCAGGGTGTCGAACAGGACCACCCGCTTGGTCGGGCCGAGCCCGTTGACGTAGGCGTTGGCGGCGGTTGTCCGGCGGCTGGCGTCGACCGAGTACACCTCCCTGACCTTGACGCCGGCGGCCCCCGCGAGCTCGAGCACATCTGACCGCGTCTCGCCCTCGGGCAGCGGCGTGAACTCGTTGAAGACCGGATCCAGCACGACCGGGGCCAGCGCGGCCAGCAGCGCTCCGAACGCGACCGAACCGGCCGCTACCGGCAGCCACCACGCGCGGGGATACCGTCGCGTCACGCGTACGACCGCCCCGCCGGCCGCGCCTGTCAGGACCGTCTCGATCGCGGTCGATTTGACCAGATCGCCCGCCCACCCCCGCCATGACTGCGTGACCAGGCCGACGCTGATCGCGCGCTTGCGGCCGATCGCCGCGATCGGCAGCGGCGGCAGCGAGAGCGCGACGGTGAGCCCCGCGCCCGCGGCCGCTCCGGCCAGCACCGGCCGCGCGGACCCGCGGCCCAAGATCGCCGGAGGACGGCGCACGATCGCCGTCAGCGCGGCGAAGTCGATCAGCGCACGGCCCAGGCCCAGCGCCAGCTGCGGACGCGCAAAACGCGCCCCGCGGTCGATTTCCTGGGAGCTGAAGTAGTCTCCCAGATCAACCCGGGCCGGCCTGATCGTGCCGTTACGCGGCGAAAGTGCCCGCCTTCCACCCTCCGCTACCGCCAGCGCGAGCGCCACCGATCCGATCACGCTGGCCCCTCGACGCAGAGTCACCGATGAGACTGTAGTAGGTGGCAGATCAGCTGATGAGGATCGCAATCATCTCCGACATCCACGGCAACCGTCAGGCTTTTGAGGCCGTGCTCGACGCCGTGGAAGCGTCGAGCTGCAAGGAGATCTGGTGCCTCGGCGACCTCGTCGGCTATGGCGCCGACCCGGACGCGTGCGTCGAGCTGGCCCAGCAGCACGCCTCGATCTGCCTGGCCGGCAACCACGATCTCGGGGTCTGCGGCGTGCTCCCGCTCGAGCAGTTCTCGAGGGGTGCCGCGCTCGCGGCCGAGTGGACGCGCAAGACGATCAAGTCCGGCACCCGCGAATTCCTCGAAAGCCTCGAGCCGGCTAAGGTCGATGAGGAGGTCGGCCTCTACCACGCCAGCCCCCGAGATCCGGTGTGGGAATACGTGCTCTCCCCGCTCCAGGCCGAGCTATGCCTGGACGTCCAGCCCCACCGCATCTGCCTGATCGGCCACTCCCACGTGGCCCTGTCTTTCTCCCGGCGGGACGGAGTGGCAGCGACGGGCGAGACCCGCGGCGCCGATGAGGAGCTCGACCTGGTCCAGGGCGAATGGCTGATCAACCCCGGCAGCGTGGGCCAGCCGCGTGACGGAGATCCCCGCTCCGCCTGGCTCGAGCTCGACTTCGAGCAGGGCAACGCGATCTACCGTCGCGTCGAGTACGACATCGCCGGGGCCGCGGCCGCGATCCGAGCGGCCCATCTGCCCGATTCCCTGGCCGATCGCCTCGCCTACGGCCAGTGAGAGCTCGCTCATGCAAGGGGCCCGAGCCGACCGCAGCCGCAACAGTCTCTAAAGTGGGGACGCGGATGCGTTACGCGCCCCGCGCCCTCTTGGCCGGCGGACTCGGGTTCGCCGTCTCTTGCCTCGTCGCCTGCGGCGGCGGTGCCGGCCTGCTCTCGGGCGATCAGTCCTCGAACCTGAACAACCAGCTGGACGCAGTTTCTTCGGCGGTCGACTCGGGCCAGTGCGCATCCGCCACGAGGGCCGTCGTGTCGTTCGCCGACGCCGTGACGAACCTACCGGCGACGGTCAGCCCGACGCTTCGCACCAACCTCCTGCAGGGCGCGAGCACGGTCGGCGTGCTCGCGCAGCGCGACTGCCAGACGACCACCTCGCATCCGACCACGAACTCGACCACGACGCCGAGCACCACGAGTACGACGACGCCGTCGACCACCACGCGTCCGACGACGTCCAGCACCACCACGCCGTCGTCGACGACCACGACCACCACCCCTGCAACCAGCAGCACGACCCCGGGTACTACTTCTACGACGCCATCAACGGGTGGTGGCGGCCTCGGCGGCGGCGGTGGTGCTGGCGGCAGCGGTGGGGGCGGCACAGGCGGCAACAGCGGCAACGGTGGTAACGGCACATGAACGCAACGACGATCGCAGGGCGCTACCGAGTCGAGGGCCGGCTCGGTGTCGGTGGGATGGCCACGGTCCACCTCGCCTTCGACCAGCGACTCGAGCGCTACGTGGCGCTCAAGCTGCTGGCCGAGCATCTGGCCGATGATCAGGCGTTCGTTTCGCGGTTCCGCCGCGAGGCGCTCGCGGCGGCCCGCCTCGTCCACCCCAACATCGTCCAGGTGTTCGACTTCGGCTTCGACGAGAGCCACCACCAGCACTTCATCGTGATGGAGCACGTCCAGGGTCAGTCGTGCGCCGAGCTGCTGCGCGATCACGGCCATCTCGACGTCGCCGAGACGGTCGAAATTGTCGGTCAGGCCTGCCGCGGCCTCGACTACGCCCACCGCAACGGCGTCGTCCACCGCGACGTCAAGCCCGGGAACCTGCTCGTCGCCGAGTCCGGCGGCGTGAAGCTTGCCGACTTCGGGATCGCTCGCGCCACCGACCAGTCGAGCATCACCCAGGTCGGCTCGGTGCTCGGCACCGCGGCGTATCTCGCGCCCGAGCAGGCCCGAGGCGAGGAGGCGGGCCCGCGCGCCGACATCTACTCGCTGGGCGTCGTCACCTACCAACTGCTGTCCGGGAGGCTCCCGTACGAGGCGGCGTCTCTGTCTGAGCTGGCGCTCAAGCAGCAGCGCGAGTCGCCGGCGCTGCTCGACGAGCTCGACCCGCAGATCCCGCGCGAGCTGGCGCAAGCGGTCGCGATGGCGCTGGCCATGGACCCTGAATCCCGCCCCGCCAACGCGATCGTGTTCGCTGATGCGCTCCAGAACGGGTTGCACGGCCTCTCGCCTGTGAGCGCCGGCGCCCCGACCGCTCACCTGGGATCGGGCGCCGCGACTCGGGTGCTCGGCGACGACGAGACGGCGGCGACCCGAGTCACCCAGCGGACCCCGCCCCCGCGGGTCAAGCAGCTCGAGCCGATCCCGGCGCCGCCCCGGCGCCAGGCGCCACCGCCCTACCGCGGCCCGGCCCAGCGGCCCCAGGAGCACCGGCGGCGGCGGGGGCCCGGGCGGTTCGTGGTCTTCCTGATGCTGGTGCTCGTGTGCGCGGCGGCGGTCGTGGTGGCGCTGGTGATCGCCAACGACACCTCAAACAACGTCGTCCATTTCCGGACTGTGGTCGGCCACGACGCCCAGAGCGCGATCAACAGCCTGCGGGGCCTGGTCAACCAGTACACGAAGTAGGCGGGGCGGGACGCCGCTTGTTGGGCACGTGCGCTTCGCGCGAGTGCCCACCAACCGGCGCCCCACCCCTATCTGGTCCCCCCGCCGAGCCGGGCCCCGCCCCCGACTGCCCCAGCTGGGCACCGTGCCGGACCGGACCGCCCGGCCTAACTCGTCCAGCTCGGCGCCTGGCCGGACTGGACTGCCCGGGCCACCTCCTGCAGCCTTTCCTCATCGATGCCCGTTCGCAGTTGTTCCATGAGTCTGGCGATGAAGGTGAGGTT
>Ga0116218_1000332_pt1 | contig 33404 bp, 29 predicted proteins | sample Sb_taG_2_FD_88966 | JGI IMG/M metagenome (GOLD analysis project Ga0116218, IMG submission 88966) | Peat soil microbial communities from Weissenstadt, Germany - Sb_50d_5_LS metaG | ecosystem: Environmental > Terrestrial > Soil > Wetlands > Peat | place: Germany: Weissenstadt | collected 2010-09-21 | reverse complement strand
TCATTTCGAGTCTCTCCTCCATGGGTTTGGGCAGCGTGCGGAACTGTTGGTATGCGCTTCCTACCCCAATAGGACCCGGCGAGATCTTGCGAGTCTCCCGGATGGCATAGTTCCATCGTGGCAAGTTCTCAAGATTAGCGAGGTAATCAAAGACATCGATAATGGATCGGTGAATGAGAATGCTATTGGAAAATTTCATAGTAGTTGATCCCTTCACTGCCGAGTCGCTATGCACTTTGCCTATAATGATCAGTCTATCACACCTTCGAGGAACTCTTTTTGAGTCTTGCTCTCAGTTCTGACGTATCCCTCAAGGACGCTTGGAGCACCGATTTGATGCTCGCTTGGTTCATCGCTTTATCGATCCTCATTTTAGGCATAATTACCAAATTTCTCATCTGATACCAAATTGTGTTCTACTAGATAACACGGTTCTGCATCAAGATGCGTTTCTTGCCTTTCAAATTTATCCATTAGAACGCAAATTGGTATCACACAATGGGCAGCAAGATCCTTCGCTGGCGCTCAGGATGACAAGCAGGGTTCAGGATGACAAACAGGGCTCAAGATGACAAACAGCATAGTGAGATGACAACGGGGGAATGTTAGACTAACGTTGCATATAGTCATAGCGAACAAGATTGAAGTCGATCAGCTTCTAGCTATGCCACTTTCGAGAAATTTGCGCTCAAAATTTTCAGAGTGCCGTTCTCCTGACCGACAATGTAATATCCCTGATACGTGCTCTGGTGCGTACCAGGTCCCGGAACGTTGTCCTCAGTTGCAACGACAGTGGCTGGTACATTGAAGGTACCATCAGAAAGAGCCGTTACAGCGCTGGTTGAGAGGTTGTCGTGCTCAGTGTGTGCATATCCGCTGACGAATTGATTATAAGACTGAGAACTTTGAAACTGGCTTCCCAGGAGACTGTAGGCAGCCTGGTAGTCTCGGCTGTTGATATCATCATAGTAGTGCTGAACCACAACTGTGGCTTGCTGCGAAAGTGTAGGGGTTGAAGTTGCAGTAGGGGTTGAGGCTGCAGTGGAAGTTGCAGTAGGGGTTGAAGCTGTAGTATGAGTTGGAGTCACAGGAGGTTGTTGTGTTGCAAATGCTCCTTTGAAGACAAATATCCCACCAGTTATAATAGCAAGCACAAGGAATAAAATAATCAACATCAGCCATGGTTGTAATGTACGCTTTGGTGCATTGCGCTGGATGTTTTGAGGAGTGACAGGGTAGTTTTGAGAAGCTGCTACGGCTCCGTTCGTTGAATTGGCGTGCATTGCTTGCTCAAAAATAGGCGGCTCTGGTGTGGTATTTATTGCGTACTGGCGAGGTGGCGCCGCATACATCTGTGGAGCATTGGGCGTGGTGATAGCGGAGCGGAAGGCGCTTGCTACATCCAGTGCTGACATGAAGCGATCTTCGGGTCTTTTGGCGGTGGCCTTTTGTATTACAGCATCGACTGCCGGTGGGATGGAAGGGTTCGTGTCATGCAGTTGAGGGAGCGGTTCTTGCAGATGCTTAACGGCTATCGCCAAAGGAGAATCCCCGGTGAAAGGGACATGCCCGCTGAGCATGTGAAAAAGGACAATGCCCAATTCATAGATGTCAACGCGATGATCGACTGTATCTCCCCGTGCCATCTCCGGTGCCATATAATTGGGAGTGCCCAAGAATATACTCGGGTTTGTCAGAGTTGAGTCGACTGTCTTGCCAGTATCTTGCATGATGCGGGCAATGCCAAAATCCGCCAGGACAAGCCGTCCATCATTGTGGATCAGGAGATTATTTGGCTTGATGTCCCGGTGAATTACACCATGAGCATGGGCATAGGCGAGCGCCGAGGAGACCTGGTCGAGGTAAGTAGCAGTTTCGAAGGGAGGAATGGAGCCACGGTGTGCCAATAGATCGCGCAAACTGCCTCCTGCGAGATAGGGCATCACCAAATATGCAAGTCCTTCTTGTTCGCCATATTCATAGATAGGCATGATGTTGATATGTTCAAGCCTGGCAATGACATCGGCTTCACGCCGAAAGCGGACGAGGAAAGCTTCGTATTCTTTGCTATTTTTAGAAACGTTGGGAAGCAGGACCTTGACAGCGACAAAGCGTGCAGGCCTTACTTGCCGGGCAAGATAGACCGCTCCCATACCGCCCTGTCCTATGAGCTTTTCAAGCGTACACGTCCCCAGTGTATTCCCAACTATGTGACTACTATCTCTCATGTTGAACCATCCCTGACGATACGTGATTTGGGATCTCCCTTAGTCAATAGTACCCAATATTGATGCTGATGTATAGGTCATAGTTCACAATTCAATGCTATGGCCGTAAGGGCAAGATCACACCGCCTGTTGGTTGAAAAGCCTCTGGGAGAGGGGCGATTATGCTACCTCAACATTATGCTTCATCGTTTTCAGTTATTGCGCACTATTTGCCGTGACAGGATTAGCGAATTGTGCTGCAAAGTTGTCCGCGTGTTTCAGGCGTTTATTTACTGATGGATGGTCGTGGAAGAGAAATTCGATGATGGGCGATGGCTCGACATCGGAGAGGTTTTGATTTGCCAGGCGGGTCATCGCGCTTTTGAAGGGTTCGACCATCTTCGTGGATTGCAGAGCATATTCATCGGCCTGGTATTCAATGGCCCGGCTTAAGCCATTGCCGATTGGCATGACGATCAGGCTAAAGGCTCCCATGAGTGCCAGTAACAAGGGGATGGTTGCAGGGTCGGCAAGGCTAATGTAGATGTGTTGGGTGTCGACGGTCCAGTGTAGTACAAGATTCACAAGGTACAAACCTCCGAGGGTGAGGATGGACTGGCTGATAATCAATTTCCAGAGGTCGTGGTGTACATGATGCCCCAGTTCGTGCGCGAGTACTACTTCGATTTCGTCGGGCGTGTAGCGGTCAAGCATGGTATCGCCTATGACGATGCGTCGCGTGTTACCCAATCCCATGAGGGCAGCATTGGCTGCGGTCGTTTTGTTACTCATTTGCATAGTGAAAACGCCACGAACGCGGGCATGGGCGCGTTGGGCAAGCGCGAGCAGGCGCTTTGTCAAATCGCCTTCAGGCAAGGGAGTGAATTTGTAGAAAATGGGGAAGATGAGCACGGGTGCGAGGTTTGCCATCACTACCGAGAAGAAGAGCATTGCCAGTGCTACCCAGAGCCACCATGTTTGTGGTTGTATTGCAAGCAGCAAATATACAAATTCGATGACCAGGATTTCAAGGACCAGGCTGAGCGCCAGGCCTTTGAAGAGGTCGGCCAGCCAACTCTTCAGCGACATGGTTGAGAGTCCATAGCGATGAGGCAGGACAAACCCGCTGTAGTAGGCAATTGGCGCGGTGATAATTTCGTATGCCAGCATTAAGATCAGGAAGTATGCCAGGATCTGCAGCGGGAACCAGCCTGTGACTGGTTGCCAACTCAGTGTGTGTAACTGGTTTGCGAGCCAGATACCCAGGTTTGTGAAGAGTAAAATGATGATGCCTATTACGCCTATGCCCATGGTTATATAAGAGAGGCGACGGCGGATGCGCGCGTATGCTTTGGCTTCTTGCTGGCGGTTAAGGTCGAGTTCTACGGATGTGACGGTCATGAAACACTTCCAATCAATTGAAAAGATTAAAACATGGATGCCTGAAAAGGCAATTCCATTATGCAACGAATATGGCCCTCGCGCAATATGTAAGGTATATCGACATTTTAATGAAGCTATATTGGAGAGTTAAGACAATGGTAGGAGGGGATAGGAAAATTACACCTATTAAAGAAAATCCAAAACTCCTGATGTTTGCCCATATATCTCTTCTTGAGTTCTTCCAAAATATCCTGATCCTTAGATGGACAGGGGCATCTTCTGGCATGTTCCATGTGCCATTTGACTCTCTGATCCAGGGACGGATTTTTAGGTAGTTGATGTTTCAAATGCCACTCTGCATTTGGAGAACTATCAAATTCCATATGTGGAACTTGTTGTTCTGTTTTTTTTGAATGAGATTCAATCTTTGCCATAGGTGTATTATAACCATGTAAGGAAGAGGCTGCGGGCTTGATGAAATTCATATTTGCTTTTTTGAGAAGCAAATAAACCGAGTAAGGTAACTATTATAGAAGCTGCAAATAAAATTCCAAAAACCCAGTTCAAGAATACAAAGTCCACATGAGTAATCCAGTAGTACATGATTACTGATAAAGGAATGACTGTGTGAGGATTTCTACCATTCCCCCCAGTTCTTACCTAACCAGTGTTTCAAATAGATGAAACCCTCGATAGAACCGGCTGCCGGAGCAAAAGTTGACAGGATACCGAAGAAAGTGTAATCCAGGGATCTCACGGAGGAGTCAAAAAAGGGGGCTTTTTCATTCCATATACGTCACAAGCTCATGCTGACTCAAGACGCATGCAATGGAAGGGAGGAGCACATATATACATATAAAGGAAAGTCGCTCTCAATCAGTACTAGGAAAGGTGCTTGGGTGGCATGCGATCAGGTCGTTGGAGCTTGTTGTCGGTTTCGCGTAACCACAGCGAGACATGTGCTGGTTGCATCGTCTCCTGAACGACAGTGAGCAAGTGCTCACGCAACTGGCTCAAGTCGACCTCATTGCGCAGTGTTGCACTGAATGCCTCCAACGTTTTAGCAGCGTCATACTTACGACGATAAAAGCGCCGATCGACAAGGCGCTGAATGCGCTGGCGCAAGGGCTGGAATAGGGCAGCTACGAGCAGCGTCGAGCCGACAAGCACTACGCCATTACTTCGTCCGAGCAGGTCAGAGAGCAGGTATTGCCCGGCGAACACGAGTAGGAGATAGGTCAGCAGCAGGATCGCGCTCAGCAAACCATACACCAGCGTGCGATTGATCAGTACATCGATATCCCACAATCGGTAGCGCAGGAGCGCAATGCCAATACAAAATGGAATGGGTAAGTAGTAGAAACGATAGAGAGGCTCTACTGCCACACCCAGGAATGAGCCCGTGCTATTGAGTGCAGGAAACAGCAGCACAACGAGTCCGAAGCAGATTGGAAGAACGAGCACAGGTACGAACCCATAGATAAGCCACTTAATCTGCTGTCGCTGCAACACGGAGGCTACTCGCCTATAGCGGTACACCTGGGTGGCGAGCGACCCTCCAAACACAATGGAAAGCCAGACTGCCGAGAGCAGCAAAGGCCAGAGATTGATGTTGAGAGGGGTGTTCACAGGAGCCGCCCAGAAAAAGAAATTCACGATCCACAGGCTGATCAGTGCCCACGACCAGCGCGGGACGAAGCGCCCATCAGGGAAGGTGAAGAAGAAAAAACCTAGACACAGATAGGCAAGGATCGACAAAGGGTTTCCCACAATGGTGGCCACGAGGACGAGCGTGTTCTCTGAAGGCACTGCACTCAACGCATTTAGGTGGGAAATGGACAGTCCAAGTGAACCGAAGTTGATCAGCAGAAACGAGGTAAAGAGTCCCATCCACGTATTCGGCCTGCGCCAGATAATCACTGCGCCGACAAGTAGGAAAGCCAGTGAGGTCAGCATGTCCCAACTGAACACATACAGCGCGTAGGTATGCAGAGAGAACCCTGTATGCAGGAGCGAGGCAAAACCCTGCGGGGTCAATTGATCGCTCTGACAGCTAGGTAGAGGCGTGATGCAGATGCTATGTAGCGCAGAGTAGTACGCTGGAAGGCTGACGACGAGTACAAACAGATCACAGAGCACAAGGATCACCCACAACGCCTGCAGGAAGCGAAGTCGACGTCCACGTAGCGGCACTTCACCTGCGTTTGATCCCGCCGCAGGAGAAGTCAGATGTGTAGGTGATGTGAGAGTTTGGGGTGTCAATATTTACCCCCTTAATTCATGCAACGTATGCTGATGCTAGCAATCATCTACAAGAAACTATGGCAAATCATGCTCTTGCTTGCTCTATTTTACCATTACAACGCTCGAGAGCACTACGGTACTCCATGCTGGTGTGTTTGGCATGCTCCAGGCCTTCAAGTGTATCAGAGATGTTGGGATCATCATGGTCATCGCAGTTGGCGGTCATCAGTTCATCAAGCACATCTAGATTCCCTTGACTTCACACTTCTTGATAGAAACGCTGATCCATGGCTTTGAACTGTTCAGTTGACATAGGAATCGCTCCTTTCTGGATGTTGTGCTCCTTCTCATCGGAACGTTTGCTCGAAACATGCGTAGAGAAATTCGGACATGTGCTTGTCTCTAGTGTACGACTTGTCCGTTAAAAAATCGTTACGGAGAGCGTTACGACATGCCCAGATTTCTGGAAAAAGTGTTGTTGGAGGTCTTATCGCCAATTATATTACATTGTATATCCTACATTGGAAAGGTTGATAAAGAATTTCTGTAGGATTTTCTTCTGGCAAATTGATAATTTTGCGTAAGGGATATTTTCTTTTTAATTCCGATACTACTTTTGAGGTATTCACATGTCAAACCGTTCTCACTCCGGTGAGCAATCTCCATCGGAGGACTGCAGATGAGCCACTTGTCCACCTCCAGGGCTAGCCTGTGAGCGGCTATACCTAAAGCGAGCGAGTGTCTCTGGACCCCAGAGGCATGTGACGATCACGACAAGCACAGCGGTAATTGTTCCAGCAAGCACCGGGTCGAAATAAGAACCATAATTGGGAAAGGAAAACTCACTGACATTGATCATGGTATGAAAGAGGATAACCGCAAACAAGCTTTTTCTGGTATTGTTATAGAGCCAAACCATGAGGACCCGCAATCCAATGGTCAAGAAGCATTGCCCTGCGACCCACACCCATTGGTGCTCTTGCCTCCACCCCACAACATGCCAAAGCGCCCATACTGACCCTACAATCAGGCCAGTGGTGAGTGCACCCCAATGATCTTGTAGGGGATCGGTGGCATATCCCGTCCATCCCACCTCTTCACCAAGGGCGGCGAGAAAGAACACCACAAAAAAGAGCGGGATCGTAGACCAGGGAATGAACGGTTGGGAGATTGATCGCCCCAAGAGAAGCATGATTCCATACGAGAGCAACAGGATAAAAGGGTTCAAGAAGATGACGGGCACATACCAGATCGGGTGCCTGATTCTTTTCGCATCGAAAGCCCTCTTGAAGAGCTCGCGTATGCCCTCACGTTTCTCTTCTCGGTACAGAAGGATGAACGCCGCCGTGATCGGACACACGATCTGCAGCGAACTGAGAGAAAGATTGATAGGAGGCAACGGTTTCAGCAGAGCACCAAGCAGCCAGAATGGCAGAGCAAGAGCAAACACCAGGATAAAAAAGGTGAGCGGCGATCTCTTCACAGACACGTTGGAAATCATGGAGCAAGATCTTTCTAGATAGTTTTTGCTTTGTTTGAATGGTTCTGTACATCTCACCGCTTGGATGAGTATCATCTGCTGCATTACAAGAAGCACACCGCATTTATAAAGAGAAGCAAGCTCTCTCTGAGCATGAAAAAGCGCAGAGAACCAGCTTCGGCTTCATGCGCGCATCTTCAGTCAGTCTATCACAGAGCAGAGCAGCAAGCCAGCCATGTGAAGATGTAACTACAGGAGGCAGCACATAAAGAAACAGCGACCATAGTATAATCATAACGATACGTAAGTTTAGGTTCTTCTCTCGTTCTTTACCTGTTCAAAAGGAGGAAAACCATGTTCATTTCTCAAGAGAGCGCTCTGGTCACCTTGATTAACGTTTTTGACACAACGCCTGAGCAACAGCAGGAGCTGGTCGAACAGTGGGTGCGCTTCACCGAAGAGGTGAAGCAGGAGCCCGGCAGGCCATACACCCTACTGAAGATGGAGATAAATAGATGACAGACAAGAAGCCATTCACGACTATTGACGAATACATCAGTACTTTCCCGGCGGATATCAAAGCTATCCTTGAAAAAATAAGGCAGACAATACAACAAGCGGTACCTGAAGCTACAGAAACAATGAGCTACGGTATACCTACCTTCGACCTGAACAGCCAACATCTAGTATTCTTCGGCGGCTGGAAGCATCATATTTCCTTGTATCCGCTACCGGCAGGTGATGAAGCTTTCCAACAAAAAATATCACACTATAAAAAAGAAAAGAGTACACTGCGGTTTCCTTTAGATAAACCTATTCCATACGATTTAGTAGGCGAAATTGTTCTTCTCCTCAAGCAAGAAAAACCAGAATTATGATTCATTCAGATAAAGGAGTTTTTATTTTATAATGAAGAATGAACGATAGATTGACGAAAGAGAAACAACAATATGATGAAGCCTAACCATTCAATTCCCCAGGCCACTGTAGTACCGGTACTCATTTATCCGGACGTTCGAAAGGCAGTCGATTGGCTGTGCGAGGCATTTGGTTTTGTAGAACGGCTCCGAATTGGTGAAAACCACCGCTCGCAGCTCAGTATTGGTGAAGGCGCAGTGATCATTGCTGACGTTCGGCATGATCGACGCCCGCCGCGCCCCGGAGAGGTCACGCACCAGGTAATGGTTCGCGTGGAAAATGTGAAGGCTCATTGTCTGCGCGCTCGCGAGCATGGAGCTCGAATACTCATGGAGCCTACCGACTTCGAGTACGGAGAACGACAATATACAGCAGAGGACGTAGCTGGACATCAATGGGAATTCTCGGAGACACTTCGTGATGTAGACCCTGCCGAGTGGGGGGGACTGGCTCAATGAGAATTTACTTATACGACATGGTAAAACAGTCTCACACCAAGTGTTTCCGGACCAGATCAGGCACAGATGGGATGTACTGATAAGCGCCACGAGCGCAAGATAGCAGACTCTCGATACGGTCACCGCAACTTTTTCAACGTGCCGCTGCGGCATATGAATGCCCCAATATGTTCAGTGACGTTGGTATAAACGATGCCGTTTTCGAAATCCTCGACGTGAACCACAGTTGTCTTGTTCGCTTCCTGCCAACAGATCATGAAGACACCTGGCCGGATTGGCGTGACCGCAATCTGAAGGGTTTCAGCACTCCCCTTAAAAGGACCCTCGGCGGTTGTAAGCGTCATCACCGTCTCAGATTTGAAGTTGAGATGGTGAACCCAACTACCGAAATTTGCTTCATATATGTGTCCGACAGCCGGAAAGTGGATAGTGGACATGGGCCACTCCTTTTTGCTCCTCCCTTTGATAAGGTGCAGAAACAATAATTGCTATGTAGATCACAACGCGAAGCGCCAGCCTTGCGGAGATAAACTCACCCTCTAGTGTTCTGGATGAGAGCCAGAGTAACACTTTGGAGTAAAAAGCACAAGTAGCTCACATGTTGAGGATAATCATCAGTGTCAGTTTATGGACTAATTGTTTCGCCCGACTTCTTGCGGTTTTTGCACTCATTCCATTACAACGCTTCACTCGATCTTTGAAAAATAATAAAAATGAGAAATGAATTTTAAGCTCTGAATAAATAGACAAAGGATAGAAAATGTGGTATTATTTCTAGGAGAGTATCAAATTTAGTGTACTTTCTTGATCTCCTTATGTTATCCCTCTATTTGATCCTTACCATATAGTTGGACACCATTCTTCCTGTCCACTAGAAACAGTCCGTTGTAGTAGAGTACACTGACTCGCGAATGCGCACCCCGTTCCTTTCACTCTGCTAGCGAACTCCTGTGAAACTTGAACATGATTCACGAGAAGGAGACACCATCATGAACAGCACCTGGATTACCTCCGAAGAAGCGGTTACGATTATCAGCAAGCATAGCCATCACCAGGTCAGTGTTACTCATGTACGAACACTTGTCAACAGAGGCAAGATTGCCACGAGATACCTTGAGGGTGGAACAGAACTCCTGAAACGTAGTGATGTGGAGTCAACACGTGTTGCAGTAGGTACAGGCAATGGCCAGCGCAGAAACAGTGTGGAACATAGAGATGGAAAGAGTCTCTCATGAACCGCCCATAATGATGATAATCCTGCTGATAGAAGACGACAGTGTCACTGCCTTACGGCTTGGTGAGATGTTCGCGCAGAAGGCAGGGTATCAAATCATCGTTGCTTCTAATTGTAAAGCGGCTTTGAAATTCATGCGGTCGTGTACACCTACCCTCATACTCCTCAATGAGCGCCTGCTTGTAAGTCATGGGGTCGACTGGGGTCATCGACTCTTTATGATAAAAGATCTCCAAGGAATTCCTCTTCTGCTACATAGCGCAGTTTTCAATTGAAAAGGCTGATCACGACTTATCGTGTACAAACCAAGACTCGTGTTTGTAGTTGCAGAACAAGCAAGAGGTGATATGATAAGGGTATCACCCTAATTTGTCCATAAATATACGCTAAGCCCTCTTTCTGGAACAAGTTGACTGGCATCTTCTTTGAACCCGTCGAGTTCCTGATGACGAGCAGAATGTTGCTGGGTATCAAGAAGCGGGCTGAACAGGCGGGCGGGATTGTAGGAAAGCCAGCCACAACAGAGGTCGAAAACGTAAACCTTTTCACATCTGTTACACAGTGGTAAGTAAGCCGCGGCCGGCCAGGCCTGACAGGCGGTCAATGACCATCATCAAGTTGTCACTTAACGTTGGAAGACTTTGAAGCTCCCAGAGGAGTTCCGCGTTTGTCCAGGCTGTATTGCGAGCTGTTTCCACGCTCCACATTGCGAGCAAGCGGCCAATGGTACCCGTGTCCTCTGCAAGCTCGCCAAGGATGCCTGTCGCAAGAACGTTGAGCGTTCCGGGCATAACACCGCTGAGCAGATTATTCACGTTCTCAAAGTCGCTATATTCTCGGGTGTTACGTTCGGGGGAAGTATGCATGTCTTTGCAGGTCTGCACCAATGCAAGAGGCAAATCGTGGTTAATGTGGGCGTTTATTCCAGCCAGGGCGAACTGCACGCGCTCAATGTTCGGGTTGTCACGAGATTCAAACAGTGCCATCCAGGCAGGCGGCACCTCTGTTTGATCAAGGCATGAATTGGCAAGAGCGTCGTAGTAGAGCCTGGCGAAGTTGATGTCCAGTTTGGTGAGCCATGGCTGATCATCCCAACCGCCAGCGGGTGGTTTCGCGTACACTGCCTGTGTGACGCGTAAATAAAGCTGATTGAACCACTTCAACCCATCGCTGGAGGGCAATAAGGCATCAAGATTCTGCATGATCTGTATGACTTCTCCGATGTTAGCAAGAGCAGTCCGATTGGCTAGCAGTGCGAGGATTTTGACAGTTTTGTGGATCCGAGTTCGTCAATGTAGGATTTCCCCTTTCGCTATCTACAAGTGTGTTTTGCGGCCAGCGGCTGGCTCGGAGAGATCCTTCGCTGGCGCTCAGGATGACAATGGAGGACTCTGCTGGTGAATGCGAGAAATACAACAAACCCGCACGAGGGCACCCGCAAGGGGATGCCAATAGGCATCAACCTAAGGAAGTCCATCACCAACCGTAGGGGCAAGAGTGGTGAGGCGTGGTTAGGTGTGCCTTTATGGTCGCCTGCGGTGGGTTGCGTGAAGTTGTTGGCTCATTGATGAATGGGCCGTATCCCCCCACCCACGGGCGACCATCAAGGCACACCACTCATCCACCCAACCGCCCTCGCCCCTACGGGGGCCTCGATTGAGGCTTAGGTTGATGCCTATTGGGCATCCCTCGCGGATGCCCGGTTCACAACCACCGATTCGAGCTTGACAGAGTATTACGGGTGTCCGGGTTATTGTGTTGATCGGCATAATCGGTCCCAGCCGGGGCGATGACTTATGTGTTGATCAGCATGTTCGGCCCAGGTAGAGACATCGTTTTATGCATAGTATGCCGGTATTGATGATGTGCGGGTTTGATGCTTGATTATTTCTCGGTTTCTGTAAAGGTACGTTGCGCTTTGCGGGCAGTTTCCTCCAATTGCTCTCGTCCCTGTTGCAAGGCTTTTTCGAAGCTCTCGGCTGCCTTTTTGAAGCTTTCCATGCTTTGGTGTGAGGCGGTCTCTACCACCTCGAGAGTCTGCTGATAAGCGGTCAGAGGTGCCTGGAAGAGGCTCATGTAACTCTCGGCAACCTTGGGGTCTACGTGCTGTTTCTCTGCTTGTTGTTCCCACTGTTTCAGCATAGAACGAGCACTCTCCGCGTGGTCTCTGAGCAACGCCATAGTACTCTCGAAAACGCTCTGGGCATACTTGAGATTGCGTTCCTGGGTGGCAGAAAGACTCTCTGCTAGTGCCTGGCTGGCTTCATTAAAAGCTTCCATGGGGGTTTCGTTTGTTTCTTTGCCCTTTTTGTCTGTCACGTATTTGCTCCTTTCTGTCTTGAGAAAGAGGGCACATTATGCGCCCTCTTTCTTCTCCGGCCTGGCACATTCACAACTTCGTGTTGTGCCTGGAGTTGTGTCGACCTGATGTGTGGTCTGCCTACTCCTCTTTTCAGGTTTAGCTAAAACCTTGAAAAGCTGTTAGTGAGGAATAGAGCGACAATCAACAGTAACACGTTGCACTGTCGACCTCGCTGATTTCCTGTCAAAACAGGTGACCACCTGAGGTCTGATAGTAGAATAGATTCTTTTTCTCACATCTTGCTCTCAAAAAGAGAAAGCGTATCACATTTGTGTCACAATAGAGATAGTATCACATGAGCAGGTTTTCCACCCGCATGCGGGTGGAAAACCTGCTCATGTGATTATAAGTTAAGGTGTTCGTTCACTGCGGAATAAAGATCTTCCAACGCGAATTGCACGGCCAGGAAGGTGGTGTTGTAACTTTGAGGCACGCCCCAGGATGTAACAGGTGAATTGACGACGATTGTGGGTACGCTTTCGAGCGAATTGATGTTGTGCAGCCGAGAGGAAAGTTCAAGTGCAGTTAGATCAAGAAGGTGATAGTCAATGATGAAGAGGTCAGGATTGGCATGCGTGGCCAAATCAACTGCTCTTTTCCCTTTTGTGAGAGAAAGAATTTCATGCTCAAACTCAAGCTTCAGTGCCATTTCTAAATATTTGAGAAATTTCGGGTCGCTTGCAACAACCATGATCGATGAGTTAGCTGTTTTGTCTATACTTTGAGGCATGAATTCATCCTCGTCAATTGTGTACTTCCATCAATGCGGAATATTGTTAGGGAACATTTAGTATGATTGTAAGTGATAGATGTTAACAATGGAAGTTGAGGGTATCACAATGTCGTCTCAATATTGTTGAGCATAAAGGAATATATCTCTTGCTTATCTGGTTTCTGAGTGGTACATTAATATTGTTTTAATATAATAAGAACTTCGTTTGGGGATCTTTCTGAGTAGGTTTGTGCTATTCAGCCAGCAGGTGACGTATCCGTGGGGTTGACAAATACCTGGAAGGCCTCGTGTCACAATACGCGGGAATGTCTTGCCCGGTTTTCCATACAACCCTTTCGTCAAATCAGTGTTGTTTGTTTTCGTAGAGAGCTTCCAACTGCTCATCTCATTTGAGCTTCTTGAAACCTCGCCTTTATTTGCTGGCTCTGAAAGCTGAAAGCTCTGTATACACTCTCTCCTATGAGATTGATCATGTTTAGAGTGTTGTCAGCAATGCTAGAATGGAGGATGCATTGATGGCTGACTCACAACAATTTGATGCTACAATCTTTCCTCCTTCAATTTCGCCTCTGCACGTCACTTTGAGAGAGTTGATCCAGCAGATGGGTATTTCGCCTGATGCTCTGGTCGTTGTCGATCAAGCAGGAAGTATTGTAATGGTCAATGAACAGGCGGCTACACTTTTTGGTTATAGCTCTGAGGAGTTGCGTAAGCAGCGACTTGAAATGCTCTTGCCGGAACATTTACATGAGATTCATACTACTCACCGAGAACATTATTTCGCCGAACCACGCACTCGCGCAATGGGCGCAGGACTACAACTGTTTGGACGACACAAAAATGGCACCGAGATTCCGGTGGATATCAGTTTGCGTCCTGTGTTGCTTGATGATGAACTAGTGGTCATTGGAGCTATTCGTGATATGAGCGAGCAGTACCGCGCTGAACTCGAGCGCATGCAACAAGCAGAGCAAATTCGCTTGCAGGCAGAATTGATTGAACTGTCACACGATGCTATTCTCATACGTGACTCGGTGAGCCGGGTGATATTCTGGAATAAAGGAGCTGAGGAACTCTACGGCTGGTCATCCCAGGAGGCACTTGGTCGCATCACCAATAGCCTGCTCAAGACGCGTTTCCCCACCAGCCTTGCTGAAGTCGATGCGCATCTCGAACGGGATGGACGTTGGGAAGGGGAACTGACGCATACGCGCCGCGATGGCAGCCTCGTAGTCGTTGAAAGCCGTCAGATGCTGGTCTGTGATGTGCAGGGACACCGCACCGCTATTTTGGAGATCAACCGGGATATCACCGAACGCCGCCACCTGGAGCAAGCAATGCAAGCCGTGCATGCCCAGGCCGTTGCTCGCCTGGATTTCCTCCAGCAGATCATGGATGCGCTGCCCGGCAGCATCTACCTGGTCTACGGCTCGGACGCGCGTTTACTTCTTGCTAATCGTGCCGCTGCCAGCTTGTGGGGGGCAATATGGCACATCGATCAACCGATGTTGGAGTTTCTTGCCACCAATGGAATTAAGATCTTCGATGCACAGGGGCATCCGCTGACACCAAAGTATTTTGCCACCCTACGCGCAGTACAGGAGGGCGAAACGGTTTTGCATCACCAGGAGACGATCCGTCGTCCTAACGGATCGAGTTTGCCTGTGCTGGTCAATGCAGTGGTACTCAACTCGTCCCGATGGGAGAACCTTGTTAGAGAGGAAGTGGAATCAACCACACAGTATGCCCCTCATGAGTCGATTACGCTGGTTGTCCATCAGGATGTAAGCGCTCTCAAAGAGGCAGAATATCTCAAGGACGAGTTTATCGGAGTGGCTGCTCATGAATTACGCAACCCACTCGCGGTGCTCAAAGGTTATGCCGAAATGCTTGTGTTCCAGACGGCACGTGGCAAGGGTCCAAAACTGGCTGCCTGGCAGAGTGAAGCTCTCGAGGAGATTGATGAAGCTACTTCGCGCCTGGATAAACTTACCGAGGATCTGCTCGATGTGACGCGCTTGCAGGCAGGGCGACTGGTCTTATCCCGCGAACCCACCGATCTGGTGGCCCTCACCCGGCGCATGGTGACACAACGGCAAATGACGACGAAGCAGCATGTATTCTCTCTCGATACAGAGCACACGTCGCTTGTGGTGGATGTCGACCGGGTGCGTATCGAGCAGGTGCTCACGAACTTACTAAGCAATGCCATTAAGTATAGCCCACAAGGAGGACCAATCGAACTGACACTTCGTGAAGAAGTTGAGCCACACGCAACGCTCCTCTCCATTCGAGATCGAGGCATCGGCATTCCCTTTGCGCAACAGGCACGTATTTTTGGGCGCTTCGTACGAGCAGAGAATGCACGTACCAGTGAGATTACAGGTACTGGACTGGGACTCTATCTGAGCCGCGAACTTGTCGAACGACATGGGGGACGCCTGTGGTTTGAATCCACTGAGGGGGAAGGCTCGACTTTCTTCATGACTTTACCTTTGGCTTGAGAAATTTGATAGACAGCTGTTTATAGGGTAAGCTTATACTAGCCTTCTACTCACTTGGGCAATTAGTCGGTTATTGAATTCTACAAGAGAATGAAAAGGAGAAAACAAACATGACAGAAAGAGTGTACAGTGTAGTTGAACTGGTGGGGACAAGCGATGAGTCATGGGAAAAAGCAACGGCTGCCGCCATCACTCAAGCGTCAAAGACCTTGCGCGACTTACGAGTCGCTCGCGTCGTCGAGCAAGATGTGCATATTGAGCCTGGCAAGCCACTGAGCTACCGTGTGAAACTCGAGCTTTCATTCAAGTATGAAGCCGACGCCTGAGCATTTTGCTTGAGGGAAACGGAGGGTAGCATCAGCATTACTACTGAACATTCATTCAGCGGTTCGCTGTAGTTCCCGGTCAATTCCCCTTTCAAGTGCTTCAATGAGATAGGGACGAATGGCTTCTGGCTCAATCACGTGGTCAATAGAGCCAACCCGCTGTGCCCGCTGCACGTTGTGGATGTGATCGAACTCGCTGGCCACTTCGCCCAACTTTTCTGACCGAACTGTTGCGCTGATCTCATTCAGCTTGACTTGAAGAGCGGCTCGTTGGGTACCGATTGCCTGCACGAGCTGCTCCTGCACCTCCTTCACGCGTGGATCGGATTTTGTGCGGGTATCAACCTCGCGAGCCAAGACAACTGCAGCGGCCGGGATCCCACCGATAACCGAAGCGTATGATCCTGTCACAGCAGCAACCTCAAGGTTTTCGTTCAATGCCTTGGAGAAGACGACAAAAGAGCCACCGTGGTAGCGAGAGACCACACAAAAGACGATCGGCCCCTTGAAGTTGGTGATCGCCCGACCAATCTCAGCCCCATACTCAAGTTCTAAGGTACGCATTGACTCGGGTGAGCCATCGAAACCTGAAAGGTTGGCGATCACGACCAGTGGGCGGTTGCCACTTGCCGAGTTGATGGCTCGTGCTGCCTTCTTGGCTGACAATGGAAACAGCGTCCCTGCCGTCCACTGCTCAGGTCCATCACTGGGAACGAAGCCGCGCCGGGGAAGAGGCCGGGACTCGATGCCGAGCATGGCGACTGGGAAACCTCCAATGTGTGCGTCCCATACCACGACCGTGTCCGCAGCGTGCATATCGTGCCAGCGTTCGAGCGGATGATGATCGGCGTCAATCAAGGCCCACATGACGGTTCGGATATCGAACGGATGCTTGCGGGCAGCATTCTTCTCATTCGAGAACAGGTCTCCCAGGCAGGTGAGATCGCTGTCCTCGGGGCGCGTACTGAAATACGGAGAGTCACGAACATCACGTGTTGCAGGATCGGTAGTGCGCGCGCGGCGTGGGAAACGTTCACCTGGCAGCACGTAGGTGTGATCGTAGTGACGCATCAATATGTGACAGGCAGTGTTGAGGTCTAGGGCGAAGTACTGTGCCTGGCCGTTAGGTCCCATAGTGGGTTCGTATCCGCCGATCCCGTAGTTATCCTCAGCCGAGACACCCCCCGAGTAGTCAAGGGACTGCTTGCCAGTCAGTACCATTGCGCCATTGGGCGTCATAATGAGGATACCGCGGGTGTGCATGAGCATGGTAGCCCCGGCATTCCAATAGGGCTGTGCGCCAACATTGATGCCGTTGACGACGACGTTGATCTCGAATCCCTTCTGAGTAAACTCAATGATGCGTCGCAGCGTCCTGGCGACCCAGTCCATATTTTCCGTGCCGCTCTCCATTGAGATCCTGGCACCAGCTGAAAGGGGAAACCATTCGAGCGGCACCTGGAGCTGCTCAGCAAGGTTGAGCGCCTCAATGATCCGCCGGCATTCCGGCTCTGCAACCGATCCCAGGCTATGGCTTGGGTCGCCCAGAAGGATGACACGAGTCATTCCTTCCGGGTATTTGGAGGTAATGTTGCGGATAATACCAACCACGATCCCTGCTTCGTTCTTGCCATAGGGCCGATCAACAGGTATCAAGTGGTTGTCCTCGTTCAGGTCATATTCGGTGAAAGTGCCGGGAGGTATCTGGGTGCTTGTGCCCGCTGGCTCTGGAGTCAACATTTCTATGATCTCATACGGATACACAAGCCCTCGTTGACGCAATTGAACAACCTTCTGCTGGTACTCGCTGAGTGTAGCGAAGGGCGTTTCAATCGGCCCGCTCTCCCTGAGCACCAGTTCGCGGCCACCAGGGTTCGAGATGTGTAGTATGCGACTACGCAGTTCTCCGGTTCTCGGTTCTGGGATTTTTGCATGTATCACGATTCTTTCCAGGCCAAGCCCCTCCGTAGTGGGCCAGAGTTTCCGCATCAGTTCCAGGAACTCCTCTGATAACAGTCCGAGTGGCTGCCAGACATAGAGCAGCACACGGTTCCAGTACAGGCGTTTATGGGTTGGCAGATGGGACTGATAGAGGCGGATACCCTCCAGGGCTTCCATTAGCATACGTTCGAGATAGGGAATCTGGATGATCTTGCCTACTTCGTCCCTCAGAGGTGTTATATCACGCACCTCAGCAAGCGCGAAAAGTCGCTCGTCCCTGGGATTGGTACGCGCTATCCCGTGAAACAGGTAAACATCCTCCGCCGAAGGCAGCCGCTCGATCTGGAAGTTCGAGAGCCTCCAGATGTGGTGCCTTTCCCCCATCATGGGATGAAGCCTACGATAGAGATGATCCTCATGATAGCCATTCTCACCTGGGCGGTAGGTGAAGTGCTGCGTACTCGCCATACCGAGGTCCTTACCAGAAGCGTTTACCGCCACGACGATTCGCTGGAGAGCCTGCGGGAAGCTGATTTGATCGAGTACGCCACGAATCTCCTGCGCTGTTGCCTCATCTTCGTTTAGAGGCTCTGATCGCCACGTATAGAAATCGGTGACGATCTCTTGTTCAATAGAAAAGCGGTTCACAAAGTGGGATAAATTCGCTGCTGCAATACCGAAATCGGCATACGGAGCGAAGGTGGTCACAACGATGACACGCCTGCCCTCGTCATCGTAAGAGGCTTTGACGAAAGGGTGCCCGTCTATCATTGTGGATTCGAAGTTCTCCAGAGAACGAATACGATAGTAGCGGCGAGTGAGCGCCTCAAGCATAAAGAGACCTGGCTCGGCTCTTGATTTAGATAAACGGCGCGTAAGCAGGTTCTGTAAGGGCTGCGGACAGGCTACCATGGAGTTCATTAGTTCGTCGCGATTTGGGGTATCTGGATGTGCAGCGAGGTATGAGAGATGCGACTCTATCTCTTCGTAGATCCTATTCCTGACTTGCTCGAAGAGTGGCTTCTCGAAGTAACGAAAGCGAACCTCGCGTACGAGGTCGTACACCGCCGGGTGACGTTCTCGCATCGCCAGAAGGAGCCGATCAAGGACGAGATGCATCTCTGCGGTGGCAAGGGCGTCTAGCTCGTCAACGAGCTCCAGGCGCCTCTCAAGTATGGCGATGATCGTGGTAAGGAGCTGATTGACCTGTTGATGCGACTTGTACATGAGGAGGAGGCTCTCGTCGAGGGCGGGCGAAGGCTCCAGGCTTCTCAGGCCATAGTGAGCAAGTGCCCGTTGCAGGTTCGCAACGAATTCCATCGGCAACCGCTCAACACGGGTATCACGAGAGTGGAGATAGGCGAGTAAGTCGTGCTCCGCGCTGTGAACCTGCTCTCCCAACGTATTGACCTCAGCCGGGTCTAGTTCGCGGCGGAACAGCAAACAGATGTCGGCGAAGATCGAGAGCAGTTCGTTCTCAGCTTGCAGTAACGCCTGGTCTGAAGCCTCAATGAGGTGGGAAACCACGTCCAGTTCACTCAGAAGTCGTCTGGAATCACCAGGATCACTGTCATAGCCGAGCATCTGATAGCGCAGCGCTTCGAAAAGTCTCTGGCAACGCACCTGAAGCGTAACATTGTCTGGTTCTACTATGTGTATGGCATTTCCGAACTGGATGGGTTCGATGTCAGTTGCTGTATCAACCCATTCTGAGGGCTCAAGATGTATAAGAGGCGCTCCCATATCAACCTGAACATTCCTTGTCACGAACACTTGCACGACGGAGCCTGAGAATGGAGCTGTAATCGCCATCTCCATCTTCATAGCCTCAACAAGAGCGAGTTGATCACCTGCATTGACGTGATCGCCAGGAGTGACGGTCACGGAAACTACCACCGCAGGAGTGGGACTGCGCACAAGACCTCCTTCCTCATGTGTGATACGATGAGGGGTGCCTTCGATCTCTACATAGCATTCAGGTCCATCTACGAGCGAAAGGACTCGGTATCGTCGTCCAAAGCAGGTAAGACGCCCTTCAACTGTCCCCAGCCGCTCTACCTGTACCTCAATGCTTTGTCTGCTCAGCGTCACGCGATACTGCTCGGGACCAAGGCGTGAGACCTTGAGTAAATAGACCAGTCCGCGATATCGGAAATGAGTGGGGAAATTCGCGCTCTGGCGCACGCTGGGTCGTCCACGGGCCGAACTCGCGAAAAACTCGGACTCAGCCAGGCACCGCTCAGCGTCGTAGACCTCGACTGCGGACTGCAGCAATGCCACAGCAGCATACCTCCGGGGGAAATCTACTTCGTTAGCAAACAGAAGTGAAGGCTGGTGGGCATCAACTTGACCTGCTCCAACCTCTAAACGATCTAAGAGATCGAGCAGGAACGCTTTATTGCTTATCCCTTTGCGAATGATGATCGCGCTCTCGGTGAGTGCCCGACTCAAGCGAGCGAGCGCTTCCTTGCGGCTTCGCCCCCTTGCTGTCAGAGTGGCAAGCAAAGGATCGAACTCGGCCTGAACCAGATCCTGATACTCATAGCCTGTGTCCAGACGCAATCCAGGACCACTTGCGAGATGGAACAGCTCAAGTCTTCCTGCAGGAGAGGCAGCGCCATTGCCCTGGCTCTCTGCATAGAGGTGTACAGCGATCGCGTGTCCAACGGGAGAATCCGGTTCTCCTTCAAGGCGCTCTCCACATGCTACGCTTAACTGCAATTTCACCAGGTCCAGTCCTGTCGTGACCTCCGTGACTGGATGTGAGACGCTCAGGCATGGTTCAAACTCCATGAACCAGAAAGTGTGCTGGACGGGATCGTAGAGGAACCTTACACTTCCAACATTCCGGTAGCCTGCAAACTGGCACAACCGAATTGCCGCCTCACGTAGCTCGTGCTCCTTTTCCGAAGGCAGTGTATAAGAGCCTGACTCTTCAAATACCCTTTGGCCACGAGGCGAAATGATACAATTCTGCACATCGATCGCCCAGGTCGTCCCATACAGGTCGGAGATGACCTGCACATCAAGATGATGTAAGGACTCGCTTCCGCCATCGCTCGCTGGCATAACCGGGATATTGGCCTGTAGTGCAAGCTGTCTGACGCTGATTTTGTCACTGAGAAGGCGCATGACATCTGTACCTGGCCCAACGAATGTGATGCCAAGTCGCTCGCAAAGAGCAGCGAGCCAGGATTCGCCGGCCTGCATACCCCATCCTGGCCAGACCGCGGAGGCTTGTGCAGCTAGCAGCGCCTCTTCAATACATGCACGATGCTGGTAGCTGCTTTTAGGCTGGCCATCTTGCCGATCGATAAATGTCGCCGGGCCAATACAGATTGCCTCATCGGCCTCGCGCACAAAGAGCGACTGGTGGTCTGGCTCGGTAAAGAAGGCCACCGTGGCCAGGCTTCCATGCTGTTCGCGATTGAGTTCTCGCACAGCACGGATCAAACGCAGAGCGGCCTCGCCGCGGCTGACGATAGCAATTCTCTCTAAAGGATGCTTCATACGATTCCCTGTGTTGATAGACCATGAGGATTGCCTGTGGTTGTTTGCTGGTGTCATGGCTTGCGCGCAATCCTTCCGTATTGAAAACAACGAGAAGTGGAAGAAAGAACAGCTTACGCCTCTTAACATATGCAACGAAAACGAGGTTGGTAGGCAAGCTCTGCAAGTGCTAAAGTTTGAAAACGTCAATGCAATGCAGCATTTCTCCACACTATATCATAGTCTGCTATCGGAGGTATAGGCAGTAAGGTGACCCAGAGTTGCACGCTTTGTGAGAATGCTGCGAGAGTTTGCTATGTCAAAAGCTACTGGTGTTGCCAAAAACGAAGAGAGGCTGTGGCGCTTTCTGAAGTCAAGGACGCTTTGTTTCAAGACTACATGCAGTAGGGGAAAATAGGCGTCACAAAAAGTAATATGAACCTCGCAACCATCGAAACTACCTGTATGGAGGACGAAAACGGTGGGGAAAGAACGGCTGATGCAATAGGCTGAGGAGACCCAATTGTGTTGTGTCTTGTCACACGTCTACGTAGAGCTAGACCGTGCAGAGTAACTGCGAGCAGATTGTGATGTTCTGGCATCGTTTGTGATCGCTTCGTGAAGTTGGTGAGTTATGATTCCCTTAGGGACAATGGAGTCTCTACTGATCGGAATATCTGAGATCTCTTTCACAGGTGAGCTGATGATGAAGTGAAAGACCTCTGCCTCTCGGATCTACGAGGAGGTGATCCAGATGGCAAACCCACAACACCTCGAACTACTCAAGCACGGAACCAAAGCCTGGAACCAATGGAGAAGCGCACATTGCACGATCAGGCCGGATTTCAGTGAGGCCAACCTCGCACACATTGACCTTCGCAATGCCAATCTTAACGGTGCCAATTTCACAAGGGCCAATCTTAGCGGGGCTCATCTCCAGCATACCTTTCTCAGCCTGGCGAACTTGAGAGGTGCAAACCTGTCGGGAGCACATCTATGCAGGGCACTCCTCTATAAAGCTAATTTGAGCAGAGCCGATCTCAGCGGAGCAGATCTGTGCGAAACCAACCTCAGCCACGCCGACCTGAGTTGTGCAAGCCTTAGCCACGCCAATCTCAGCCACGCCAATCTCAGTTATGCCGATCTCGCTGGCGCAGACCTGAACGAGGCATGTTTGACTGCAGCCAATCTGATGAGAGCCACGCTCTGGGAGGCGTTGTGCAAGGGCGCTATCTTCCGCGGCGCACACTTCCATGGGACCATATTGCGAAGGGTAGACTTAAGCGAGACAGACCTCAAGGAGGTCAACCTGGATGGTGCCGTGTTGTACTGATGGACGTCTGGGTTGTCTGAGTATGAGGGCGGCGCCTAGTTCTATTCCAACGATGCATTGGTAATGTGATGGGGACCAGGGCCTGCATTTGAGTTTCTCAACCGGCGATATCAACTGCAATTGGTAACGATGTTCGTGACCAGTCAACGAGGTCGTCGCTACTTCGGGGTACGTACTTTTCGAAGACGATTTTGCGAGCCAAGGTGTCTTCTTTAGCGTCGGTGATAAGGCGAGCTGTTCCAGAGAATGTGGTGTTGTTGATCTTCAACTGGACTGTGGGAGTATGGAGAGCATTTTTCACCCAGTCCGATTTGTCACGGCCTCCGGAAAGCATGTAGAGGGTTTGCTCGTGGAGGGCAAACCAGATTTCGATAGTGTGCGGACGGCCTGAAACGCGGCCGATGGTGGTTAGGTAGCAGAAGTCTTCTTGTGCTAGATTTTGCAGGTTATGTGACAATACGATTATTCCTTCTATTACGTTATTTTTCTTATCTGGAAGTGTGTCCGTTGTGGGTTGCCTGGACATTTGGATCGGAGATTCACGGCTTGCCAATCCCGACCCCTCGCCCCTACATCTATTGATGGGCTTAGATGCCCATTGAGCGACCAATGATTTCCTTCATGATTTCGTTGGTGCCAGCATAGATGCTTTGCACGCGGGCGTCGAGGAAGGCTCGGGCGATGGGGTATTCTAACATGTAGCCGTAGCCGCCGTGTAATTGCACACACTGATCGACGACTCGCTTTTGCAGGTCGGAGGTCCACCATTTGGCCATTGCTGCGGTCTCGGGTGTGAGATTCCCGTCGTTCAGTTCCTCGATACAGCGGTCAACGAAGACGCGCGCAATTTCGATTTCTGTTTTCATCTCTGCGAGCTTGAAGCGTGAGTTTTGGAAGCTGCCGATGGGTTGACCGAAGGCGGTGCGTTCTTTGCAGTATTCCAGCGTAATTTCCAGTGCTGTTTCGCAGGCTGCTACTGCCGAAACTCCTACGCTCAGGCGCTCTTGCGCGAGCTGGCGCATCAAGTAGGAGAAGCCTTTGCCCTCTTCACCTAGCAGGTTTGTTACAGGGACTTTGACGTCCTCAAATGACAATTCGGCTGTATCCTGTGCCTTTAAGCCGACTTTGTCGAGTTTGCGTCCCCGATTGAAACCCTGCATGCTGCGTTCTACGACTAGCAGGCTGATACCTTTGTGGCGCAAGGCTGGATCGGTTTTGGCAACGACAATGACTACATCGCTGATGATGCCGTTGCTGATAAAAGTTTTTTGTCCGTTAAGTATGTAGTAATCGCCTATGCGTTCTGCTGTTGTGCGAATGGCTGCCAGGTCGCTGCCTGTGCCTGGCTCAGTCATGGCGATGGCGGTGATGAGTTCGCCTGTACACATGCCTGGAAGCCAGCGTTGTTTCTGTTCTTCGTTTGCATAGGCTATGAAGTATGGTAGGATGATGTCGTTATGGAGGCCAATGACCATGCCTGCGCTGACGACGCCTGCACGAGCGGACTCTTCTGCCATGATTGCGCTGTATCTAAAGTCGTTCACTCCGATGCCGCCGTATTCTTCCGGGACTGCGAGACCTAAAAAGCCTTGTTGCCCTGCCTTTAGCCACATTTCTCTGGAGACTATGCCGTCTTTTTCCCATTGTTCGTAATAGGGGACGACTTCTTTCTCTAAGAAGTGTTTGAAGGTGTCGCGGAACAGGTTGTGTTCTTCGGTGAATAGGGTTCGTTTCATTTGTTTCTCCTGATGTAGTTGCCCCGCGCCTCCACAGCACCCCAGGACGACCGCGAAGGAACAACAATAGATGTCGGGTAAACATAGGTTGCAAAAGCCCCACCCAAACACAGGCAATCACAAGGGAACAACCATAAATGTTGGGTAAAGACAGGTTGCAAGGCCAGCGCCCCGCCCCAGGGCGACCGCAAGGGTACGCCCCTACTATATACGAAATACGAATGTGCATAGCTCATGTTTCATCCATAAGCTTAAGTTGTTAGTGTAATTATACCCTGTAAGGCTGTATGGATGGTCCTCTGTGTATACATGCATTTCTTTTACAAAAAAGCACAATAAAAAAGCGGGTATCCAGAAGGATACCCGCTAACCGAAAAAGTTAGTTGTAATTTCTTTTGAGGTGTTGCAACTCCTTTTCCCTTTGATCTGCTACCAAAACGCTGAAGTTGATCGAGGGATCTTTTATGGCTTTGAATTCTGCTAAGCGCAGGTAAAATGCAGCTTGTTCGGCGGTCATTGGTACGCTATATTCTTTGCCGTTGCGGCCTATGACGTGTACAATTCTTTTCATGAAAATTTACCTCATTTCTATCATGTGGGATTGCGTATTTATTTTACTCAATCGCTCAATTTCACAGGGGAAGCATCTACATCGCTCCACGTGCCCTCACCGTTGTACTCTTTGCTTTGGGTTTATGACATCACCGATGATGTTTTGAGGTACACTACTATTATACCATACGGGTGTTTTTGTGCCTGGAATATGTCACTGCAATGTTGTTTTCCGCGCGCCTGCGGCGCGCTTATTTGCTAATGTAGAGGTTATTTTGCCCACCGAAGGTGGGCAAAATAACCTCTACATTAGCAAGGAATATGTCTCTATGCTTTGCGTACGGGGGAGAGTAGAAGTAAAGTGCCTGCTAGCATAATGCCAAGGACACCAATAAAGATGGTGAGGCGAAGTCCAATCAATCCACCCAGTATGCCAGCGAGCAGCGCTCCTAGAGGAGCAACACCCTGTGATAGGAATTGCATACTGGCGTTTGTGCGGCCTAGCTGGTTAGACGGAACAAGGGATTGCCGCAGGCTGACGTCGGCTATGAAGTAGATAGATACAGATACATCGCCAAGGAGCTGGCTGAGGAAGAGGAGTATCAAAGCGAACGTGACTGACCCACCTGCCAGGGGGATGAACAGGCCAGTAGCGCCGTACATAAACAGCCCTATGCCTACCGTTCTACCCAGACCAAAGCGGTGTATGACACGTTCGGCTATGATTGCACCCAGGAGCGCGCTCAAGCCACCAGTGGCAACCAGCAAGCCCAGGAAGATGGGCGACGCGCCTATCTGACGAATGACGTATAACGCGTATAATGCACCGACAAAGTTGCCGAACAGGCTGAAGATGCCCGCGCTTCCTGCGAGAGAGCGCAGCAGTGGATTCTTCAATACCAGGCGCAATCCTTCAATGAGATCAGACCAGATGCTCTTTCTCTGCTCATGTGCTGAAGGGTGTGGCTCTGGCATGTGTATCAATCCCAGGCAGCAGGCGGAGAAGAGAAACGAAAGGGCATCGAACACGATCGCGAATGGGGCGCTGAGCAATTGCACGAGCGGTCCAGCTACCGCGGGACCGCCAATTTCAGCAAGAGCATCGCTCATGCCGAGCTTACTGTTGCCTTCAACAAGTGACTCCTGAGGAATGAGTGAGGGTAAATATGCTGAGCTAGCTACGTTGAAGATGACGGTCAACAATCCTGCCAGCGCTGCAACGATGTAGAGTTGCCATATGCGTAGCACTCCAAGCAGAGCTGCCAATGGGACGGTGCCTAGGATGAAAGCGCGACCAAGGTCTGTAGCAATTAAGAGCGGCCTGCGGCGTACTCGATCTACCCAGACACCAGCCAGTAAGCCGATCACCAGGACCGATACTCCATCTAATGCCCCAAGGATACCCATCTGGACTGGCGTGGCCGCAAGTATGAGTACAGCAGTGAGAGGTAGTGCGATACCGGTAATGCCACTCCCAAAGTAGGAGACGGTCTGTCCAAGCCATAGTTTGACGAAGTCAGGGTTTTTCCATAATCCAGTACGGTATTTTCGCATCCACTTCTTCCAGGTGCCTCTTGCACGCTTTATTCTTACGGATGGTAATTATGGCGCACAGCCTGGCCATGCTGCGACTCTACCATATTTCAGTGTGGGATGGAAGTTCCTGGAGTATATGGGTGCCATTAACTGTCTGTGATGAGTCTGATGAGCTAGAGAAAAGTGCCTGTGATGTACTGGTGACACTCGTCGTATATGCTATATTGAATAGAATGATTGACTGCTGCACTCTCTGAAGAGTGTGTAAGGAAATAGAGCGGGTAGAAGAAGAGCGATCGAAGGGCCATGCGGGCTTGCGGGTCTCTCTTCAACTGACGAAAGGCATCCTGGACTATGCAACCCTACCCATCAGAACAGAAACGACATCGCCAGAGAGGTCCTGGTGGAGGCTTACGGCGCTTCCTGTTCGTCCTGATACTTCTGAGCCTTACGGTGATGGTTGTCTGTTTGGTTTTCATCGTGCAGCTATGGCGTAGCTCACAGATATCTCAACAGCATCCGACTCCCGCACCAGTCGTTACAATTGCTCCTCACTCCTCACCTACGCCTAACACAACACCCACTTCTTCTGCCAACCTGGCGCAGCGCATCGACACGTATATCGATCATATGACGCAGACGCAACAGATCGGGCAATTGCTGATGCTAGCTGTGTATACAAATGGCTATACTTCAGCGTTGAACCAGCCACTCCAACAATGGGATATCGGCAATGCCATCGTCTTCAATAATTATAATGGCGGGCCGCTGATGCCAACTACTTTGAGTGAGTGGACTCGACTGGTGCATGACCTCCAAACGCATGCCAATCAATCGTTGATTGTTGCTACGGACGAAGAAGGGGGAATCGTTGATCGTCTTGCTCCTTATTATGGTCCCACACCGTCACCGCAGCAGCTTGCGGCGACCGGTAATCCCCAGCAAGCCTATGCACAGGCGCAACTTGATGCAGGGCGCTTGCGTGCCAGCGGCATTAATACCGACTTCGCACCCCTGGCGGATGTCTATCAAGGAGGAGCGGTGTCGCAGAGCCGAATGTTTGGCACGACACCCAATCAAGTGATCACATATGCTGGAGCGTTTCTGGATGGCTTACAGCAGAATGGCGTCATGGGAACCTTGAAGCATTGGCCGGGCATTGGCTCGGCACCTGCTAATCCTGACTTTGGGCTTCCAACCATTACCCATAGCCAGGCCCAACTCAACGCCATTGACTTTGCAACATTTCGTGCTTTGCTGTCACATCAACCTGGAATGATCATGGTGACGCATGTCATAGTTCCAGCCTATGACCCATCCGAACCAGCCTCGCTCTCTCCCGTGCTGATTGACCAGGTGTTGCGTGGCCAACTTGGATACCAGGGAGTAGTGATTACTGACGCAATGGATGCCATAGGTCTGCAGCAGTTCATGCAGCAGCAGGGCTATACAGATCCGGCGCAAGGGATCGCTGAAGCAAGCGTGCGCGCCATTCTGGCGGGCAATGACATTATAGAATGTCCGATTGAGCCAGATCGCCTGGCAGCCGTTGTCACTGCCGTGACTGATGCGGTTCAATCGGGGCGTATCTCGCAGGATCGCCTGCGCCAGTCGCTGCGTCGTATTATTGCGCTCAAGGTGCGGATGGGACTGATCACGCTGCCATAGTGGCTTTTGAGAACTAATGTGTGAATAAAGCGCGCGTTGATTGTTAATGTCATTATCCTTACAGGTGAATCGTAATTTAACATGAATTACGATTCACCTGTAAGAAGAACAGTTCCCCAAGGAGTGCAATGATGCGGATTAACAAAATAAGCAGGATATCGTGAACGGTCACGGGAGGCCGATAAATCGGCGGTGGGCGCGATAAATCGGCCCCTACGATATTCCGGTTATCGTGTTGAAAGCCAGCATTGCGCCCTGTATGTTTGTTTCGTGTTTCACACGTGGACGTAGAGCCGTGCTTGATTAACTCTGGTTGGGTTCTTCTTTCTGTGTTAGGGATGTTCCACATTTTGTGCAGAAGGTAGCGCTTGCTTTTGTCTCGGCTCCACAATTGGGGCAAAGTATCTTCTGAGGCTGTGGAGGTGTGAGTGCGTGTCCGCATTGCATGCAGTAGCGATCTCCAACCTCGTTTGGGGTCTGGCAGTTGGCACAAATGACTTTGTGGGTTCCACCAGGCCAGGTCCACGATGTCCAGCGTTGCCATGGAGGAGGCGAGGATGTATGAGGCGCTCCAGATTGTTCGTATTGTGGCATCATTTCTGGCGGGATGGGGCCAAATTGTACGTCTTGGTTTTGCTTTCGTATAGACATATCAAGTGCGTTGCTTACCTGGTTGCCAAGGTTGGCTTGCTGGATTGCCCCTATGCCGGCGGTGACCATGAGTGGCCAGAGGATTGGGGAAGCTACCAGGCCGACTGCTCCGACGACTGCTTTGTCTACCCATTGCTGGTGGCCAACCATGGTGAGTATTCCGCGTGGCGAACGTTGCATTGTGACGGTTAGTGCTGTCTGCATGCCGACGATGGTTGCAAAATCTCCTCCTTTCCGCATTTGTATGGTCATGTGGTTGCTGTCTCCGAAGTGTTGCACCTGGTAGCCCTGGCTGAGGAAGGTGTGTTCGAGGTCGATGGCGACATTTTCTATGTTGATGCGTGGGTCATGGTAGAGTCGGTTTGCCATGTGTTTTTCTCCTTTGATAAAGTTTATGCTTTTTTGAATGTGCAGGTGACTTTGCCGAAGGAGAGTTTATCTCCGTCGTTGACTGGTGTTGCTTTATCTGGCTCCAGGCGCTTGCCGTTGATGCGTGTGGAGTTGGTGCTATTCAGGTCGGTGACTGTGTAGGCGCTGCCGATATGCTCAATGGTTGCATGGATGCGTGACGTGGTGTCGGCACCTTCCAGGCCGCTAAGATCGACTTCTGGATTGATTTCACTGACGTCGTGGTCGATTCGTCCTACTAGCGCACGTTCGCCACTTAGCTGTACCTCTTTGCCATCGGTGAAAATCAATTTACCCCAGGGAGTTGCAGGCGAGGTGGCTGGCTGACTCGCTGGTTTGGATATGATTGGCTTTCTTGCAGGCATGGTCTGTGATGATGGGGATACACCAGTCTGGATTGTAGGAGGTTGAGTTGGCGGTGTATAGACTGGTTCATGTGGCCTTGGTGGCTGCTTAGGTACTGTAGTAGTGTCTGGCTTCGGACTCCCTGGCACATATGTCACTGTGGGCTGTGGCGTTACAGGTGGTTGTTGTGGTGTGGGTGCCACGTAGGGTTTCGGTTGCGGTGCGGGTTGTTTTGGCGCAGGCGGTGTATAGGTTGGTGTGGGTGGAGTTGCCTGCTGTGTTGGTGGAAGTGCCTGGAATGTGGAAGCGCCACAATTTGGGCAGAATGCCAGGCCGGGTTTGATCTCAGCCTTGCAATTGGGACAAAGTGTCTTTTTTGGTGCCAGTGAATGGCCACAGCCACTGCAGAATGTGTCGCCTTCTTCATAAGGCGTATTGCAATTGGGGCAGCGCAAGGTGACTCTGGCTGTGGATGGAACATACTGAGGCGCTGAAGGCACGTAGACTGGTACTGATGCAGGTGGCGCCCATTGTTGCTGAATCTGGGGCATGATTTGTACTGGAACCGGACCTACCTGCACTCTAGGGTACTGTTGACGTATAATCCCATCCACAACGTTCAATACCTGGTTGCCAAGGCTTGCCTGGCGGATTGCTCCCGCGCCTGCGGTGATCATGAGCGGCCAGAGCACTGGCGCGGCAACCAGGCCCACGGCACCGACTGCAGCTTTGTCAAGCCATTTTTGTTGACCAATCATGGCGATTGTGCCGCCAGAAGTATGCTGGAGGATGACGCTAAGTGCAGCCTGAAGACCGATGAGCATAACGAGGTCGCCGCCCTTCTTCAACTGAACCATCATTTGATCTTTGTTGCCGACCTGCTGAACCTCGTAGCCCTGCATGCGGTACATGTTCTCTATGTCATTGGCAAGTCGTTCGAGGTCTATGTCTTCGCTATTGTAAAATCTGGCATCCATTAAAAGCTCCTTACTTATAAGATTTGTTCTCTTATACCCGTCTGTTTTTTGGAAGTTTTGAAAGTCGCCGTTTATTGTTAGTTATTGTCCGATTCATTATACGTTAGCAAAGGCTTAAAGTTATAGGAGATGGTGGGAATCTCATCTGATGAATAACAATTCAGGAGAACAGCAGGTGTAGAGGCTGTGAACATAGCAGCTTGTTAAAATGCTCTACTTCGTTACAGTGGGGTGTCTTGTTTTCTCTCCTGGCCGCTCTTGCGTATCCAGAGGGAGACATGCGCAGGCTGCATGGTTTCCTGCACCACGTTGAGCAAGTGCTCGCGCAACTGACTCAGGTCTACTTCATTGCGCAGTGTGGCGCTGAACGCCTCCAAGGTTTTGGCCGCATCATACTTGCGCCGGTAGAAGCGCCGGTCGATGATGGCCTGGATGCGATGACGCAAGGGCTGGAAGAGGGCAGCAATGACGAGGGTCGAGGCAACGATGACGAGAGGAGACTGCGAGACCTGCCCTGTGAACAGGCGCACCAGCGAACCTAGACCGATCACGAGACCAGCGTAGACCAGGGCCAACAGAGCGGTCAGGGCACCATACACCAGCGTGCGATTGATAATGATATCTATGTCCCACAAACGGTAGCGCAGGATAGCAATCCCAATGCTCAGAGGAACGAGCGCTCCGAATAACGCCGACGCAGTCGCAGAAAGCAGTTGGTACGGCGAGCCTGCTGGCGCCACTTCCAGCAGCACCGTGCTGATAACGATACCCAGGAAGATGTTGACGGCAACTGCAAAGACGAACCACTTGGCCTGCTGGCGCTGCAAGACATCAAAGACTCCCACGTAGCGATAGACCATGATTCCTAGTATGCTCCCAAAGAACAACAGAAGTATGGCAGCAATGAACACTGGAGAATTGAGCACTGGAGCCCAGCCTGTGAAGAGCCGTGGGATAAATAACAACGAACATAGCGAGAAGAGCAGGATGAGGAGCCAGGACCAGCGGGGCACAAACAGACCTGTAGGGAATGTCAAGAAAAATGCAACCAGAGCAGTCCATTGCACAGCCTGGATAAGATAGTAGAGGATTTGGACAAGAATAGGTGACTGAATGGGAATGTAGGTGAGTCCGGTTGCGCCAAAGAGCACGAGCAGCCATGAGACGAATAGGCCCATCTTCTCATCAGACTTGCGCCAGAAGATTAGGAGACCTACTCCCCAGTACAGCAAATACACTAGCACATTGATGGTGACAAAGTATGCGGCATAGGTAGACAAGGAGAGATGCAGAAGGGCAAGGGCCTGGACATTAGCTGGTGTGAGTTGCCCGGAAGAATTAATCAAGCCATTGCTCGTACAAGGCATCTGGTTCGGGAGTGTGCAGACGGTACGCATAAGTTGGTAGTAAGCTGGAATGCTGGCCACAAAGATCGCTAGCAGCAGCAGTGCGCACGCTATCCACGCGCCGCGTGCCAGGGCCAGCCACTTCTGAGGGACACGCATGTCGGATGCTTGCGAGGTCTCTGCAAGGGACTTTGTGCCCAGTGGCAACATGATTGTGTGCTCCTCTTGATATGTTTACAAATCTAGCAACGTCTCTCTGACTTTTATCATATCATAGTTTCGTCCCAAAATCGTTACGGAAAGCGTTACCAGCTATTAGGAACTCATTCATCTTTGGGAAAGGAAGCTTTTCATAGCTTGTTGAGTCACGCTTTCATACGGACTGATTAGGTATTTTCAACTGAGTGTGATGTTCAACGTTAGCATCGACAGGAGATCGAATGAGATGGTACACTTTACACTGAACGTGACTCCTTGTGTACTGTACGCTACCTTATCGAGGATGATTCGATGGCTGAGGACTCTCCAATCGCGTCTCCCAAAGATTCAGGGCAGAAGAGAATCACTATACGTGACCTGCCGACGGGAACCGTCACGTTACTCTTCACTGACATCGAGGGATCGACGCTCCTGCTCCAGCAGTTGGGCGAGCGTTACTCCAGCGTGTTGAGCGAATACCGTGATCTGCTACGCACGGCTTTCAGCGAACATAATGGTCTCGAAGTCGATACGCAGGGTGATGGTTTCTTCATCGTTTTTGTTCGCGCCAGAGATGCTATCATGGCAACAGTGGCTGCCCAGCGTGCCTTTACCACTCATTCGTGGCCCGAAGGCGTCGTGGTGCGAGTGCGTATGGGTCTACATACAGGTGAGCCATCCCTGGTCGGCGAGGGCTATGTTGGGCTGGACGTACACTACACCGCTCGGATCATGCAAGCCGCGCATGGTGCACAGGTTCTGTTGTCTCAGACGACACACGACCTGATAGAGAATGAGTTGCCGTTCGGTGTGAGCCTGAGAGATCTGGAGAAGCACCGTCTCAAGGATTTACAACGTCCAGCTCATCTGTACCAACTTGTCATCGCGGGCCTGCCTGCCGACTTCCCACCGCTCAAAACGCTCGATAGCCTTCCCAATAACTTGCCGGTCCAATTGACTCCACTCATTGGTCGAGAGAAGGAAGTTGCAGCCATTCAATACTTTCTTCAGCGCGAGGATGTGCGACTGGTGACCCTGACAGGACCTGGCGGTACGGGGAAAACGCGCCTGGGTTTGCAGGTGTATTTGTCAATGATATTGGGGCTCATGCACACTTTGTGTGGTGGTTGGATCAAGCTCTGCGTAGGACGCGCGAGCGAAGCAGATCAAAGTGAGCCAGGGAACCAATCTCAAGCCTTGCCGCACGTTGTATCACTAAGCCCATCCGTGTCAGCTTTCGGTGTACCAGATGCGCGTGCATGACGAGCTGCGAAGTCACCATCCGCACGACCATGATTGTAAGCAAGCAGGAAGCAACGGCGGCTGAGACCTGATCGCCTTTCAGCGGAATGTGGGTCGTTTGACTTTCATTGAC
>Ga0116218_1000329_pt1 | contig 33596 bp, 38 predicted proteins | sample Sb_taG_2_FD_88966 | JGI IMG/M metagenome (GOLD analysis project Ga0116218, IMG submission 88966) | Peat soil microbial communities from Weissenstadt, Germany - Sb_50d_5_LS metaG | ecosystem: Environmental > Terrestrial > Soil > Wetlands > Peat | place: Germany: Weissenstadt | collected 2010-09-21 | reverse complement strand
CAGGAGCTCCTGCAAGGTCCGTGGATAGTCCACGCCCGGTCTCGGCATGCTCGACGGCACAACCCAACGCTACGAGCTCAAGTGGACGGAAGTGGATAGCCAGCCCCCGGGGAAGCAGGGGCGGGTGTAACGGTCGGGTTCTCGGTGGCCGTTCCGGATCACGTGCCCGTTTTCGATTGTGATGACGTCACCGGGTCCGGCCACGATTCGTTTGATGTAGGTCTGGCTGGATTCGGGATTTGGCCAGTCGCAGGCGGCGGTCGCTGGATGGGGTCGTCCGCATCGCTCGCTGTCGGCGCCCTGTGGCGGGTGGAACACGACGATCTGGCCGATGTGCAGCGACTTGAAGATCCGCTCGACTAGTACGCGCTGACGGGGTACGAGCGTCGGCTCCATCGAGCCGGTGGGAATCTTGTATGGCTTGACAACCCAGGCCTGGATCGCGATCGCAAGGCCGACCGCAACCAGTACGGTCCCGATCAGCTCCGCTAGCGACCGCGCGCGGCGTCTCGAGAGCACCGGCAGGTGATGGGCAGATGACTTCGGCGCTTGGCCTTCTGGCCCGTCCGGCCGTGCTCATGCCGCAAGCTACTGGTCTGTCCAGCTCTGACATGAGTTGAAGGAGCGACCCGCAGCCAGTCGCGCGAGCGCATCGCGAACTGCCGCCTCCTCGGGCGCCCCGTCTTGCCTGAGCTCAGCCACGGAGTCCTCAAGATGGTGCTCAAGCTCGCTAAGGAAGCGGCGGCGCTCCAACCACCCGCCGCCCAGCGAGCCCGCCAGTCTGGTCAGAAACTCGGCTTTGGGGTCGTCGCTAATCTCCAGCCCCCTCGGGCGCGGGCGCAAATACAGAGTCGATCGCGTGACTCAGGCGCTGCCAGCTCTCAAACCGCTCGCGGAGCGCATTCTGGCTCTTCGGTGAGGCGGCGTACACGCGTCTGCGCCGGCCGCTGACCTTCTCCCAATGGCTGCGTACCAGCCCTTCTTTCTCCAGCTTGTGCAGGACCGGATACAGCGTTCCCTCCGGGACCTCGAGCGCGCCACCCGAGCGAGCGCGCAGCTCGGACGCGATGGCATAGCCGTGCAGGGGACCCTGTTGAAGAATCGCCAACAAAAGACCGTCAAGCTGTCCTTGGAAGCCCTGCATACCTCGATAGGCTATGCATCGGCCCGAGAGGTGTCAAGAGCAAACGATGATCTGCCGACCTCCTGCAGCCTGCTCAGCAGGTACCGGCGCTCCACCTCGGACGGCGCCAGCGGCAGCGCGTGCTCATAGGCCGCCGCGGCGGCGGCCTGATCGCCTTGGCGCCGCAGCAGGTCGGCCCGGGTCGCCTCCAGCAGGTAATACCGCTCCAGCCGAGCGTCGCCGCTGAGCTCGTCGACGATCGCCAGCCCCGCCTCGATCTCGCCGGCCATTGCCACCGCCACCGCCCAGTTGAGCCTCACCACGGGCGACGGCATCTGTACCTCCAGCAGCGCGTAGAGGCCGGCGATCTCACGCCAGTCGGTTTCGGCGGCGCTTCCGGCGCGGGCGTGACAGGCGGCGATCGCCGCCTGCAGCTGGTAGGGCCCGACCTGCCGCCGGCGCAGCGCCGACTCCAGTAGCTGCAGGCCCTCGTCGATCTCCACCTTGTCCCAGCGGCCCCGGTCCTGCTCCTCCAGCGTAATCAGCTCGCCGTCGCCGCCCACGCGCGCGTTGCGGCGGGAGTGGTGCAGCAGCATCAGCGCCAGCGCGCCCATCGCCTCGGGCTCGTCCGGCATCAGCTGGTGCAGAGCCCGCCCGAGGCGGATCGCCTCGTCGCACAGGCCGGCGCGGATCAGCTCCGTACCCGAGGAGGCCGAGTGCCCCTCGTTGAACATCAGGTAGAGCACCGCCAGTACCCCGGCGGTCCGTTCCGGCAGCAGATGCGCAGGCGGCACCCGATACGGGATCCCGGCGGCCGCGATCTTCGCCTTCGTGCGGGTCAGGCGCTTGGCCATCGTCGCTTCGGGCACCAGGAACGCGCGGGCGATTTCGGCCGTGGTGAGCCCGGCGAGGCTCCGCAACGTCAACGCGACCCGGCCCTCAAGCGGGAGGGCTGGGTGACAGCAGGTGAAGATCAGCCGCAGGCGGTCGTCCTCGATCTCATCGGTCTCATCGAACAGCTCAGGCATCGCATCCTCATCCGTGTCGGACTGCGGCAGCGCCTCGCGGCCGGCCCGCTCCAGCAGCTCGGCGCCGCGGGTGCCGCGCCGCAGCCGGTCGATCGCGCGATTGCCCGCGACAGTCGTCAGCCAGGCGCCGGGGCTGTGCGGTACGCCATCCACCGGCCACCGCCGCAGCGCCTCCGTGAACGCCTCCTGCGCGCACTCCTCGGCCAGGTCCCAGTCGCCGGTCCGCCGGATCAGCGCGGCTACGATGCGGCCCCACTCCTCGCGGAACGCTGCGTCGACCGCGCGCTGAACGGCCGGCCTGGTCATTCGCTCCAGAACGGGCGCACCTCGATCGCGTGGTACCGGGCGATCGGATGCGCGGCCGCGAGCTCGATCGCCTCCTGCCGATCAGCGCAGCTGACGACGTCGATGCCGGCGATGAACTCCTTGGTCTCGATGAACGGCCCGTCGCTGAGCAGGGTCTCGCCGTTGCGAACGCGAACCGTCGTGGCCGTGCTCTTGTGCTGCAGCGGATGCCCCAGGACCTGAAGGCCGCGTGCCTCCAGGTCCTGGCCCCAGGCCTTGCTCTCGCGCGTGATCGCTTCCTCCTCTTCGGGCGATGCGGGGATCCCGTCCAGGCAGATCATCAGGCAGTACACGGAACCCAGGGAGTCATCGCCGTGCGCAAACGCCTGGGCCGCCTCACCCAGCCGCAGCCCGTCCATGAACGGCCGGATCTCGATCGCGTCGAACCACGACGACGGGTGCTTGGCCGCCACCTCAATCGCCTCGTCGAGGTCGGCACATTCGAGCACGTCGAAGCCCGCCATGAACTCCTTGGTCTCCGCGAACGGGCCGTCGGTCACCAGCGTCTCGCCGTCGCGCACGCGCACCGTCGCCGCCGTCTCCGGGAGGTCCAGCTCGCGACCGAGCAGCCGCACGCCGCGGCCGTCCATCTCCTCGACCCAGCGGGGGCACTCGCGCTGCAAGACCGCCAAGTCCTCCGGTGCCGGCAAGCCGTCAGCGCAGATGAAGAGCAGGTACTTCATGTCAGCCTCGCTTCGCATAGACGTAACGGATGATCGCCTGTTCGCGCGCCGCCTGCACGCGCTGGTTGATCTGTCGGTGGGTGTGCTTCACGCGCTGGTCGATCTGTCGGTGGGTGTGCTTCATGTCGCCGCCCTTCGGTTTGGATTTGGCGCTTACAACCTGACGACGAACGGGAACCGCCCAGAAGGACACATGCGAAGTGTTTAGCCGGGCGCCCGCTGGCGCGCGGCTCTCAGTTCCGGTCGGGCTCCGTGGGTCTGAGGCTGCCCGCAACGGCGACGTTGTTCGCTGGGCCGCGTGGTCGTCCCCTGGTTTCGCAACTCGAACAATTCACCCACGTGACGCCGACGTAAGGCCGACGTTCCGGCCCCGCGTCCCGCTTCGGCGTTGATCGATTAGGAGTGGCGGCGGTCAGGGCCCGGTACGCCGTCGTCTCGGATCGAGGACGGTCGGGCGGACGGCCGTCCGTGCGAGCCGGCTCTTGCGACCAGGGTTGCGCGGTGACTACCGCTTGCCCGTCGAACGGGTAGCTGGCAATGAGGCGGAGCTTGCGGCCGCGGAGCTGCCACACCCAGTTGCGCGTGGGGCGGTTCGGCTCGTAGGTTTGATCTTGTGTGATGAGTACCTCGTTCGTGCGCGGGTTGCTCAGGACAGTTCCGGGATCCGCGCCGATCTTCAATGCGATCCGGAACCTGACGTTTCCGCGCACATCGAGTTGTACGACGGACGCAGGCCCCAAGTCATCGTTTGCCGGCGAACCGTGACGTCCGGGAGCGCAGGCTTCGAAGGCCACGATTCCGAGACCGTCGAACGCCGCGGACGTGTAGCTGCAACCGCGTCGTGGCGGGATAAACGCCCACGATCGAGGGTTGGAAGCGTGGGTTGCAGGGACGATCACAATGCCGGACGCTCGCGGCGCCAGGCAGCGCTGACCACCCGGGAATCCTTGTGTATGGGGCTGACCGGCCCTTAGCGCTGATGGCCCGTAGGTAAAGACCAGCTTGGAACCGGAACGGTTCCAAGCGGGCGCGGACAGCGAGTGGCACACCTCAGCGTCCGCCCCAATCGACCAGCTTCGATGCTCCTTCAGATTCTCGATCACGAAATGCGAGTTGAAGTACGACGTGGCGCACCCACCCGCAACAAACGCGATCACACCAGGCGACGGGCTGGGAACCGCCTCGCTCACGAGCACAGAACTCGCGAATGTCACGACGTGTTGCATGGTCCCGGTCGCTGGATCGAGCCGCGTCACGGTCGAGCTGCACGAATCAGGGACCGGAGGGCCACACTCAATACCGATGTGGTAACTGCACCCGGGGCCGACCGTCTGAGTGATCCACAGATCTCCACTTGAATCTGGTCGAGGCGACGAGACCTGCCCCTGTGAAGAGTCGTACCTGGACAGGGTCGAAAGCAGCGCACCCGTGCGAAGCGAGAACTGCTCCACCACCGGCGATGAAGTGCCCCGCGGTTGCCAAAGCGACACGAAAGACCCCGACCGCGACGAGACCAGACGTCCTACCCCCGACCCCGCAGCCGTCCAACCGCCTGTCACAGCAAGGAAGACAAGGCCGCACACAACGACCCTCATATGCCGCCGATGGCGGCTACCGGCCATAGAAATAGGCTCCCAGAGAAGTCCCTCGCTCGTCAAACACGCAGACACACCCGGGGCGGCTCACGACAGCCCGTGCGTCATCACGGCTGCCGCAGTCTGTCGTAGCCCGAACGGAGGCAGGTCTCAGACGACTATTCGCCGGGCGGGAAGTCTGTGGAGGCGGCGAGCTCGGTTTGGGCTTCGAAGTCGGCGATGCGCTTACGGAGGGTGGCGAGGGTGCTGTCGAGTGCCTGGGATCCGAGCACCATGCGGAGCGGTGCTGGGTCTTGGTCGACGCTGGCAATCATCGCGGCGGCCATGCGTGCGGGGTCGCCGGGCGCGAGCCCGTTGTCGGGGTCGAGCATCTTCAGGAAGCTGTGGGCTGGGGTCTGGTCGTACTCGGGCATGAGCTCGGCGACCTGGGCGCTGCCGTAGCGGAACTCGGTGCGGGCGCCGCCGGGCTCGACGATCGTCACGCCGATGCCGAACCGGGCGACCTCTTGGGCGACCGCCTCGCAGAATCCCTCGATGCCCCACTTGGTGGCGTGGTATAGCGAGTTCCCAGGGAACGCGACCTGCCCGCCGTAGGAGGAGATCTGGATGATCCGCCCGCCCCCCTGGGCCCGGAGGTGCGGCAGTACAGACCGGATCAGGTGGATGGGCGCGGTCAGGTTGGTGGCGATGATGTGCTCGGCCTGTGCGTCGCTGAGCTCTTCGGCGGCGCCGAACAGTCCGTAGCCGGCGTTGCTGACGATCACGTCGATGCGTCCCAGGTCGGCAAAGCTGCGGTCGACGACGTCGTGGATCGCCGGGGTGTCGGTCATGTCGAGCTGCTCGGCTCGGAACGTGTCCGGGTAGCGTTCGGCGAGGTCGGCTACCACTTCGGGGCGCCGGACGGTCCCGACGACGCTGTCTCCCCGCTCGAGGAGCTGCGTGGTGAGCTCGCGGCCGAAGCCGCTTGAGACGCCGGTGATGAGCCAAGTGCGCGCGGGCATGTCTGTCCTTTGTGATCGGGTGTGGTCAGGCCGGGAGTCGTCCTTGGTGAGCTCGACGTCCGCGGCGGCGAAGTTCTCGTCCGTGTCTGCGTCTCCCTTTCAGGTCTCGGTCGCAGTCGTCTCGCGCGGGACGAGCTTCAACGTGGCCGCGCGCGCGTCCGGCGCGAGGATCGAGGGCACGATCGTCGGATAGCGAGGGCCGTACTTGGTCTGGTAGGCGGCGTCGATCCGCTCGCCGGCCTGGGTTGATCCGCTCCTCGAGCACATCGGGCAAGAGTTCGGGGATGTACGCGCGGACCGGTGCGGAGCCGCCGCGGACGCCGACGTTACGGAAGAACATGTTCCCGATCGGCAGCTCCACGCCATGCGGTACGCCGACGTAACCGACCATCGACCCGGGCCGGGCGATCGAGATCGCGGTCTGCATCGCCTGGGCGGTCCCGACGCACTCGAGCACGGCATCGGCGCCGACTCCAGCGGTCAGCTCCTTGACCGCCTCGGTCGCCTCCTCGCCACGCGCGTCGACGATCTCGGTCGCACCGAACTCGCGCGCCAGCTGCTGGCGGGCGGGGTTGCGGCTGAGCGCGATGACGCGCTCAGCCCCGAGCCTCCGGGACGCGAGCACGCCCGACAGGCCGACCGCCCCGTCGCCGACAACAGCGACCACGCCACCCGCCTTCACATCGGCGCACACGGCTGCGTGGTGACCGGTGGCGAGCACATCAGAGAGGGTCAGCAGCGAGGCCATGGTCTGATCGGAATGCCCGGACCCGGGCACGGGCACAAGCGTCCCGTCGGCGAGCGGGACGCGCACCCCCTCACCCTGGCCACCATCTCCGTTCATCGGGTAGAACCCGCCCGCCGAGCACGCGGTCGTGATCCCGTGCCGGCAGTGCGGGCAGGTGCCGTCGCTGAACGCGAACGGCGAGATCACGAAATCACCGTTCGCGATCGTGCGGACCTCGGAGCCGACATCCTCGACCACGCCAATGAACTCGTGCCCGATCGGGCCGGGCGCGAACGGCGAGTCGCCGCGGTAGTACCACAGGTCGGACCCGCACACGCACGACAGGACCACGCGGACGATCGCGTCGGTCGGCTCCCTGATCACCGAGTCAGCCCGCTCGGCAACGGTGATCGAGCGGGGCTCGTTAAAGACAGCAGCGCGCATCTATACGCCTCCCTCGCTGGCATCGAATCTCATTCCTGACCACCTAAGAAAGCACCGAATCGCCGCGAGTGAGAGTCCCTGTTGATCCGGGTACTGACAGGGCCTCCCACTCCCCGGCGCAGCGCGGGTAGCCTGATGAGACGAGATGGACGCCAAGCGCGAGATCCGCGAATTCCTCACCAGCCGCCGCGCGAAAATCACCCCCAAGCAGGTAGGCCTCCCGATCTACGGTGACAACCGCCGCGTCCCCGGCCTGCGCCGCGAAGAGGTCGCGCTGCTCGCCGGAGTCAGCGTCGACTACTACACCCGCCTCGAACGCGGAAACGCCGCCGGCGTCTCCGACAGCGTGCTCGACGCCCTCGCCACAGCGCTGCAACCCATACGACCGAGACCTCACAAACCTCGTCGGCGAGCTCTCCACCCAAAGCGAGACGTTCCGGACCAAATGGGCCGCCCACAACGTCCGCTTCCACGACACCGGCAGCAAACGACTGCACCACCCCATCGTCGGCGACCTCGAACTCACCTACGAAGCGATGCAACTCTCCGCCGACACCGGCCTGACCATGTTCGCCTACACCGCCCAACCCGGCACCAAGTCCGAGCAAGCGCTCCAGCTACTCGGAAGCTGGGCAGCAACCCCCGTCGAGCCCCACACCCGCACCACCGACCAAGCCTAAGCGCCAACCGGCCGCGCCGGTCTCGCTAGTCGCGGCGCCGCTGTGCTCCAGTGGGCAGCCCGCGCAGCAGTCGCTCGAACATTTCCCTGAGTGTCTGCTTCCCGTACGCGTGGGAGCCGTCGTACATGGTGAGCACGGCTATCGAGACGCGTGCACAGCCGCGGACGAGCAGCGCCACCTGGTGATCGATGAGCCCGGTTCCCGACCCCCAGCCACCTTTGAAATAGAGCTTCCAGCCCTTTGGAGCGACTTCCCCGATGCCCCAGCGCTGGGAGGGTGTGATCGACGCGAGCAGACGCATCGCATAACGCCGATGGCGCCGGGCGACGTAGCGGCCGATGTGCAGAAAGAACTTCGTCTGGTCTCGGGCCGTGATGTGACTCTCCCCCCAGATCGGGGCAACGGCGAACTGCGTCATGCCGACGCGATGCGCGAGTGCGTAGAGCGCCCCGGCCCCGACGATGCCCAGCACCTCGGTCGCGGCGTTGTTGTCCGACCGCGTGATCATCGGATAGAGCAGCGAGCGGTCACGTCGATTCAGGGCGCGGTGGGCCACGGACCGACGATCGAGATAGGCGGCCATCAACATCGGCTTCAGGACGCTTGCCGACCACTCGACGTGGTTGGGCCGGAAGCCATAGAAATGCTCGTCGGTCCTGACGGCAAACGCGATATCGCCGGTACGGATCTGCGCGTAGCGGATCGCGGCGCGCATGTCGGGCCGCCAGACCTGGTCGAGCGGCCGGTTGACGCCTGGGACCAGGCACGGCCGCGCCAGTGGATCGCGTCGCGCTGCGCCTCCGGCCGTGCTCGGCAGAGCGACTAGGCCGACGGCCGCCACAAGCAGCGTCCACCGGCGCCTGGATCCGGTACCGAACACTGGCGTCGGCTTCAGCCTACGAGCCAATGAGGATTCCCACGACCCGAAGGCTATTGGTTGCCCGCTGCTCTTCGCTGCTCGATGTCGTTGGTCATGGCGAACACCAACGAGGTGTAATGTCGCGCGGCGATGCCGTGCACGCTCGGCGCACGTTTACTGGCTAGATCGCCAGCCACACGCCAGCGCGTGCGGGCACTTCGGCGCGACGTTTGGTTCGTGCTCGCGCTCCGCTGTCTGCCCTGGCGGGTGGCGATCTTCCAGTGGCGGGCGTGGCGGTTGGGGGCCCAGCTCGACGACGAATTCGGGCGGGTGTCCGCCACCAGGCCCCCGAAGCTCGCAACCATCCTCAAGCTGGCCGGGAGCGGTCGGTTTGTCGTTGAACTGGGCACGGCGCAGGGGTGGACAGCGATCTCGCTGGCGCTCGCGCATCCCGAACGGGAGGTGATCAGCTATGACCCGTTCGAGCGCCCTGAGCTGCAGCGATACCTACGGCTCGTCCCGGAGCAGGTGCGCCGACGGGTGACGCTCGTCCGAGAGCGGGGAGACGCCGGCCCCCAGACCGATCGTCCGGTCGACCTGCTCTACGTCGACACCACGCACGAGCGGGAAGACACCATCCGGGAGCTGGAGGCGTGGTGGCCGGCGCTCCGGGCGGGGGCGTGGGTAGTGCTGGACGACTACGCACATCCTGAGTTCCCTGGGGTGAAGGAGGCCGTCAGCGATTTGCGACTCGGCGGCGAGGAGCGTGACGGCTTGTTCGTCCACCGCGTCACGCAGTAGGACGCAATGCACTGGCGCCGCTCAGGCGGCGATTCGCCGCGCTGGCGGCATCGCCGACGCAGCGGTTGCGAACGCCATGCCGTCCGCGAGGTCGCCGCGACGGATCAGCGCGATGTCGCGCAGGTAGTTCTGGTGGACGCGCCACGGCGCTGCCGCGGCCTGGCGCGGGAACCGATCGAGCGAGCGCAGGACGTAACCGCTGGTGAGGTTCAAGAACGGCTCGGTCTCTCCGGCGCTGGCACCGGCCGGTGGTGACGGCGTCGCCTGTGTGTAGCCGCGTGCGTCCATGTGGTTCAGCAGCCGCGTCACGTACCGACAGATCAGGTCGCATTTCAACGTCCACGATGCATTGGTGTAGCCGGCCGCCATTGCCAGATTCGGCACTCCGCCGAGCATCATGCCCCGGTAGGTGAGCGTCGTGGGAAGGTCGACTTCGCACCCGTCGACGCGCAGTCCCATGTCGCCGAGGGCAAGCAGGTTCAGTCCCGTGGCCGTGATCACGACGTCGGCCTCGAGCACTTGGCCGGATTCGAGCTCGACGCCTGTCTCGGTGAACGTCTTGACGCGGTCGGTGACTACTGTTGCCTGACCCTTGCTGATCGCCTTGAACAGGTCGCCGTCGGGCACCAGGCATACACGCTGGTCCCACGGGTCATAGCTCGGATTGAAGTGCGTGTCGACGTCGTAGCCGGCCGGTAGCGCCTTCTTGACGCCCGCTCGCATCAGCCGGCGCATGAACGTCGGCGCGCGTCGGCTGAGCTGGTAGCTGCCCATCATCAGCAGGACGTTCTTCCACCGCATCGCACTGTGCGCGATGGGCTCGGGCAGCAGGCGACGCATCAGCTTGGCGAGCGGGTCCACCCCCGGCATCGAGACGACGTAGCTGGGCGAGCGCTGCAACATCGTCACGTGCGCGGCCTCACCGGCCATCGCCGGAACGAGCGTAACCGCGGTCGCGCCGCTACCGATGACGACGACGCGCTTGCCGGCGTAGTCGAGGTCCTCCGGCCAGTGCTGTGGGTGCACGATCGGGCCGCGGAAGCGGTCGGTGCCGGGCAGCTCCGGCGCGTATCCCTGGTCGTAGCGGTAATAGCCGGTGCATGTGAACAGAAAGCCAGCGGTCAGCCGGACGGTCTGCCCAGTGTCGGCGCGCTGCGCCTCGACGGTCCAGCGCTGCTCGGCTGATGACCACTCGGCGCTCACGACACGATGGCCGAAGCGGATATGTCGGTCGATGCCGTACTCGCGTGCCGTGTCCTTGACGTACTCGAGGATCGCCGGCCCGTCGGCAATCGCCCTAGCCGCCTTCCACGGCCGAAAGCTGTAGCCCAGCGTGAACATGTCCGAGTCCGACCGAACCCCTGGATAACGGAACAGGTCCCACGTGCCGCCGATCGAGGCGCGCGCCTCGAGGATCGCGTAGGCCTTGCCGGGGCAGCTGGCCTGGAGGTGGTAGCCCGCGGCAATGCCGGACAGGCCGGCACCGATCACGAGCACGTCGACATCGTGGTGATGGCGTTCCAGCTCGGTCACGGGGACGGTCTCGGTCATGGGTGGCTCCTCGGCTATCGACGCTGCGTCATTAGCGTACCAGCGTTGTCGACACACTGTCAATAGCGCTATCCTTCGGTTGTGGCGACCCACCAGTCCACGACGAAGCCACGCCGGATACGCCGGCTTCCTGCCGAGGCCGCGCGCGAGATTCTCGACGCGGCGGAGACGCTTCTCAGCCAGCGTCCGTTTCGCGAGCTCACCGTCGACGACCTCATGGCTCGCACCGGCATGACGCGGTCGAGCTTCTATCACTACTTCCGCAGCCTCGACGAGGTGGCAGTCGCGCTGCTGCGCCAGGTGCAGGGCGAGATGATGGAGGCCGCGGCACCCTGGCTGCGAGTCGGGTACGACGGAGATCCGGTGATCGCGCTGGAGCGCGGAATCAGCGAAACGGCCGCGATCTTCGCTCGCCACGGCGTCGTCCTGGCCGCCATCCACGAGGCGTCATTCCACCACGAGGCCGTCCAGCGTGCATGGCGCACCGGCATCCTCGAGGAGTGGATCGGCGCGATCGCCGCGCAGCTCCGGGTCCAGCACGAGCGGGGTGTCACGCACGTCACTCATCCCGAGGAGATCGCCCGCGCGCTGCTGCTGATGAACACCACGGTATTCGTCGAGCGACTCGGTAAGCGGCCCTCCGACCCGCCCGAGGCGGTGGCCGAAACCCTCGCCGAAATCTGGATCGGCGCGCTCTACCCGCGCGCCGCCGCTGCGCGCCAGATGTGAATGATGACCGGCCCGAAACGGGGCCAACGCTCGTCAGTAATCGGCCGCGGCGATCGGCTCGATCCGCGCAGGCACATGCTTGTGCCATGGCGTGCCGGCGAAGTCGTCCCGCCAATCGGAGGAGGTCAGCGAGTTAGGGGCCACGCCGATGACAACGGTCTTGCCATCGGGTCCGGTGTGGCCGAGTCCGAATCCGTTCGGCAATGACGCGTGGCCGGGGAGCATCGCGTCGCTGATCTCGACGGCCGCCTCAGCGCTGCCCCGTGCTGTAGTGATCAGCGCGCGCCCGCCGTCTAGCAAGCCAATACGGGCGGCGTCCTCCGTGCTGATGCGCAGGCGACCCTCGCTGTCCTGCTTGCGCCAGGCCGGGTCGCGGAAGATGTCGTTGGCGGTGAACGAACGGCGCTCGCCCACCGAGAGCACAATCGGGAGCTCATCGGTGGTCCTGACGGTGGGGCCGCGATCGAGTGAGCGCAGCTCGCCGAGCATCTCCGGCAGATCGACCGCGATCCGTTTGTCCGAGTGGATGATCCGCGCGAAGTCGTCCCCATACTCGTCGCGGGTGAACACGAGCCCAGACGGGGAGGACAAAATCGCCTCGAACAGGTCGTTGCCGTCGGCATGCCCGGCGCGCCTCACGGCGTCGGGATAGCTCATCGCGCAGCGATGCGCCAGGCCCCACAGAGCGGCCGCGGCCCGGAGGCCGTCGGGAAGGACGGGGCCTAGCGTCTCGTAAAGGACGTACGGCGCCAGAGTCGAGAGCGTCGAGTTCTCGGTGGTCGCCTGCGCGAAGGCCTGGCCGTAGGCTTGGAGCCCCTGAGCGGCGGCGGCGTGCAGCGGGGCAAGCTCCTGTTCGTCGACCAGGCCCATCGTACGGACGAGCCGCGCCCAGATCTCCGCCTCGGGCAGCGTGCCCGGCAGCGGCGCCATCAAGGCGTGACGGACGTGGAACGTGTTGTCGGGGAACTCGAAGTTGAAGAACGTCGCTTCCGGCTTCTCGTACTGGCTTGCCGCCGGCAGCACGTAGTCCGCATGGCGGGCCGTCTCGGTCATCGCCACGTCGATGACGACGACGAGTTCGAGCGCCTCGAACGCCTCGGCAAAGCGCTGGGAGTCCGCAAGCGAGTGCGCCGGATTCGCGCTCTCGACGATCATCGCGCGGAAACGGCCGGGGTGATCGGTGAGGATCTCGTCCGGGATCACGTTGCACGGAACCAGTCCGCCGATGATCGGCGCTCCGGTGACGGGCGTGCGCCGCACGCGCGCGTCCCGGAACAGATTCACGAAGGAGGTGTGCAGGTGCATCCCGCCCGGGTTGCCGAAGTTCCCGGTCAGGATCCAGAGCATCCGGTTGATGTAGGAGCAAAGCGTGCTGTTTGGCGCCTGCTGAATCCCGAGGTCCTCGAACACGGACGCGCTCTCGGCGCGCGCGATCCGCCGTGCGGCCGCACGGATCAACGCCTCATCGACGCCGCAGTGCCGCGCGTACCTCGGCACATCGACCTCGGCGAACGCCGTCAGCACCGGTTCCACGCCGCTGACATGCGCGGCGAGGAAACCGTGATCGACGAGCTCGTCCTGGACGAGCACGGCGACCATCGCGGCGAGGCACCAGGCATCGGTGCCCGGCCGCACGCGCAGATGGAAGTCCGCGAGCCTGGCGGTCTCGGTGAGCACCGGATCGATCACGATCATCGACCGATCCGGGTCCCTCGCGATCTCGCGCAGCGTGATGCGGGCGCGCGGGAAGCTCTGCGACATCCACGGGTTCTTGCCGATGAACACCGACACTTCCGCGAGCTCAAACTCCCCGCGGGTATGCGCCCCGTACAGGCGATGCTCGATCCACGCCTCGCCGGTCTTCTCCTGTGCCAGGGCGCCCGAGCGGAACCGCGAGCCGATCGCCCGCAGGAACGCGCCGCTGTACGCGCCCCCGAGATGGTTGCCCTGGCCGCCACCGCCGTAGTACAGGATCGACTCCCCGCCGTGCGCGTCGCGGATCGCAACGGAGCGCTCGACCACCTCGCGAATCGCCGTGTCCCAATCGATCTCCTCAAAGCCGCCGTCCGGTCGCCGGCGAAGCGGCGAGGTCAGCCGATGAGTCCCGTTCTGATAGTGGTCCAGCCGCATCGCCTTGTTGCACGTGTACCCCCGAGTGCCTGGATGCCGCTTGTCCCCGCGGATGCGCTCCAACCTCCGGTCATCCAGCTGTACCTCGATCCCGCAGTTGCACTCGCACAGGATGCATGCGGTCTGCGACCAGGTGGCGACGCTCATCGCGCTCCTTTCAAGCTGGCAAGCTCGGCATCGACGCGTTCGCGGAGCTCATGCCGGACAGCTTCCAGCGGCGCGAGGTCGCGATAGGTCCGGCTCAGGATCAGCGCGCCCTCAAACGCCGCGATCACCGACATCGCCAGCTCATCGGCCCTACCGGCTTCGATCCCAGCCGCCACGAGCCCATGGGCAAGCGCCCGGCGCCAGCGCTCGAATGCCGCGAGCGCGCAGTCGCGAAGGTCCGGACCCTCCTCCGGGGACTCGATCGCGACCGCCACCACGGGGCAGCCAGCACGGAAATCGCTGGCCCGCAGGCTCGTGCTGTACTCGTCGAACAGCACGTCGAGCGCCGCCAGCGGACCATCGGCGCTGTCTCGCTCGAGGCGCCGCGCGACGTAGTCACCCGCGTACTCGGTTGCCTCACGCAGCAGCTGCTCACGGCCACCGGGGAAGTGGTGGTAGACCGAGCCTCGCGGCGCACCGCTATGTGAAAGGACCGCGTCCAGGCTCGTCGCCCGGGCGCCTCGCTCGCGAACCAACAGCGCGGTGCTGACGATCATGCGCTCCCGGGGCCCAAGCTCTCTCGCCACGGCTATGAAGTATGTCATATGACCTAGCAGCGAAATGCGCGGCGTTGCATGGTGCGCTGGGGATAGCGCTGGCTGCGCGCGTGACGCCCGACGGCTCTGCTCGCGTAACGCCCCGACGCATGCCCGCAGCGCCGTGCGCGAACCCGGCTACATCAACTTCGTCCGCCAGTAGTTCGTGTCGGTGTCGGCGAATCCACTCGCGGTGCTACCGCCCCGGTGAATCCTCGGGTGAGAGCAGACGTAAGCCACGATGCATGGCAGCACAAGCAAGCCCCACGCCATCGCTAAAACCCACCCGAACGTGTTTGAGAGCGAGAGCAGCGCCACCGTTCCGAGCAAACCCACCGGGAACAACCACGCCAGTATCCACGACCTCATGGAAAGAGACTACACCCGGCAAAGCGAAGGGACGGGTGCGTGGGTGATCGCGGGGACCGGTCAGATTGCAGGCTTCCGCCCGCGCGTCCGGTCCAGCCTCGACAATCTCCGACATGTTCCGGTTCCTGGCCGCAGAAGCTATAGTCGCCCCGGGGATGCGCAGCTTCCACGTCACGCGGCGCCTTGGAGTCGCCGTTTTGCTTCTGACACCTCTCCTGGCGCTCATCGCCATGCCCGGCCCGGCCGCCGGATACCCGGTTCAGTACTGCGCCCAGCTCTCGATCGTTCCACGGATCCCGCCCTGGGGATTCCACACCGGCGCGCCGATTACGGGGGCAACTGGCAGCTATGCCCGCGGTCATGGTGACATCAACCTGGCCGCCAACACCGTCTCGGGAACCATCTGCCAGGTCGACCGCTCCCGCAACCAGCCCGACCGCCTGATCATCATGACGGTCAAGCACCACCTCGTCTACCACTCGCACCACGCGATGATGTGGGGCTATCCCGGGAACATCATGAAGATCATCGTCCGCGTGAAGAGCAGCACGGACCCCCGCTGCAAGGTAGGCACGCTCGGACACGTGACCCTGTTCGCAAGCTATAACGGCGTGCGCAGCGACAGCGTCCGCTTCACGTTCCCGGCCGCGTGCAAGGACCATGACCACCTGTACCACGGGCCGCAGGTGAATAACCAAGTCCCGCCGCTCTAGCGCGGCGTTCAACGTAACCCACCACCGACAGGCTACGCGGGTGGGTCGATGCCGAGCTCGGCGATGAGCATCGCGGCGCGGGCGCCGTTCTCTCCGATCCGCTCCGGGACGGGTGCACCGGCGGCGAGGAGGATCCGCACGATCTCGGCGTAAGGCGCCTTGGCGATCTCATCGACGACCCGCATCGACGGTCCTCCCTCCGGGTCGTGGCAGTGCCGGGAGCCGTGCAGCGCCGCACCGACCGCGCTGCCGCCGTCGCGGAACCTGAGCGCCGCGCCGCGGTCGACGAGCTCGCGGGTCATCTGCACCCGGCCGCGCCAGCAGGCGTGTCCGAGTGGGATCTCCTCGCTGTCGGGGTCACCGTCGATCCGGGCGCCGGCATCGAGCAGCCGGAGCATGGCGGCAAGATGCCCTCCCTGGATCGAGAGCATCAACATCTCGTCGAGCACCGAGAGCGCAACCGTGCTGGGGACGCGGGGGTCCCGACCAGAGAGGCAACTGCCAATGGCCCGGTCCACCTCGGTGACCACGTTCTCGTCGGCACCGTGCTCCCGGAGCGCCTGGGCCACGCCGTCCTCTCCCCACCGGATGGCGATCTGGAGCGGGGTGAGACCGTGCTCGTCGGGCGCGTCGACAGGCGCGCCGGCGTCGAGGAGAGCGACGACGGTGCGCGGCGGGCGCCGGCGCCACACAGCCTGGTGGAGGGTGTCCGCCGACGCCTGTGCGCCGTGCGTGCAGAACATCTCGACCATCTCGGGGTTGGGGAAGTTCAGCGCCCGCCCCAGGTTGTAGTCGACGAGGTCCTGTCGCGAGCCGGCGTCGATCACGAGCATCGCGCACGTTGGGTCGGAGAACTCGCACGCGTGATAGAGGATCTCGTTGCCGTGGTAGCCCTCGCGGTCGTCCGTCGGATCGGCGCCCGCTTCGAGCAGCATCCGCGTCAACTCTGGGTCACCGTTGATTCCGGCCGCGCCATACAGCGCCACCTGCAACCAGGTGCCGTCATGGATGAACGAGGCGTTCGGATCGGCCCCGGCGGCGAGCAGGCGCCGCACCACCTCCCTGATGCCGGACGCCCGCTCCGGATCGCCGCGCAACAGCCGGGAGAAGCAGGCATAGAGAATCGGCTGCCAGGCGTTCGGGGCGATCGGCTCGCTCACCGCCGCCGGCCGCACTGCCAGCCGCCGCGAAACGTCGTCGGCCGCGCCGGTCGCGCACGCACAGGCAAGGTCGTGGCGGGCAATCGCCGGGTCGGCATCCAACACCGCGCGGGCGCGCCGCAGGTCCCCGGATGTCGCCGAGGCGATCAGCGCGGCCGCGCGCTCGGCGGCGTCGAGCGTGAGCGCCTCGACGTGGAACTTCAGCCGCGGCCAGGAAGGGAAGCCGTACTCGCGCGCGATCGCATGCTGGGCGAGTGCCAGCGACGCAAACTCCGCCGACTTGCGGCGGCGCTTCGCCTCGTCGCGCAGGTGGCGCAGATCCGGACGGGACGGCAGAGAACGCGGCTCGGACATCTCAACTCCTTTCGGTCTCCGACGGGTCCGCACGATCGCGCCGATCACACCCACTCGCGTCGCCAGCGGGCGGGGACCCGCGAGAATGTGGCCGTGGGGACGGAGACACACTATGCCCTGAGCGGCGATATCCACATCGCCTACCAGCTGGTTGGCGACGGCCCGTTCGATCTCGTCTTCGTTCCGGGATTCGTCACGCATATGGAGCTGCAGTGGGGGCTGCCGGGCTTCGAGCAGATCGCCTCGATTTCCAAGACGTTCACCGCCGCGTGCGCTCTGCTCCTGCGCCGTGCCCTCGCGAGGCTCTGCTCGCTCGCATAGCCGCGACGCCGCAGCGATTCGCGCCGGGTCGTGGTTGGTCCTACAGCAGCCCCGCTCGAGCGTCTGCTTGCGCCCTAACCGCCAGGCCGTCGCCGCGAAGCAGGAAACCCTCGCCGCTTAGGCGCGATCGAGGCTCTCGGCGATCATCACGGCGGCGCGCTCCTGCGCGGCATAGGTGGCCTCGAGCGCAGGCACCACGTCGTGCCCATCGGCGGACACCGGAGGCGGGTCTGCCACGAGCAGCGCCCGGACGCCGTGGCCGAGCGGCTCGCCGCCGACCGTGTCCGCGAGTGCCGCCAGCGCCTCAGCGCGCACACGCGCGCCCTCGACAAACGAGCCGATCACCGTCTCCCGCGCCAGCGGCGCGCCGCCGAAGACGCGGGCGTGCATCACGGCCGGATTGATCGCATGAGGCCGAATCAGCGCGCGGCGCTCGCTGCGCGAGAGGCCGGCCGCGGCCGCGAGGTGGTCGATCGCGCGGGTGAGACCCTGCGCGTCGACGGGCACGGAGGCCTCGAGCTCCGGCGGCAGGCGCGCAACGAGGTCGGCATGCTGGGCAGCGGCCTCGGTCAGCACCGTCTCGACATAGCCTCGATGGGTGAGCTCCATTCACCTCACGGTAGTGCGCAGGCCAGTCCGACCGCACCCGGCCTCCGTGCTACTGGTTCTGCGCCAGCAGACTCGGCCACGCCGCGCGCAGCAGCGCCAGCATCAGCACCTCGACGTGCTGGTCGTCGCGCGCGTTGATTTCGCGCAGCGCATCCTGCCCGGCGAGGGCGAGGCCTAAAGGCAACGGGTCCGGTGCGCCTGAGTGCATCGAACGACAGAACAATGCCCGTTACATAAGGTTGCGCTGCCCACCTCACGCAATTGCGTGATTGCCCGTAGGTTTCCGATTAAGGGTTCATTTCTGAACCGTTGAGGCGGTTGACGCGCTCTTCTCGGTACAGGCGATCCGCGAACACGCCGGCGGGGTGTTCGCGAAGGCGCCGGATCACACGGATAGCCGATTCAGGCATCACGTCAGGAGGTGGCAGCGGCGAGCCGTAGAGGGTCGGCAGCAGCACCGGCGCGGCCAGTGCCGCGAATGTCAGGTCGGCGGCGGTGAACCGGTCGCCGAGAACGAAGCGGCGTCCGTCGGACAGCCGCGCGGCGATGTCATCGAATTCGCGCTCGACCCGCTGCAGCGCGGCCTCCGCGGCGGGCACGTCGACGCCGAGGTAGCGGCGAATCACCACGGCAAACAGCGGCCCGGCAAGCCCGAACATGCGCCGCTCCCAATCTGGGATTCCGGCGAACGCCCACGGCGTGAGATCTTCGACCGAGGACAGCGTCTCCTGGTACATCCACAGGCGCCCGTCCGGCCCGAACTGCTCGTCCAGCCGCGACTCGAGCGCCGCCGCCTGTTCCCCGAGCTCCCCGTCGGGATAGAGCCGGCGCTCGCTCGGGAGGTGCGCGTCGGCCCAGCGCAGGATGTCGGTCGAATCCGCCAGCACCGTCCCTGATTCAGTCACGAATACCGGTACCGTCCGCCCCCCACCGGCCAGACGCGCGGCGAACACGTGGATCACCTGTAGGTGACGGTGTTCGACGTACGGGAGCCCAGCTCGGTCCAGAGCCCAACGCGCCTTCTCGCAGAAGTGGCTGATCGGGATCGTCACCAGGCGGCCGCTCACGGCGCGAGTCTTTCACACCGCAAGACCCGTGTGCGGGTCATGCCTGGGTCGGCCCGCGGGTGCGCCCGGTGACGACGCAGCTGGCACTGGGCGGGCCGCCCGCGGGGAAGGCTTGGGCGAGCGCATTGGCGATCAGATGAGCACGAGCGGCGTAGCCCGGAGAGGTGTAGTGAATGCCGTCCGGGATGAACCAGCTGTCGCGGACGACCGAAGCCCAATCGAAGATCCGCATGTTCGGGTAGGCGGAGCACGCTTGCATGAGTGCGGTGTTCCAACGTTTCATGTTGGACTCGGCATAGGGTCCCGACGAGACCAGCGACTTGACGGTGAGCCACAGCACCGGCTCATTCCTGATCACCGACATCATCTGTTTGATCCGTGCACGGAGCGATACCGAGGAGCCCACGTACACGTCAGCAGTGTCGTTTGTCCCCAGCGCGATCACCCAGCATCCACGGTAGCCGTCGCCCGCCAACTGCCGGGCGACGTCGTAGGCGTTGGTACCGCCGGGCAGCGTCTCCACGATCGACGTCGCGCCCGTAATCTCGAGGTGCTCGCGCCGGACTCCAACCCGCGCGTACTGCGCGCCGAGCCGGAGTCGCGGGTTCGGGAGGTAGTCGCTGGAGATCATGCCCTCCGAGGTCGAGTCGCCCAGGTGGGCCACCGCCCGGCATGACGTCTGGTTCACGGCCGCCCTCGGCGCGGTCGGGGGCGGCGTTGCCCCCCAGGAGCCGCTCGGGGCTTGCTGCCCCGACGGTGTCGGCGACGACACGACCTGGCTCGAGTCGACGGCGATGCCCGCCACCGTCGAGGTACTGGACCGCGGCGCGTGGATCACGATCAGGCTGACGACGGCGAGCGTCAGGCCCATCACCGCTGTCGTCAGCCCGATTCGCGTTCGGCCCGGCAGAGCCTGCGGGCGCCATCCCTCGACCCGCACCGTCGCCCACACCCGCTTGAGTGCGCCGTGGCGGATCGGTTCTTCGATGAACCGCCACGAGATCGCCGCGAGCGCGACGCTCGCCGCCACCTGCAACGCCGCGCGCGGTAGCTCGACACCACGGTTCGGGTTCGGAGTTGTGAGCACGATCACCGGTGCATGCCACAGGTATATGCCGTACGAGCGCACGCCGATCCAGCGCAGCGGGCGCCAGCCGAGCGCCACACCCACCCGCGATGCGGGATGAGTCGCGGCGGCAAGAACCAGCACGGTCGCCACCGACAGCAACACCATTCCGCCCTGGTAGACAAACGGTGAGTACTGGTTCGTTCTCCAGATCAAGACGAAGATCGTCACCAGCCCGATCGCCCCCGCCACGTCCAGGATCGCCCGGGCGTGTCCCTTGACCCTGCGGGTCAGCAGCCGGCTCGGCCAGACCATCGCCAGGGCGGCTCCGCACAGCAGGCCGAACGCGCGCGTGTCGGTGCCGTCGTAGACACGCGACGGGTCGAACGTCGGGTGGTAGAGGATGGCCATTTCGACCGCCGAGGCGAGCGCGAGCACGAGCGTCACCCCGGCGAGCCGCGGTCGCACAGCGACCGGACGTCGTCGCTCGTGCACAAACCGCACGCCGAGCAGCAACAGCCACGGCCACAGAAGGTAGAACTGCTCCTCGACCGCTAGCGACCACAGGTGATTGAGCGGTGATGGGGGGCCGAACCGAGCGAAGTACGGAACGTGCTGGAAGATCTGCCACCAATTGCTGACGTACAGCGCGGCGGCGCCCACCTCGCCATCGGGCCATCACCGGTCCCCGGATATCAGAGATTCACTGCAGAAGCCGTTCACGATCCCGAGCGGAACCAAGCGTCACAAAGTACTTCCGGGTCCCCCGCGGCTATGCACGCGCCGCTGCATCGTCGGTGGCGCGCGGGCGAACGGCATCACCCTTCCGGGGTGATCACCGCCGACGGATCTTCTTGCCGGTCACCAAACGCGAGATCGGCACATCGCCGACGCGGGTCATCACCGCGAGCGGACCGAGCGCGGCTGCCACCGCCGACGAGCGCCAGCGACCGTTCCGTCCGGCCAGCTGCGGCGCCAGCGTCGCCGCGAACCCCACGAGGCCGGCCAGCGGACGGATGAACACGTTGATGTCGCGTACGAGTCCGTGATCGTCGAGCAACAACGTATCCGTGCCCTGGATCCGCTCGCGGCCGACACGGGCCTCGAACACCAACACGCGGACGTTGCCCTCTCCGAAGTCGTGTATGTAGTGGAGCTCATCGAAGACGCCGCGCACGGTCTCGAGCAGCGAAGCCACCTGATCGCGCCCCTCGAAGCTGAACGAAGCGGTGATCGGCGAATGCAGCTGGACGTCCGGAGCCAATGCGCGAGCCACTCCGTCGAAGTCGCGTGACTCCATCGCGACGCGCAGCGGATGCGCGCCGCTCTGCGTATCGGTGGTAGTCATCGTCAGGCTCGCGCGAACTGGCCGTGGAAGCCGAACGGGATCTGGTGCGGGACCTCGGCACGGGCGAGCTCCTGTAGCGAACTCGCGTCGAGCACGAGCAGGAACGAGTTGCCGGTGCGGCCGTCGAGCACGACCGAGAGCAGCACGCCGTCGTCCTCGCGTTCCCCGTCGGGGGCCGTGACGAACACCGCCTCGCCGGGGTAGCAGCCGTCCTCCGACCAGACCGTCGTCGTCCGCTCCACGACGTCCGCCTTCACGATCCGATCGAGCCAGCCGCCGTCGAACCCGACGCCCCATACGTACTGATAGGGACGCTCGTTGCAGCGCCCGTAGTTGATGCGCGGCAGCTCCATTGCGTCGTCGACGAGCCGCTCGTTCGTCACCGTGCCGGACGCCGGGGTGATCCGGAAGCGCTCCAGATGCGACGGCGCGACCGGCTTACCCTGGCGCAACCGCTCGAGGTAAAGGTCCTTGACCACCTGAGCGGTCGGCGCAGTGACGATGTCGACGACGACATCGCCGTTCTCCTCGTAGGAGTTGACGTGGTGAAAAGCGAACCGTGCCTCGGTCTCAAACGGGCCGAGCGCGTGACCGTTGGTCCGGTCGAACAGGTGAAAGCGCGTGCCGAGCTCGGGGCGCCAGCGATAGTTCTCGATGTACGGACGGCCGCTGAACGCCAGCCGCAGCGGATTGACGACGAGCGGGAACTCGGCGAGCACGAGCCACCGCGGCGTCAGGCCGAACGAGTGCATGTACGCAGGCTCGCGGACCGCCTGAGTGGCGATGATCTCGGGCTGGGTGCCGTCGGGCCCCAGCAGGAAGAACCGGTAGCTGTTGCGCGGCCCGAGCTTGGCGGCGTAGTTGAGCATCCCCTTGGTCGCCCGGTCCATGTGCGGATGGGCGGTCGTCAGCATTCCGGGCGCCTTGTACGCGACGCCCGCGGCCGCCAGCGTGTCATCGTCGAACTGGACGGGAATCGGCGTTTCGGTCATCGCGATGAACCGCTCGCCGAGTTTCACGAGATTGACGTTCGCGTTGTCGCTGATCTTCGGCGAGAACATCGCGCTCACACGCTGAAACAGCGAACGGCACGGGTCGGTCGCGAACTCCGAGTACTGGATCTTGCCCGTGTCGTTCGCAGCGCGCCACGCCTTGGTCTCCAGGAAGCGGTTCGCGTACGAGACGGCGCCGTCGGCAAACGAGAACCGGTGGAGCATCGCCAGGCCGTCGAACCAGTGGTTCATCGAGCGGCCGCCTACCTCCCACTTCGCCGGGCCGGTCCGGATCAGCGACCCCATGAGCCACGGCGGAAGCTTGCCGCGCACGGGGAGCCCGTCGATCCGGGTTTCGTCCTCGAGCGATTCAAAGCCGCGCTGCGGGGAGGCGATTGACTGGCGCGTCACGGTGCTCATAGTTCCTCCTGAATCGTTCGACCCGAACCATTCGGATCGTAGTGTAAGGTGCGCGCCGTGTCAAACGCCCGGCTCACAGATACCTCGTACGCGGTCATGGGGCTGCTCGATAGCTGCGGGCAGGCCACGCCGTACCAGCTCAAGCAGATCGCCCAGGAGAGCATCTTCCACTTCTGGTCGATCCCGCACACGCAGCTCTACACCGAGTGCGCGCGACTCGCGGAGGGCGGCCTGCTCGAGGAGCACCGGGAGGAGACCGGCCGCCGCCGGCGCGTCTACCGACTTTCGGCAAGTGGCCGCAGGGCACTCGGCCAGTGGCGAGCCGACCCGGACACCGAGCTGTACGAACTCCGCGACCCCGGCTTGCTCAAGCTCTTCTGTGGCGCCGATCCCGCGGCCGTCGCCGAGGCCCAGCTGGCCAAGCACGAGCGGCGCCTGAGCCGCTACAAGGAGCTGCTGGCCACGAGCGAGCTCCCCGAGGGCCAACGGCTGTCACTCGAGAGCGGGATCGGGCACGAGAACGAATACATTCGCTTCTGGACCCGACTGAGAAGCAACGGCTGACGCTTCCCCGTGACTGTCGCTCCGCGCAACGGAGAGGTCTCGTACTGGTGGGCCGATATCGGCGCGCCGCGGCAACGCGCCCCGCTACCAGGATCGACCACCGCCGACGTATGCATCATCGGCGCCGGCTTCAGCGGGCTGTGGACCGCCTACCACCTCAAGCGTGCGCGGCCAACGCTCGAGGTGGTTCTCCTCGAGCGAGAGTTCGCCGGCTTCGGCGCCTCGGGCCGCAACGGCGGCTGGCTGACCGATCGGTTCGCGGCCCCCAGCTCGCAGATCGAGGCAGTCCACGGCCACGACGCCGCGCTGGCGCTGCGGCAGGGGATGGCGGCAACCGTCGACGAGGTGGTCGCGATCTGCGCGGAGCAGGAGATCGAAGCTGACATCAGGCGAACCGGGGTGCTCCAGGTCGCCCGGGGCGAGGCTCAGGCGAAGCGGCTGCACGCCGCGTGGGTCGAGGAGCAGCGCTGGTTGCCGGCGTCCAAGGGCACGGTCGAGCTCGGCTGCGAAGAGACCCGCGCCCGCGTCAACGTCGCCGGCGCGACGCTCGGGCTGTGGAGCCCGAACGGAGTCCGGATCCATCCGGCGAAGCTCGCCCGCGGCCTCGCTGCCGTCGTCGAACGCCAGGGCGTCAAGGTCTACGAGGGCACCACCGTCGAGGAAGCCGGCCCCGGATACGCGCGCACGGACCGGGGCACGGTCTCCAGTCCGGTCGTGCTCAACTGCCTCGAGGGGTTCATGCGCACGCTGCACGGCCAGCGCCGAACCCGCCTCCCGCTCAACTCGGCAATGATCGTCACCGCGCCGCTTCCCGAATCGGTGTGGGAGCAGATGGGCTGGAGTGGCGCGGAGCTGCTGGGGGACTTCGCCCACGCGTACATCTACGCGCAGCGGACGGCGGACGGCCGGGTCGCCCTCGGCGGTCGCGGCGTCCCGTATCGGTATGGCTCTCGGATCGACCGCCGGGGGCGCACGCAGGCGCGGACGATCGGCTCGCTGATCGCCGCCCTCCACGACCACTTTCCCCCCACCGCCACCGTTCCGATCGAGCACGCGTGGTGCGGCGTGCTCGGCGTCGCCCGCGACTGGTTCCCATCCGTAGCGTTTGACCGGGGCACGGGCCTCGGCTCGGCCGGCGGCTACGTCGGAAACGGCGTAGGCACCGCCCACCTCGCGGGGCGCACGCTATGCGAGCTCGTGCTCGAGGCCGACACCGAGCTGACCCGCCTGCCGTGGGTCAACCACCGCGAACGCAAGTGGGAGCCGGAGCCGCTGCGGTGGACGGGCGTGCAGCTGGTGTACGCGCTGTACCGGCTCGCCGACCGGCACGAGCGAAGCGGCCTCGACCAGACCAGCGTGCTGGCGCGGGCGGCGGATCTGATCGCGGGCCGCTAGTCGGTGGCGACCCTGGCCATGGGCAAAACTCGGGTCGCGTGACCCCGCCGAAACAGGCGACTCACGCCACGATCTCGAGCACCCGATCGACGTCGTCCTCGCCGTTGTACACGTGCCACGACGTCCGGAGCCGCCCGCCCCGCACGGCGGCGACGATCCCCGCGCGCCCCAGGCGCTCGGCCGCGCCGGGCAGATCCGCACAGACGATCGCGCTGTCGCTCGACTCAAGGCCCAACCCCGCCCGGAACCGATTCGCCAGCGCCACGTCGTGACGATGGATGGCGTCGACTCCGATCTCCTCGATCAGCTCGAGCGCCGGCGCCGTGCCCACCCACGAGAACCACGCCGGCGACACGTCGAGCCGGCGCGCGCTCGCGGCCAGGCGCAGTGGCGGACCGAAGTAGCTGGCGTGGACATCCTCGCCGGCGTACCACCCGGCGCTGTGGGGAACGGCCGTCTCGAGGAGCCGCTCGGACACGGTCAGGAACGCGCTCCCGCGCGGCGCCATCAGCCACTTATAGGCGCCACACACGAGGGCATCGAAGCGCCCCGCTTCCAGCGGCAACCACCCGAGCGCCTGGGTGGCGTCGCAGATCGTGATCGCGCCGGCGCGGTCCGCCGCCGCCAAGACCGCGTCGATGTCGGCGACCTCGCCGGTGCTCATCTGCACCGCGCTGAACGCCACCGCCCCGGCGTCCTCATCGACCGCGCCCGCGAGCCCCGCGACAGGGACCGTGCGGACATCCAGACGCTGCTGGACCATCAGGGGGAACAGCGTCGAGGTGAACTCGATCTCGGGAACGACCACCCGCGTCCCCGCCGGCAACGCGGTGACCACCGACCCGACGAGCTCGGACACAGTCGAGCCGACGGCGACCCGGTCCACCTCGACGCCGACGAGCCGAGCGAACGCGGCCCGGGCGTCCTCGGTGCTCTGCCCCCAATGCTCCCAGCTCGTACGGCCGCAGTGCCATTCGGCGAGCGCCGCCTGCAATGCGTCCCATGCCGGCTGGGGCGGCAGGCCGTAGCTGGCCGTGTTGCAATAAACGCCGGACGGGGCCCACAACGACCGTGCTTCGGCGATGTCCACGACAGCCATTGCACCACAGTCGCGATCCCTTCCCGGTCACAGAGGGCGTGATGATCGGCGAAGCCGGAGCGGGAAAGTCGCGTCGGCTGGGCCTCGCAGATCGACGGGGCCAGCATCAGGAGCCGACCGACCCGACAACCCGGGGGGTATTGTCTTGGCCACGAGTACGTAACCAATTGCGATGCAGGGCGTAGAGTTGCCATGACCCGCGCGGAACGCACTGCCAACCTGATCGGAGTCGTCGTCCCGTTCCTGGGTGTGCTCGTCGCCATCGGGCTTCTCTGGAACCGGGCCGTCGACGGCGTCGACCTCGCGATCCTCGCGACGATGTACATGATCTCCGGGATCGGCGTCACCGTCGGCTTTCACCGGCTCCTGACCCACCGTTCTTTTCAAACGCACGCTTGGGTCGAGCGGACGTTTGCGGTGATGGGTTCGCTGTCCGTGCAGGGCTCGGTCCTCGACTGGGTCGCCGATCATCGCAAGCACCACGCCCACGCGGACAAGGAGGGTGATCCGCACAGCCCGCACGTCGGTCACGGCAGCGGCCTTCGAGGGCTCTGGCACGCACACACTGGCTGGCTGCTCGAGACCCAGGGCCAAGCCGACTGGAAGCGCTACGCGGCCGAGCTCTACGAGGACAGGCACATGCGACGGATCGGCCGCAACTTTCCGTGGCTCGTCCTTCTATCGCTCGCGCTTCCGACCGCGCTCGGCTTCGTCCTCGACGGCTTCACGCTCCGCGGCGCCGTGCTGGGGCTCGTCTGGGGCGGACTTGTGCGCATCTTCCTCGTCCACCACGTGACGTGGTCGGTGAACTCGATCTGCCATTTCTTCGGGCGCCGGCGGTTCGACATCGAAGATCAGTCGACGAACGTCGCCTGGCTGTCGCTGGTCTCGCTGGGCGAGTCCTGGCACCACAACCACCATGCCTTCCCCCGCTCCGCCTACCACGGCCTGCGGCGATGGGAGATCGACCCCTCGGGGTGGTTGATCTCGCTGCTGCAGCGGGTCGGGCTGGCCTGGAACGTGGTGCGGATCACTCCCGAGCGCCAGCGCCAGAAGGCCCCGCTCGACCTCCAGGCCTTCTAGCTCGGGTTCGACCTGCAGGCCTCCTGGCTCGGGCCCCATCGCGCGGGCACACGGCGAGCTGCGCCTGCACGACGGCGGGCAGCGACGCCACCGGACACGAGTACCGGGCGCTGTCCAGTACCGGCCGCCACGTGTCCCCGACCCGGTGGAAGATCGCGGTGATGTATACGCCGTAGCGCCAACACGGGCTCGCGCGATCGAGCGCCACGCGTGCGTACGCCGGGTCCGTGGCGGAGAACGTGACCGTCAGGCAGTTGGCCGGGTAGCGATACGCCGCCGCCACGGCCGCCCGTTGCCCGCCTGATGATTGGGCTATGTGGCGCCCCCTGTGGCCACCGGACGCGACGGTCACGAGGACCCCGGCCAGGAGCGCCGCGAATACACCGGCGAGGATGTGCGCGCTCACCGGTGGCTTGATCGAGGCGAGTCGCTCGCGCAGTGGACGGGGTCGGTCTCGAACGACGACGGTCACCTCCACCTTCGATCGCCCATCGGCGCTTTCTGGGATCCGACCGGGGCGATGAGCCGGCGCGGACAAGACGATCAAGACCCTAGCGCCAGTGCCGGTGCGCCCGGCGAACCTGCTCTCGCCAGCCGACGCCGACGAGGCTGCCGCAGGCCGAGGCGCCGGCCGCCTGCTCCGCGGCCGTCACCGGACGAAAGCCCGTGTCCTGCACGACGCTCGCGGTCACGCCGCCGCCGCCGTCGGCGAGTCGACACACGGGCACCGCCGTCGCCGCGATCGCGGTCAACGGCTGATAGCCCCACAGGTAGCCCTCACCCGTCTGGTCGCGCGTCCAGATCCGGCACTCGGCGGTCACGTCGAGCCGCTCGGACTCGAAGATGACCTGCGTCGCCTGACCCGGCGCATAGACCGTGCACGTCGTCGGACCGTTTGCCGAGCGCGGCAGCGTGACCGCATTGGGCGAGACCGGGGCGCTGGCCATGGCCCGTGGCGAGGGAATCTGCGCGGGGCCGGCGGACGTCTTGGCCCCGCCACCGCCACATCCGGAAAGGGCCCCGATCGCGGCGGCGAGCGCGCAAGCGCACCAGCCGATCCTCACCATGGCGAGAATTATGCGCCCGGGCGGCCAGCTCGGACAACGGTGAGCTCACCAGCAGGCGCGGTACGTCGAGCCGTTGAGCGCGAGGTTGTAAAGCGCGCCCATGATCCCCTTCGCGTTGTCGCGCGCGCAGAACCCGGGGTAGAGCGAGCGCTTGTACTCGGCGTCGAGCACCGGCTTGCCGGCGCGCAGGTACGGAGTCAGCAGATAACACTCGTGATACTGGCGGCACTGCTCGTCGAGCGCGCCGTCGAAATACGGCTCGAGCTTGCCCGCCTGCTCAGGATCACCCTTCTGGAAGACCGCCATTCCGAGCGAGTGGACGGTGCGCGCGACCCACTCGTCGTAGACCAGCTGCTCATGGGCGGTCAACCGGAACCCGGTCCGGTTCTCCCAGCCGTCGAGATTGTCGGGCTCGACGGCGTCGAAGCCCTTGGCCCCGCACATCCGGAAGCGCGCGGTCATGATCGGTTCCAGCACCGACAGGCGGCGGATGTCGAGCCAGCGCTCCCCCGGCCACCCGTTGCCCCGGCCGAGCACGGAGGCCGGGAACCTGTGCGCGTCCGGGCGCCAGTTCTCCCAGGTCCCGACGTCGATGTAACAGATCGCGTGCTGCCCGCGGGCGTGGAACTTCGCGACCGTCGCGGCGCTGTTGTCGAAGCCGTCGAAGTCGGTCGCCTCCACCGGCTTGACGGCGACCCTGCCCTGGAGTTGCCAGTACCAGGTCAGGTGCTGCGGTGGCGACCATCGCGCGCGTGGAGCCGCGCTGGCGATCGCCGACGCCAGCGCCAGCGCCAGCACGGCCCCGACGGATGCTGCCGCGATCCTCACCGTCGGCGACCGGGGCCGTAGGCGACGAGAAACACCTCAGCCGGTGGCGATCATCACGTCCGAGGCCTTCACGACCGCCGTGACCTCCGACCCCTCGGCGAGTCCGAGCTCCTCGACGGCCTCGACCGTGATCGACGCGACGAGCCGCTGGCCGCCGACGTCGAGCACGACGTTCGCGATCGCCTCGCCTCTGTGGATCGAGGTAACGGTGGCCGGGATCTGGTTGCGGGCGCTGAGCTTCACTTCTGGTCTCCTCTCGTCGGAGCTGTGCATCATGTCGAGTTCGGAGCCATTGTGACCGACGACCGACGAGCTGACGAGAGCCACCGATGGACGATCCGTTCGAGCTGCTGAGCGCTTCCGAGCGCGCGCTGTTGCGCGGCACTCCGGCGCCGGCCCACGCCGACGCCATGAAGGCGGTCCTGACCGACCAGCGCTTCGACGACCCGGAATGGATCTTCGAGCGCAAGCTCGACGGCATCCGGTGCATCGCAGTCCGGTCGGGCAAGCGGGTACGGCTTCTGTCGCGCAACGACCTGTCGTTGAACCAGCGCTACCCGGAGCTCGCGGCGGCGCTCGAAGCCGAGGATCGTGATCGGTTCGCGATCGACGGGGAGGTCGTCGCGTTCGAGGGGTCAAATACGAGCTTTGCCCGCCTCGCGCAACGCGGGCAGCGACCCGTGCAGGTCTTCTACTACGTGTTCGATCTGCTGTGGCTCGACGGCGAGGACGTCCGGACGCTGCCGCTCCGCGCCCGCAAGCAGCTGCTCCGCTCCGCCCTGAAGTTCCACGACGGCGTCCGCCTCACGCCCCACCGCAACGCCGACGGGAAGAAGTTCTTCGAGGAGGCCTGCCGGAAGGGGTGGGAGGGGCTGATCGCCAAACGGGCCGACAGCGTGTACACGGCGACCCGGTCGCGCGACTGGCTGAAGTTCAAGTGCGAGCACGGCCAGGAGCTCGTGATCGGTGGCTACACGGCGCCGCGCGGATCGCGAGCCGAGTTCGGCGCGTTGCTGCTCGGCTACTACGAAGTCGGCGAACTCCGCTACGCCGGCAAGGTCGGAACCGGCTTCGACGACGCACTGCTCCGCTCGCTCGGCGCGCGGTTGCGCGAGCTGCAGCGGCCGGACGCACCCTTTGCGGACGCCTCGTCGATTCGCGAGGCGCATGTCACGTGGGTGGCGCCGGAGCTGGTGGCGGAGGTCGGTTTCACCGAGTGGACTCGGGCGGGACGGCTACGCCATCCGCGGTTCCTGGGGCTGCGGGACGACAAGACCGCCCGCGAAGTGGTGCGCGAGCGATCGAGCTAGCCGGCCGGGTCAAGCCGCTCCTTGGGTTTCACGATCGACAGTGCGACTTGGTAGGCCGGAGCCGGTGGCGAGACTCATCGTCGGGGGACTTATCCTGTGGCTATGCCGTACCGGCATGTGCTTGTCCTCTGCGACGGCAGCTCCAAGGGATACGACGCCGTCCGAGCCGCCTCGGAGCTGGCGGTTCGCGACCACGCGGCGCTGACCGTCGCCGCGGTGGCCGAGCTGGAGCATCCCGGCCGGTGCAGCTCGTTCGGGGTGGGCGGCTGGAACGACACACTGATCGAGGCGGCCGACAAGGACCTCGATCGGGCGCGGGGAGTCGTTGAAGGGCCGGCCCGCTTCACGGTGCTGACCGGCCCGATGGAGCGGGCCCTGGCCGATGCCGAGCGTCAGCTCGGCTGCGATTTGATCGTGCTCCCGCGTCCCGGACGGGGGCTCGGCCGCATCTTCCGCCGCGACCACTCCAAGGCGGTCGGCCGCCGGACGGGCTGCCAGGTCGTGCCGCTGCCCTGAGCGCGGGCGCGCGGGCGCCGGCCGTACAGGAGCAGCCCGGGAAGCGGCACCGGGGAGAGTCGGTCCACCGTGCGGCCGAACAGCATCCTCGGTTCAATCCGGGCGATCAACGCGGCGAGCTCCTCGTGCTCGGCCGCCGTCAGGTTGCGCCGGCGGCCCCGTCCGTGGCCGATCAGCGTGAGCACGCGACGGCGCTCCTGGGGCGTCAACCGGGCCACGTGCTCGTGCGCGAGCAACGCCAGCTCCGCGGCCAGCAGCAGCTTCAGCACCGGCAGCCGGCGCAGGCCGGGCACGCGGTCGGCGCCGTAGACGAGCCCGCGCAACAGGAGTCCTCGCGACATGACTCGAGTGTAGGAGGGCTTCACCGCCGCGACGAGCCGGGATACATTCACAGCGTGGAGGTGAAGCTGTACGCAATGGCGATCTCGCATCCCTCGCAGGCGGCACGGAAGATGCTCGAGATCAAGGGAGTCGACTACGAGCTGGTGTTCCCGTCATATCCGGGCCCGCTCCCGCCGTTCCTGCCCAGCGACTGGCTCCGCCCATGAGCCCGTACGACGACGACGACGACTGGGTCGGGACGCCGCCGGAAGGTCGCTACAGCCGCGACCGCGCCGACCCGGAGTTCTGGTGGCGCCAGCGACCGATCAGCATCGCCGCGGCCGGGCTAGTGCTGGTGATCGTGGTGGTGATCGTGATCGCGATCCTGCGGTGACGCCCCGGCCAATCGGCGCAGTCGCCCGAGCACGATCAAGGTCGTCGCGCACAGCCCGGCGGTGACGACGAACGGCAACGTGTCGCCGGCCGACTTCGCCACCGCGCCACCCCCGCCCGAGCCGATGATCTGACCGCCGGCCCACGCGAGGTTCATCAGGGCGGCGGCCAGGCCCTGGTCGAGACGGCTCGTGTCGGCGGCCTCCGAGAGCAGCGCCATCGCCGGCGCCCAGAACGCACCGAGGGTCACCGCGATCGCGACGACCACGATCGCCTGCGTCACGGGCGCCGCCGGCAGCGTGAAGCAGACGAGCACAACGGTCGCCGCGGCCAGCCCGTAGCGGAGCGGGACCCATCGACCTCGCCGATCCGACAGCCGGCCGACCATGGGACTGATCACCGCCTCCACCGCGGTCGCGACCACATACGTTGCGCCGATGCCCACGGCGGTGGCACCCAGCCGATGCATCCGCAGCGGGCCCAGCACGTTGAGCAGTCCCGACGCGATCGCGGGAAGGGTCACCAGCCACATTCCGATGACCACACCGCGGTTCGACAGCGCATCGAACAGGTGGCGGAGCCCCTGCCCGGACATGGTGTGAGGCGAGGGCAGGCGTCGGGCCTGGTCGATCAGGATCACGGCGAAGACCACGACCGCGCTGAACGCCGGGCCCCGGCCGACCGCACCGGCGATTGTGCCGATCACGGGGCCGAACAGCGCGCCCCCGATCGCCGCGCCGAGGGCCCCGCCGATCAGCTCGCCGCGACGCGCCGGAGGTGCCTCGGCGACGATCCACGCGAGCCCGCCCGCCCACGAGCACGCACCGCCGATGCCCTCTACGAACCGCGCCACATCGAGTCCGGCCGCGCTCTGCACGAAGCCGAACGCCAGTGTCGAGCAGGCGAGCAGCGCGAGGCCGGTGACTACGGTGAACTTCGGGCCGGCGCGCGACGCCAGCACGCCTCCCGGCAGCGAGCCGATCAGCGTCCCGATCGGGTAGGCCGCGGTCATCACGCCCGCCGACAGCTTCGAGAGGTGCAGCTGGTTGGCCAGCGTCGGCAGCAGCGGCGCGATCGCCGCGTAGAACATCGTGTCGACGAACACGATCGCGCCGATCACGAGCACGAGCCGGCGCTCGCTCGAAGGGGCCGTGCGCGGCGGGCCTGACGGTGCGCCGCCGGGCCGCACCGTCGGGCTGGACGTCATGTTTAAGAACTGTAATGACTAACCTCAGAGCGACGATGGCCCTCACGTTGCTGACGGAATGAGCTGCGCGTGGGGGCGCGCGGGGGCCCTGATCGCCGCGTTCGTGTTCGCATCGGTGGCTGTGCCGGAGGCCGGCGCCGCCGCCCCATACGTGCGCAAGCTGCCACCCCTGAGCACCCCTTGGACGCGTTCGGTCTCGACGGTCGCGCCGCTCCCGGCCTATCCCCGCCCGCAGCTCGAGCGGGCCCAGTGGCTGAGCCTCAACGGGCGCTGGCAGTACGAGCAGGGAACGGCGGGCCGGGCGCCCCCGTTCGGCGGCAGCCTGACGCAAACGATCCTCGTCCCGTTCCCGGTCCAGTCGCCGCTGTCCGGGATCGAGCGGGGCGACACGAGGGGGTGGTACCGGCGAACGTTCGAGGTGCCGGCGGCGTGGGGCGCGCGCCACGTGATGCTCAATTTCGGCGCCGTCAGCTGGGAGGCGACCGTTTACGTCAACGGCCGGCTCGCGGGTACGCACCGCGGCGACTACGACTCGTTCGCGCTCGACATCACCCGGTTTTTGCACCGGCGCGGGCCCAACCAGCTGCTGGTTGGCTTCTACGACCCGATCGGCGGCGCCGACGAGCCCGTCGGCAAGCAGGTCCCGGGCACGCCAGGAGGCATCCACCACACGGCGTCGAGCGGTATCTGGCAGACCGTGTGGCTCGAGCCCGTGGCCGCCAGGCACATCTCCGCACTCGATCTGACCCCGGAGCTCCGCAGCGACCGGCTAATCGTGACCGCGACGGCGACCGGCGGCTCCGGCACGACCGTGGTCGCGCAGGCGCTGGCCGGTACCCACATGGTCGCGAGTGCCAGCGGCCATCCCGGCCGGCGGTTCGCGCTGCGGTTCTCCGTTCCCCGCCTTTGGTCGCCGTCCACCCCGTACCCCTTTGGGTCCCCCTTGCGCCTGGTT
>Ga0116218_1000327_pt1 | contig 33620 bp, 31 predicted proteins | sample Sb_taG_2_FD_88966 | JGI IMG/M metagenome (GOLD analysis project Ga0116218, IMG submission 88966) | Peat soil microbial communities from Weissenstadt, Germany - Sb_50d_5_LS metaG | ecosystem: Environmental > Terrestrial > Soil > Wetlands > Peat | place: Germany: Weissenstadt | collected 2010-09-21 | reverse complement strand
GCGGTCGTAGCCGGCGGCCTGCGCGTCGATACGGGTGAGAAGCCCCGTGGTTCTTGTCCACGTTCCCGGCTGGCCTACTCCAATACGTTCGGGTGGATGCTCGATCTCGAGCCGTGCGACGTCAGCGACTTCGCCGACGAGTTCCATGATTCGGGCAAGCTGACGAACCGGGGGCTCCTGGTCTGACGTTGACGCTGACGGTGCGGAGAGCCGGGCCGGGAGCGGGTCAGGAAGACGGTCTGTCGGCTCGTAGCCGACAAGGCTCGACGTCCACACTTGCCAAACCACGCCGCTGGTCCGCCCCGGGTCATCGCTTCGTCGGTCGCGGATCAGCATTAGCCCGTGACCCGCGATCCTGTCGTACTCCTCTTGAACTTCCGATGGGCCGGCGTCGATTACGTTCTCGAATTCTCCCCCGTCGACTCTTCGCTGTCGAATAAGGGTGTTGGTACCGTGCTCGTCCGCCAGCCGGTCACGGCCGAAATCACGTTCCCAGCGTTCAATAAACCTTAGCCCGTGCTCGGTGAGGACGCGGCGCTCTCCCTGCACCGTCATCACTGGTTCGCCGCCGCGGAAGAAACCCCCGAGGCCGCGCGGGTCGTAGTCGTGCGCTATTCCGAGGCGTGACCACTCCTCGGCATTCAGGTCGCCGCCGGCCTGCCGGACCGCGTGTAGGAGCCGCCAGATACGAGCGTAGTCACCACGCCACTGCGGCTCAGGAGCCGCCGGCGCGACATCGCCGACTCCGACGGATCCGAGGAGGCCGCCGAGTTCCTGGTGCAGCCGCAGGAAAGCTTGTACTTGCTCGGACGTCAACGCTGTGGACATCTTCCGGCTCCTGATTTGCTTTTGGATTGGAGAGCAAAATGGTAGCATTCCCGCCGATGACCCGGAAGCGCGACATCAAGCAGTTCCGGCAGGCCTGCAAGGAGGCCGGCTTGACCGTCAGTCAGCGCTACGAGGCTAGCCAGGCGCTGCACGCCGAGAAGGAAGCGGGCGGCGGGCAGGAGGACATGAGCTATGGAGAACTGCTCGCATGGCTGCGACAATGGAAGGAGTCATGGCGACGGTCGTAGCCCTAGATGCCTCACCTACAACTGTCCTGCGCTCGATGCGCGGGCCGGTCGTCGATGCCCGGATTGCCTATCCGGATGTCCTGCACGTTGAGGTGCGCGACTCGAGCGGAGGCATCTGGCGTCTCGCCACCCAGGACGCCGAGTTCTCGCCATCTGACCCCGCTCAGCTAGTCGGGCGCTCGATCGAAGACGCTGACATCGACGAGGAGTCGGGCGAGCTGCGTTGCAAGCTCTCCGACGGGGCAGTGCTCGACGTCAAGCCCGCCGCGGCCGAGGCAAGCGATGACCCGCCTTACTGGGAGCTGATCAGCCCCGCGGGCGTCGTCCTTGAGTTCGGCCCAGGAGTTCGCTGGCAGATCAGCGGCGCTGACTCGCCAGCCTCGCGTCGCTGAGCAGCGAAGCGGCCGATCGACACCGGCTCATCGACTCGCCATGTACCTTGGGTCCTCGGCCTGGGACCTTCTAGTAGTAGCGATGCCAGAAAGAGGGTCTTACATACGTGCGTATTAGATGGCATACACCTGGTATGGCGGGCCGAAGCCCCTGGCATGGAGGCGGTATGGGCCCCCGCAAATCCCCCCGCAGACGGCCAAAAACCGCATTGGAAAGCCAACTCTAACCGATCGCCCCGATAAAATCTTGTCTGCGAAGGTAGGCGAAGCAACGTCACGGTCGAGGCGCGGTTACGCTTGGCGATCGTGGCCCTGTTCGCAGCGGCATTGACCGCCATCTTGATCCGCGCCTTCACACGCTCGGCGGGTATCTACTTAAAGATTTTTCAAGTAGAATTAAAGGCAGATGACCGCCGTGCATGTCGAGTCTGCGCTCAACGCGCCGCCCGAGGAGTGCGGCCTGCTACTGGCCGGCTTAACAGAGGACCAATGGTTCGAGCGGAAGTCGGCCAAAATCCAAGCACGCGATCTCGCTGACTATCTGATTGGGATGGGAAACGCGGACGGAGGCATCCTCGTAGTTGGTCTGCGTGCCGGAAAGGTCGAAGGAACCGATAGCTGGTCGGGCAATCGCAACGAGCAGATGCAGTCAAATATCGGCTTTTGCGAGCCCCCAGTCCGCGCCCGTCAGCAACTGCTTGACTGCATGAACGGTCGAGGAGAGCCGGATCACCTCCTTGTAATCGAAGTAGAGCCGAGTGATGTGGTCCATGCAAACAAGCGCGATGAGGTGTTCCTGCGCGTCGGCGACGAGAATCGCCGCCTGACGTTTCGACAACGACAGGAGCTCGTGTTCGATAAGGGCCAAGCCAGCTACGAGGCTCGCGTTCTTGAGGAGGTCACGGTCGAGGCCCTGAATCGCGAGCTTGCGACCAGCTATCAAGACGCCGTCAGTGCACCTGACCTGCTCCGTCTGTTGCAGGTCAGAGGGCTCGCCGCGGAGGAGAAGCTGACGATCGCGGGGGCATTGCTGTTCGGTCAGAACCCCCAAACAGTCTTCCCGGAGGCATACGTGCGAGTCTTGAGATATCGGGGTCGCGAGCGTGGCGCAGGCGCTCGTCAGCAGCTGCTGCAGGACGTGCGCGTCGAGGGTCCGATCCCGGTCCAACTACTAGATGCCCAGGCGCAGATACGCGAGCTGCAGCCGGTCCGGCAGGCCTTGCAAGTCGACACTGGACGCTTCGGCCCGGTTCCGCTGGTTCCCGAGGATGCTTGGCTAGAGGGTCTAGTCAATGCCGTGGTCCACCGGTCGTACAGTGTCGCCGGTGACCATATTCGTGTCGAGATCTTTGACGACCGCATTGAGATCTGGAGCCCAGGTCGCTTTCTCGGGCTAGTGGATCTCGGCGATCCCTCGAACGTCACGCGCTTCGCTCGGAATCCACGGATCGCCCGTGTGTGCGCCGACCTGCGCTTTGGTCAAGAGCTTGGCGAGGGGATCCGCCGAATGTTCGAGGAGATGCGGACCGCAGGATTGAGCGATCCGGTGTATCAACAAGGTTCCGGTGGGGTCCATCTGAGTCTGCTCGGAGAGCCGGTTGATCGTGTCCTTGATGCACGTCTATCCGAGCGTGGGAGGGCGATCATGACGATGCTGCGCCAAGGCGGTCGACTTAGTACGGGAGAGATCGCGGAGTCATTGGGCGGCTCTCGGCCAACCGTGCAGAGGGAGCTCAGAACGCTGCAGGAGGCCGGGGCAATCCAATGGATTGGCAAGTCCGCACGTGACCCACGCGCCTACTGGCAGCTGACATAGGACTCTTAGAAGCCTATTTGCAAGCCTTGATTGCGAGTACTTGCAAGTAGATGCTGGTTGAGGCTCTCGTGATGCTGGGTTGCGGGTGGTTTCTGCTGTTTATCGCCTATCGCTCCCGGCCATTTGAACGCATGTATGCGACCTGTCTCGCCGCGCTGGATCATCCACCGTAACGTACGTAAGTTCATCATGACATATGCCGGGCCTCGATCGTAGAAGCCCGGTATCACCCCCGGTACGACCGCCGCAAATCCACCGCAAGGGGCGCAAAAGCCCAGTGTTTACGGGTTTGAACAGGTCGCCCCGATATGACAGTGTTTGCGAAGGTCCGCGAACCGGCGCGAATGGTACGCGAAGCCTGGCGGACCAGGTCGTGACGAGCGAGATACTCAGATGGTTAGCCGTCTTGGTGCTCGGCCGTAGAGTCGCCGCTTGTGACCGAGGCCCGCTGTGTTGTTGAAGGCGGACTTGTTATTTGTGCTTCGCGAGCGGTTTTTCTTCCAGTTGGGTCCAGTCCTCTGGCGGTTGCCTCCGCTGAGCAGGGCATAACCCGACCCCCCGATTGGGGGAAGAGTCGCCAGCAGGACTGCCGATCGCCAGGGAGCACAACCGTCCCAAGCGCTCCGGCCCCTTAACTGCTACGGCAGGGCTTCGGGGTGAGAGCATGGGTCAGCTGTCGTCTCGCCGGCCCAGGAAGGGCACCGTCCGGGACTCAGCCGGCGAGCCCGCGCGTGTAGGCGTAGTGGACGGCCTGGGCGCGGTCGCGGGCGCCGATCTTGGCGAACAGGTGGTTGATGTGACTCTTAACCGTCGCTTCGCTGACCACGAGCGTCGTCGCGATCTCGGCGTTTGACAGACCGCGGGCGATCAAGGAAAGCACCTCGGCCTCCCTTCGGGTGAGCTCATCGGGCAGGATCGAGGGCGGGGCGGGTCGCCGGGCGGCGCCGGCGGCGGCGATCAGGTGGCTGTGGACGATCGGGTCCAGCAGCGCATGGTGGGCGGCAGCGGCATGGACGGCGCGAGCGATCTCGGCGATCCCTGCGTCCTTGGTCAGGTATCCGCGGGCGCCCGCGCGCAGCGCATTGAGGATCGAGTCCTCGTCGGCGTGGGTGGTGAGCACGACAATCTCGGTCTCCGGCTGCGCCTCGCGGATGCGGCGGGTGGCCTCGACACCGCCGAGCTTCGGCATCCGCAGATCCATCAGCACGACATCGGGTCGGTGGCGCGCGCACAGCGCCAGTGCCTCCTCACCATCGGCGGCGGCCGCGACGGGCGTGATATCCGGCGCAGCTTCGAGCAACGTCATCAACCCTTCGCGCACGAGCGCCTGGTCGTCGACCACCAGGACGCGCACCGAGCCACTCACGGCGCGTCCTCGGATGGGACGGTCACTGCCTCGGGGGAGGGAAGGCGCAGCTCCACACACCATCCGTTGGCTGTGGCATGTGCGCTCAGCGTGCCGCCGAGCAACTGGGCACGCTCGCGCATCCCCTGCAGGCCATAGCCGCCGCCGCTGCTGGCCAGCCCGTCGGGAACGGGCGCGGGTCCGGCGGCAGACCATTGGTCCTCTACGCGCAGCAAGATCTCGTCGCCCGGGTCCTGGCCGGCGTGGACGGCGATCCAGACGCGGGCGCCGGGGGCATGCTTGCGCACGTTGGTAAGCGCCTCCTGCGCAACCCGCAGCACGGCCTCCCCGGTCGGGCCTCCCAGCCGCGCCGGGTCACCGTCGATCGTCAGCTCGGCGGGCGCCTCGCCGCTCACGCGATAGTCCTCGATGAGCGCCTCGATTCCCGCCGGCGCCGAGACAGGACTGCCGCGCAGCGCCCCGACCGCTCGCCGGGTCTCCGCCAACCCCTCTCTGGCCAGCGTGTGTGCTCGCTGCACCCGCGTGCGGATGCGCTCGCGGTCGGCTCCCTGCTCGATCAGCGAAGCTGTCGCCTCGAGCTGAATCGTCAGCCCAGCCAGCGTGTGAGCCAGCACATCGTGCATCTCACGTGCGATCCGGGTCGACTCCTCGAGCCGTGTCGCGCGCAGCTGCTCCTCGTGCGAGCGCTGCGTCTGTGCGAGCAGCAGCTCCGCCTGATCGGCCCTCAGCAGTGTCTGACGACGATTGGACGCGGCCAGCAACGCGGCGGCAAGCCCGAGCGTGTAAGCCAGCAGTCCGATCCCGTTGCCATCGTAGATGAGCACCGCAACCGCGAGTGCCACGACGCCCACACCGAGCACTGCAAGTGCCCTGACAAGCTCCACGCGGATCGCGGCGATCACTACCGCCACGAACACGAACGCGCTCGCGGCGCTGTCTGGCGCCGCGCCCAGCAGCACGCCGCCAGCGCCGGCCAGCCCATACAGCTCCGGTGTGACGCCGACGCGGTCGCCATCGGGGCGGATCGTCCAGGCAAGCCAACACACGACACACATCGCCAAGCAGATCGTGACTGCGACGCCGCGTCCACTACCAGCCGGATGGTGCTTGGACGTGACTACAGACCAACCGATCAGCGCCAGGCCCGCGAGCCGTATCACGGTCGCGAGGCGGTGATTCACCCCAGAGAGCAGCATCGTCACAGAAGGTACGGGCTCACGTGGCATCGCTTCAACTCTTGAGAAGCTGCGACCGGATACGGCAAGCGGGACCCGCCGAACGCGGATCCCGCCACCGAACGCCCGCAGGGAGCTGTCGCTCCGTGCCCGACGATGGGACCCTCGGTGCTCAGGCAAGCTCCAATGTTGGTACATCCAGCAACTGCTGGCGGCGGATCGCCTGAACCAGCGTGCGCCCGCCGACCTCGAACACCGCCATCGCCAGCAACGCCACCGTCCACGCCTCGGCGCCGGTGATCGAATGCTCGGCGCTGAACCGCAGGATCGTGCCGCCGCCACCGTTGTTGACCCAGATCAGGAACGCGAACCGCGACCCCATCCCCAGCACCCAGAACAACGCCGACGCCCAGCCGGCGCGAACCAGCACCTCGCCGTCCTCGTCGCGGCGCATCAGAACCGTCTGACCACTGGCGACCCCGATCAGCAATCCAACCAACGCGAGCACCCCCACCAACACCAGATCGTTGCCCGCGGTGGGGATGCCATGCAGGTAATTGTCGACCGCCACTGCGACGATCACAAGCGGACGAACGAGCGAACGAATAGTCAGGCTGCGCTCCTTGATCTGAACAAGAACGAGAAGCACCAGAGCAGAATCGATGAGATAATCAGTAATTGTCATGGGCTCATCGTCGCCCCGATAGGCCCCCCGCACATCGGCGCCCGGATTGATCTGCGGGTGGAAATCGCGCCGGATCTCAACCCACGGGTGGAGACCGCGACGTCCACCGAGCCTCCTCGGCGCAGACGATGCCGGTCGCGGCTGCCAATGCCCTTAGGAGATCGCCACGTGTCGGAGGCCGCGATCACGTTCGCGGCCTCCGACGTCTCAGCGCTCAGTCCGCTCGTCGGCGGCGAGAGTTGTGCGTTCCCGAGTAACGCTAGCCCACCCGACCGACCGTACCCACCGCCACGTCGTCGCGCTCGACGCCTTTGCGCCGACACCCGAACACGGGCTCCCGGCGTCAACTGCTCGAGGTCGCCCTGCGGACGTCGCGACCTTTCGCATCGCGGGTCCGCGATGGCACAGCTCCGGGTCCTCCGCTGCTCGGGCCGGTCTTTAGGCGATCCTGGCCAGTGCGGGGATGGGGGCGGGGCGGTCGGGTGGGACGCAGACCATTCCCTCGCTGAACCCGGCCGAGCCGATCCCGAACGCGGCGTTGAGCCGGTCGAGGTTGACGAGCGTCAGCAGCGCGGTGATCTCGACGAGCTGCGCGTCGCTGAAGTGCTCCTTCATCCGGGCGAACAGCTCGTCGGTGACCTCGACCGGTGTGCGCATCACCGCGACCGTGTAGTCGAGCGCAAGCTTCTCACGTTCGGTGAACAGGTCACTCTGGTGGTAGCGCGGCAAAGCGAGCAGCTCCTCGTCAGAGAATCCGGAGTTGCGGCAGATTTGCGAGCCGAGGTCCACGCAGAACTCGCACCCGATCATCTGCGCTCCCTTCAGCTCGAGGAGGTTCCTGAGTCGCTCATCGACGGACTTCCCCTTACGCACCGCCTGGTTGAACTTGCCCATCCCCATCATCATCTTCGGCTGGTATGCCCAGATCTCCATCGGCTCCATCCCGCTGCCCGTCTGCGCCTCGCGGCCGGTCAGCTTTCTCATCATCCTCGGTCCGAGCCTGTACACGAGCCTGACCATCGGCCCGGCATTGCGCTTCGATACTCCCTGGATGCGTGCCATCAGGCACCTCCTGTCACATTGGTTGGGGTTCGGGGGTCTATCCGGTATGACCCGCGAGACCCCGAAGGTGTGACAGCAGACATGAACGAACTCGAGCTCGCCAACAACTTCGACAGGCAACGGCCCCAACTGCGCGCGGTCGCCTACCGGATCCTCGGCTCGGTCAGCGAGGCCGACGACGCCGTACAGGAGGCGTGGCTACGGCTGGCGCGAACCGACGTGGGGCAGATCGACAGCCTCGGGGCGTGGCTGACGACGGTCCTCGCCAGGATCTGCCTGAACATACTCCGGTCTCGTCGCACCCGCGCGGAGCAGCCGCTCGATGGCTTCCTACCGGAGCCGATCATCGATGACCCGGCGGTGGGGACCGATCCCGAGCACGAGGCGCTGCTCGCGGACTCGGTCGGGATCGCGCTGCAGGTCGTGCTCGACACACTCGGCCCGGCCGAGCGGCTCGCGTTCGTGCTGCACGACATGTTCGCGGTCCCGTTTGACGAGATCGCGGCGATGGTCGATCGCTCACCGCAGGCGACCCGCCAGCTCGCCAGCCGCGCGCGGCGCCGCGTCCGCGACGCGGCGCCACCGCCAGACCCGGACCTCACCCGCCAGCAGGCGGTCGTCGACGCCTACTTCGTCGCCGCCCGAGAGGGCGACCTCGACGCGCTCGTAGCCGTGCTCGACCCCAATGTCGTGCTCCGCGCCCACCGCCGTGACGGGGATCCGGTCGAGCTGCACGGCGCCGACCGGGTCGCGCGCGGCGCGATGTCGGCCCGGCGTTTCGCGCCGTATGTTCGCCCGGCGCTCGTCAATGGCGCCGCCGGCGTGGTCGCGTTCGATGGCGAGCGGCCGTTCGCGGTGCTGGCGTTCACGGTCATCGGCGACCGCGCGGTCGCGATCGACGTGTTCAACGAGCCCGAGCTGGTCGCCAAGCTCGACATTCGCGGAATCACCGCCTGAACGGCACGCCTAAGCACCAGCCGGGACCCATGATGGCGGCACCGCTCGCCGATCGCTTGGGGCTCTCCGGACATGGGTTCCGCTCAACTGCCTGGCGTGGTCAGGAACGCGCGTGCCGGCAGCACGAACCGTCGTGCTGGCGCGGCCTGTAGTGGGGCGTCGGCGCGCGAGCCGTGCAGCCCGTGGCTGCGCGTGGACGGCGCGGTGGAGTCCGCGATGCCGTCGTGCTCGGAGATCCAGCTCAGGATCGCGGCCGACTTTGCGCCCTCGGCGAGGATCACAGAGCGCTCGATCACCATCCCCCCGGAGGCATGCGGACGGGCCAGGCGTCTGACCACGGCTTCTGTCGTGTCTGTTTCATCTGTTGCCGTCTGTGTCATCTCTATCTCCCTCTCGATCGCAGCTCGATGTGGCCGATGTCCGGCAGCTCGCAATCGCGGTCTGCGATCCGGGTGCAGGTCAAGCAAGGTGGTGAGCAGTTGTAGTGGGGTGCCCGCTGCCCATGCCTGGGGGCGGGAAGCGGTTGAGTAGGCGACGGGGACGGATGTGACCGCAGCCGGATAGCCGGCGAAGACCTCGGGCAGGCGGTGCTCGAAGTGCGGCGCCGCGGAGAGCATTGCGGCGGCGATCGTGACTGCTTGCTCGCGGTGGCCGTAGCGCGCGAGGCCGGCGACGATCAGCGAGTTCTCGTGTGGCCACACGGTTCCCGGTGTGGTAGCCGAGGGGGTTGTAGCCGGCCTCGCCGGCGCCGAGCGTCCTCACGCACCAGTCGGAGTACAGCTCGCTCTCGAGCAGACGGTCGGCCGTAGTGGCTGCCTCACGGTCGTCGAGCAGGCCCGACCACAGCAGGTGGCCGATGTTCGAGGTCAGGCTGTCGACCTGACGCTTCTCGCCGTCGAGCGCCACAGCGTGGCATCCGCGCTCGGGCATCCAGAAGTCGCCGTGAAAGGACGCCTGCAGGTCGCGCGCCTGCAACTCCAGGCGTTCAGCGAATGCGCGGTCGCCCCACACCTCGCGCGCCAGACGAGCCGCGCGACATCGCGCGTCGTACACGTAGCCCTGGATCTCGCAAGTGGCGATCGGGCCGCGTGGGAGCGTGCCGTCGGCGAACTGGATCGCGTCCCAGCTGTCCTTCCAGCACTGGTTGATGAGGCCGGTTACGGAGTCTCGGCGCGAGTACTCGACGTACCCGTCGCCACCGGCGTCGCCGCTGTCCTCGATCCATGCGAGCGCCGCGCGGGCGTCCGGCTCGAGCGCTCGCACCAGCTCGTCGTCGCCGGACCAGCGGTGGTACTCATCGAGGAGGATCAGGCACAACGGCGTGGCGTCGGCCGATCCGAAGTACGGCGAGTGCGGGCGCTCGCCCTTGGCGGTCAGCTCGCCGAAGCGCAACTCGTGCAGGATCTTTCCGGGCTTGCGTTCGTGAAAGTCATCGCGATCATCCGCTTGGGCTGCGGCGAGCACCCGCAGCGTAGTTGACGCCAACTCCGGCAGGTAGGGCTCCTGCTGGTCCAATCCGAGCAGCTCGAGCGGCTTCTCACTGGCCAGCTGTACCCAGCGAGATAGGAAACGAGTGTCCTGGCAGAAGAACCCGTGATCGCGGCCTTCGTCATCGCGCATGTCGCCGAGACGGTCGCTGACCACGAAGGTGCTGCCGTCGAGGACGCTGAAAGTGCGCTCAGACAAGCGCCATCGTCGCCTCTCGCGGGCGGGTGGCGGCACGGTAGGCGGCCTCGTAGGCACTGGCCACGACGTTGACGTCGCAGTGCTCGGCGACCCATGCCCGGCAGTCACGCGCGGAGATGCTCTCCAGACGCCCGACAGCCGCAGCCATCGTCGTCTCGTCCTCGACGAGAAAGCCAGTCCGCCCGTCGATCACTAGCTCGCTCGCTGCCCCCGCGGGGAACGCAATGACTGGAGTTCCGCATGTCAGCGCCTCGACCATCACCATGCCGAAGGGCTCCTCCCAGCTGATCGGCATCAGCAGTGCGCGGGCGCCGGCGAACACCGAGCGCTTTAGTGACCCGCCGACCTCGCCGAGAAAGCGGACACGGTCGCCGTCGATGTGGGGTGCCACCTCGCGGTCGAAGAAAGCCTGCTGGCCGGGTTGGATGACGCCGGCGAGCACAAGCGGCACGCCTGCCACGCGGGCGGCCGCGATGGCGCGGTGTGGTCCCTTCTCCACGGTCATCCGGCCGATCCAGAGCACGTAGTCCTGCTTGTGCTCCTGCATCGGCCATCCCTGCACGTCGATTGGGTTCGGGATCACCGCCACGCCGGCCAACCCCTCGGGCGCCGTGGCGCGCTGGGCGCGGCTGATGGCCACCAGCGTCGCCTTGGACTCGTGTCGGGTGTAGAACGCGGAAGTGGCCGGCGTGAACTGCCCGTGCAGCGTGTGCACCATCGGAGTGGCGAGACGGTCTGCCATGCCGAGGGCTGTGAACCCACAGTGATCGTGCACGACGTCGAAGCGCGAAGCGCCACACGCTTGATCGATCGCGGCAAACGCCCGCGCCACATGGTCGACCTCATAGAGCGACCGCTCGATCTCATCAGGGTGGGCCTCATCGAGCAGCGTCACCACACGCGCGTTCGATGTCGACCCGGGGGCACAGAACAGGGTCACCTCGTTGCCGCGCCGCACGAGTGCATCGGTCAAAACGCTCACCACCGACTCCACCCCGCCATAGCCCGGCGGTGGAACCGAGATCCATGGCGGGGCGAGCATCGCCACGCGCAGGTGCGGCCCGCCCTTACCGCCATCCCCGAGCGGCCGTGTGCGATTCGGTGCGCGCTCGGGCGGGACGCGACGTGGTCTGCGGCCGGCGAGGACTTCGGCAACGGCTGGCGGCGAGCTCACGCGCTGGCGGCTACCGGCCCGCGGCCTCTGAGGTTGAACTGCCAGTTGGCGAGCGGGAGCAGGAAAAGCGCAGCTCCGAGCAGGATCAGGATGAATCCGGCAAGGGTGGCGATGCTGCCGATGACCGACCAGCCCCAGGCGTTGAGCAATAGGCCATTCAACGTCTCGCCGGTGAACAGCGTGGTGCGTGGCTCATGCCGGCTCGTAGCGGCGGGAGGGGCTGACATGTCGGTAGGCGTCGCGCCGTTGCCGGTAGGCGCAGCCGACGGGTGCGGCAGAACTGAGCTTGACACGAAGAGTCTCGTTTCGATGGGTGCGCGTAGCTCATTAGTTGAGGCACGTCGCTATACGTACACGACCACCATAACATGAAATATGAATCTAGAGTTGGTAGTCTATCTTTATGGTGGTCGGAGAGACACGTTGGGCATTCCTAACCAATCACGCCCAGATCCTGGTCTGCATAGCCGATGAGCCTGGGGTCCGCCTGCGCGACATCAGTGAGCGCGTCGGGATCACCGAACGAGCCGCCCACCGCATCGTCGCCGAGCTCGCCGATGCCGGCTACATCACACGCAAGCGCACGGGTCGCCGCAATGCCTACCTCATCCACACCGACCTCCCACTTCCAGACGCGCATGCACGCAACCAGAAGGTCGGCGACCTACTCGCCATCCTCGCCCGCCCGAGCGAGCAACTCCATCCATACTCGAAAGCACCACCGGCTGAGGCCGTTGACGCAACCTCAGCCCGAGCGGAGTCTCGAGGTCAGGCGACCAGCTCGAGAAGGTCGGCCCAAGTCTGATCGAGCGGAGCGCCAACCCAGACGACGAGCGCGGCCTGCTCGTCGGACTGATCCTGGCTTGTTTGGAGCTCAGGAGCCCGTGGCGTTGTATTCATCGTCGGTGACGTGCTCACCCCATGTGACCACGTTGCCCTGTTCGTCTGCTTGTTGCATCGCGATGTGGGTCATGAAGCGGTTGGGTGCGGCGCCGTGCCAGTGGTTCTCGCCGGGCTCGAAGAACACGCGGTCGCCGGGGCTGATGATCTCGATCGGTCCGCCGTGGCGTTGGCAGAGGCCGATGCCCTCGGTGACGTAGATGGTCTGGCCGTTGGGGTGGGTGTGCCACGCGGTGCGAGCGCCGGGGGTGAAATGGACGCTGGCGGCCCCCACGCGAGAAGGCTCAGAGGGTGTGGCGACGGTGTCGATGTAGACGGCGCCGGTAAACCAGTCGCCAGGTCCGGGGGTGGTCTCGATGGAGTTCCTGGTGATCTTCACGTCGTTCTCCTTGGGTGTCGGGTGTTGCTACGCAGCTATGGCCTGCTCGTGAGTGCGGGCAACCGGGCAAGCCGGATTGTCGCTCGTCGGGGAGACTTGGTTGACGGTTGCCGCTCAGGGGCTTCGACGGTCTTGCGGGAGTAGGTGATCAGCGGCTCCACGCGTCGTTTGCGACAGGATGAGCTCACGCCGGTACTCGCTGACCAACAAGACATCAGGAGGACTCGTGAAGATAGAAAGGCTGAACGTCGGCTGGTTCACTGCGGCGGCCGGGATTTTCCGCGCGGGCGATGATATGGATCGAACGATCCGCTATCCCGTGCTCGCCTACGTGATCGAGACAGAGACCGAGCGGATCTTGATTGACACGGGGCTGAACCCCGCCGCCATCGCCGACCCGGCCGCGTACTACGACCGGCCGGATGTCTTCGCGGTGTCCACCCCCGAGCAGGAGCAGAGCGTCGCCGATCAGCTCGACGTGGGCACGCTGACCAAGGTCGTGTTGACGCATTTGCACTGGGACCACGTCGGCGGCTTGCGGCTGATCCCGGCGTCCGTATCCGTGGTGATCCAGCGCGCCGAATGGGAGGCCGGCCACGACGATGCGGCGGTGCAGCGCAACTTCTTTTTGCCGCGTGACTACGCCGAGGACAGCCGTGAGGTGATCCTGATCGACGGCGACCATGATCTCCTCGGCGATGGCAGCATCGAGCTCATGCTCACGCCGGGGCATACCCCCGGGCACCAGTCCGTCCGCGTCGGTGACCTCGTGCTCGGCATCGATGTCGCACACTTCGCATCGGGTTTGGACGACCACCGCTTTCCGGTCTTCGCCGACGATCACGAGCAGCAGGGACGCTCCGCCGAACGCTTGCGCGCAATGCGTGACGCCGGCTTCACCGTAATCCCCGGCCATGACCCCGACATTCTGCACCCGGGGGTCGTGACGGCTTGACGGCCCGAGCCGCCTGGACGACTCCCCGGAGACTCAGCTGGGAAACGGCTCGGGCACGCGTGCGCCGGGCACGTAGCTGTCCTCCGACTCGAGCATCGCGCGCAGTTGCGAGCGAAACTCTGGGTTGTCTTCGTGGCCGTGCACGGCGGCGGCGTGCGCTGCCGCGGTGGCGATGACCTCGTCCTCCTCGCCGATGATCGTCAGCGAGCAGTTGTTGTCGCTCTCGAAGCGACGGCAGTCAGCGATCATGCGTCCCATCTAGCTCACCTCTCAGTGGTGGAATTGAAGAAGATCCCGTCTCGTCGAGTACGTGGTGGCTCTGTCCTCGGTGGACCGCATTGAGATGCCTCCTCGCTCGCGGGACGTCCTGCCCGCGCTATTCTTACCTACCAGTAGGTAGACTGTCAAGTCCGGCTCGAACTCCTATTGCCCTATCAAATCCCGGTATAGATAGATAGATAGATGGCGGCGACACGCTTGCGAAAGCAGACGGACACGGCGCAGCGGATCCTCGATGTCTCCGAGCGACTGGTGCAGAGGCGCGGCTTCAACGGCATCAGCTACGCGAACGTCGCGGCCGAGTTGAGCATGACGAAGGCGAGCTTGCATTACCACTTCCCCGGCAAGGCCGAGCTGGGCGAGGCGCTGATCGTGCGCTACGCGGCGCGCTTCGCGGACGCTCTGCAGGAGATCGACCGCCGCGTCGCTGATGCGCGCGGGAAGCTCAATGCCTACGCGGGCCTGTATGCCGACGTGCTGCGCGGAAAACGCATGTGCCTGTGCGGGATCCTCGCGGCCGAATACGAAACCCTGCCAACCCCGATGCGCAAAGCCACAATCCGCTTCTTTGACGACAACGTGACCTGGCTGACACGTGTGCTCGCACAGGGCCACTCAGATAAGACCCTCACGTTCGACGGCTCCCCAAGCGACGCGGCCCAGGCCATCCTCAGCGGCCTGGAGGGAGCCATGCTCGTCTCACGACCCTACGGCGACCTGGAGCGATTCCAGTCCGCTGCGGCCCGCCTACTCGCCAGCCTCACCAGCTAGCCCGCAGCCTCACCGGCTAGCCGGCAGGCTCACTCAGGGCTTGGATTCCTGACGGCCAAGAGCAAGCCGGCCCCGGTCGGCACAATCGCTTCGCTGGCGCGCTCGTCAGAGGCGATCAGCGAGCGGAATGCGCTGACCTCATCGGCATGGGACAGCACGTTATCGACGGCCAGCAGGCCTCCGCGTCTCAGCACGCGCACCAGGTCCGGCCAATAGTCGGCGTAGGCGGTCCGTTCGCCATCCAGGAAGATCATGTCCAAGCTCTCGTCGGGCGTGTTGCGCAGACTTACCCCGGCGTCCTCGACGCGTAGCTCTACCAGCTCGCGCAAGCCGGCGCGGTCGAGGTTCTGCGCGGCCAGAGCGCTGCGGTCAGCGTCGAGGTCGACACTGACGAGATGGCCGCCAATGCTGCGGATGGCGTCGGCGAGCCACAGTGTCGAGTAGCCATTGGATGTGCCGATCTCCAGTAGCCGTCGTGCGCCGGCTGCCCGCACGAGGACGGCCAACACTTGAGCGCTATCGGGCTCTAGGTTGCGCAGGCGCTCGAGCCGGTCGGCCTTGCCGGCGTCGTGCTCGGTGCCGTAGCGATGCAACTCATCCAGGACAGCTACCAGCGCGTCGTCCATCGCTTCCTCTCGTCTAGGGGTGCCGGAGCCGGCCACATGGCCGGCGGAGGTGGGCCCCCTCCGGCCGGAGGCCGGACCACATCATGGTGCCGGAGCCGGCCACATGTCCGGCGGAGGTGGGCCCCCTCCGGCCGGAGGCCGGACCACATCATGGTGCCGGAGCCGGCCACATGGCCGGCGGAGGTGGGCCCCCTCCGGCCGGAGGCCGGACCACATCATGGTGCCGGAGCCGGCCAGATGGCCGGCGGAGGTGGGTCCCCCCGGCCGAAGGCCGGACCAAGTCATAGGTGCCGGAGCCGGTCACATGGCTGGCGGAGGTGGGTCCCCCCGGCCGGAGGCCGGACCACATCATCCAGGATCGCCCAGCATGCGTGAGCCGTCACGTGGCGACGGTCGAAGATCCATGGGATCTTCGACCGGTCCAGCGCCGTGTATCGATCCCACCCACCCCGCATCCGGACGCGCCGATCTTTTTGTTAGGCGCTCCAACGCCGGCGGTAGCCTGCGACCTCCAGGATCCGCGTCGTCCTGACCGGTGGTCGAATTGTGTCGCTCGGGGCATCTGCCCAGTCTCGGCATCCCTGCCCCGACTATTGCTGACCAACCCCGACTACCAACCCGGCTGTTATGACTCACGACGCTTAGACGAGGGTTGCGTCAGGAGTGGTGATGACCCGCAGGTGGTCCTCTGTGCCGGTGATGGCCAGGAGGCGCTGGATCTGCTGCGAGCCGCGGGTTATGGCCAGCTCTCCTCCGTGCTCCTGGAGACGCTCATGCGCAGCGAGGATGATCCGCAGGCCTGTGGAGTCGATGAACTGGAGCTCTTGGAGGTCGAGCACGACGATCGCCGCCGCCTCGATCTCGGCGCTCTCGAGCTTGCTCTGAAGGAGCGGTGCGCTGGCCATGTCGAGTTCGCCGTGGAGGCTGAGCACAGTCCTGTCCAGCTCCTGGCGAACGTCGATCCGAAGCTGGTCCTGAGGAGCCCCCACAACAGGGATGTTAGCGTGCAGTTTTACGCTTGGTGAGGCTTGGCAGGGGATAGGTGCAGGGCCAGCAGCGCGATGTCGTCGCGCAGTCTGCCTTCGACATGCTGAAGGACGGCCTGCTCTATGTGCTCCAGCAGGCCGGTGAGGGTCAGGCTGGGCGCCTGTCGGCACAGCTCCAGCAGTCCGTGCTCGCCGAGCTGCTCGATCGATCGGCCTGCCTCCGGCACGCCGTCGGTGTAGAGCAGGAGCGTCTCGCCGCGGTGCAGCTCAGCTGCGCTTTCTTTGATCTCGATCGGGTCGAGCACGCCGAGCAGCGTGCCGGGGTGGCCGATTGGCGTGGCGGCTCCGCTGGCGCTGATGAGCAACGGCGGCGGGTGTCCAGCGAGGGCTACGGTGAATCGCGCGTGAGCGTGATCATCGGCTGCGGGCGCCAGCATGACCAGGCAGACGGTGCAGAGATCTGCCCCGGGAGGCTGGCGGCGCAGCGCCTGATGGAGCGTGCCGAGCATCTCCGCGGGTGACTGGCCTCCCGTGGCGGCGGTGCGTAGCGTGTGGCGCGCGAGCGCGGTTACGCTGGCCGCGCGCGGGCCCTTGCCGCAGACGTCGCCGATCACGAGCATCCAGCGGTCCGCGTCGTATGGGAAGACGTCGTAGAAGTCGCCGCCGACCTCGTTCAGCTCGCCGGCCGCGGAGTACAGCGCCTGTATCTCGGCCCCGGGGATCTCGGGCAGGGACTCCGGCAAGAGTGCTCGCTGGAGGGTATGGGCGATACGTGTGCGCTCGGTATACAGGCGGGCGCTTTCGATGGTGGTGCCGGCGCGCCGCCCGAGCCTCTCGGCCAGCGCCAGATCGGCGTGTGAGAGCCTGCGCGTGGACCCGGTGCAGACCAGCGTGATCGCCCCAATCGTTCGCGCCGGGGCGGCCAGCGGGACGATGATCACGTCGATCGCCCCGATCGCCTCCAGCAGCGCCAAGTGCTCGCTGTCGCGGGCATAGGTGGCGAGCGCTGCGGCGTCGATGTCCGTGTAGATGCGCGCTTCTCCGCTGCGGATCACCTCGGGCACGCCCAGCGGCTCGTCCAGCGCGGGACGATAGCTCTGGTCTAGTCGTTGCGCCAGCGTCAGCATGCTCGGATCGCTGTGATGGACCGCCACGCGTTCGATCTCACCGCTCTCGCTCAGCACGTCGACCGCGCACCAGTCCGCGATCTGCGGGACGGCCAGGCGCGCGACACGTTGCAGGGTCTCTGCATAGTCCATCGAGGAGGCCAGCACGCGGCTGGCCTCGGCCATGAAGCTCTCCGCCAGCTGCGCACGCTTGACCTCGGTGATGTTCTCGAAGACATTGACCGCGTAGAGGATGCGTCCGGTCTCGTGGTCGGCGATTGCTGAGGCACGCACGATCAGCCAGCGCTCCTCTCCGGTGGCGCGGACTACGTTCCTCACGAGCAGTGGCTCGGGCTGCTGCTCGCCGGCGAACAGCCGCCGTCCGGGCATGCGCTCCAGATCGAGCTCTTCTCCCTGCTCGTCTGAGACGAGGAAGCGCGGCATGATCGTCCCCGGCCGCGCGCTCGTCAGCTCCTCGGGAGTGTCGGCGCCAAGGAGATCGGCGGCGGCCTGGTTGGCGAAGACGGTCTGCCCGTGCTCGTCGACCACGGTGATCGCCTCGGCTAGATTGACGAGGATCGCCTCCAAGCGCTGCTCGGCACCGTGGAGGTCGGAGAACAGGCGAGCGTTGTCGATCGCGAGCGCTGCCCGTCGCGCCAGCTCGCAGACGAGGTCCAGGTCCTCCTCGCCGTAGGGTTGCCCGTCGTCGAATCGCAGCACCGACAGCGCGCCGAGCGTGCGACCACGCGCTAGCAACGGCGCGACCACCGCCGAGCGGTAGCCATTGTCGATCATGAACCGCGCGTGCTCAGAGCCCTGCGCGAAGGAGCTCAACAACATGCTCGTCATCTCTGGCAGCAGTTCTGGCTCCCCGCTGCGGATGACCCGTGCGACCGGATGTTCGCCACCCGGATCGAGCGGGTGTCTCGAGCGCAGCTCCTCCAACCCATGGGCGATTCCGTCCCGTGCTGCGGCGACCGCCACATCCCTGATCGAGCCGTCGTCATCGCGCAGGTCGATCACGCAGAGATCCGCCAGTCTCGGCACGGTGAGCTCGGCGACCTGGCCCATCGTCGTCGTCAGATCCAGGGAGCTCGACAGCACCGCTCCGGCCTTGACCAGCAGGCCCACGGCGGGGTCGCTCACCAGCTGCGCATCGACCCCGATCGGCTTCCCCTGTGATCTAGACATCGCGTGTGCGCGGCATCCTTCATGGCTCCCCAGACCCACCGGTGAGATGTCCGGCTGGCCTCATTATCGCAGCATGATCGCTGTTGCGTGCTTGGCAGTGGCAGCTGATTTTGGGTCAAAATACATCCGGGGAGACGCGTGTTGGGGACGCGTCGGACGCGTATAAAGAGCGCGGCCCGGGTAAAGAAGTTGTGTGATCCAAGTAGATGGGACGGATGGGCCACGAGGGAGGTGGCCGATGACGAGTTCCGCGGGCAAGACGATCGGCTCTGTGTGGACCTGGCCGCTCGCGCTGCTCGTCGGTGCGATCCTTGCTGTCGCGGCGCCAGCCGCGCAGGCCGCCGGGTTCGGCGTGGCCAAATTCGAAGCCGGAACCTGTAACGGCAATGAAGCAGAAGTCAAAAGCTGCGAATACACCAGCCCTCATAGCGTGTTCTACACGCAGGCCGCGGGACATCCGCCGTGGGGTCTGACGGGCGTTGAACTTGCCCACGAAGGCTCTGGTAGTGGCAGGGTCCCTCGAGGGAAACCGCTGAAGCGCCTCCGCGTCGATGTCCCGTCCGGCCTCGCCGCGGACCCACAGACGCTCGAAACCTGTACGCGGAAACAGTTCGAAGCGAACCCCAAACTCTGCCCAGTCTCAAGCGAAGCGGGTTTCGTCGAACTGGAAGCGGTCGTCGAAGTTATCCCTGGGGCGCCAGTGCTCGCGCCGCCGCTGACCGGCAAGGTCTACAACCTCGACCAGGAACCGGGATTGCCGCTGTTGTTCGGCATCGCCGTCGAAGGAGCCTCGCCGATCGTCTCAGCGGTGCACCTGATCCTGGAAGGCCACGTCAGCTGGGCGAAAGAACCAGCCCTGGAAGCCAGGGGGATCCCCTCTGGTGACTTCCACGAGTACTTCGAAATCAACAACATCCCACCAGAAGTGGAAGTTCTCGGGGGGCTCAAATCACTGCTCAAAACGTTGAAGTCGAAGCTGTTCTTCAACGGGCACGCCGGCAAGGGCAACTTCCTGACACTGCCGAGTGTGTGTGGCGCGCCCTCGCTGTCGACCTCTTACGTCGAAGTCGAATCCGACAACGGTGAAGTCGCCAGCACCCCCACAGTGCCGCCTGTCGGGATCGACGGATGCGGAAAAAACGTGCCCTTCGAACCGACTATCGAAGTGAAGCCGCAGACCTCACCGCCGACCTCCCAGTACGACCAGCCCGACGGCGCGATCACCGAAGTCAAAGTCCCACAGAAGGAAAGCTCGGGTGAAATCAATACCGCCGACATCGCTGAAGCGCACGCGATCTTCCCGGAAGGGCTGACGCTGAACCCATCGGCGGCACACGGCCTGGAAGCGTGCCTGCCGGCCAAGGTTCACTTCGAATCAAAGACGCCGGCGGAATGCCCGGCCGGCTCGAATATCGGCAAAGTCAAGATCGAAACAGACCTCCCGCCCTCCTCGCTCACCGGCAGTCTCTACCTGGGAGCTCCGAAAGGCCTGCCGATAGCCGGTCCTCCTTACACCGTCTATGTCGTCGCCGAAAGTAGCTACGACGTCGGCGTCAAGGTCGAAGGAACAATTCAGCCCGACGCGAGCACCGGCAGGCTGACGGCCAACTTCGAAAACACCGCGGAACACCCGTTCAACCTGCCGCAGCTCCCGTTCAGCAGCGTGATCCTCGAATTGAACACGGGTGCACGAGCGCCGCTTGCGAATCCGCTGAACTGTGGCGGCGCGAAGACGGAAGCCGACTTCGTCGCCTACTCCGGAGAAGAAATCCTCAAACAGTTCACGCCGTCATTCGCCTTCCCCACCACGGGTTGTCCCAACCCAATCCCGTTCTCGCTCACCCAGAGCACTCAGAGCGCGAACGCGACCGCCGGCGCCTACAGCTCATACGCCTTCAATCTGAACAGGACAGACGGCCAGCAATACCTCTCACGGGTGCTCACCACCATCCCGGCCGGTCTGCTCGGCGCGATTCCCTCGGTGCCGCTGTGCGGCGAACCGCAGGCCTCGAAAGGAGAATGCGCCGCGACCAGCCAGATCGGCACCGCCGAGGTGACTGCCGGGGCGGGCTCTGAACCGTATGAATTTTCGGGTCAGGTCTTCCTCACGGGTCCCTACGACAACGCCCCCTACGGGCTCTCGATCCCGGTACGCGTCGAAGCGGGACCGTTCAACTTCGGCACAGTCACGACCCGGGCGACGATCAACGTCGACCCGCACACCGCGCGCGTGACCGTGTCCACTCCGTCGCCGGGTACGCCAGGTGCGCTGCCGACGATCGTGGGCGGCGTGCCGGTGCGGCTGAAGACCCTGAAAGTCGAAGTCAACCGACCCAACTTCATCTTCAACCCGACCAACTGCGGGCCGCTGGCGACGGAATCGACATTGACTTCGACGTTCGGCGCGACCCAGGGCCTGTCGAGCCCATTCCAGGTCGGCAACTGCGGCGCGCTCGCGTTCAAACCGTCGCTCGAGACCTCGACCAGCGCAAAGACCTCCAAACTGAACGGCGCGAGCCTGCAGGTGACCCTCACCCAGCCGGCGCACGAGGCAAACATGAAGTCGGTATTCGTGGAACTGCCGAAGCAGCTGCCGTCACGCTTGACGACGCTGCAGAAAGCGTGTCCGGAAGCGACGTTCGCGGCGAACCCGGTCAGCTGCCGCCCGTTGGGCTCAGAAGTCGGGACGGCCACCGCGGTGACCCCGGTGCTGCCGGGCTCGCTGAGCGGATCGGCCTACCTCGTCTCGCACGGGGGGCAGGCGTTTCCCGATCTCGACATCGTGCTCGAAGGCGACGGCGTGAAAGTGATCCTGACGGGGAACACGAAAATCACCAATGGGATCACGAGCTCGACGTTCGCGGCGATCCCGGATGTGCCCGTCACGAGCTTCGTGCTGAACCTGCCCGTCGGCCCTCACTCGGCGCTGACCGCGAATGGGAGCCTCTGCCTCAGACCGCTCCAGATGCCGACGACGATCACGGCTCAGAGCGGGGCGCGGATCGAGCAGAGCACGCAGATATCTGTGGCTGGCTGCCCGTTCGGGAGCTTTGGCCACAAGCTCAGGATCGTTCGTCACAAGATCGTCGGTCACACCCTCGTCCTTGAGATCCAGTCCCTCGCCGCGGGACGCATCAGTGTGAAAGGGAAGGACTTGCGAACGGTCTACAGGCGCCTGCGGAAGGCTGTGACGGTCACGCTGAAGGTTCCACTCTCGCGTAACGGACAGAGGACGCTGCACAGGCGCCGCAAGCTGAAGGTCCGAGTACGAGTGGGGCTCGTGCCCAAGCAGAAGGGCGAATCCAACTCGGCGGCGTCCGTCACCGTCACCTTCCGCTCCTGACGCTGCCTACTTCCTGACGCTGCCTAGGTGTAGCTCCTAGGTGGCAAGCGCCCCGGCAAGCTCTGCGGCGAGATCCATCACCTCGACACCGGCAGCCGTGCTGACCTCGGCCTCCGGCGCCGCGACCACGCGGTTGCGCCCGGCGCGCTTAGCCTCATACAGGGCCTCGTCTGCCGCCTTGAACAGGGAGTCGTAGCCGACCTGTGCTCCGCGAGCCGCGCTCACGCCGAGTGAGATCGTGACCGGAATGCCCGTGGGCCGCGCGTCCTCGATCGCTGTGCGCAGTCGCTCGGCCGTGTGGCGGCCATCTCTCAGCTCGATTCCTGGGAGCACGATCAGGAACTCCTCGCCGCCGAGGCGGTAGACGAGCTCGAAGGAGCGCAGTCGCTTACGCAGCTCGTAGGCGACATCGCGCAGGGCGGCGTCGCCGCGGTCGTGACCGTGCTCGTCGTTGATCGCCTTGAAGTTGTCGACATCGCACAGCACGAGGCAAACGGGCTGGTCGGTTAGTCGCGCCTGGTGGGAGAGCTCGGCGAAGCGGGGGGCGAGTGCGTGACGGTTGAGCAGCCCCGTCAACGGGTCGAGGATTGCCTCGTCGCGGTGGTGCAGCTCCGCCGCCTCGAGCGCCCATACGATCGAGACGACCACGGCGAGCAGCGCGAGCGTGGCGATCACGGGGACCGGATCGTTGATCGTCCAGTCCGGGTGCACGCCCAGGGTGGTGGCGAGAATCAGGCAGACTGTGAGCACGAGTCCGGCGACCACGACCTGGGGGCGAAAGCGCGCGGCGACCATTCCTGCGGGCAGCACCAACCAAGGGAGCATCGGACTGCGCGGGCCACCGCTCAGGGTAACCCCGCCGCCGAGCAGCACCAAGGTGACCAAGATCGCGAAGGCGCTGACGCGCTCGGGATGGGCGCTTGAATGAATCCGGCGCTCCACGTTGAGAAAGTTGAGCGCGGAGAGCGCGAACAGGCCGAGTGTCCACCAGCCGATCCATGGAGCCGAGATGACCAGCGCGGCTCCGACTGCGCCGGAGCCGACCCGGCGGATGATGCGCACGCGCTCGCTGGCGTCGACGACGCGGTTGCGGTCGAGCTCCGTGGGACATAGCCAGGACCCCTCGGTCATACATATGTCTCGGTCACCGCGCGCGCGTGCTTGAGGCGACCGCGCGCCGCGCAGACGATTGTCGATCAGGTGTTCGCCTGCTGGAATCCGACGGATTATGAGCCCGCATTAGCCCGCATTAGCCCCGTTCGTTCGCTCGTTCGCTCGTTCGCCCGTTCGCTGGGACTTTTCGGCGCGCTGCGTACGCTTGCTACATGCCTATCGACCCTTTGCCCACGGTACGTGAGATTCTTGGCGCCCGGATCGGCGAGGAGCTCGAGCTCAACGACCGCTATCTGAACCCGCAGATGGGGCGAATCTTGCGGACGCTCGGGTTCGACAAGGCCTGGACGGGCGGCGAGGGCGCGCACCTGATCGACTCCGGCGGTGAGCGGTATCTCGACCTGTTCGGGGGGTATGGAGTGTTCGCGATCGGCCGCAACCACCCGGAGGCGATCGCCGCGGTCACGGAGACGATGCAGGCGCGCACGGGCAACCTGCCGCAGCTCGGGGTGACGCTGTTGAGCGGGGTGCTGGCCGAGCAGCTGCTGGCCCGCGCGCCGGGGAGCGTGGCGGCGATGGTGCCGGCGAACACGGGGACCGAGGCGGTCGAGGCGGCGATCAAGCTCGCCCGATCCGCCACCGGCCGCCCGCGCATCCTCTACGCCGAGCACGCTTTTCACGGGCTGACGCTCGGGTCGCTGTCGCTCAACGGGAACGAGGAGTTCCGTGCCGGGTTCGGCCCGCTGCTGCCGGGCTGCAATCCCGTTCCGTGGGGCGATCTCGACGCGCTGGAGCACGAGCTCACGCATGGCGGTGTCGCCGCGTTCGTGGTGGAGCCCGTGCAGGGCAAGGGCGTCAACCTGCCGCCCGCGGGCTACTTGCAGGGAGCCCAGGCGCTGTGCCGCGCCGCGGGGGCGTTGTTCGTCTGCGATGAGGTGCAGACCGGGATTGGGCGTACGGGACGGTTCCTCGCGCTGGAGCACTGGGGGCTCGAACCGGACATGGTCTGTCTGGCGAAGGCGCTGTCCGGGGGCTTGGTGCCGATCGGCGCGGTGCTGGTGTCGCGCGCGGCGTTCGACAAGGTGTTCGACGGTATGGAGCGCGCCGTGCGTCACGGGTCGACGTTTGGCGGCAATGACCTGGCGGCCGCCGCGGCGCTGGCGACGCTGCGCGTGCTGGACGAGGAGGACCTGATCGCTCGCGCCGAGCGCCTGGGCGCGCTGCTGCTGGAGCTGACCACTCCGCTTGTCGAGCGTTACGAGGTCGTCACGGACGTGCGTGGGCTGGGGCTGATGTGGGCGATCGAGTTCGGGCCGCCCTCGGGCACCGCGGCCCGCAGGATCTGGAACACGGTTGAGCATCGCCAGCCGGGACTGTTCTCCCAGCTGATAACTGTTCCCCTCTTCCACGATCACCACATCTTCTGCCAGGTCGCGGGCCACCGGATGAACGTCATCAAGGCCCTTCCCCCGCTCGTGATTGAAGCGGAGGAGATCAGGCGCTTCGCCGCCGCGCTGGAGGAGACGATCGCCGCCGCTGAGCGCTATCCGTCCGCGCTGATGCGCTTTGCTCTGCGCATGGGGCCCCGCGCGGTGCGTACGCGAAGCTGATCGCCCCGATCCCGACCCGATCGCCCCGATCCTGGTCCCGGTTCCGCCTCGATCCTGATCGCGAGCCACGCAGCGGTTGCCGGGTGGTATCCGGATGGCGCGGGCGCATGGATACCCTGTCGGGCCGTGCTCATACCCAGAGATGACATCAGGAACGTCGCGATCGTCGCCCACGTCGACCATGGCAAGACGACGCTGGTCGACGCGATGCTGTGGCAGTCCGGTGCGTTCCGGGTCGGCCAGGACGTGGCCACCAGGGTGCTGGACTCGATGGATCTCGAGCGCGAGAAGGGGATCACGATCCTCGCGAAGAACACGTCGCTGCGCTACAAGGACGTCAAGCTGAACATCATCGACACGCCCGGGCACGCGGACTTCGGCGGGGAGGTGGAGCGCGGGTTGACGATGGTCGATGGGGTTCTGCTGCTCGTGGACGCGTCAGAGGGGCCGCTACCGCAGACGCGGTTCGTGCTACGCAAGGCGCTCGAGGCGAAGCTGCCGGTGATCCTCGTTGTCAATAAGGTCGATCGGCCCGACGCGCGCGTGGCGGAGGTGGTCGACGAGGTGTACGAGCTTTTCCTCGACCTCGACGCCGACGAGCAGCAGATCGACTTCCCGATCGTGTACTGCAATGCGAAGGCCGGCGTTGCGTCGTTGGAGTACGACGCCGGGCATCCAATCGAAGAGCGCGATCTCGCGCCGCTGCTGGATTTGCTGCTCGAGCGGATCCCTGCGCCGCTATATGACCCCGAGCACCCGCTGCAGGCGCTGGTGACAAACCTCGACGCCTCTCCTTATGTCGGCCGTCTCGCGCTCTGCCGCGTGCGGCACGGGAACATCAAAAAGGGCCAGCAGATCGCGTGGTGCCGCGCCGACGGAAGCATCCAGAAAGCGCAGGTCGCCGAGCTGTACGTGACCGACGCGCTCGATCGCGTCGACGCTGAGGAGGCGGGGCCGGGCGAGATCATCGCCGTGGCGGGAATCGCCGAGGTGACGATCGGAGAGACGCTGGCCGACCCGGACGATCCGCGGCCGCTGCCGGTGATCACGGTGGACGAACCGGCGATGTCGATCACGATCGGCGCGAACACGTCGCCGCTGGCTGGGAAAGACGGGAGCAAGCTGACGGCCAGGCAGATCGAGGCGCGCTTGCAGCAGGAGCTGGTCGGCAACGTCTCGCTGCGCGTCAACGAGACCGCCTGGGTGGGTGGGGCCCCATCATTCGAGGTGCAGGGACGCGGTGAGTTGCAGTTGGCTGTGTTGGTCGAGATCATGCGTCGCGAGGGGTTCGAGATGACGGTTGGCCAGCCGCACGTGGTCGAGCACCAGGTGGACGGCAAGCGCCACGAGCCCGTCGAGCGCCTGTCGGTCGACGTGCCCGAGGAGCACGTCGGCACGGTCACGCAGCTGCTGGCCGCCAGGAAGGGGCGGATGGAGCACATGATCAACCACGGGACGGGGTGGGTGCGGCTCGAGTATCTGGTGCCCGCGCGGGGGTTGATCGGCTTCAGGACGGAGTTCCTGACGGAGACGCGGGGGACGGGGATCATGCACCACGTGTTCGACCGCTGGGAGCCGTGGGCGGGCGAGCTCTTGACGCGTCAGAGCGGCGTGCTCGTGGCCGACCGCCGCGGCGCGACGGTGACCTTCTCGCTGTTCACGTTGCAGGAGCGGGGCTCGCTGTTCGTCGGCCCGGGGGAGGAGGTCTACGAGGGGATGATCATCGGCGAGAACGCGCGCTCGGAGGATCTGGACGTGAACCCGGTGAAGGAGAAGCACCTGACGAACATGCGCTCCTCGACCTCCGATGTTCTGGTGCGGTTGGACGCGCACCGCAAACTGACGCTCGACGAGGCCTTGGAGTTCGTACGCGAGGATGAGTGCGTGGAGGTCACGCCGGAGAACGTGCGCATGCGGAAGGTGGTTTTGGGTAAGACGGAGCGGATGAAGACCGCAAGGCAGGCGCGCAAATAACCGCCGGTTCTGACACGCTCGAGGCAGGCACAGGTACGCGCGCGGCGCCTGCGGGCGGACTATCGGCGCAGATCGAGCTCAGCGGTCTTGTCAAGTCCTTTCCCGGCCCACACGGCGAGCCGATCAGGGCGGTGCGCGGCATCGACGTGCGGATCACGGCAGGTGAGACGGTCGCGCTGTTGGGGCCGAACGGCGCGGGCAAGTCCACGACGATCGACATGCTGCTCGGCCTGCTCCCGCCCGATGCGGGCACGGTGTCGGTCTTCGGTCGTCCTCCCGCGCAGGCCGTCGCCAAGGGCGCCGTCGGCGCCATGTTGCAGACGGGAGCGCTGATCAGAGACCTGTCGGTGCGCGAGCTGGTCACGATGATGGCCTCGCTGTATCCTACGCCGCTCGACGTCGGGGAGGTGCTGGAGCTGACCGGCGCAAGCGGATTCGCTGACCAGCGCACCCAGAAGCTGTCCGGCGGACAGACTCAGCGCGTGCGCTCCGCGGTCGCGCTCGTCAGCAACCCCGAGCTGCTGGTGCTCGATGAGCCGACGAGCGCCATGGATGTGGAGGGGCGCCGCGCGTTCTGGACGACGATGCGCGAGTTCGCCGCTCGCGGTAAGACGGTCCTGTTCGCGACCCATTATCTGGAGGAGGCCGACGCCTACGCCGACCGCGCCGTGCTGATGGCGCACGGGAAGATCGTCGCCGACGGGCCGACAAACGAGATCAAGGCGATGGTGGGCACGCGTACGATCCGCGCGACGCTGCCGGGCTCCGATCAGGACGCGCTCACGGATCTGCCGGGCGTCAGCGGCGTCGAACGCCGCGGCGAAACCGCTACGTTGAGCTGCACTGACTCCGACGCGGCGATCAGGGCGCTGCTCGCCGCCTATCCAGACGCGCGCGACATCGAGATCGTCGCCGCAGGCCTCGAGCAGGCCTTCCTGGAGCTGACCGGCGACGACGAGCAGGCCCTGAGCCCTGGAGCCTCCGCGACCGCGAGATCGACCAGGGGCGCTGAGCGGTGAGCGGGCTCATCTACACCCGCTATGAGCTGCTGCGGACGCTGCGCAACCGGCGCTTCTTCATCCTGTCGCTGGGGTTCCCGTTAATCCTGTTCTTCCTCGTCGCGGGACCGAACCGCAACGTTCACGACTACAACAAAACGGGCATCTCGCTGCCGCTGTACTACATGATCGGATACGCGTCATTCGGGACGATGAGTGCGATGCTGTCCTGCGGCGGACGGATCGCCGCCGAGCGCGCGGTCGGCTGGAACCGGCAGCTGCGGATCAGCCCGCTGTCGGTGCGGAGCTACTTCCGCGCGAAGGTGCTGACCGCGTACATGATGGCGCTGCTGAGCCTTGCCGCGCTGTACATCGCCGGGACCTCGCTCGGGGTCAGTCTGGCCGCGAGCGAGTGGTTGAAGATGACCGGCCTGATCCTCGTCGGCCTGATCCCGTTCGCCGCGCTCGGGATCCTGCTCGGGCACATGCTCACGCCCGACTCGATCGGTCCGGCGATGGGCGGCGGCATCTCGCTGCTGGCGCTACTCGGCGGGGCATTCTTTCCGCTCGGCAGTCACGGTTTCCTGCCCAACCTCGCGCAGTTCATACCCTCCTACTGGCTGGTTCAGGCCAGCCACGTCGTGGCGGTGGGTGGACACGCGTGGCCGCTGAAGGGTTGGATCGTGATGGCGGTGTGGACGATCATCCTCGCCCGGCTTGCCGCGCGCGCCTATCGACGTGACACGGGGCGCGTGTAGCGCCCGAGGCCCGCTGGAAGCAGACCCTGAAATACGTGCCCGACCGCCTGTCGTGTGCTGAACGCTGCCGATGTCGGCTCGCAGCGATAGTCTGCCGCGGATGAGCAGACCGACAAGAGTGCTCCGCGTCTTGCTGCTGGGCACATTCCTGACCTTGGCCACAGCCGCCACGGCTGCCACCGCGAGCGGTGCGACCGTGATCCACTTCCAGCCCGAGGGCCTGCCGCTGCTGCAGGCACAGCTCGGACATCGCGAAGTGCACGCGCTGACCTTCCACCCGACGCCGGCGCCGGGACACATCCATGTCTCGATGAACGACGGCCGGCACTTTACGGTCATCTACAACGTTTCTGAAGAGGCGCGGCTGATCGCGCTGGCGCGCGCGGGCGGCGCGCGCTACGTGGTCGCGACGGTCAAACGGAAAGCGGCCGCTAAGCCCGTGCATCACACGCTGCGATACATCGCCGGCGGGATCGTGGTGGTCGTGATCCTCGTGGTCGCCGCGGTGCTCTTGGTCGACCGCCGGCGCAAGCTGAATGAAGGGGATAAGGGCCCACCCGCCCCGCCGCCGGCGCCGCCGTCGGGCGACTCGACGTAGGGCGGCGTAGGGCGAGCGCCCGGACACGCCGGGGCCGTGGCCAGCGGCTGCTCAGAACCCTGTGTTTGTCTTCACGCGCTTGCGGTCCGCAGGATGCAGGCCGCCCTTCTTCGCGAGTGTCGCGCAGGCTTCGGCGATGTCGTTGCCAAGCGTGACGGTCATCGAGTAGCTGAGCGTCTGCTTGACGAGCGCGCGCATGATCTTGACGTGCTCGGCGTTGGGCGGGAGCGTATAGGCGGGCAGCATCCAGCCGCGCTCGGCGGCGAGCTGGGCGGCGACGTCGAACTCGTCGTAGTCGTGCTCGCCCGACAATTTGAACGCGACGAGCGGGAGCTGCTCCTCCTCCGCCGCGCCGATGATCTCGAACTCGCCGATTGCGGCGATCTCGCGCGCGAGCGTGCGGGCGTTGTACTTCATCGTCTCCATGATGTAGCGGTATCCCGAGTGGCCGAGGCGTGCGAAGTTGTAGTACTGGGCGAGCACCATCGAGGAACCGGTGGAGAAGTTCAGCGTGAAGGTCGCGTCGCGCTTGCCGAGGTAGTTCTCGTAGAACACGAGATCCTCCGCGAGGTCTGACTCCTCGCGGAACACGAGCCAGCCGATGCCGGGGTAGACGAGGCCGAACTTGTGACCGGAGACGTTGATCGAGCGGACCTGCTCCAGGCGGAAGTCCCACTTGCAGTCGGGATACAGGAACGGCCACACGAAGCCACCGCTGGCGGCGTCGACGTGCATGGGCACGTCCAGGCCTTGGTCGTGCTTGAGCCTCATCAGCAGGTCGTTGATCCCGCGAATGTCGTCGGAATGTCCCGTGAAGGTCGTCCCAAGGACAGCAGCGACGCCGATCGTGTTCTCGTCGATGTGCGGCTGGACGTCCTCGGGGCCGATCGTGTACTTCTCGGGCGCCAGTGGGACGATCCGCGGTTCGACGTCGAAGTAGCGGCAGAACTTCTCCCAGACGACGTGCACGTCCCCGCCGAACACGAGGTTGGGACGGTCGGTCGACTTTTTGGCCGCCTCGCGGCGCTCGCGCCACTTCCACTTCAGCGACAGCGCGCCAAGCATGATCGCCTCGGAGGACCCCTGCGTGCGCGCGCCGGTCGTGGCGCCGGGAGCGTGGAAGAGATCGGCGAGCATGCGGATGCAGCGCTGCTCGATCTCCGCGGTCTGCGGATACTCGGCGTGGTCGATGAAGTTCGTGTGCAGGTTTTCCGCGATGATGCGATCGGCCTCCGGCTCCATCCAGGTGGTGACGAACGTCGCGAGGTTGCGCATCGGGATGCCGTCGAGCACCATCTCCTTTTCGATCAACCCGGCGGCTTCCTCGGCGGTCATGCCGATCTTCGGCAGCTTGTTGTCGGGGGTCGGCTCGAGCAGGTAGCGGTTGCCGTAGCGTTTCTCGAGGCGCTCGATCTGCTCGCGCGTGAGCTCGGGCGGGGAACCGCCGGAGTGCTGGTCGGCGCGCTGCTCGTGAGGCGACATGCGTGGCGATCATACCCGCACCCGTGCGGTCAAGATCCATCTCAACGCGCGGCGCCATACCCAAGAATAAGACTTAGTCTTATGATATGTTGCTGTGCGTGATGCACTGGCGACGCGCGGTCGATCAGAGGCAGATGAGCGCTACGGAACGCTCGGGCGCTGAGGGACCGGCGATCGAGCTGGATCGCGCGGCGGTGCGTGTGGGGGGGAGAACGGTGTGGGAAGACGTCAGCGTGAGCATGGCCCGCGGAGATTTCGTGGCGCTGCTGGGAGCGAATGGATCGGGCAAGTCGACGCTGTTGAAGGCGGTGTTGGGAGCGCTCCCGTTGACGGCGGGCAGGCTCAGCGTGCTGGGTAGGCCCCCGGGTGAGGCGAACCGGACGATCGGGTATCTGCCGCAAAGGCGCTCGTTCGACCAGGGGACGAGGCTGCGCGGCTTAGACGTGGTGCGGCTGGGGTTGGACGGCGACCGCTGGGGGCTGCCGCTGCCGTTCTTGCCCGCCCGCCGTGGCCCCGGCGCTCGCGGGCCCAAGGCACGTGCGCGGGTGGATGAGGTGATCGAGCTGGTCGGCGCGAGCGAGTACGCGGGCCGGCCGATCGGCGAGTGCTCGGGGGGCGAGCAGCAGCGGCTGCTGATCGCTCAGGCGCTCGTGCAGAGGCCCGATCTGCTGCTGCTGGACGAGCCGTTGGACAGCCTCGATTTGCCCAACCAGGCGGCGGTGGCGGCTTTGGTGGGAGAGATCTGTCGCGACGCGGGTGTGGGAGTGCTGCTGGTCGCCCACGATGTCAACCCGCTGCTGGCGTATCTCGACAGGGTCGTGTACCTGGCCGGTGGGCGGGCCGTGGAGGGGACGGTGCAGGAGGTGATCACGGGGAAGACGTTGAGCGCGCTGTACGGGCTGCCGGTCGAGGTGTTGAAGGCGTCCGATGGCAGGCTGGTCGTGGTCGGCCAGCCCGAGGCGCCCGCTCACCATCACGACCGCCACGACCATCACGATCACCACCACGCCCATGCAAGCTGACCCGACCCTCACCTGGAACGTGGGGCGCGACGTGGGCGAGGTGCTCGAATATCACTTCATGGTCAACGCGTTGCTCGCGGGCAGCATCGTGGCGGTGATGGCGGGGCTGGTGGGGTGGATGATGGTGTTGCGCAGAGAGACGTTCGCCGGGCACACGCTGTCGATGATGGCGTTCCCGGGCGCGAGTGGGGCGGCGCTGATCGGGGTTCCGGCGACGTGGGGATATTTCGTCTTCTGCGGCGCGGGGGCGCTCGCGATCGGCCGGTTCTCGGGTGGGAAAAGTCGTTCGTGGAGCGAGCAGTCGGCGACGATCGGCGCGGTGCAGGCGCTCGCGCTCGCGCTCGGGTTTCTGTTCGTGAACCTGTACGGCGGCGTGCTGGGGGGGCTGGATAGCCTGCTGTTCGGCACGTTCCTCGGAGTCTCAGACGGCCAGGTGCTGGTGTTGGCTGCGGTCACGGCGGGAGCGCTCGTGGTGCTCGGCGGGTTGGCTCGTCCGCTGCTGTTCGCCTCGGTGGACGCGGATGTGGCGGGCGCCCGCGGCGTGCCGGTGAGGTCGCTGTCGACGGCGTTCTTGGTGCTGTTGGGCTTGGCGGTCGCCGAGACGAGTCAGATCACGGGCGTGCTGCTGGTGTTCGCGCTGTTGGTGACGCCCGCGGCGACCGCCCAGGCGATCACGGCGCGTCCGGGGCTGAGCTTGTGGCTGACCGTCGCGATCGGCCTGGTGGTGGTGTGGGCCGGACTGGGGGTGTCGTACTTCTCGGTGTACCCGGCCGGGTTTTTCATCACGGCGTTCGCGTTCGCTATCTATGTGATTGCGCGGGTGATCGTGGGTGTGCTGGGCGGAAGGTCGGCTGACCTAAAGGCTCCAGCGCCCGAAAGTCCGCCGCCCCGCGGGGTGATCGCCTGATGTTCTCCCAAGAATTCATGCGCAATGCGTTGCTGGCCGGTACGTTCATTGCGCTGGCGTGCGGGGTGAGCGGTTGGTTTGTTGTGCTGCGCGGCCAGGTGTTCGCCGGCGACGCGCTCAGCCACGTGGCGTTCCCCGGGGCGTTGGCCGCCGCCGCGGCCGGTGTCGACGAGCGTGTGGGGCTGTTCGCGGCGACGGTCGCGGTGGGCGCGGGGATCGGGGCGCTGGGCCGGACCGGGGGCGCCGGCGCGGGACGCGGAGCAAAGATGGCCGCCGCCGCGCCGGCCGACGACGCGGCGATCGGAACCGTGTTCACGTTCATCCTCGGGGTGGGCGTGTTCTTTCTTACCCTGTTCAGCACGAGCTGTGGTGGAGGCGCCGGGATCCAGGCCGCGCACACCCTGTTCGGGTCGATCTTCGGCTTGGCGGCGGGCGAAGCGCGTCTCGCCGCGGCGGTGGCGCTGGGCGCGACGTTGTTGACCTTGGCGATCGCCCGTCCGCTGCTGTTCGCTTCGGTGTCTCCCGAGGTCGCCGCCGCCCGGGGCGTGCCGACGCGTCTGCTGGGGGTGGGGTTCGTGGCGCTGTTGGGGGTGGTTGCCGCCGAGGCTACCCAGGCGGTGGGGGCGCTGTTGTTGCTCGGGCTGCTGGCCGCCCCGGCGGCCGCCGCGCACCGGCTCGCCAGGGGTCCGTTCGCGGGGATTGCGCTCGCCGGGCTGTTCGCGGTTGTGGCGATGTGGGGCGGATTGGCGCTCGCATACGCGGTGCCGTCGCTGCCGCCGAGCACCACGATCGTGGTGCTCGCGGTGGGTGTATACATCCTGGCTGCGTTCATGGGGAGACGGACCGTGATGATGAGAGGCGGGGCGTCCTGAAGGGTGGCGTCTACCATCGAGACATGCCCGCTTCACACACCGGGACATGGGTGGACCGCGCTGAGGCGACGCTGGCGGCGGCCGGTCGCAAGCGTGGCGGAGCGCGCCGGGCGGTGCTCGAGCTGCTCGACGGCGAGGCATGTGCGCTGACTGCGGTTGAGATCGAGGATGCGCTGCGTGGTGAGCGCTACGGCCGCCGCGGGGTGAGCCGCGCGAGCGTGTACAGGATCCTCGACGAGTTGGAGCGGCTGCGGCTGGTCAAGCGCCTCGAGACCGGCCAGGCGATGGCCCGGTACGAGCGCGCGTGCGACGGCCAGGAGGAGTACCACCATCACCACCTGGTCTGCGACGAGTGCGGCCT
>Ga0116218_1000325_pt1 | contig 33679 bp, 29 predicted proteins | sample Sb_taG_2_FD_88966 | JGI IMG/M metagenome (GOLD analysis project Ga0116218, IMG submission 88966) | Peat soil microbial communities from Weissenstadt, Germany - Sb_50d_5_LS metaG | ecosystem: Environmental > Terrestrial > Soil > Wetlands > Peat | place: Germany: Weissenstadt | collected 2010-09-21 | reverse complement strand
TGGGTGCGGTGCCGGATGTGAATGTGAGTTTGGTGGATGTGTGGTTGGAGAATGGGTTGGGTGAGCGGGTGGAGAATGTTGAGCAGGGTGAGCCGATCGGGTTCAACCTGATCGTCGAAGCCCAGCGCGAACTCAGGGGGGCGATATTCGCCTTCCAGTGCCTCAACGTGGACGGGATTCCGATCTTTGGGTTCGGCAAGGGGATGACCGAGGACGACGAGATCGACAGGATCGCCGCCGGACAACGGGTTCGGATCGCCGCCAAGATCGAGAATCCGCTTGTCCCGGGTCGCTACGGGCTGAAGTGCTCGATCGCCCGCAACAACACACTCGGAGACACAGTCATGCACGACGTGCAGCTGATGGACTTCCTCGTCCGCGGGAAGGACCCGAACCCCGGCATGGTCGCCGTGCAGGAGGACCTGCGCGCGATCGTCGAGAGTTAGGCCAGACCTGGTGAGCACTCAGCAGCTGACAGAGGTGGAACTCCGCGAGGTTCGTGGGCCGACCGCGCTCGGCGGCGGCTGGAAGCGGTTCGTCGACCTCGTCTATCTGATGTCGGTGACGGAGTTCAAGCGGACCTACTTCGGCACCGCGCTCGGCTATCTGTGGTCGATCTGCCGGCCGCTCCTGCTGTTTGCGGTCTTGCTCGAGGTCTTCACTCACATCTTCCGCCTGGGCTCGACGGTGCCGCATTATCCGGTCCTCCTGCTGTTCAACATCATCCTGTTCGGCTTCTTCCAGGGCGGAACCGGCGCGTCGGTGTCGTCGATCGTGGCTCAGGAGGGGATCGTTCGCAAGACCCAGTTCCCGCGTCTTGCCATCCCGCTGGCCGTGATCATGACCGGTCTGTTCGACCTGGCGTTGAACCTGATCGTCGTCTTCGGGTTCATCCTGGGGTTCGGTATCTCGCCGTTGTGGACCTGGCTGTTGCTGCCGGTGCTGATCGCTCTGCTGTTCGTGTTCACGCTGGGGGTGTCGATGATCCTGTCGTCTCTGTATCCGCGCTTCCGGGACATCGGGATCATCTGGACGGTGGTCGCGACCGCCCTGTTCTACGCGACGCCGGTGCTCTATCCGCTCGAGAAGGTGAGCGGTCGCCTGCGTGATGTGATCGCCATCAATCCGATCACGCCGATTCTCGGGGCGGCGCGCAAGTGGATCATCGACCCGCACGCGCCGGGTCCCGGCTCGGCGGCGGCCGGAGGGCCGATGCGCCTAGCGATCGCGATGGTCATCTACGTCGTGATCTGTGTGCTCGGCGTGTGGATCTTCAACCGTGAGGCGCCCCGTATCGCCGAAGAGCTCTGACGCGGGTCAATGGAGGTGAGGGGGCACGAGGTGCCCGAGCACGAACACGGCTCCCAGGTACGTCTGGCGGTTGGTGGCGGCGCGGGCAAGGGCGATCCACGCCACCGCATTCTGAGGTTCGGCGTGCACCACTCCCTCAAGGATCGTCTGGGCCAGCCCGGGGTCGCCCCGCTCCTTCGCCGCCTGGGCCCGGAGCACCGATACCTGGCGGTCAGGATTGAGGAAGCTGGCGCTGTGCAGCAACGAGTCCACGTGGTCGGCCTGCGCGGCACTGAGAGTGGATGCATTGGACAGGATCGTGGTCGCCTGCGCGGTGTCGTGGGCCTGCCGGATCCCGAGCGCGAACCACGCGCACACGATCGCCGCGATCGCCACCAACATCGCGCGGATGAGCGACATTCTGGCCATTTCTGAATGATGCCCGATCTGATGCCCGATCAGCCCACCAGCGCACGCGAGTCGCCACCGGCCGTGAGTATCGTCATACCAAACTGGAACGGGCGCGCTTGGTTGCCGGCTTGCGTGCGGAGCCTTGGTGCGCAGGAGCTGGCGCCGCTCGAGGTGATCGTGGTCGATAACGGCTCGGACGACGGCTCGCTGGACTACCTGCGCGCCCAGCATCCCGAGATCACCGTTCTCGCACTCGGTCGGAACACCGGCTTCGCGCACGCCGTGAACCGAGGGGTCGACGTCGCGCGCGGGGAGTTCGTCGCCACGATCAACACCGACGTCGTCCTCGCTCCGGACTGGCTGAAGCGGATGGCCCACGTGCTGTGCGGCCGGCGGGACGCGGCGGCCGTGGCCTGCAAGATGCTCGACCTGAACGATCCAGCGCGTATCTACGACGCCGGTGATGTCCTGCGCCGGGATGGCGCGTGCGAGCAGCGGGGACGCTTCGCGCGCGACGACGGGCGTTGGGATACACCCGGCGAGGTCTTCGGGGCCTGCGCCGGCGCCGCCCTCTTCCGGCGACTGGCGCTCACGTCGGTGGGTGGCTTCGACGAGCGCTACTTCGCCTATCTCGAGGATGTGGACCTTGCCCTGAGGTTGCAGCTTGCCGGCTGGAGCTGCGTGTACGAGCCTGCCGTCGCGTTCCATGCCGCCGAGGCGTCGTCGGAGCGCCTTCCCGGCGGGCACCTGTACCTCGTCGAGCGCAACACGCTGGTGCTGGTCGCCAAGGCGTTCCCCGTCGGATGGCTGCCGCTCGTCGCCTACAGGCAAGCCGCGTGGGCGTACCACGCGCTCCGGGACCGCAGGCTGCGCTGGCACCTTCGCGGTGCCGCCGCAGCGCTTCGACTGCTCCCCGGGGCGCTCCGAGAGCGTCGGGGACTGCTCAGGGGGGCCCGGAAGCCGGTGGAGACCGTCGTCCCAGCTCGCCCGATCAGGGGACCGAGGGCGGGGGGCCACCCGGCGCAGATCGCTGGTACGAGCGGGCCGGCGCCGGGACGCCGGGCGTGACCGTGAACGGGGGCTGAAGGTAGACTCGCTCGGAATGTCCGGCGCCACGAGGGTCGATCTGCCGCGACCGCCGCGGGACCTGGCTGCACGGGTGTTCGCCGTCGAGGGTTGGAGCGACCCCGACCTCGCCTACGACGAGCTGGGGGCGCAGACGAAGAACCAGCTGGTACGGCTGCTTCCGGCCGACTGGTCATTCGCCGGCAAGCGCGTTCTTGACTTCGGCTCGGGCGCCGGCCGGACCCTGCGCCACTTCGCAAGAGAGGCCGAGACGGCCGAGTTCTGGGGGGCCGACATCGACGAGCCGAGCATCACGTGGATGCAGCAGAACCTCAGCCCGCCGTTTCACGCCTGGCAATCGACGATAAATCCACCGCTGGGACTAGAGCATGGGTCGTTCGATCTGATCTATGCGATCTCCGTGTTCACACACCTGACCGACAACTCGATTCAGTGGTTACTCGAGTTGCATCGTCTGCTCAAGCCGGACGGCTTGTTGATTGCGACGTTCATGGGTCGTTGGAACTCGGAATGGTTCGCCAAGGAGCCGTGGGTCGAGGATCGCGTCGGTATGAACGTGCTCCATCACAACCGTGACTGGGACAGTGGCGGGCCCGCCGTGCTGATGTCCGAATGGTGGGTCCGAGAGCATTGGGGCCGCGCGTTCGAGATCGTGGACGTCGCTCCACAGTTCCACAATTTCAGCTGGTGTGTCATGCGAAAGCGCGATGTCCAACTCACGACGGAGGACATCGAACGTCCCGCGGATGATCCTCGCGAATACGCCGCGATCCGTCATAACGTCAAACAACTCCAGCGCGAGGTGGTGGACGAACTGGCGTACCTCCACGCGTACTACGAGGGAGTCCTGCGCGAGCAGACGGCCGCCTACGACGAGCGACTCCGCGAGTACGAGGAGTCGGCAAGCTGGACCGTGACCCGGCCGCTGCGGCGTGTCGGACGTGCGCTGCGCGCCAACCATCGCTGAGGTGCTCGCCGGCCGGACGAGGAGCGAAGCCATGTCGACTGCGCAAGCCACGCCTCAGACAGCGCGCGCCGTGCGCCGCTCCCATCTTCCGTACCTAGGCTACGCGGCGCTGGCCGCCGTCGCGGCATGGTGGGCGTGGCGCGCGTTCCACGACCCGTCGCCGTGGGACACCGGCCTCGCCTTTCAGGCCGGGAAGGTCGCCTGGCTCACTGGCCACCCGGAGCAGGTGGGGTCATGGGATGGGACGCCGTTGCTCGCTGCGACGATGGCATTTGTCAGCCGCCTCTTCACCGTCCGCACCACCGCTGACCTGGTGACGGCGCTGAACCTGATCATGGTCGGTGGGGCGGTGGGAGTGGTGCTCTACCGGACCCGCCCGTTGCTGCGTCCGGTGTGGTGGTGGATCGCGGCTATCTCCACGATCTGCTTCGTTCCGATGATGTCGACCGTCTGGTACAAGCAGTTCAACGCGATCGTCCTCGTGTTGGCGCTCGCCGGCTTTGACCTCGTCCGACGGGGACGGGATCACACGGGGGCGGCGGCGATCGGGCTATCCGTGGCCTTCAAGCCGATGGCGATCCTGCTCCCGTTCGTCCTGGTGGCGCGTCGCGAGACCAGGCGGGCGGGTGCGCTGGCCCTGGCATGGATCGCCGGGCTCACTGTCGCCGCACAGGCGGTGCTCGCGGAGCGGGCGCGCGACCTGGGCACGCTCGACCCGCTAGTCGCCCTGCGTACGTTTTCCGACAGGAGCAAGCCGAGCCCGTTGAGTTGCGTGGGCTGGAATTTCTCACCGGGAGCGCTGCTCTGCCGCGAGGCGGGCTTCCAGCATGCGACGGTTCAGAGAGTGATCGTATGGTGCTTCGTGCTGCTGCTGGGCGCGTGGGTGGTCAATTCGTTACGCGGCCGAGCCGCGACGAGCTGGGAGGTGTTCGCTTTCAGTTGCGCCCTGTCCGCCATGGTGAGTCCGCTGGCCTGGACCCACTACCAGATAATGCTCGCGCCGCTGTTCTTCCTGTTGCTTGTGCGCTTCGCCCGCGAGGGCGCAACCGCCGACATCTGGGCGGGACTCGTTGTCGCGTTCGTATTGACGTCGCTGATCTGGCAGCCATACGGCTCGATCGTCGATGCGATGCGAGCGCTGATCCCCGGCGTTACGCACAACGTGTCCCGGCCGGTATTCCTCGAAGGGTTCGCGCAGCTCGCTCAGTATGTCCTCGTCTTTACCGCGGTTCTGTGGTATCGCACCCGCACCACCGGCGGCCCAGCTGCACCAGCGGATGCTCCGGCGTGATGGTGGTCCGTGGGACAGCTACCGCCACACGTATTCACTGGTCAGCAATGGGAGAAGTCCCTGTGAGAGGTACTGGGCGCGCAGCCGGTAGTCCATGGCGTACGGTCGTGGAGGCGCCAGGTATGCAGTTAGCTCAGGGACGCTGGAAGCGAACAGCGGCGCGTGCGTCCTAGCCGCGGCGCGCCACACCGATAGTACCTGTGAACCTGTCCGGATCCGCTGCGGACGGTTGAGATAGACACTGATCGCGCGTCCAGGCGGCCCGTACAGTGGGTACTCGGAGATCACCACCGGCGCGCTGGGCGGGGCGTGATCCTCGATGAAGCGTGCGGCGCCGCGGACATTGGTCCTCTCGTTCTGGGGCCGCGTCAGTTTCGCGGTGCCAATCGCCACGAGCGCGAGCGCGGCCAGCGACAGGGGAACTGCGATGCGCGGGCGCGGGTAGCTGAGAAGCCGGCCGAACAGCAGCAGCGCGTACGGGACCGCAACCGACAGATTGCGCGGGGCGAAGAAGCTGGTGTCCGGCCGCAGGCTGTAGAGGATGATGATCAGCGGCGGGGCGAGCGCGAGCAGCAGGATCAGCGCTCCGGGCGACGCGAGCGCACGCCGCCAGTGCCCGAACGTGCCCCGACGCGTGTGGATGAGCGCCGCCAGCAGCCCGACGAGCAGGGCCGCGAGGATCGCCATCGGGATGTTTCCAGGGAGGTCCCGCAGTGGGACGAACGGATCGCCGATCAGCGCGCGGCCGCTCAGCTGGGCAACGTTTGTCAGCGTCACGGGGTTGAGAAGGGTGCCGCGCGAGCCTTCGATCTCGCTGTGGTGGGCCTGGACCAGGAACGAGGGCAGCCAGGGCAGCCACAGTGCGATGAGTACGGCGCCGGCGCTCAGCTGCTCGCGAACGCTCTCGCGATGCGCCCACAGCGCCCAGACCGCCTGCGGGATCAGAACCAGGGCCGCGGTGTAATGGGTATAGATGGCCGCGGCCGACGCGACCACGTACGCCCCCCACCATCGAAGTCGCCGCTGCTCGAGCGCCGTGAGCAGCGACACCGTCGAGAGGACGGCCAAGGCCGTCACCGCCGCGTACGCTCGCGCTTCGGTGCCGTAGAACAGCGCGAACGGGCTGATTGCGAACCAGGCCGCGCCCACGACACCGGCGCCGCGGCCAAGTGTGCGCACGCCGAGCCAGTAGACCAGGGGCACGGTGGCGATGCTCGCGAGAAGCGAAGGCACCCGGACCAGCACCGTCGCGTCACTGCCCTGCGCAAACGGCCACACGACCATGAAAAACAGCGGCGGCGTGTTCTCGGTGTTGTGAATCACCGGGAACATGTAGCCGAACGAGTGGGCGTGCAGGATCCCGTACAGGGTGAGTTCGTCGCCGAACAGGCTCTGATGGATGGCTGCCAAGCGCAGCACGAGAGCGAGAGCGGTGAGCGCGCCGACAGGCCAGGCCACCAACCGGGGCCAGTCGAGTGTCCGGCGCAAGCCTCGCGCTGAGACCTCGGCGCCGAGATGAGGTTGAACCTCAGCGCTGGCCGGCATCCCAACACCCTAGCTCAGTGCCAACCTATAATCGCCGCGCATGCCGAGCACAGAGCGGCTCTTGCGGGACCCGGCGTCCGGCGCCGAGGTGACTGAACCGCCGCGCTCGCAGGAGTCATTCACCTCGCAAGCGGCTCGTGTCGTCGATTGGCTCGAAGCTGGAGGCGCCCGGGTTGTGCTCGGTGCGGCGATGGTCCTGTACGCCGCGTTCGTCCTCTGGGCGACACGCGGCACGACGCTCTTCGTAGATGAGCAGACGCTGTTCCAGACGGACAGAGGACTGCACCCGTCCGTGCTCTTCGCCCCGGTCAATGGCCATCTCATTCTGTGGGAGCGGTTGCTGTATGCGGTTGACTTCAAGCTCTTCGGCGCCAGCTTTGTCCTCCCCAGGGTTGTCGAGGCCGCGGGCGTTCTCGCGGTCGTGGCCACGTTCTTCGTGGCCGTCAAGCGGCGAATCGGATCGGCCGCCGCCCTGGCGCCGGCTCTCCTGCTGCTCCTGTTCGGCACGGCGTGGGAGAACGACCTCGCGATCTCCGGGATCAGCACCGTTTATGCGGTCGCTGCGGGACTGATAGCCCTCCTCGTGCTGGAAGCCCCCGAACCCGTGGCCGAAGGCGGCATCGGCGCGCGCCGATCCTGGACTCGGGACGGGGTCGCGTGTGTGCTGCTGATCATCGCCGTCTACTCGTGGACCGTGGGTGTCGCTTTCGCGCTCGGCGCGCTTGTCCTCATCCTGCTGCAACCTGGGCCGTTGCGACGGGCGTGGATCGCGGTAGTTCCGCTCATGCTGTACGCAGCATGGCTACTGTGGGTCCGGGTCGAGTACGTCCCCGCGCACGGTGAGGTCGACAGCCTCGCCGCTTCCAACATCCTGCTGATACCGAACTACATCGCGAACGAGGGGTCATCGGTGATGGGGGCGCTGGCGGGGTTGAACTACGGCTTCCAGCCGCAGTACCTGTCCGTATTCAGCACCACCTCGGAGTATGGGCCGGTCCTCGCCATAGCGGTTGTCGCGCTGGTCGTGGTCAGCATCCGCCGGGGCTCTCGGCGGCCGCCACTTTGGGGATTCATCTGCACGCTGCTCGCGTTCTGGGTCGCGCTCGCGCTGGTCTTCGGTCAGGGCCGCGACCCCACCGTGGCGCGCTACGTCTACGCCGGGGGGATCCTGGTGATGCTGATCATCGCCGAAGCGGTGAACGGGGTCAGGCTGTCATTGATCAAGCTCGGCGTTCTCTATGCCGTCACCGCGCTGGCCATCGCAGCGAATCTGGCCCGTCTGCGAGATGGCGAGCACTTCTATCGAAGCTTCGGCACGACGCTGCGCGCTCAGCTGACGGGCCTGGAGATCGCTCGAGATCACGTTTCTCCTGCCTTCCGTCTGTCACCCCCGCCGTCGCTCGAGGTGATTCAGGCCGGTCCCTACCTCTCGGCGGTGTCTCGCATCGGCTCGCCGGCCTACTCACAGACGCAATTGATGGGTGAACCGGAGGCGTTACGGCATGCGGCGGATGCCACGCTCGTCTCGGCGCTCGGCCTCGCGCTCTCATCGTCGGGCGGCGAACCGGTCGGCGCATGCCGGCGCGTGACCGAAGCGGCCGATGCGCCGTCGACGGTCCTCGTTGAACCGCCCGGCATCGCCTTGCGTTCGGCCACTGTCGGACAGGTCGGGCTCCGTCGCTTTGCGTCGACCGCGACCGTCCCGGTTGGCAATCTGGCGGCGGGACAAACGGTCGACCTGCGGATTCCGGCGGACCGCTCGTCTCTGCCCTGGCACGCGTCTGTCGACCCCCCGTCTTCGTCGGTGACCGTCTGTCCGCTGCTCGGCACTGGCTGAGCGTCGCCGGCTTTGACCCCCTTGATCTCGCAGCGGCGCGCAGGAGGGGTCCTGGGAGGACAGGCGACGCTGAGCTACATCGGCTATCTCGCACTGGCTGCGATTGTTGCCGCGTGGGCGTGGCGTGCGTTTCACGATGCTGGCACCTACGACACCGGCGCGGCGTACGAGGCCGGCCAGCTGGCCTGGGCCACGGGCCATCCCGAAACGCTCTACAGCTGGACCGGCATGCCGTCGCTGGCAGCCGCGATGGCGATCGTCAGTCGCGTGATCAGCATCCGCGCCGCCGCAGACCTCGTCACCGTCATCAACGTCGTGGTGGTGGTGGGGGTCGCCGTCGTCGTGCTCAGTCGGATTCGTCCCCTGCTATCGCCAGTCTGGTGGTGGATCGTCGCCTTCGCCCTGCTCGCCTTTGCGCCACTCATGTCGACCGTCTGGTGGAAGCAGTTCAACGTGATCGCCTTGGTGCTCGCGCTTGGCGGGTTCGAGCTCATCCGCCGGCGCCGGGCGGCTTGGGGGGCCGCTGCGATCGGATGCTCGATCGCACTGAAACCAATGGTGATCTTGCTGCCGTTCGTGCTCCTTGCGCGACGCGAGACCCGCCGCGCCGGGGCGTTCGCGCTGGCTTGGGTGGTGGGCCTGAACGTTGCGGCCCAGGCGTTGATGGCCGAGCGAGCGGGCGATATCGCAACGCTCAATCCCTTTCTCGGCCTGCGCAATCTGCTTCACAAGAGTCAGTCGAACCTGTTCCTTTGCTTCCCGGGAAACTTCTCACCCTCATCGATGATCTGCCACGCGGCAAGCGCGGGCTTCCAGTACTGGACACTCGAGCGGATCCTCGCCGGGTGTGTGGTGGTCCTGCTTGGCGCATGGGTCGTCTTGGCTCTTCGTGGTCATTCGATCCTCAGTTGGGAGGTATTTGCCTTCGTGTGCGCACTGTCGGCGATGACCGGTCCGTTCGAGTGGCCCCACTACCAGGTGATGTTGGCGCCCCTGTTCCTGGTGCTGGTGATCGCCTTCAACGGAGGCGGCGCGAGCGCGGGTGAGTGGCTGGGCCTTGCGTTCGCATTCGTGCTCGCCTCGCTGCTGTTGGAACCGTACGGAACGGTGTACGGAACCCTCCGGCACGTGTTCACCGGTGTCACGGAGACACACAACTCTCTCAGTGGCGCACCCGAGCTGACGTTCCAAGAGGGAATCGCGCAATACGCGCAGTACGTCTTGATCGTCACGGGGGTGCTGTGGTACGTCCGCCGGCGGCCGCCGGGGACGTCACCAGCGATCACCCCGTAGGTCGGTCGGAAGCGGTCCGCGGCTGCACCGGCTCGGGGTCCGCCGCCGGCCCGGGGTCGGGCGCCGGCTCGGGGTCGAGTTCCGCCTGTGGGTCGAGCGCCGCCTGGGGGTCGAGCGGCGCCAGGGCCTCGGCAACCCCTGGTCCCAGGCTGCGCGGCTCGCCCCCATCGAGCTCGGGCGGCTCGCGCCCGTCGAGCTCGGGCGAGTCGGCGCTTTCGATCTCGACGCCCTCGGCGCTCTGCGCGCGGGGCTGCTTGATCGCGTCCCGCACCGACTGCATCAGGTCGATCGGCATCGGGAACACGATCGTCGAGTTCTGGGCGCCGCCGATCTCTCGCAGCGTCTGGAGGTAGCGCAGCTGGAGCGTCGTCGGATTGCGGCCGATCACGTCGGCCGCCTGCGCCAGCTTGCCGGCGGCCTGGAACTCGCCCTCGGCGTTGATGATCTTGGCGCGCCGCTCACGCTCGGCCTCGGCCTGGCGGGCGATCGCGTGCTGCATCCGCTCGGGGATCTCGACGTCCTTGATCTCGACTGTGGTCACCTTGATCCCCCAGGGCTCGGTCTGCGTGTCGATCACGTGCTGGAGCGCCGCATTGAGCTGTTCGCGCTCGGACAGCAGCGCGTCGAGGTCGACGCCACCGAGCACCGAGCGGAGCGTCGTCTGCGAGATCTGCAATGTGGCGCTGTGGAAGTTCTCGATCTGGGTGACGGCGCTGCTCGGATCCACCACCCGGTAGTAGGCGACGGCGGTGACCCGCACCGGGATGTTGTCGCGGGTGATGATCTCCTGGGCCGGGACCGTGAGCGTGACCGTACGCAGGCTGATCCGCACCATCCGGTCGATCGAGGGCACGAGCAGGATCAGACCGGGCCCGCGCGTCTCCATCAGCCGACCTAGCCGGAACACGATCCCGCGCTCGTACTCCCTGAGCACCCGGATCGACGCGCCGGCGGCCGCCAGCGCGAGCACCGCAATGACGACGACGACGATGATGATCGCGGTGACCATGGCTACGTGATCAGCTCCCACTCCTCGGCCGGGCGGACCGAAAGCGTCAGCCCCGACAGCCGCTCCACGATCACCCGGTCACCCTGGTGCAGCGCCACCTCGTCCTCCGGCTCGCAGGCCGAGCGGCGGGCTTGCCAGAGGGCGCCGTCGACCAGCACCTTCCCTGTCGGCTCGGCCCAGCTCTGGACGATGCCGACGTGGCCGATCATGCCCTCGGGTCCCGCGCGGACCCGGCGCCGGCGGACCGCCATGCCCTTGCTCAGCGACAGCGTGAGGACGCCGGCGGTGGCCACTACGAGGATCACCGCGGTCACGAGACCCAGCACGAGCCCGCCACCAAGGCCGCTGACCGCCAGCACCGTCCCGACCCCGAGCAGGACGACGCCCGGACCTCCGAGCAGCCCCAGAGACTGCACGTGCGCCTCGGCTACGACGACGATCGCTCCGATTATCAGCAGCGCTATACCGAGCGCGGTCATAAAGAGATCGTACGCCTCGGAGTGCGCGGGGTGGAGGAGGGCGGCAGGGGTCGCCGTAAGGACCCGGACCGGGGGTGTTTGCGGGGGTTTGTGGCGCGGGTCGGCGCCTCGCGCCGGCGGCTCCACGACCGGTCGGTTCGGGATTGGGCGGGGAGGGGGTGGGTGAGGTGCTTTTGCTGTCCGTTTGATGCTCGACAGTCCAAAACCTGACTCGCGATGCCCTGAAATCGGAGGTGTGGCCGCCAGGGTCCGCTATGCGAGCACAATCCGCCCCACCTCCGAAATCCAGATGATGCGTGTCCGTTTTGGCTGTTTTCGGCCCGCAATAGGCGGGCGATAGCCCCGCTCGCACCGACAATCGAAACCGTCAGCGCCTCGCCGCCACCGCTGGCACCGGCGATGGCACGCCGGTGTCGCCGCCGATGAATCCGCTCAGCACCCGCTCGAGCCAGCTCCGCCCGAGCTGCTGGTCTAGGGTGCGCCTTAGGAGGCGGATATCGCGACTAGCGTCACCGCCCGAATACTGATACTTGTCGGTACCGCGCGCATCGGCGACGCGACGAACGCCCCCATGAACCTCAGCGACCTTCCTCCAGTCCCCGGCGTCGAGCATCGCGAGGTCCACGTCAACGGGGTGCGGCTCCACGTCGCCGAGGCCGGCCACGGCCCGCCGCTGATCCTGCTCCACGGCTGGCCCCAGCACTGGTGGAGCTGGCGGCGCCTGATTCCGCGCCTCGCCGAGGACTACCGAGTACTGGCGCCGGACCTGCGCGGCTGGGGATGGTCCGAGGCGCCCCACGACAGCTACGCGAAGGCGACGTTCGCGGCGGACATCGTCGCGCTCATCGATGCCGAGGGGTTCGACCGGGTCAAGCTGATCGGACACGACTGGGGCGGCTATACGGCCTTCCTGCTCGCGCTCGAGCACCCGGACCGGATCGAGCGGATGGTCACGCTCGACATCCCGCCACCGTGGACGGAACGGTTTCACCCCCGACAGCTGTCGCTGCTGTTCTTCCTCGCCTATCAGGTCGTGGTCGCGACCCCGGGCCTGGGGTCGTGGACGATGACGAACAGCAATCACTTCATCCGCACGATCATCCGGGCCGGAAGCGGACGCCACGCGACCTGGTCGGAGCAGGAGCTCGACGCCTACGCCGACGTCCTCCGCGACCCGGCGCGCGCGGCCGCCAGCTCGGCGTGCTACCGCACATTCCTGACCCGCGAGCTACCGCCGGCGCTGCGCGGCGGCTACCGGCCAAGCGACCTCAAGGTGCCGACGCTGCTGGCGATGGGCTCCGCCAGCTTCCTGCAGTGGACGCTCGCGCCGCGCCCCGGCCCCAACCTGCGGGTCGCGACGATCGCCGGCGCCGGCCATTTCCTTCCCGAGGAGGCGCCGTCGCAGGTGCTCGACCTGGCGCTCCCGTTCCTGGCTACGCAAACGGCGGGCTCGGGATGAACGGCGCCAGCGTCCCGGGACGGCCACGCACGCCCAGCGCGCCGTAGGCGCTGAGGTTGAGGCCGGCTCGCAGAAGGACGTCGACCGCCCACCCTTGCGCTCCGGTAATCCAGCGGATCGAGGGACGGTCGGTCTCGCCCACGCCTTCCAGCGCGCTCCACAGCAGAGCCTTCGCGGCGTCCTCGTCGCGCGCGGTCAGGAGCCAGACGGCGTGCCCCGGTTGGACCACGCAGAACCCGCGGTCCCCGAGCCGCAGAAGCCGCGATCCGCGCCGCAGCGCGAACTCGACCTCAGACGTGTGGGCGGCGCCACGGAGCCGGCGCGAGATGTCGGCGAGCGCCTCGAGGTCTGACTCGTCACCGTCGCGCACGGCGCCGTTTGACCGCGGCAGCGCCCGCCGGTCGACCGTCCCCTCGGCCTGGAACGTCGGCTGCAGCGAGAACCCGGCGAGCGCGTACAGGCGCAGGGCACGGGGATCGTTGGAGCTGACGATCAGCCCGCCCTCGAGGTCGGCCCCGTAGCCGAGCGTCCGCTCCAGGAGGGCGCGCCCGGCGCCGGTGCTCTGAACTCCCGGATCGACCGCCAGCAGGGATAGGCACCACAGGCGCTCGCGCACGAGGGCCTGCGCGGCACCGATCACGCGACCGTCGCGTTCGGCCACGAACACCCCATCTGGGTCGGTGTCGATCAGGTAGGCTAGGCGCTCCTCCCAACGTTGAGCCTGGGCCGGCTCGGTGATGTCGAACTCGAACGCAGCGGCCGACACCGTCGCCACCGCCGGCAGATCGGCCCTTTCGAGCGGGCGGATGCGGAGCTCGTCGCCGGCGGACACGGAGGCTAGTCCGCCAGCCCCTTCTCGCGCAGCTCACGTACGGCCGAGTCGGACTTCTCGAGCGAGGACAGGTTCATGCCATCGAGGATCGCCGGTGCCTTGGTGAACTGGATGTCGCGGTAGTCGACGACCTGGACGTGGTTGCCCCACAGATCGACGAAGTCGAGCGAGCCGGACGGCTGGACGGCGACGCCGGCCTGCTGGAGCGAGGAGCGCACCTCCTCCTTGTCGTCGACGACGAGGCCGAAGTGACGGCTCCCGTCCTCAGGCTGCGTCCGTCCCGACGCCAGCGCGATGAACTGGTCGCCCATGTCGACGAACGCCATCCTCCGTCCCCGGCTGCGCAGCCCGAACTCGAAGAACTGCCCGTACCACCGCAGCGCCTCGTCGACGTCGCCGACCTCGAGCGCGATGTGGTTGATCCCGACGAGCCGAGCCATTCCTCGGTCGAGGTTACCCGTTCACCTGTTCAAAGCTTGATCGCCTTCTCCACCGCCAGCGCCAGCAGTGACTGGCCGGCATAGCTCGGGTGAACGCCACAGTCGCCGGGCTTGCCGAGCATCGTCAGCAGGCCCGCGGTGCACGTGTTGCTGCCCGAATGCAGAGCGCCGGCCTGGAACTCGGCAAAGCCGTTGGCGATGGCGGCGTGGAACCGCTTCGCCGAGCTGTCCAGCGCCTTATTGAGGCCGATCGAGCCGTTGGTGATGAACGCGCTCGTGTAGTTCAGCGAGTAGTAGTTGGCGAGCACGAGCTGGCCGCGGTAATGAGCCTTGTTGCGGATCGCTGAGAGGATCTGGCGTGTGTTGGCGACGATCTTCGCGAACACCGGTGCCTGCTCCGACGGGCTCGCGCACCCGTCCTTGGTCTCGGCTTCGCAGATGAACACGTCGTTGGCCCCGATCATCAGTGAGACGAGCCTGACGTTGTGGTAGCGGCGCAGGTAGCTGACCGCGTAGGCGAGCTGCGAGCCCTTGTAGGAGACGTGCAGCGGGAAGCTCTTCCGATAGGCGTTCTCGCAGCCCAGGCTCTGCGCGGACGTGTTGATGAGGCTGGACGAGGTCTCGCCGGGGCACGCCGCGTTCGCCACCTTCAGGTGCAGCTCCGCCCCGAGCATCTCCGGATAGCCGAGGAAGTTTGAGGCGACGTGGTAGTTGGGCGTCGGCACCACGGTCGGCTCCTGGTAGCCGAACGTGACCGAGTCCCCGAGCGCGAGATAGCGCGATCCGGACGTCACTTTCGGGGCGGGCTTTGCGGACGCCGTTGCGGCGATCATCAATGTCGCGCAGGCAGTAAGCAGCAGCGCAGCCAGCCCTCGACGGGCGGGTTTCCGGTCCATGGTCATCCCCTTCTCGTGCTCTCCAGTGGTCACCACCGAGCGTAGCGGCCCCGCCCTGGACTTCACCGAATCCTCACAGTCTCGGTCTGCGGCTGACCCATCATCGAGGTCAATGAGCTACACGGAGCTTCACTTCCACCTGTTGCCGGGAGTCGACGATGGCCCGTCGTCGATCGAAGAGAGCGTTGCGCTGGCCGCCGCGGCCGCGGAGGAGGGGACGCGCACGATCGTGGCCACCACCCACGTCCACCCCTCGTACCCCACCGACGTGAGCAGTCTGCCGGCGCGTGTCGAGGAGGTCGTGGACCGGCTGCGCCGGGAGCGGATCCGCGTCCGCGTGATCTGCGGCGGCGAGCTCTCGCACCAGATGGTCGGCAGCGGCGAGCGCGACCCGGGCCGGTTCGTGAGCTCAGTTCCCCACGCCATGCTCCGGTATGGGCTCACGGCCCGTCCCGAGGCGCTGGCCGCGTAGCCGCGCCCGACGCTCCGAGATCGTCGCGATCAGCAAGCTGAGCTCGAACAACAGGTAGAGCGGGACCGTCTCGAGAAGCATCGTGATCGCGTCGCCGGGCAGGACGGCCGCGACGAGGGCACACGCGGCGACCGCGTAGCGGCGGTGGCGGCGCAGCTGCCGTGGCGTCACCACGCCGGCGCGGGTGATCGCGAGGATCCCCACCGGCACCTGGAACAGGAGGCCCATCGCCAGGATCGTCGAGGCGGCGAACTTGTAGTAGGGCGCGGCCTGCACGAGCACGTTGAACTGCGCGCTGTTGAAGTTCTGGAAGAAATGCAAGGCGGCCGGCAGGACCACGAAGTAGCCGAAGCCGACCCCGGTGACGAACAGGACGGGGATGGCATACATCAGCGGCCGGATATGTCGCCGCTGTTCGGGCTCGAGCGCCGGCATCAGGAACCCGTATAGCTGCCAGAGCACGATCGGCAGCGCCAGGATCAGCGCGAAGATCAGCGAGACCGTCACGGTCGTGGTGAACGGTTCCCCGATCCCGAGCGTGACCGGCCGATCGCCCTGGGGCGGCGCCGACAGCTGGGCGATGTCGCGGTTCAGCCTCGCGTTCACACGCTTGAGGCCCGGCGAGTGCAGCAAGCCGACGACGGTGCGGAGCTGAACGGCGACGTCGCGCGTGCTCTGCTGGACCCGGTAGGTGGCGCCGAGCGGCCCGTGGCCGTCGCGGACCTGCTGCTCGGTCTGATGGGCCAGCGGCAGGTTGATCAGATGAAGCAGGGCGTTGTTCTGCCAGAAGCAGAAGCCGAACGCGATCGCCACCGCCACCAGCGACACGATGATCCGGCTGCGCAGCTCGTCGAGGTGACCGACGAGCGTCAGCTGATCGTCGTGGGCGATCCTCCGAATCGCGATCGGCATCTGCATGGTGGTGTCTCCAGCTCGCGCTGAGTGGCGGGCTCGCGTTGAGCGGCGAGCGGGCTAGGCGACGGGCTGGGCCGGCTCGCGGTGCGCCTCGGGCGCCACCGGTGCCGGCCTCGCCACGGGTAGCTGCTCGACGTTCTGCGGCGCGGGCGTCTCGCCGCTGATCGACTCCTTGAAGCCGCGCAGCCCCGCGCCGAGCGAGTGGCCCATCTCGGGTAGCCGCTTGGCGCCGAATACCAGCAGCAGGATCACAAGCAGGATCGCGATGTGCACCGGATTGTCGAGTCCCATGTTGCTCCGATCAAAGTTGGATGCGTTGACCGTCGTACGGCCCTGGCCCCAATTTGGATCACTACGCAGTGAGGTTGGTAACAGCCGCGCGCCACAGATTGCGCAGAGGGGTTTGTCGCGCGCCAGAAAACGGTGTTGTGCCGAAGGCCCTTGTCCCCTGGTTGTCCCCCGTGGGTCTGATCGTTGCCCTCCCGTGCCTACTCCGCCGGTGGCTCAACAGGCCCCGCGGGTGCGTCCGCCGGCTTGTCATGACCGTGACGTCCGAAGATGTGCCCGATACCGCGTTCGACGTGCTCCACCCCGTGCTCGGCGCTGTGCATGCCCCTTTCGGCTGCCGCCAGCGGCGCGAGCACCTCTACGAGCGCGTTCATCGTCGTCGTCAGGTTGTTGACCGAGTCCCGCAACGGGTCGATGGATGTCGCCAGGCCCTCGATCACCTCCACGTGGCGCTCGATAGATTGGCTGGCGCGGCGCAGCGCGTCGGCGGCATCGAGCATCTCCTCCTCGGTCCGAACGAGCGGCTCGGTCACGTTGCGCTCGGCGACGCCCAACACCGACCGAAGAGGTTTGAAGACGAAGTCGAACAAAGTGCCGGTTCCCGCTCGAAGTCTGGGCCAACAATAGCGGCGCCGTCGTCACCCCATGCGGATGATGCCTCCCTGAAAGCCCCGACTTAGTGTCGGATCGCCAACGCTCGACATAACCGGGCGGAGACGAATAGCTCAGCTCCGGACGTGCAGAACTCAACGGTGATCGGAAGGGTCGCCGCGATTGCAACCGTTGCGGTTGCGCTCATCGCGGTGGCGGTCATCGTCCTCGGCGCCGGGAGCTCGTACCAGATCAAGGCGATCTTCCAGAACGCCAGCCAGATCGTCACCGGCGACAACGTCGACGTCGCCGGGAATCCGATTGGCTCGGTGTCGGGCATCGCGCTGACGCCGGACGGGCAGGCGCAGCTGACGCTGACAATCAACAACTCGACGTTCAAGCCGCTGCACGAGGGCACGGAGGCGACCGTTCGACAGGCGTCGCTGTCCGGGATCGCGAACCGTTACATCGACCTCCGGCTCGGTCCCGCGACCGCGCCGGCGATCCCCAACAACGGCGTCATCGGCACGGCGGACACGACCAGCGCGGTCGATCTCGATCAGCTGTTCAACACGCTGAACCCACCCACGATCAAGGGTCTTCAGGAGGTCATCCAGGGGTCGGCGACCCAATACGCCGGTCGCGGCAAACAGGCGCAGGCCGCGTGGCAGTACCTCAACCCTGCCGTCGCGGCGAGCGCGATGTTGTTCCGAGAGATCAACCGCAGCACCCCCAGCTTCACCCGGTTCATCGTCAAGTCGAGCAATCTGGTGACGGACCTGGCGCAGCGCAGCGCCGACCTGAGCGGGCTCGTCCAGCACCTCGCGACGACCACTCAGGCGTTCGCGGCGCAGCAGACTGCGCTCGGGGAGTCGATCCAGCGCCTGCCGGTGTTCATGCGGCTCGCGAATACAACGTTCGTGAACCTGCGCACGGCGCTCGACGCGCTGACGCCGCTGGTCAACGCCTCAAAGCCCGTCGCCCCCAAGCTCGAGGCGCTGCTCGTGCAGCTCAGACCGCTGGCCGAGGAATCAGTGCCGACCGTCCGCGAGCTCGCGAACGTGGTGAAGCGGCCGGGACCCAACAACGACCTGATCGACCTGACCGACCTCGGAGTGCCGCTGGCTGCGGTCACGGTCCGTCCTGTCCGCGCGAACGGCAAGGTCAGGCCTGGCGCGTTCCCGCAATCGACGGTCGCGCTCAATGACTTCACGCCGGAGCTCGCCGTCGCCCGCCCGTACTCCGTCGATCTGACCGGCTGGTTCGAGGGGTTCTCGCACCCCGGAACGATCGACGCGAACGGCGGCGCAAGCCGCGTTGCGGCAACGCTGAGCGTCCTATCGGCCGCCGACAGCACGCTGCTCAGCTCGCTGCCGCTCTCGCAGCAGCTGACGAAGGTGGTGCAGCTGCTCACCGGCCCGGGCGGCGGGCTGACCGCCTTCCAGGGCGATCGGTGTCCGGGGTCGATGGAGCGCGGCGGTCTGTTCTACCCGGAGAGCGGCTTCCCCTGCAATCCCAGCGAGGTACCGACGGGGCCATGAGGCGGATCATCGTCAGCGCCATCGTCGGGCTCGCGGTGCTGGCCGTCGTCGTGGTGCTGGCGATCTCCGTGACCAGCAGTTCCGGCACCACCTACAAGATCCAGTTCGACAACGCGTTCGGCCTGGTGACCGGGGCTCCGTTCAAGGTCGCCGGCGTCCCGGCGGGGACGATCCAGTCGATCGGGCTCGACCAGAGGACCCGCCTGGCGGTGGTCACGATCGACGTGACCATGCACGGGTTTGGCGCCTTCCGCTCCGACGCGTTCTGCCAGTCGCGCCCGCAGTCGCTGATCGGCGAGTACTTCATCGACTGCCAACCGGGCCAATACGGAAAGGTGCTCCCAGCGGGAAGCACGATCCCGGTCACGCACACGCAGTCCACGATCCCGGCGGATCTGCTCCTGAACGTGATGCGGCTGCCGTACCGCGAACGGCTCACGCTGATCATCAACGAGCTGGGCGCCGCGGCGGCGGCGCGCTCCGGCGACCTGGAAGCGGCGCTCCGCCGCGCGGTACCGGCGCTGACCGAGACGGACAACCTGCTCAACCTGCTCGCCAATGACTCGAGGACGTTGCAGGAGCTGACCGTCAACGCCGACACCGTCGTCAGCGCTCTGGCCAACAACAGCGCCCAGGTCCAGCGATTCATCACCGAGGCGAACAACACGGCGACGGTCGTCGCCGGGCAGCAGGGCAACCTGCGCTCGAGCCTCCAGCAGCTTCCCGGGTTCCTCGAGCAGCTACGGCCGGCGATGGCGGATCTCGGCGCGGCGGCCACCGTGTACCAGCCCGTGCTCGCCAACCTGAACGCCTCGGCCCAGCAGCTGAACACGCTGCTGGTCAACCTGCCGCCGTTCTCGCGCTCGGCGATTCCGGCGATCAAGACGCTGGGCCAGGCGTCGGTAACGGGTAAGGCCGCGGTGCAGGCGGCGGCCCCGACGGTCCACCTGCTGAACCAGTTCGCGGGACCCACTCCCGAGCTCTCGCAGAACCTAGCGATCGTCCTCCACGACCTCGACGATCGCAGCCGCGCCGTCGAAGCCGATTCCCGAAGCCCCGGCGGCAAGGGCTACACGGGACTGGAGGCGCTGCTCCAGTACGTCTTCAACCAGACGCTGGCGATCAACACGTTCGGCCCGTTCGGGCACCTGTTGGCGGTCGACTCGTTTGTCGATCCGATGTGCTCGCCGTATGCCACGCCGGCGACGATCGCGCTGAGCCTCAAACAGTACGGGCCCGCCTACCGCCAGTGTTACGCGTGGCTCGGGCCCAGCCAGCCGGGCGTCAATGAGACCGACCCCTCGGATCCGACGGCGTGCGTGCCCGACCCCGGCGGCGCGCCACCCGGCGAGCGGGGCCCGAAGACCACCGCCTGCAGGCTGACCGTCGCCGATGTCGACGCCCGCGCGAGCGCCAGCGCCCGCGAGACCGCGAGCGCTCGGGAGAGCGCGACCGAAGACCGCCACACGACCACCCGCTCGGTCAAGCCTCAACTGCCCCCAGTGCCTACCACGACCAACCCGGATCCACCCGCCAACCAGCAGGCCCGCCAGCTCCTCAACTACCTGCTCGCGCCATGAGAAGACGCCAGCAATCGGCCCTCGCCAACCCGGTCCTGATCGGCGCGGTCACCGTGCTCGTGGCCATGATCGCCGTGTTCCTGGCCTACAACGCCAACACCGGGCTGCCGTTTGTGCCCACGCGGGAACTGAAGGTCGACTTCGCCAACGGCGCGAACCTGGTGATCGGCAACGATGTCCGCGAGGGCGGCTACCGGATCGGCCTCATCTCGGACATGGAGCCGATCAAGCTGTCCGATGGTCAGATCGGCGCCCAGCTGACACTCCAGCTAAACCGGGCGAACGGCGCCTTGCCGGTCGACTCGACCGCGTCGATCAGGCCGCAATCGGTGCTGGGTGCGAAGTACGTCGACCTCCACAGGGGGACCTCGTCGACGGTGATCCCGGACGGCGGCACGCTGCCGCTCTCCCAGACGACCGTGCCGGTGCAGTTCGACGACATCTTCGGCACCTTCGATCCTCCGACCCGGCGCGCAATCCAGCAGAACCTGGTCGGCCTCGGCGACGCGCTCGCCGGCCGCGGCTCGGCGCTCAACGACACGATCGCCAGCCTGCCGGCGCTGCTCGGCTACCTGACGCCGGTGGCGCGCTACTTGTCCGCGCCGCGCACGCAGCTGAGCCGGTTCCTGCGGTCGCTGAACACGCTCACGGGCACGATCGCGCCGGTGGCGCCGACGTTCGCGCGGCTGTTCACCGACATGGCGACGACGTTCGCGGCGATCTCGAGCGACCCGACCGCGCTCGCCCAGACGATCGCCGAGTCACCCTCGACGCTCGCCGTTGGCACCGAGTCGCTGAAGGTGCAGCAGCCGTTCCTCGTCAACCTGGCCGTCCTCGGCGAACAGTTGCAGCCGGCCACGGCGTCGTTGCGAACGGCCCTGCCGGTGCTGAACCCGGCGATCGAGGCGGGCACGCGGACGCTGGCCCGGACGCCGATCCTCAACCGGAACCTCGAGCAACTGTTCACCGCGCTGAGGCAGCTGGTGCTGGCGCCGGGAACCGATCAGGCGCTCACCGGCCTGGGCGCGACCGTCGACACGCTCAACCCGATGGTCCGCTACCTCGGGCCGTTCCAGACCGTGTGCGACGACTGGAACTACTGGTGGACGTACCTGTCCGACCATCTCTCGGCGCGCACCTCGTACGGCTTCGCACAGCGCGCGATGATCAACCTGGCCTCGCCATCGGGCGGGGGCGTCGGCCAGCAGGGCGCCACCACCCCGGTCAACGGGACATCGGGCAGCGACAGCCCACCGCTGACCGTGTTCGGCGGCCAGCAGTTCCTCCACGCCCAGTCCTACGGGGCCGCGATCGACAACCAGGGCAACGCCGACTGCGAGACCGGCCAGCGCGGGTGGCCTAAGAAGCTCAACGCGTTCGACCCCGAGCGGCGCAACCTCGCGCTCGACCCTCACACCCCCGGCGACCAGGGGCCCACGTTCAACGGCCGCGCTCGCGTCCCCAAGGGGGAGACGTTCAGCCGCAACCCGACGACTGGGCCACAGCTCACCCCGAACCCCTCCAACCCATGAGACGCCGGCGAGGACTCAGCTCATTCAAGGCGGGCCTGATCGGGATCGTCGTGCTCGTGCTGATCACCTATCTCGTGTTCACCAAGTTCGCGAATCCGTTCGCGAATCCGTACACGATCCACGCGACGTTCTCGAGCGCCACCGGCCTGCGCCCGGCGTCGTTGGTGCGGATCGCCGGCGTCGACGTCGGCAAGGTCCAGAGCATCAGCCCGGTGTCGAGCTGCCGGGCACAGGGGCCGGGGCGGCCGCAGTGCTCGGCCGCGGACGTCACGATCACGGTCGACAAGCAAGGCCTGCCGCTGCACACCGACGCGACGTTCTGGATCCGCCCCCGGACGTTCCTCGAGGGCAACTTCTTCGTCGACGTCAACCCGGGAACGCCGTCGGCGCCCAAGGCTCCAAGCGGCTACACGTTCCCGGTCCAGCAGGGGGTCGAGCCGGTCCAGCTCGACCAGGTCCTCGCCTCGCTGCAGCTCGACACGCGCCGCAACCTGCAGATCCTGCTCCAGCAGTACGGCAAGGCGGTCAAGCTCGGCGGCGCCGCCTACAACGCGTCGATCCCGTACTGGTTGCCGGCCTACCAGTACACGGCCGTCGTCGCACACGATGCGCTGGGGATCCAGCCGCACGATCTGTCCAACTGGATCGCCGCGCAGGGCACGGTCGCCGCCGCGCTCACGGCCCACCCCGAGAACCTGCAGAACCTTGTCACGGACCTCAACACGACCGCGAACGCGTTCGCGCGCCAGAACGTCGCGCTCCAGCGCGCAATAGCCGAGCTGCCGCTGACCCTGAATGCCGCGATCCCCGCCTTCAACGCCCTCAACGCTGCCTTCCCGCCGCTCGAACGCCTTTCGGCGGCGCTGATCCCGGGCGTCACCTCGGCCGGCCCGGCGATCGACGCGAGCCTGCCCTTCATCAAGCAGCTGCGCCTGCTCGTCCAGCCCTCGGAGCTCGGCGGGCTGGCCTCGCAGCTGGCCGCCACCATCCCGCAGCTGGCGAAGCTCGCCTCCGAGACGATCCCCCTGATGCGGGATGGCGTCCGTCCGGCGTCGAGCTGCCTCGCGACCGTCGTATACCCGTGGTCCCAGCTCACCGTCAACGACCCCCACTTCAACGCCTCCAACGGATTCCCGCCGCGCAAGGTGTACATCGAGGCGGTCGACTACCTGCCGGGCCTCGCCGGCGAGTCGCGCAACTTCGACGCCAACGGCGCCTACATCCGCGTGCTGCTGACGGCGGGCTCGCTCACCTACTCGCTTTCGCCGAATACGTTCGGGGAGGCGGTCGCGCCGTTGATCGCCACGCAGCCGACGCCCCCGCCCGGAGACCGGCGTCCTCCGCTGGAGCCGAAGGTCCCGTGCGAGACGCAGCCGCCGATCTCCACTCTCTCCGCCCCCACGGGGCCGGCGCTGGAGCAGCTGCGATGAAGCTCGCGATCAAACGGCACGCCGGCGACGTCGCGGCGATCTTCGCCCTGGTCGTGCTGTCGATCGTGGTCGCGGGCTACATCCTCAACCACGAACGACTGCGCTTCCCGCTGATCCAGTCCGTGCCGTTCAAGCTGTACGCGCAGTTCTCAACCGCCCAGGCAGTGATGCCGGGTCAGGGCCAATCCGTGCGCGTCTCCGGGGTGCAGATCGGCGAAATCGGCAATGTCACCCTCAAGAACGGGCTCGCGGTCGTGGAGATGGACATCGACCAGAAGTACAAGACGCTGATCCGTCAGAACGCGACCGCGCTGCTGCGTCCGCGCACGGGCCTGAAGGACATGTTCATCGAGGTCGACCCGGGCTCGCTGAACGCGCCGGTCGCTAAGCCGGGATTCACGATCCCGGTCTCGAACACGTTGCCGGACATCAACCTCGACGAGATCCTCGCCTCGCTCGACGCCGACACCCGCGCGTACCTCGCGCTGCTTGTCAACGGCGCCGGCCAGGGCCTGAAGGGCAACGGGGGCAGCGAGCTGGCCCAGGTGTTCGAGCGCTTCGAGCCGACGTTCCGCGACCTCGCGCGCGTCAACCGGGCCGTCGCCAAGCGCGGCCGCAATCTCCGGCGGCTGGTCAATGCGCTGGCGCGCCTGAACACGGCGGTCGCCGCCAAGCAGACGCAGATCGTCCAGCTCGTTGACGCCAGCTCGAAGGTGTTCAGCGCCACCGCCGCGGAGAACCAGAACATCAGCCGCGCGCTGGCCGACCTGCCCGGCACGCTTAGTCAGACGACGGCCACGCTCGCCGAGGTTCAGGCGTTCGCGCAGGAGCTCGGCCCGACCGCTACCAACCTGCTCCCGGCCGCCCACGCCCTGCCGGCCGCCAACGCGGCCCTCGCCGCGCTCTCGGAGCCGAGCGCGCCGATCGTGAAGAACGAAATCCGTCCGTTCGCGGTCGCGGCGACGCCGGTCGTTCGCGACCTGCGGCCGGCCGCGACCAAGCTGGCGACCGCGACACCCAATCTGCAAAAGGTGTTCGTCGTTCTCAACCACTTCGTCAACATGCTCGGCTACTCACCCGGCGGCGGGCAGCACGGCTATCTGTGGTGGCTCGCGTGGCTCGGGCACAACACGCGGACACTGTTCTCGCTCCAGGACGCCAACGGCCCCTACCGTCCGCTCTTCATCCAGTTCAGCTGCACACAGATCAAGATGCTGACCGACCCCGGCGCTGCCTTCGGCCTGGTCGGTGCGCTGCTGAACCTCGCGCCGCTGAGAACCTTCTGCCCGGGGCTCGCGGCGGCGCGGGACACGTCGGGCTCACTGGTTCATTCATCGCCAACGTTGTCCGCCGGCTGATGCAGACAAGCGCCCCCTCACTCGGAAAGATCATCACGATGGTCCTGTTCGTTTTCTCGTGCATCGGGTTGCTGCTGTTCCTGTGGCTGTCGTTCGGCGGCACGATCCCGTTCAACCCGCAGGGCTACCGCTTCCGCGCCTCGTTCCCCAATGCCCAGGAACTGGCGACGCAGGCCGACGTCCGGATCGCCGGCGTGTCGGTTGGCACGGTGATCTCCAAGTCGCTCGATCCCCAGGGCAACCGCACGATCGCGACCATCCAGCTCGACAATCAGTACGCGCCGATCCACGTCGACGCCCGCGCCATCCTCCGCGAGAAGACAATCCTGGGTGAGACCTACGTGGAGCTGACGCCCGGTTCGCAGAGCGCGCCTTACCTACCCGACGGCGGGCTGCTGGCGCGGACCAACGTCAAGCCCGCCGTGCAGCTGGACCAGATCTTCGACGCGTTCGACCCGGTCACCCGCCGTGCCTTCCGAGAATGGCAACAGCAGCTGGCGATCGCCGTCCGTGGCAACGGCGCAAACCTCAACAACGCGATCGGCAACCTGCCCACGTTCGCGGCCGATGCCACCGACATCCTGCGCGTGCTCGACGTCGAGCACATGGCCGTCGTCGGCCTGCTCCAGAACGGCGGCACCGTGTTCAGCGCGCTGAGCCAGAACCAGGCTGCGCTGCGCAACCTGATCACCAGCGCCGGGGCGACGTTCGCCACGACCGCCGCCAACAGCGGTGACCTCGCCGCCACGTTCCAGGTGTTCCCGACTTTCCTGAACGAGACCAAGCTGACGCTGGCGAGGCTCCAGACGTTTGCGGTGAACACCAACCCGCTGATCGACGAGCTGCACCCCGTCGCCGAGAACCTCGGACCGACGCTGAGCGCTGTGGCGCAACTGTCCCCCGACCTGCTGCGGCTGTTCGTCAATCTCGGGCCGCTCGTCACCGCATCCGAGACTGGCTTCCCGGCGCTCGCCGAGGTGCTGCACGGCGCCGAACCGCTGCTGGCCTCGGTCGGCCCGTTTCTCGAGCAGCTCAACCCGATCCTCGACTGGCTGTCGCTCCATCAGCAGCTGATCTCGGACTTCATCTCGGTGGGGGCCGTTGGCGTAGCGGCCAAGACGACCGCGTATGGCGGGAGCGGACTGACCTGCCAGGGCGTTCCGTGCGGCCACTACCTGCGGCAGTTCTCGCCGATCGGACCGCAGACCTCCGGGCTCGCCACGACCCGCGATGCGAACAGCCGCGGTAACACCTACCCGCCGTCGCTGTGGCTCGCCGATCCGCAGAGCTTCTCGGCCGGGGGGAAGTACCCCGGCAGCTTCGCGCTGCCCTCGTGGGACTGCAACTCCACCGGCGCGCCGGGCAACGGATCGCGGCCCGCCACCGCGACCGACCAGGCCTGCTGGGTCGCGCCGACGCTACCCGGCGCCAAGCCCGGCCAGATCCCCCACATCCTGGCGGCGAGCTACCCGCGCAGGTAACCTCGGTCGCCGCGGCTATGGCTGGCGACGGCGTCACATCAGCCCCGGTCAAGGGCCGGCTCCCGGAGCGCGTGCCGGCGCGATTCGCCGGTCCCCTGTGGCGAGCCGTGCTCCGCTTCTGGCTGGGTGCGCTGGCGCTCAGCCTGGTGGTGTGGGCCGAGGCGACGCTCGGCAACGGCGGCGGGCTCGGCAACGGCTCCGAATCGCACGCCTGGCTGGTCCCGGTGGCGACGTTCGCCGGCGGGTTCCTCGCCCTGATCATCGCCCGCCGCTCGGGGCTCATCGCTCCGGACCGCCGCGTCGTCTACTCCGTGTGGATGGCCCCCGCCGCCGTCGCCGGGATATTCCTCGGCCAGCTCGGCTTCCCGGGCGAGCCGCTGACGAACTACGCACTCGGCGTGGGCGTGGTGATGTTCCCGTGCTACCTGATCACGGTGGCCGTGCTGGCCCGCCACCAGCCGGCATCTGACTGAGTTTTTTTAGGGGCGCGCTCCGCGCGCCTGTGGGTTTCGCCCGGTTCGGCCCCGGCCCCGGTGTACCCCTTCGCCGAACATTTGTCGAGGGCGCGGTTGGTTATTGCCGAGAGTGCCGGTGGGGTGCGTATGATGCCGCGCTCTGATGATCGGGGGCGGAAGGATCCGTGGTGGGCGACTGTGCGCTGGCGCCATTCTGGGCGCCGCCGTGCTGGCGTTGCATGCGGCGTCGGCGCTGGCCAGCTCGTGCTCGGTCAGCAACGTCGCCAGCTACAGCGGCACGGTGAGCCTGTCGTACACGGGCTCGGTTAGCGATGTGTCCGACGGTAACGGCGGCACTGCCTCGGAGTCGATGAAGCACAGCGGCGACGACCTGACCACGGGACCGATGACGCCCGACAAGGCCGATCAGGACTTCACGAGCACATCCCTGGGCGGCACGGTCACCATCGACGACAACTACAGCGACACGAACGACGGCCAAACCACGACGGCCAGCCTGACCGGCAACAATGCTCCCGACCCCGGCAGCGACGCATCGATCTCGTTCGTCCCGTCGTCGTGCGTTTACTCGATCTCGGCCAGTGTCGGTGCGTCCGGCACCCACTCGGGAGTTTTCGCTGACCCAGGCATCTCGGACGCCGCGTCGAGTCCAAACATGCCGATCCCGTCCGATCTCGATCTGTCGGGCAGCATCACGATCAAGGCCTATGGGACCGGGCCGCTCACGCTCGCTGGGGTCGAGGCTGGCTTCTACGAGTTCGGCCCCTTCTCGACGTGGGCGCAGGAGATGGCCCAGCTACTCGGCGTGGATCCGGGGAGCGGCGACCTCGGTCCGGCCCAGCTGAGCTGGGACTTCACCCCGACCTTCAAGACCAAGGTGTGCGACGTCCCCACGGTCGCCGGGAAAGCGCTCTCGGCCGCGAAGACCGCGCTGACGAAGGCCAATTGCGCCGCCGGCACGATCACCCAGCAGAGCTCCACGACCGTCCCCAAGGGCGATGTGATCTCGAGCAACCCGCCGGCGGGCAATCTGGAGCCGGCCGGCACCAAGGTCAACCTCGTCGAAAGCAGTGGTCCGCCGCCGAAGAACTGCATCGTCCCGAGTCTCGCCGGCCAGACCCTGGCCGCGGCGAAGACTGCGCTGAAGGCCGCCAACTGCGCCGAGGGGAAGCTCACCAAGAAGGCGTCCTCGACTGTGCCCAAGGGCGACGTGATCTCGAGCAGCCCGGCGGTAGGAACCACGCACACGCTCGGCACGAAGGTCGCGCTGACGGTGAGCAGCGGTAAGAAGGCGGGCAAGGGCAAGGGCTCGACGAAGAACGCGTGCAAGGTTCCGTCGGTGAAGGGCAAGACGCTGGCGGCGGCGAAGTCGGCGCTCAAGCATGCTCACTGTGGCGTGGGGGCGGTGACGAAGAAGGCCTCGGCGAAGGTGGCCAAGGGCAAGGTGATCTCGAGCAAGCCGGGCGCCGGCAGTAAGCACAAGGCGGGGACGAAGGTCGCGCTCACGGTCAGCAGCGGCAAACACGGCGGGACCGGGACCACCCCCAAGAAGGCCTGCGTCGTGCCGACCGTCGTCGGCGACACGCTGGCCGCCGCCAAGGCTGCGCTGAAGAAGGCCAACTGCTCGACGGGGACGGTCACGAAGAAGGCGTCGGGCACGGTCACCAAGGGCGACGTGATCTCGAGCAGCCCGAAGGCGGGCACTAAGCACAAGGCCGGGACCAAGGTCAAGCTGACGGTCAGCAGCGGCCCGGGCTACAGCGTCCCGAAGTCCTGACGGTCCTCAGCGCCCGACGGTCAGAGCCCGAGCGGGTGCTCGGTTTCGGGCAGCTCGTCGGGCGTTCATCGGTCGCCCTCGAGTTGCGTCGCGCCTCTGGATCATCTGGATTGGGGGGCAACCGGCCGCCTCGTCCGCGGGCCCGCCCGCCGCGGCGTCAGGGATCAAACAAATCCCAATTTCTTCCGAGTTAACCTTGCAAACGTCCGATATGTGAGTTACCCTGCCTCACCACCAACCGAAAGTTGCACTTTGATGGTCACCTCCGCCAACACCCACCACAAGATGCCAGCAGCGGCAATCGCCGCGCCGGCCCTGGCGTGCTGGCTGGATCTCGGCAACACGCGCCGGTTTGGCACAGGTTTCGCCCCCGCAGCGAGGTGTGGACGCTAGTTCGTCTGGTCCACATAGCAGCCGCGCGAGGGCGACCCAACGGGTCGCCCTTCGTCGTTCTGGGGGCAATCCAGCAGGCTTCGGAACTTAACAAGGTGATGCTCAGCATGAACAAGATCTAATTAATTGAGGGCCTGCTGAAAGGGAGAAGGGCCCTCCCCGTGTAGGTGTGCACTGTTCGTGCACCTGGTCTACAGGTGTCAGTTACGTGTGCTCTTTTTGTCACCACTGTCACGGTGAGTCGATGGCCCCTGCTCTCTTTCTGACTTACCCACCCAACCAAACAGAGGAGGTACCTCCGATGGGAGGCACCCGTAGCGCGACGAGTTCTCGCGTCGTGCCGTTCCGGAAGCGCGTCCTCGCGTTTCCCCCGAGAACACACGTGAAGCGAGGCAAGCCCGTCCTCAAGGGCGGTGAGATCGAGTTGCTCGAGCGGCTTGGCGAACGCAAACGCCGCCGGGAGAGCTCGGTCGTAGAACTCCGCCAGCGACCGCAACAACCACGTCTGTTCTAGTGGTTATGCGCCGCCGGCGAGGCGAGCCCGGCTCACCCCGGAGGGCCGCCTGGCCCTCCACCCGCCCCCGTAGCTCAGCGGCAAGAGCACCGGGTTTCGAACCCGGGCTTGCAGAGGTTCGAATCCTCTCGGGGGCTCTGCACGACTGGGTGATCCGGAAGGGCTGCACCCCCGCCCGGCCTGGCCAGGAGGGCTTCGTCGGCGGTTCGATGGGCGACGAGTCGGTGATCCTCGAGGGGGTCGAGTCAAGCAACTCCGAGGACGCGCTGTTCTCGACCGTGCCACGTTCAGACTCGCAACAGGTGCGGGCCGCCCCCTCTAGCTGCCGATACGCGGACTACGCTTCGAGGCGGCGGCCTGGCTCCGCCGCGAGCACCAGGCGGGCCAGCGCGCCGCGAGAGCCGAGGCCGAGCTTGTCGAAGATGTGCTCGAGGTGATGCTCGACCGTCTTCGGGCTGAGCACGAGCCGTTCGGCAATCTCGCGGTTGGTGAGATGCTCGGCCACGAGCCTCGCGACCTCGAGCTCACGGCCGCTTAGGTCCGCGAGCACCCCATCCGATTGCCCGCTGCGTCGCGGCTGGGCGACGTGCTCACCCTGCGCTCGGAGCTCTCGCGCCGCGATCGCCTCGAACCGGTGCGCGCCGAACTGACGGAGTCGGATGTGGGCCTCACGCAAGAGCTCGATAGAGGCGCGGTCGCCCGCCGCGCCAAGCGCTCGACCGGCCAGCAGCCGAGACCGTTCGCGCTCCATCGGATGTGTGCTTCCCGCCGCTTTCACCGACTCGAGCGCGATGTTTCCAGCGTCAGCGGGAGCCCCGTCGGCGATCAGGATCGCGGCACGGGCCCGCAGCGCCCACACTCGCGGCCCGTCGAGGTCCAGCCCAGCAGCTGAGCTGTCCGCCAAAGTAGCCCATCGCTCGGCCTCGTCGCGGTCGTGGAGCGCCAGCGCCGCGCGGGTCAGGAGCTCGGCGAAGTAGGCGCGCTGACAGGGCTCGATCGACGGCAGGTCGGGGCCGCCGGCGGCCGCGAGGACCGCCGCGCGTCCCGCCGCCGGCGCGCCGTTCTCGATCTGCGCCTCGCCGAGCCAGCTGTGCGTGAGCAGCGCGTGCGGCCCGTGGGCGTCCGGTCCGGTGGCGGCGCACGCCGTGGCCGCCGTGATCGCTGCCGGCAGCTCGCCTGTGCGAACCGCGAGCCAGCACCGAAGGGCGAACGTGAGGCCGATCAGTTCCTCGGCGCCCACCAGCTGCGCTGTCTGGATCGCGGCTTCGGTGTCCTCGCCCGCGGCGTCAAGCTCGCCCAGCCACGCGCGGGTGATCACCACGCCGAGCAACGTCGGGATCAGCAGGTGCCGCTGGCCGGTGGCGCGGCCCAGCGCAAGTCCGCGCTCGTAATGGCGCAGGACATCGCGGTAGCGCTCGAGGTGGTGTTCGCACCATCCGACCCAGTGGACCGCGCCCAGGTGAAGCCGTAGCTCGCGATCGGGAATGCCGTCCAGCAGCCGGGCGGCCTCCCCGACACGTCGGCGCGCCGCTGGCGCCTGGCCGAGGTTGATCTCCGCCAGGCCGAGCACCGCGGTGGCGGCTGCCGTCAGGCTGGCGTCGGCGAGTTCGCGCGATCGCGACAGCGCGGACTCCGCATGGGTCTGCATCTGTGGCCAGTCGCCGGCGAAGTAGCGATCCGCGGCCAGCTCGAGCTCCAGCGTGGCGACGGTCGAAGAGGAGGCGTCGAGCGACTCATCCAGGGCGGCCGCCAGCGGCTCCCGGCCGGGACCACTCTGTCCGAGCACGCGCTCGATCAGCGCGATCGCGAGTAGCGACCGTGCGCGCAGCGCGCCCTGCTCGGGGGCAAGCAGGCGCAGTACCTCCTCGAGGACCTCGCGCGCCGGGATCAGCTGGCCGGCCGCGGTCAGGCTCGCCGCGAGCGGAGCCAGCAGCGCCAGGCTCCGGTCTGCTCCGGCATCGGCGGGCAACAGCCGCAGCGCCGCGCCGTACCAGCGGGCGGCACTGGCAGGAGCGACGCGAGCGGTTTCCCGACCGGCAGTCGTCAACAGGTCCACGGCGGCCTCGTCGCCCTGGCGTGCTGAGAGCTCGACGTGGTGCGCGAGCACCGACGGACGCGCGCCGGCGGTCTCGAGCGCCTTGGCCGCACGTTCGTGGGCACCGAGCAGCCATGCGGCCGGAGCCGACGCGTACACGGCGCGGCGGACGATCGGGTGTCGAAACTCGAACCGCCCCGGTACGGCGGTGGTGACCATCAGACCGCGTCCGAGCGCGTCGTCGAGTCCGTCGAGGACCGCAGCGCGCTCGACAGACGCGATCGCTGAGACAAGCTCGGCTTCGAACGGCTCGCCCGCGACCGATGCCGCGTGGACGACCAGCCGTGTCGACCCGGACAGTTCGGCGAGTTCGGAGGCGAGCGCCCGCATCACTGCGATCGGCACGCCATAAGGATCGGTCTCGATTTCGCTCGCAGGCCCTGGGGTAGATCGGGAGAGCTGCTTCAAGTAGAAGGGGTTCCCGCCCGACTCGCGATAGATCGAATCCGTGTCAGGGGTCCCGTCGAGCAGCGCCGTCGCCTCCTCCCGCGACAGCGGCCCGAGTGCAATCTCCACGCACGCGTCGCGATCGCAGGCCGCCTCGACGGCGTGACGAAGCAGTCGCGACGCCTGGGCCGGGCGGTAAGCGAGCAGCAGCGTCGCGCCTTCCACCCGTCGATGGAGGAGCAGATGGGCGACGAGTTCGACGGACGCCTGATCGGCCCAGTGGAGATCGTCGAGCACGAGCACGAGCCGCTGCTCTGAAGCAAGCATCGTCAACAGTGCACGGACGGCGCCGTGCAGCTGGCTCGCCTCGGGACGCCCGACCTCGGGTGCCGCCAGCTGATCGAGCGCGGGGAAGATCGTCCCGATCACCCCGCCACGGGCCTCGCCGAGCGTCGACAGCCGTCGCGGCGCGAGCGATCCCAGATAGGCATCGAGCGCGTCGATGACGACTCCGAACGGGAGCTGGCGTTCGAACTCGGAGGCGCGGCCGTGGGCGATCACGGTGCGCCGGTCCGTCATCCGCGCGAGCGCCTGCGCCAGCAATGTCGACTTGCCGATCCCCGGCTCGCCGATCACCGCAGCCGCTGGAGGTCCGTTCTGGACCCTCGCCCCGAGAACCGCCTCCAATGCGGCCAGCTCCACTCGGCGCCCCACTAATTGGGTCACCTTCGAAAGCACTATGGGGAAGTTTCCCCGATGTAGTTAAAGCTGTCCATCACTATCGTCGCGGCAATGGCGAAGTTCGTTCTGACGCACCGCCACCAACCTGGCGAGTGCAGGATTGCCTATGCGGCGTGGAGCGGGCACGACAGCCCCCTGCGGGGCAGGCCGGCGATCTCATCGTGCGCGTGCGGTGAGCATCACATCTTCTGGGTCGTCGAGGCGGTTGAGGAGCAAGCCGCGCTCCGGCAGTTGCCCGAGTGGCTCGCCGCTCGCACGGCGGTGAGCGAAGTGAACGAGGTCACGATCCCGTGATCCGTGGCCGCTTGCTGGCGATGGTGATCGCGGGGGCGATGAGCGGCGCCGCCGCCAGCTCGGCGGCGGCTGCCACCTGGACCGTGAACACGACGGCCGACGCCGCGGTGAGCGCGAGCGAGTGCGAGGGGACACCCGGAGACTGCTCGCTGCGCCAGGCGATCGACAAGGCGGCCGACGGCGACATCGTGTCACTGCCGGCGAGCAAGACTCCGTACGCGATCACGCTCGGCGCGATCTCGATCGCCAAGCCGCTGACGATCGACGGCGACGGGGCGCTGAACACCAAGATCGAGGGCAACGGCGGCTCGCAGATCTTCGCGGTCGGCGAGCTGCCCTCGGGGTCGACGCTCACGCTCCACGGCGTGACGATGTCCGGTGGCAGCCAAACGATCAATGACGACACCACTGGAACGGGTGGTGCGATCGGGATCGAGAGCCCAGGCGCGACCGTCACGCTCACCAACGACGCGCTGTCCAACAACACGGCTGAGGTTGCCGGCGGGGCGATCGAGCTCGCGGCCGGCACGCTGCGCATCGCCCGGAGCACGCTCGGCCCCGGCAACATCGCCACCAGCGGCGACGACTCGGGCAGCCTCGGCGGCGCGATCGACAACGACGGCGGCGCGCTGCGGATCACCGACAGCACGGTCAGCGGCAACAGCGCGGGCACCACCGATGAGCCTGACGGTAACGGCGGTGGGATCTCGACCGAGGGTGGCGGCACGACCACGCTCGAGTACGACACGGTCGCGTTCAACAGCGCGACCGGCAGCGGCGGCGATCTGTACTCCGACAACGTCGGCAACGATCCGGAGGGGTTCACCGTGTCGGAATCGATCGTCGCCGGCGGCGGCACGCCCGGCGGCGGCGGCGACTGTAACGGCGATGCGGGCTTCGTCTCTGAGGGCTACAACGTGACCGACGGGATCGCCTCGACCGGCACCGCCACCTGTGGCTTCACGCAGGCGACAGACGT
>Ga0116218_1000323_pt1 | contig 33758 bp, 35 predicted proteins | sample Sb_taG_2_FD_88966 | JGI IMG/M metagenome (GOLD analysis project Ga0116218, IMG submission 88966) | Peat soil microbial communities from Weissenstadt, Germany - Sb_50d_5_LS metaG | ecosystem: Environmental > Terrestrial > Soil > Wetlands > Peat | place: Germany: Weissenstadt | collected 2010-09-21 | reverse complement strand
TCACAATATGAAATAATTCAAGATCATCGGGCTTGGCGATCAAGCCCGTTTCTTCCTGAAGCTCTCGAACGGCTGCAATAGGCGGTAACTCATCTTTTGCTTCGTAATGCCCACTCGGTGCATCGTACCAGCCGTCACGATATCCGGTGTTCATACGTCGTTGCAGCAAAACGCTCCGCTCACCAGCTTCTTCTGTGTGGACAATAATAAACATGGCAGGAATTATTCGGTATCTCTCAGTCATGCTGCAATTATATACGACTGAGTCGATCCCTGTACCGAAGGAAGGATAACTTTCAGTTCCATAAACGTTCGTATTCGGGACAATTTGCGTTCTTACCATCCCGTGAACGACTTACAGAGTAGGGTATTGTACCAAAAGTCGTATCAATAACAACGTCCCACTGCTTGTTATACCTCATGTGTTTCGGTTCACTGAAAACGTTATGATGATGTCGGCGCGACGGTTTTAGTCGCTAAGCAGGAGTATCCGGGCGCGGAGACTACCAGTGATCTCCGACTGACACTACCGAAGGTGGAAGAAATCATTTATCAGGGGAAAGCAGCCTTTTTTGGAAATCTTCTTTCCATAAATACGAGCGGGCAAGCATTTCTTCTGCGCTTTTCATAGAGAAATCTGTTGCGTTTCCACCTAGAATGTAGGCGATTTCGCGTACGCGTTGTTCTGGACGCAGTTCGTTTACAAGTGTAATTGTGCGTTCATCATAAACCTGCTTATTGACATTGTAATGGGTATCTGCAAATGCCGCAATCTGGGGTAAGTGTGTGACACAAATCACCTGGTGGTTGCGCGTCAGTTGCCACAATTTCTCACCCACTATCTGACCGCTTCTTCCACTGATTCCTGCATCGATCTCGTCAAAGATCAATGTGGGGGTTGCATCTGCAGCAGCGAGAATAGATTTTAGCGCTAGCATTAAACGTGATGTCTCACCACCCGATGCGATCTTGGTCAACGGCTTAAACGGCTCACCTGGATTAGGCGCGATCAGAAATTGCACGCGGTCAATGCCTGTAACATCGCATGCGTAGAACTGTTCGGGCTGTCCATTGATACTTGCTGGCACTCCATTTGGATCGGAATCTTGCTCGATTTCAACAGAAAAGCGGGCACGTTTCATATTCAGGTCGTCTAATTGCTCTTCCATTGAGATTGATAACAATCGCGCAGCTTCGCGCCTTCGTTCAGAAATTCCCTGGGCAATGCGACCGATTTCCTGTCGTAACAGGCCATCTTGTTTTTGCAATGATTCGATAAGTTCATCACGGTGAACGAACGTTTCAAGTTCTGCCTGATCGTCTGCTGCACGTTGCAGTATCTCTTCGATACTGGTAACGCCGTATTTTCTTTTCAGGCGAGCAATCAGGTCGAGCCGTTCTTCAACCTCTGTCAGGCGTTGTGGATCATCCTCGATATCACTTTCGTAGCTACTGATACTCGCAGCGACGTCCTCCAGACGAAAGACGGCCTCAGAAAGGTTTGCTTCATGCTCCTCAAGATTCTTGTCAAGATGTGAGAGTTCGTTAAGAGCCTTGAGCGCAGGTCGCAGCAGGTCGAGTGCTGATTGAAAATCTTCTCCAGTATCCCCGCCTTTGATCGACCCATATACCAGCGTACACAATTCGCGCAGCCGTTCCGCGCTGTTGAGCACAGTGCGTTCCTCTTCCAGTTCTTCTGCTTCGTCTGGTTGTAGTTCAGCCTTCTCAATCTCCTCAATTTCGTAGCGCAGGAATTCAGCTCGGCGAGCCAGCTCGCGTTCATTTTCTTGCATAGAAAGGAGTGTCTTACGGGCATTGCGCCATTCAGTCACTTTGGCGCTCAATTGCTCTCGTAACGGCAGAAGCTCAGCATAGCGATCCAGAAAGTTAACATGCTGTTCAGGACGTAGCAAGCTCATGTGCTCGCTCTGACCATGAATATCTACCAACCAGCTAGCCACTTGCTGTAGCACCTGTTGTGTAACTGTGCGGCCGTTGATGCGTCCTACCGTGCGTCCAGAGGAGAAAATGTCGCGAGAGAGGATCAAGTGTCCATCTTCAGGGGCTATGTCATATGTATGTAGTAGCGTTGCCAGGGCGACACGTGCATCGGCGCTCTCAACATCGGCATGGTTTGTGTTGCTTTGTTCGGCATCAACAGGTGATGATCCATGGAGCAATGTGCCTGTTCCATTACCATCCGCATTCAATGTTGCCTCGAATGGTTTCCACTCATCGCTTATGGGCGGGAGGGCTTCAATGGAAAAAACTCCCTCGACGGTTGCGCGATCAGTACCAGCACGCACGACTTCTACGCCGATTTTGCCGCCAAGCAGCGCGCTCATCGCATCGATGATGATCGATTTACCCGCGCCCGTTTCACCTGTAAATACATTGAACAGGCGGTGAAGGCGCAAGTGCAGGTTATCAATAATTGCAAAGTCTTTGATGTTCAGCTCAAGTAACATAGTTGCTCGTTAGGACTACTCCCCTACTCTTCACCTTTCAGCTTCGCATTGATTAACTGGTAAAAATAGGTTGGCGGTCTGCGCCTGAGAAATCTGGTGACCCACTGGCTCTTCTGCACGTGTATTGTAGCGCCATGTTTAATATTGCGGTTCATCTGCCCATCAGCTGAAAAGACACCATCCTGGGACCCTGTAAATATCTGCAGTTTAATGCGGGCATCCGGCGGTAAGATCAAAGCGCGATCAGACGCGAGATGCGGCGCAACCGGTGTCAGCACAATGCTCTGCACCTGCGGATGCAGTAACGGACCTCCAACAGCCATGTTGTAGGCGGTCGAGCCAGTAGCGGTTGACATGATTATGCCATCAGCATGCGTTGTGTTGTAATAGTAATCATCGACCCAGATGCTTATTTGCACCATGCGTGGCCACATACCGCGAGCGATAACAACATCGTTGAGCGCGAGGAACTTTTCCTGAGTCCCGTCCTGATCAAGAGTAGCCTCTAGCATGATACGTTTGTCGACCCATACAGAGCCATCTTGCTTCAGGTAATGGGGAAGTTTTTCAAGTACTTCGGCAGGCTCAAGCTCGGTTAGAAAACCAACCCGCCCAAAATTCACCGCTACTATTGGTAGATTAGCAAACGCGCAAAGGCGTGCCGCATGCAAAATAGTGCCATCACCACCGAGAACCAGCGCGAGATCGCAACCTTTGATCAAAGGGTCAGGGGTCTCTTCTCCTTCATACCGGCTATCAATACTACGAACATCATACCCTTGCTGTTCTAAAACTGGTATGAGCTGATTCGCAACTTCCGAGGTATCCTGTTTACGGCCCTGGAAAAATATCGCAATTGCCTTCACTACAATCTCCGAAGGGCTATAGCGGTTTCGCTCTCGGTCGGACCTCTCTCCGAGGCCTTCATGGATACACCACGGCGAAAAACTCCTGTCTGTTGTCCCATCGCTGGTACCCCGTTATCGTACGACATGGCACCCTGCTTGTCAACCGTACCAGGCTAGTCTAAGGCAAAAGCCAGAAACTCAGGCTACCTGTTGAGCTGACGGAGCAATATGTTGGAGTCAAGATACCACTACCGCCTTACGAAGGGAGGTGTTCTTCCGCGAACCATACCGCTTCTTCTTTAGAATGAATCCTGCTTTCGGCTTGCGCCTCGGAGATCAGGTCAAGTAACTGACCAACTATAGGTCCCGGTTCTAGCTTAAGCCGGCGCATCAGCTCCTCGGGGCTGATCAATCGAGGGGGTAGGATGCTGTCCCGTTCGCGGATGTAGCTTGTAAGCAACCGTCGCACTACTCCCAGGTGTCTATGCCACGCTTCGCCTGTGGGTTTGGGGCCAAGAGTAGCCAGGTGGTCGGCCAGCGAAAACATAGCGACGTAGATGCCCGTTGGCCCAAGATCGACAAAGTAGCGTCGAATTGCGCGGAGTGTCACAGGTCCGTCCTGTCCCAATTGACCAGGGCGCATGTGGTGGGCTGCAACTAATTGAGCCAGGCGTCGATCCTGCATACTCGCGCAGAGGCGTCTCATAACCTGTTCAACGAGTGGTACACCTGCCAGTGGATGATTATAAAAATGGATTGCGCCCTCCTCGTCGCAGGAGTATGTCGCAGGTTTGCCTATGTCGTGTAGCAGGGCTGCCATCTTCATGCGTGGTGCGGTTAAGCCTGCAAAGGAAAAGATGCCTTGCTGCTCAGCTTCCTGGAGCAGGGATGGTATATCTGCCATGTTGATGCTGGTTGGCTCATCCTCCCCGTCCCCGCGGGCGCCCGTAAAGGGCGCCCCTACAGGATCAAGGGCGTGTATTGGTTCACCTTGAACCAGGTGAGCGATGTGTTCGAGTGCGCCGACGGTTTCAATTGAATGTGTGAGCACGTCCCAATAGTGAGGGTTGGGTTGGCGCATTCCTCTAGCGGGCATAAATTCTGGGAAGATGGTGATGAACAGGCCATGCTCATCGAGGAAACGCAATCGATTGGCGGCTCCTTCTGGCCCCAAAATAGCGTACAATTCGTCGTGTACGCGTTCCCAGGCTACTTCTGGAAGCAAACCTGCGTCACGTGTGATCAGGCTAGCAGTCCCGGGGTCAAGCTGAAGTTGGTAGCGCATCATCAGCCGAACAGCACGCAACATACGGAGAGGGTCGTGACGGAAAATCTGCTCATCGACTGCTTTCAGACGACGGGCTTGCAGGTCGGATAGGCCATGAAGTGGATCAATCAGCCATGATCCGAGGAAATCCGTCCCATCCGCCAGGGTACCCACCCCATCCGCCATAGTGCGCACCCCATCCGTCAGGATACCCATCCCATCCCCAAGGGCACCCGCGAGGGGTGCCCCTACATTTTGGGTAGGTCGTTGTGTGATGTCAGATTCCAAATATCGCACAACCTCGTCCAGAGGAGCGGCGATGGCATTGATCGTAAAGTCGCGTTGGCGCAAATCATCTTCGATGGTTTTGCCGATTTGAGGAGAGATGTCAAAACAGATTTCTTTCCGGCTATGGGAAGAGTCTGGGTCTTCGACAAATACAATCACTCGACTGGCCTTGGCATGCATGTGTACATAATGCCCCCCTAGAGTGTTCGCTAACTGGCGAGCAGTTTTGTGGGCGTCGCAGAAGGTGACTAAGTCCCAATCAAGGCATTCTTCTCCGAGCAAGAGGTTACGTAGCGAGCCACCAACGAGGTATGGCCGCTGCTGCTGTTCGCTGAAGTAGCGAGTTGTGTGTTGTAAAAGGGTGAGGGTCTGCTTGTCTATGTTACGCTCCGAATAGCTGCTCTCTCAAACCAGGTATTAGAACGTATCATCATCAAATGGATCTCCACCAACCATCGCCATATAGTCATAGTTACCTGCACCAGCAGTCTTCTCTAGCTGCCTCAGAATACGAGGAACATTATCATGCGGTCCATTCATAAAGAAAGGTTTCCCATCTTTCCCAAACGTCAAATCGTAAGGCTCTTCCAGTTCGCCGCGTGGCGTCAGTAGATATTGAGAAAGCGCAAAGTCTTTTTCAGGCTCGAAGCCAAATTGCTCTGCATACTCGATGGATTGATATATCATCTGCTGCGCTAGCTCGAGCGAACACTCCACCGGCTTGCCTGCGCGGATAACTTTGTTGCGGATTTCGTTCAGGTAACGACTGCGGGAAAAATTAGCATTGGCAAAAGTATTTTTGAGTCCCAAGCAGTATACATCTATAAGGTAAACACCAAAACAGATATTATCATCAGGTTGCTTTCGGGCTATAAGTACCTCTACGAGTCCGCTATTTTCCTTTTTATTCCAATTGTCACTGATCAGACATTCATAAAGTGGATAGGTGCGGGCACGGCGAAGAATGGCCTGTGGGGATGATGGCGTGAGGGCCTGTTGTTGTGCTTTATGTTGTGCGACAGCTTTTTGCTTGCTTCGCTGTTTCATGAGAGTTTTCTGGCGTTTTCGTTCGTCTCGTGGCATGTCTTTCTTCTTCTCCTAAGAGATTATGTATTTTTGTGCTCGTAATGGCTTTATTGTACCAGTACGTGCAATAGTCTTTTTCTTCCTCATGTCGTCAATATCTCGCTCCACTGGCTGGTAAAGTGATTTGAGAGCTTCAACTGTCGCATCTTCCAACTTCGTGCTATGCCCTGGATGGCGAATAGAAGCGTATCATGGCCGTAGATATTGTTGAGCGCGTCAACTATGGCCATGAAGCGAGCTTGCCTGTAATGCTCTACCAGTGAAAAGTTTCCGAACAGGTCAGGCTGTAGAAAGCTTTGAGGGGTGATCCTGCTTAAATAGACGCCTGCTTTATAGTAGCTATATTCATCCTGGTAGATCATCTTCAACCCGTTGAGCGCGTGTTTTAGGAGTTCAGGAGTAAATGCAGTGGGATAGGGGAAGTTTACCGTAAAGGAGTTGGAATACTGTGCTGTGTCGGTCTTAAAGGAGTTGGTTTTTATAAAGATGGTGAGACGCGATGTTAAGGAGTCTTGCTGTCGCAGCTTCTCCGCTGCCCGCGCGACATAATTGGCAATGGCCTCTTCCATCTCACTATGACTCTTTATTTCTCTGCCAAAGGTTTTTGAACTCATGATGCCTTGCTTGGGAGGGCGTTCGGTTTCAAGAGGTATACATGCTGTGCCTCGCAACTCTAAAACGATACGCTCACCTGTAACGGTCAGATATCTCCTGATCCACTTCTCATCGGTATACTTTAAATCCTTAGCTGTGAGTATGCCGTGATTGCTGAGAAAGCGGGCATATTTATGGCCGATGCCCCATACGTCTTCGATAGCGACGGTTGCCAGGCACGCATCGACTTCTTGATCTGAGAGGGTACTGAGGTCTAAGACGCCTTGATAGTGCACATCTTGCTTGACGATCTCATTTGCGATCTTGGTCAGGCATTTGGTTGGCGCAATTCCGACACTGACAGGGATACCGGTACGTTGTAGAACTCTGTCCTTGATGGTGCGTCCAAATTCGGTCAAATCGTCTAGCGAAAGGCTCGTCAGATCTAAAAACGCTTCATCGATCGAGTACGTTTCTAACGACGGGGAAAACTGGGAGAGCACCTTCATCACCCTCTCGGAGAGGTTGGCATACAGTGAATAGTTGCTCGAGAAGACCTGGATATTGTGCTCTTCGATCAGTTCTACGATCTGGAACACAGGCTGGCCCATCCTCACGCCTAATTTTTTGACCTCGCTGCTTCTTGCCACGACGCAACTGTCGTTATTAGAAAGTACAATAACGGGCTTATTTTGTATTGATGCGTTAAATACCCGTTCGCAAGAGACATAGAAGTTATTGCAATCGATCAGCGCGAATAACTTCTTTCTCATTTTACCTTTCTGGATGCAATATGTATCACAAGCTCATCTAAATCGAGGGGACGTTCCTTGTAATCATCTGCAGGGGATGGAAAACTTGCACGCACGAAGCTCAAAAGAAGGGGTATCTTGAGATTGCCAGATTGTATCAAACGTACTGTTTCGGTCATCATAGTTTGGTAAATAGCATCTTATTTGCTTGCTTGTTTCTTTATAAATAGAACGTATGTTTTATTAAATGGTAACTCCGATTTGTTTTAGTGCATGGCCGAACTGGTGTGGAGGAGAAACAAAGAGCCGTCAGATTTAGCTGAATCTTAACCTTAAAGAAGCTATACTTCTCAAATCTTAACCCCTTCTTAACCGTTCTTCAACCACTTTGCTATTCACTACATCCTCAGACTCTCTCATAATGCCCATGGTAACTATCTTTATATTTCAGTTCGAAAGTTGTCCTCTAACATTATGCCAAATTAGTAGCCCAATTACATCAGTCGCTTGATCTGCGATGAGTACGAACGTTTCTTGCCACCCTGCATGTCTTGCTGCAATTTCGCCACCGCACTAATGGCTTGCTCCTGAGCGAACTTGGGGGATATCTAGCCTCTCCTGATCACGCCCCCGCAGGAAGCAGGCGCTTGAGCAAGCTATTGCATTCACCCAAGTGGCAGTCATCGCAGATTGAGACCTATCTGTGGTAACGAGCGCAGAACCGGATGAGCGAGTTAGAGCAGGCAGGAGAAGAGGCGTTGGTGCTTTGGGATGAATGCGTGTTGGAAAAGCCTGCAAGCATCCAGCTCGAAGGCTTGTGTGCTGTCCGTTCGAGCAAAGCTCGTCGCCGCGTGTCGCATCAAACCTGGCTATTACACAAGAGTGAACTGGCTTGTGAGAGTCCGCGCCTCTTGAAATGGTAAACCCGCCTGAAACTGTTGCTGAGGGTCAGTCTCGTCTATAGCTTTTTATTGTCCTTGCTCGATGAGATACTCTCCAAGCTCAAAGACTGGCTGCTGCGCTACTGGTGTCATCGCACAGGAAAGCAGTGTCGTGAGACTACAACACCGCTCTATCACATGCGCTGGGCTCTGAGTCGTCTTTGGTTGGCTCATCTCCCAGCCGTTTTGTCATCCCGCATGTTAAATTCGGGATGACTCATGTTTTGCATCAGGGTAAGACTCGCGTACTGTGAGGATGAGAACACCAATTGCGTAACGCTTTTGTAACGGGGGTATGGTAATATGCTAGAGGAGGCAAAAGCGTATCTTCAGTGTTACCCTGCGAAATGAGGTGAACCTGAACCAGCTGAGGGAGCACCTGATCACGGCGGTTCAGGAAACTATGCAGCCTACCCATTTCTCATTGTGGTTACGCCCGTCTGAACATGAAAGAAAACGGCGTACTTCTTAGTGAACCACTCCTCCAGAGGTTTCCTTCCTACTAGTTTATAGAACCTCTTTTCAAGAACAGTATCCTGTGATAATTCTGTGAGGAATCAAGGTGCAAAGAGTGGTAGTATTGAGATAGGAATCGAAGGTGATCTGAAATATGCAGTAGTTATACAATGCGATAAGCGGGGATAGCATAGAATGCCATCTGAACCTCAGAGAGCTGCAACTGAAATAGGATCTGGTGATGCAGGTACCATTCGTGCCGCAGCCGAGGTACTCAGTGGGCAAAGCAAGAAAGGGTTCATTCGTCGCCTCCTGCCTTTCCTCGGCCCGGCGTTTATCGCGAGCGTCGCTTATATTGACCCTGGCAACTTCGCGACGAATATTCAAGCGGGCGCGAGCTTTGGTTATCTGCTGCTCTGGGTTGTTGTGGTAAGCAACCTGATGGCCATGCTCATTCAGATGCTTTCGGCCAAACTCGGAATTGCTACGGGCCACAATCTTGCCGAGTTGTGTCGTGATCATTTTACTCGACCAGTTGTCTGGGGTATGTGGGTACTGGCCGAAATAGTGGCGATCGCGACAGATCTGGCTGAGTTTCTGGGTGCAGCTCTTGGTTTCCAGCTACTCTTCCATATTCCACTCCTATTGGGAGGTATTATTACAGCTGTTGTGACCTTTGCTATTCTTGGATTGGAGCGTTACGGTTTTCGATTAATGGAAGCTGTGATCACAGCCATGGTCGGAGTGATTGCGCTTTGTTATCTGATTGAAACGTTCCTGGTCCGACCTGCGTGGGGAGAAATCGCATATCATGCTGTTATTCCACAATTTAGTGGCACTGAAAGCATCTTGCTGGCATCAGGAATCCTCGGCGCGACAGTCATGCCGCATGTCATATTCCTTCACTCTGCTCTCATGCAAGGTCGGATTGTCACTCGCACCCCAAGTTTGCTGAAGAAGTTAGTGCGTTTTGAGAGGATTGATGTCGTTATCGCTATGAGCCTGGCGGGATGCGTAAACGCTGCTATGCTGATTATGGCTGCCTCAACATTCTACAACGCCGGATTGTCTCAGGTGGGCACGATAGAAGATGCGTATAAGACACTCACGCCTTTGCTGGGACAGGCCGCAAGCTGGGTATTTGCCATTTCGCTGATTGCATCGGGTCTGTCATCCACGACAGTTGGGACGATGGCGGGCCAGATTATTATGCAGGGTTTTCTACGCAGGAGTATCCCGATCTGGATACGCCGCAGTATCACCATGCTACCAGCGCTGCTGGTCATCGTAATTGGACTTGAGCCAACACGAACGCTCGTCTTAAGTCAGGTGATCCTCAGCTTTGGTATTCCATTTGCCCTTGTTCCTCTTATACTGTTCACCAGGCGCAAGGATGTGATGGGGGAATTAGTGAACTGGCGAGTGACGACGATACTTGCTGGCATGGTTGCTGGACTCATCATTGCGCTGAATCTTTTCCTGATCTACCAGATATTCTTTGGAGGTTGATACAATGCTAGAACATGAGAATCGAGGCGATCTCCGTTTTCTTGTCCCACTTGACGGTTCGCGTCTCGCGGAGTCTGTGCTCCCCGTTGTCCAGCAGGTGGCAAGCCGCTTTCGCGCACAGGTAACCTTGCTGCACATTGTGGAACAGCATCCTCCAGCAGTCATTCATGGTGAGCGGCACCTGACCGGGGTCGCCCAGGCGCAAGCCTACCTCGAGGAAATCGCGGTAGACTTGCGCTCCTCCGCTATTCCAGTTGAAATACATGTGCATGAGGAAAAGGAGGACAACGTAGCGCTCAGTATTGTCCAGCATTTTCAGGAGCTTCACGCGGATCTGGTCATCATGTGTACGCATGGACATGGTGGATTGAGGGAAATTATTTTTGGTAGCAAGGCGCAACAGGCGCTTCAGCAAGGTACTCAATCAATCCTGCTCTTATTTCCGAGAGAGGATGATTCAGTTGCACCTTTCAATCTCCAGCGCATCCTCGTCCCGCTCGATGGCACATCCGCTCACGAACCAGCGCTGCCTATGGCCATCTTGATAGCCCGTACCTTCAGCGCGGAATTGCACCTGGTGCTGGTGATTCCAACCCTGGCAACGCTTTCAGGGGACCAGGCAGTATCGGGCTTACTGCTTCCATCGACCACGCGAGCTATCCTTGATCTTTCGCAGCAAGATGCTACTGACTACCTGGAACATGCCGTCGCTCGCTGCAATATGGAGGGTGTGATAGCTCATGCCGAAGTCCTGCGAGGCGATATTGTCCCTGAATTACTTGGCCTTGCTGAGAGCCTGAATGTTGATTTGATTGTGCTGGCCAGCCATGGACGAACAGGCCTCGATGCTCTTTTCACGGGGAGCATCGCCTCGCGTATTGCAGGACGAAGAATTCGCCCACTGTTGCTGGTTCGGGCAGAGCAGTCTGTAGACAGGGGTAGTTCATAGCATGTCTGAACTAAATGTAAGATCAACCCACTGGAGTTTGAAAGGGAGCATTTCTTTGCGACTTATAGCGCTATTAGGAGTAGTCAGCCCGATACTGTGTGTACTGGTATTCACTTTAGCTGGTTTCCTGCGTCCCGATTACTCACCAATTCATAGTGCGATAAGTGCTTTGGGAGTTGGACAAAATGGTTGGATTCTAAACACGGATCTTATTGTCTCAGGTTTGCTTTTCATCGTCTTCGCTATTGGCTTCTACTGGTCGATGCGCCCAATTATCAGTCGTGGGTGGTTGCTCGCAAGTACTATCCTACTGGTGCTTAGCGCAGCAGGGGTTGTGAACGAGGGTATCTTCCACCAGCCTGCTCATGGGGAGCCTTCAGCCCACCTGCACATGATGCTGCACGGCATTGGCCTTGCGGTGCTCTTCTACTCACTCATTATCGCGCTCCTCATTCTGGGTTGGCATTTCTGCAAAATCCCTGATTGGCGAGTCTGTGGCTGGTACCTGCTGCTTACTGCTTTTGCCACACTTGGGCTGCTCATTTTACCTACACAAATTGCAAATTCTGGATATATTTGGGGCTTCATTGAGCGAGCACAGGTCATCGTCGGATTCAGCTGGTCTATCATCATTGGCTGGCGCCTTTTCACCTATCGACTTCCCAATAGCCTTGTTAAAGAGGGAGAGTAGAACAGGTATTGGAGATAGCCACCCGTTGAAAAATCTCTAGAATCATGGAATTCGTAACGTTTTCGTAACGTTTTTGAGATGCTGATATGGTACTATTCTATCGTACCAGGGGATAAGCCTTGATGAATTGAATGAATGCTTGCTAAGGGTGGTTGAAAATACTATGCAACCAATATATGTCTCTTTATGGCCGTGCAAATTCAGGAAGGAGAAACTATGAGCAAACGTATCAGCTTCTGGCTAGCGTGGCTTATGTGGGTTCTCTTTCTGGTCATCACGTTTTGTACGGAGCTTCTCTCAGTGAAGAACGCTTCCTTTGATTTGCTGGGTGATATTTTTTTTGACTTCGTACTCCTGATATTTATCACCATTGGAGCTTTTATAGCCTCGCACCGCCCAAAGAATCCCATTGGTTGGATAATTTGCGCAGCCTCGCTTATCTGGGTGCTGAGCGATTTCTCGCTTGAGTACGGAGTGTATAGTCTGATTACTGCGCCAGGGTCGCTACCCTTTGGAGTTTTCGTTAGTCTCATCGGAGCTATGGGAAGATCGATTGGCTGGTTCCTCATTATAACATTTTTGCTGCTCCTTTTCCCGAACGGGCACTTGCCATCTTCACGCTGGCGACCCCTCGCCTGGATCATTGCAGGTCTTCTGGTTGCTGAACCTTTTACTCTACTGTTTGATCCGACACCATTCATTAACGTCGATAGCCGCCTGGCAGGGGTACAAAACCCTCTTGGAATTTCAGGCACCAGCGCTCTCTTTGATCATTTCAACACTCTTGTTAATCTTTTTTTGTTTGCAACAGCCGTTGCCTGTATCGCCTCTGTTATTGTTCGCTTCCGAAAAGCCAGGGGAGATGAACGGCAGCAACTCAAATGGTTAGCTTATGGGACTGTTCTGAGTCTACTCATTATAGCCGCTATCATCGTCCTTACTTTTGCTAATGTTGGTGGAGGCTTCCTCCCCAGCGCGCTCTTCTACCTTCCACTGCTCATCATTTCCATCTCGGCAGGCATTGCTATCATGAGGTATCGCCTCTATAATATCGATATCCTCATCAACCGTACATTAGTCTACGGGCTGTTGACAGGGTTGCTAGCACTGATCTACTTTGGTCTTGTCTTCATCCTGCAATCTCTTGTACGCGCGCTTGGCGGACAAATCTCGCAGACTCCTCTCGTTATCGTTGGTTCGACTCTCGTAATAGCTGCCCTCTTCCAGCCCTTGCGCAGGCGTATTCAGCAGGCGATTGATCGGCGCTTTTACAGGCGCAAATATGATGCTGCCAAGACTGTGGAGGCTTTCAGCGCAACGTTACGCAATGAGTTGGATTTGAGCCAGTTGCGCGAGCATCTGATTACGGTTGTTCAGGAGACGATGCAGCCGACACATGTCTCGCTATGGTTGCGCCCGCCTGATCGTGATAAGAAAGTGTTGTAATCCTAATAATATCTTCTGAGCCCTTCTTATTCAATGTGCTGCTTTACAAAAAGAAACCTGCGTCAGACCACTGGCTGTCTGACACAGGTCATTTTATATTGAAGATCAGATTACAAATTGCAGGTAGACAATCCGCGCTTTTCCAGGTATTGCTGGTGATAGTCTTCTGCTCGATAGAATGTGGAGGCCGGGACGATTTGCGTCACGATTGGTCGCCTGTATCTGCCTCTTTCTGCTAGCTTCTGTTTGGACGTTTCGGCAGCAGCTTGCTGCTCGGGTGTGTGATAGAAGATGACTGAGCGATACTGGGAGCCGATATCTGGTCCTTGACGGTTCAGAGTGGTTGGGTCGTGATTGTCCCAGAATACTTTCAAAAGCTCTTCGTAGCTTACACGAGAGGGGTCGTATTCCACTTCTACTACTTCCGCGTGGCCAGTTTTATGCGAGCAGACGTCGCGGTAGGTCGGGTTGGGGAATGTTCCTCCCTCGTAGCCAACTGCTGTTGAGATGACTCCTTTTACCTGGCGGAAGTCGGCTTCGACACCCCAAAAGCATCCAGCCCCGAATGTGGCTTTTTCCATGATGATAATATTCCCTTCTGATGATATATTTTTAACTATTTGATTTGGATATTGTGAAGCAACCGATGGCCGATGAATCGGCGTTGTGCGCGATACATCGGCACCTACGGAGGGTTGGATTCATAATAATAAAGACAATTGTTGATTATTTAGAGTCTTCAGTTTCGGGTTGGAAGCTTAAGGCAAGGGAATTGATGCAATAGCGTTTGCCGGTTGTCTCTCTTGGGCCATCATCGAAAACATGTCCCAGGTGAGCGCCACAATTTTTGCAGACTACTTCTGTTCTCCTCATGAAGAATGAGTTATCTTCATGGAGTTCGATGTGCTCCATGTTGACTGGATCGTCAAAGCTGGGCCATCCCGATCCGGATTCAAACTTGGCGTCTGAGGAGAACAATGGCTGTCCACAGGCGACGCAATTGTACATTCCTGCTTCATGGTTGTAGTAAAGTGCGCCACTAAATGCTCGTTCGGTTCCCTTTTGCCGGACAACTTTGTACTGTTCGGGAGTAAGTTTCTCTTTCCAATAGGATTCGGGTTGATTTTTCATGTCGTTCATAATGATTTCCTCTCGATATAAAAAGATTTTGAGTGTGGTGAGACGAAGATCTCACCGGATGAATACGAATATACTGAATAGACTAAACAGTTGGCAGAACGTTACATTCAATGCAAGGGATGATTGGATGTTTGTGTTATCTGTCATCACCTTTCTATTTAAGAGAACAATGAGAAGAACTTAATTGTTCCTCTTTTGACGTCTTCTGTAACGTTTTTAGGACGCTGTAGATGGTAATGTAGTGTAGGGAACAAATGTCTCAGCTATAATATATAGCATGAAGTAACTTAATACATTATGTGGTTTAACTTTTAAATGCGGACATCAAAACACATACCGAGAGGGCCGATAAATCGGCGGTGAGCGCGATAAATCGGCTCCTACGGGTGTCCAGGTTATTTTGTAAATCAGCATCATGTAATTGGTAGCTGATGAGCCACACGGGGAATGCCTCAATGGATGTTCGGCAGATGCCTATCGAAAGAACGAATAGTTCAAAGGTGCAAGATACAGCAGATACACGCTTGCAAGGGCGTTGGCTTGTATTTGCACGGGTTGTGTGGTTCATACTGGTGGCTTTGGCGGTGCTTGTCTTCATTTTTAGCCTGCCGGTGTATATTGCACAGCTATATAGCATATGTAGTGGTATTGCATGCGGCACCGGGCAACTCACTCCTCAAATCGTAGAGACACTACGAAACCATGGTTTCACGATTGGCGAGTATGTAACAATCAATGTTGTACTTGCCTTTGTCCAGGCGTTCGTCTGGTTCACTGTAAGTGGAGTGCTCTTCTGGCGCAAGTCAAATGATTGGATGGCCCTTCTGGTCTCATTTATGATGGTGTTAGTTGGTACAAGCACCACCTTGAACACGGTAGCAGGCAGTTTCTCGTTATGGCAATTCCCTTCTCGGCTTATCGACTTTCTCTCCTATTTGTTACTCATTCTCGTTATATTACTCTTTCCAGATGGGCGCTTCGTGCCTCGCTGGACCTGGCTGCTTATCATCGTATTTATCCCGGTGGAATGGCTTTATAATTTCTTCCCGAACTCACCACTCAATAACGATATCTGGAGCAGTCTAATCTGGATAGGCATAGTGTCATGCATCATTTCTGCACAGGTCTATCGTTTCATAAAAGTATCCAATCTCATTCAGCGTCAGCAGACCAAATGGGTCGTTTTCGCAATCGTTATTGGTTTGCTGGTGGAGGCTGTTTTCACGTTAGCTATTGTTTTCTTCCCTTCTCTCACTCAATCAGGTTCACTCTACTGGCTGCTCTATAATAACTTCAGTACGTATGCACTTCTTCTCATCCCACTTTCATTATTTATAGCTATCTTGCGCTACAGGCTCTGGGATATTGATAATCTGATCAACCGCACTCTCGTTTATGGAACACTCACATTTCTGCTTGCATTGGTTTACTTTGGTCTTATCTTTGTCCTACAATTCCTACTAAGAGGTGTGATTAGCCAGACAAATGGTGTTGTGATTGTTATCTCCACGCTGACGATTGCCGCTTTATTCCAACCATTGCGAACGCGTATCCAGAAAATTATTGATCTTCGCTTCTATCGAAGCAAGTACGATGCAGCTAAGACTCTGGAAGCTTTCAGTTCAACATTGCGTAATGAGGTAGATTTGAGTAATTTGAGTGAACAGTTATTGGCGGTGGTACAGGAAACCATGCAGCCTGCACACGTTTCATTGTGGTTACGAAAGCCAGTACGAGTCGAAGAAGATGCTTCCAAAGGCGAAGAGGTTTTTGAGAAATTTCCTGTACCATCAAATAAGAGTGCGTTCACTGAATTGAGGAAGCAATAAAGCAAGAGAACCGGATGAAAAAGGCTTTTGAAATGATTGCTGAAAGCGATGACGATTAGAGCATACTTATTTGAAATAATTATAGCTGATTATATGTATCATCATGTTCATAGTAAGCCACAAACATCCACTCGCCGTAGCTTTGTCGATGGGCCAGTTCGTATTGAAAATCATGTAATTCTTCTATAGAGTGAATTGTTTGAGAGGTGTGATCGCAATGTCCTCCGCCTACATGTTGATAATAGACTGCTTCAACAGGAAAGTTGTTGATGTGAAAGTTTTCCCGAAACGAGATCACATTTTGGGTAATCATTGTTGCACCCCTTTCATTCGTTAACTGCCCTGGTGCATTGGCAGGACCTGAACTTTTATGTTATTAAGAGTTTACCTACAATAGATCACAGCAATATCACTCGACAGGTCACTTATCTCACTATCCTGTCACAGAAACCCCACTATTATGTCTTTCTTGTTGCGAAGAAAGACCAATCAACCACATTGTCATTCTGAGCGTCAGCGAAGAATCTCGTTGCCCGACGCGTGAGATTCTTCGCTAGCGCTCAGAATGACAGGCGCGTACTTTCCATTCCATCTATATTCTCGTCAACCTTTACAGTTCGCTTGGACGATTGTGTTGGATTCAATTTGCAAGGAGAAGCGGCCCTGACGCCACAATTCTATTCATTGTGAAGTTTATATTCTTTATTGAAAATAGCGCTCACATAGCGCTCAAAATGAGCGGTACTTTATTGATGTGCTTATGGAAGAATGATGAAGGTGAATTGACGTGTGAATTCACAGGGTAGAGCATTAGCAATGATCCAAGCATGCCTGCGTTAGACGATTGGCATAGGATGGTGCATAGGTCATTGTCCCATCTCACATTCGATTTGCCAGAACGGGGCAAGTGTTCATACGCCTGTGGGGACATCAAGGTGAGCATTTTAGGGCGGTGGGCACCAGAACTGCGCCAGTGCCCGCCGCCCAATGTCCGCCCTTCCATCCCTACGATTCAATGCCGTTACAATTGGTCTCGATTCAACTCTCATGGAGGGAGATTGAGCCAGTATTCGTTGTCATTGTTATGGTTGCCTGTGGTGCGCTGCCTACATCGCTATGTGCTACGGCACCAGTGAAGTTGGTGTGCTGCACATAGACACCCGGGAAGTCGCTCGTGATTGAACCAGTGTCGGTGCTCGCATCAAGATGGAATACTGAACTGGCTGGTAGAGTCACGTTGATAGATCCGGTATTGGTGGTAAACTGGTATGATCCGGTCTGGCTGATCGAACCATTGAATGTGATCGAACCGGTGTTCGAATTTAAGGTAGAGCCTGGACTCAAAACACCATCTCTCGCGCTCACAGAGCCAGTATTACTTTGTAGTGACATTCGTCCACTGACGCCACTGACATCCAGGCCGCCGGTAGTTGTCTTGAGTTCCAGCGTAGCATTATTGGGTACGGTTACTTCAAAATCCACTTTCAGCGAGCTGAAGAAAGTGACATTTGTTGACCTGTCTACATTCGCGGTGATAGTATTAGCTACACTATTCTGAGTATAGGTTACCTGCACATCGTTCACGTTACTACCTGGTCCGGCATATCTCGTAGCCTGGATGGTCACATCGCTTCCTGTACCGCCTGATTGTACATGTATACTGCCAATGTCATTGTTTATCACGACTGTAGGAGTCGCGCTGACAGCAAAATGGCGAGGTGCTTCTGTAACACTGTTCGTATAGCCAGAGAAATTGAAACCAACTGTACCAAAGGCTAATCCTCCAAGCCAGGTGAATGTCAATACTAGAAACACTGCCAGCACGATCCATGGCCATACAAGGCGCCTTCTACGTGGTGGTGCATATGGTGGCCCGTAATACGGACCATAATATGGTGGCTGCCCTGGACCAGGATAGTAGTTTTGATTTGTATAAGGTGGATATTGTGGCTGCTGCACAGCCTGCCTGATCGGTTGCTCAGGTGGTAGTGGAGTGGTCGGTTGGGGCGTCTCTTCTATCTGAGGTTGCTCGACTGGACGCTCCTCTGTGCTTGTGCGTCCTACTTCTTGATTACTCATAGTTAGCTCCTTTGGCAGATTATGACGAAAGGTAGTTTCTTCATACCCTGCCTATGTCTCGTCTAACCGCCTGGTGGTAAGCCAGGTATGCTATTTGATACTAAAAGCGTGTCAATTGGTTTTTATATTTGTTCCCTGTGTATAGCATAGACTTTTGATATCACGAAGGCTTCTCAATATCGCATGTGGAGTATCACAGTTAGCGCACAAGATTCATGTGTCGGGTTCTTACCAGGTTCAAAGTGAACCGGATATAAGCTATGCAGGGTTAAGGTTTCGGTTTTGAAGCCATGAGTGAGAACATGAGAGGAATCAAATCCCTCTTTGCTGGATCTTTGAAACGCAGGAATCGATCTTCACCTTCTTCCATATCCGTAAAACATTCCCACGCGCAAAATGGATGTTCGTGCAGAAAATCAATTGTTAAGCCTGCTGATATGAGCGAATTGAAGATCTCGCTGAAAGTGTGATTCCAACCATAGGTGGTAGTATGCTCGAGCTTCGCATTCTTCTCGGCATACGTGCCTTCCTCCTCGTCCTTGATTGGTGCTTTTGAAAAGTAGGGATAACGGAGTTTAAGATCCGTCGATTTATCATCGAATGTCCACATGAAGGGGTGACCTTCCGCGATATAGAAGAAGCCTCCAGGTTTGAGATAATGCCCAATAATGCGGCCCCAGGGTTGCAAGTCGGGTAACCAGCCAATAGCACCATATGAGGTAAAAACGATATCAAACTCTCCAGCGGCATCAAGTACGTCCGGCAATTTATACAATTCAGTACATAGAAAGGTTGCGTCCAGGTTAAGCTCCCGACTCAAATTTTGAGCGATTGCAATTGCCTTATCAGAAAAGTCAATGCCTGTGACCTGTGCTCCCAGGCGTGCCCAGGATAACGTATCCATACCAAAGTGGCATTGCAGGTGAAGGAGCTTTTTGCCTGCTACATTACCCACCTCTTCAAGCTCGAGAGGGTGAAGCTTTGTCTTACCAGCTTTAAAGCTAGCCATTTCGTAAGCATCTCCCTGTGAGTGTGCGATAGCAGCTTCATTCCACCAGTCAAGGTTTGCTTTTGTATAGTCGTCCATTGAGGTTTACCTTTCTAAATATGGGAGTATAGAGGTCGTGGTTTGTGAGGGCGGGGGCAAGCCCCGCCCCTACTATACACGAGCCTTGCAAGCCACTTCATCTATCTACTGTGTTGAAAGCTGCTCAGATAGCTGTTATTTGACTTTATCATATCATGAGATACTTTTCGTTTCTTCCATCTTTCAACCTCAACGTGATACGGTTTTGACTTGCATTGTATCACCTTGAGACTGTCTCAGAACATACTTCACTTCGTTAGGAAGTCCAACTTGGCGAATCGCCTTGTCGTCCTCGCCGTCATTGCCTACACTTGCAAGCATGCAAGGCCTTGGCGCGTTTGGACCCATGAGAACCGTGTAATGACTTTGCAACAGATCTGATGCTCCAGTTCTTGATACTTGACAAATTAATGATCATTCATTAATATATTGATTATGGAGAGACACAAACAACCGACTCGTCTTGGACGCCCTCCAAAACAGGAGGCGCGCAATACACGCGAGCGCATTCTCGATGCTGCGCTCGAACTCTTTGCTGCTCAGGGTTTCGCAGGCACTTCCCTTCGTCAGATCGCCCAAGTTGTGGGCATCAAAGAGAGCGCGATCTATGCGCATTTCGAAAGCAAAGAGGCGGTGTTCAGAACATTTTGTGAGCAAATGGTCACGCCTGTCGTGCTGATCCAGGGGTTGCTGGGATCCGAGCTTGCAGTCGTGGCGCTGCGCGATCCCGAAGCGGTATTACGCCAGCTCGCGCAGCGTATCATCGAGATGTGGAATACTCCGCGTGCACGCCTGTTTTTCTCCGTGATGATGCGCGAGGGGAAAATCGGAAGCGATCCACTCAGTACGCTCTTGCTTCCGGGTATTGAGCAGATCGAGGCGCAGCTCGGCATCCTCATTCAACACTGGATGGAGCAAGGGCGTCTCCGGAACGATTTTCCGGCGGAACACCTGGTGTGGGAATTGCTCGCTCCCTTAGCCAATATTCGTGCGCTCTACTGGCATGCTCAGGCTACAGAGGAGCAACGCGAGCTCGGGTATCGTCGTGCTGATCTCCATATCGAGTACTTCCTGCAGACAGCGCTTTCTCATCGAATGAGATAGGAGAAGAAGGAACAGATGGCAAAAAAATATCAGGCCCCGATGTTTGTCCGTGTGTCAAATATTCTGACAGTGACCCTGCTGCGTGTGGGCGTCAAGCTTGTCGGACCAGGGCACTATCCCATGTATCTGCTTACGGTGCGAGGGCGCAAAAGCGGGCTGCCGCGCACGGTCCCGATCGTAATTTGGGAGCACAATGGGAAGCGCTATGTGGGTTCCGTGTATGGTATCGTCGATTGGGTACGCAATCTACGTGTAGCAAAAGAAGCCATCCTCACCCGTGGGCGTCGTACTGAGACAGTCAGCGTCAGAGAACTGCCCCAGAATGAGGCGGCCCTCGTTTTGCGAGAAGATATCAAGGGCGGCAACCCCTTCGCTCGCTCCTATGGTGTCACAGCAGACTCTTCACTGGAGGAATTTGAGCATGCAGTGCTCACCCATCCGATCTTTTTGTTTGAAAGGAAATAGCGCAATTACCAATCAGTTATCCGATCGCGCCTCAGCGTACCTCATCCCCCAAAAGTTTGCAAGGATCCATGCCACATTTGCCAGTTTGAACTTCCCAAAGACGTGAAGTAGTTATGAGACAGTCTCTATCACCTTTCTCAAATGTAGTTGCGTTTGTCCTGTGCATTAAAATGTGGTTCGCCTGATAGGACATGCTTCCTGCGAATTGAATTGAATAAACTGACACCCAATTACTGTAATATTTCGCTGTGCTAAACGATAGTTAAGTTGAGTTACTCAAATAAAACGAGGGAAATGATGCAAGCAAACAGACATATAGATAAATTAAGGGGGAGATCTTGAAAGCCACAGAGGGCCGATGAATCGGCGATGTGCGCGATAAATCGGCACCTACTAGTCCGTCAAGCTTCCTATGATCAGAAAAAATGTAGGGCATCCCTCGCGGATGCCCGGTTCACAACCACCGATTCAAGCTTGACAGAGTTGTACGTTTGGTTGGGATGTATGTCAATTATAAAGATATATTTCAAAATCCGCAGGCGATATTAATTGGGAGTATGATTTGTCAGGTTGAGTCGTTGCATGGCTGCTTTGACGAGGTTTGAGAGTTGATCTAATGTAAGAGCGAGGCCGCCATTCAGGGCATTCTCTATCATCAGATTATTGTAATCCAATGCGAAGCGACGGCTATCTGTCTGATATCCTATACATTCTTTCCCAAGGATATAAGCCATGCCGAGTTCGACACATGTTCCCTCGTCTGGAACTCTGCCGTCTAGAATGCAAATGAAAAGATCGCACGCTCGAACTTCGCTGATGTCTAGTTCGAATAATCGGCGCCTTACACGTTCTGGCGGTTGGCCCTCGCGTATCATGCGAATCGATTCACCGCCATCACGTTGAGGTAAATATGTTTGGATGCCCAGTGATTGTACGAGCGCATCTACTTTCAGATTAAATGCTTTCTCCGCATCGTTAAATAAAGGGCCTGCGATGTATGCCTGCATTCATATCTCCTGCATCAGTGTGGTTGCGGTAACGTTTAGTAAGAAACACCTGTGGCGTCGTTGGTCATGAATTCTACAAGCTTTACAGCACCCACGAGTGTCGCGGCATCGATCAAGTCGGCTTCGGTATAGCCGCGTTTCTTGTAACATGGAGTGCAGACGAGAAAAGTGCCACCAGCTGCTACGTAATTCTTCACAAGATCGGCCATTGGTAGAAGTCCTTCTTCTTTGATGGTGCCAGCTATACCTTTTACTGCCAGGCGCACACCTTCACTCGTCAAAAATACCATGGTGTTCTTGCCCGAGGCGACAGAAGCATTTGCTACGACCATTGCGACTGTCGCGCGGTCGGGATCATCGATAGAGCGTGTAAGGTTGATACAGAAATTGTTCATGAGAACCTATTGTCCTTTCCGTAAAATAAACTGATTTCCAGTTGAGTCGGGTAGTCTTTGAGCGAGAGTATTGCCAGTCATGCGACACCAGGCCTCTAAATCGATGGGCGCTGAGGAATCGTATGCCGTGACGAGCAGGGTTTGGCCTTGATCCATGCGTTGCATAGCCAGCATCACTTCCATGATAAGCTGACTGCAATTTTTTTCTCCTAGATCGAGAATATAGTCGGTGTGGATAGAGGCGTCAAATGTAGACATGTCTCCCCTTTTGTCTTAAACTACACCTCCTTATTCTATCACTGGTCAAACAAATCTCGTAGTGCATTGTTGGTACTCCATGTTTATATTTAACCAGCGATGAGTTTGGGATCAATCTGGTGTCTTATTAGTGAAAGGAGATCGACGCCTTCAGCACACCCAGGCGACTTTACGCAAACGTGGGTCTGACGGTGGACTGGGATGCGATCAGGCTACTAAGGCCTTCCGTGCGGCCGTTTAGGTTGAGAACAGAAGCTGTCTAATACGAGTCCTTTCGACTACTGGCGTATAAAGATCATACAGAAGCATTGGAGGAACATGAACGAATGGAAACACAATTAACACACACATCGCTTTTAAATCACAAACATGCCATCATTTTTGGTGCAGGTGGCTCCATTGGAACGGCAGTGGCCAAAGAGTTCGCTGCCCAAGGAGCCACGGTCTTTCTCTCGGGCCGCAGGTTGGGTGCCATTGAGCAGGTAGCTCAAGAGATTCATCAAGACGGCGGCATTGCCTACGCCGCAGAGGTAGATGCGCTTGATGAGCAAGCGGTGCAAGTGTATCTCGATCGCGTAGCGAAAGAAGCAGGAAGCATTGATATCCTCTTGAACATTACGGGTCCACAGCCAAAAGACTACGGCAACTCGACAAGCACTTTGGAACTTCCCCTTGAGCAGTTCTTGCTGCCATTGACAACCCTGGTCCCCTCGCAATTCATAACGGCGCGTGCCGCTGCGCGGCACATGGTACAGCAGCACTCAGGGGTTATCCTGTTTGTGACAGCGATCCCCGTGCGTGGCTTTGCAAACGCCACTGCCATTGGTTCAGCCTTTGGCGCTAGGGAATCGCTCTTGAGATGTCTTGCCACGGATCTGGGGCCTGCTGGAGTCAGAGTAGTTGGCATTCGTTCCGGGGCCATGGTGGAGACGAGAACCATCCAGCAATCAGTTGAGAATGCCGTACAAAGGCTTTCAATCTCGAAAGAGCAAGTCATCTCTATGTTTGAACAGAGAACCCTTCTCAAGCGTCTCCCGACAGTTGCCGATACGGCACGGCTGGCTGCTTTTCTCGTTTCGGATGGGGCGCGGAACCTCACAGGTGCTATTCTTAACGCTTCAAGTGGAAGCGTCATCGATTGATCTCCCTTAGTTCATAAGTACGCGGCCTTTTTGGGAAAGAGGGATAAGCAAGGGAACTTAGTGGCGCGATTCAGTTGTATGTACAACCAGGATTTCAGCGAGATGACGAGAAGGCCCCGATATGTTGGGAATACCACTGTTTCCGATGGTGAAGCAGGTTAGGCAAGGTGTTCAGCCAGCCCCGACTGAACACCTTACCCCAGCCAATTGACCTAATCCTCTGTCAGCGGTGCGCCCAGCAGGGTCATGCCATACTTCTCAAACAGCGCCGCAATCTGTTGTCGATCGGCCCCGGACCGGCTGAGAGGACCCAACTCTTCGTAGAATTTGTGCCCACCGCCGGGTGTGTAGACCACAATGATCTCGCCCCCCTCATCGGTCAGGTTCAGGAAGGCATGGGGCACCTTCGACGGCAAATAGGCAAAGCCGCCTTCATCGCAATAGAACATCTCATCACCAATGCGGATCTTGAAGCGACCTTTGAGCACATGGATGGTCTCTTCTTGAAAATGATGCACGTGCAGCGGCGGGCCGCCATGCGGGGCCACCTCAACGATGAAATAGTCAAAGGCGCCGTTCGTGTCCTCGCCAGTGACCTTGAAAATAAGATCCCGGCCCGGCCCGGACTGAAGCCGCAAGCCTTCGCCTTCCTTCAAAACAGTGTAATTGCTGGTATTGACGGACATTGTTTTTCTCCTTCAAGTTCGTAATCGAGACTCAGTTCATCAAAGCTGTTGGCCCCGGCCAGGTTGTGGCTGGAGTCCAAACCGTTTAGCCCTATCTTTAGGGACGTATCACCCACTGTCCCAGCGTGCTGAAAATCACCGCCAGGATCCAGAGCGCCGGGCCCAGGAGCCCCGGCCACAAAGGCAGATAGCCAGGCACCAGGACGAAGAGTATGAAACCCACGTCGGTGACACTGGTCAAGGCGAGATTGAGCCAGTACCCCGCGGGATTGTTGAACCAGTTGTAGACGGCGGCCACGGCAATCACAGCGATGGCTAAGGCGGCCAGGTTCCAAACGCTCTGGTAAATTCGGCCCTGCACCATCCCCGCCTTCTGCCGCTTCCCCAGTTTGGAGACCTGGAAAGCGGCATACAGGTGCAGGAGTCCCCACGCTATATAGAAAGTCGCGCCAAGCTGAGGCATGCGTTTGTCTCTCTCCTTTCCTCGATCAACGAAAACTTCGGATGGGGTTACGTTCACGAGTGAATCCTGGTAGAGGATTCAACCGCGAACTCATCTCAATCGGCTGTCAGCAGCGGCCCCAGGCGGGTTATATGGTATTTCTCATTGAGTGCTGCCAGTTCCTTCTGATCGGGCGGACCGTTGCGCGCTAGCGGTCCGAACTCCTGATAAAACGTGTGCCCGCCGCCCGGTGTATAGAAGACGATGATCTCGCCTGGCTCGTCGGTTACGTTCAGAAAAGCGTGCGGTACTTTCGACGGAAGATAGGCAAAGCCGCCTTCGTCACAATAGAACATCTCATCGCCAATGCGTACTTTGAACCTGCCCTTCAAAACGTGGATCGTCTCCTCCTGCAAGTGGTGGACATGCAAATGAGGCCCTCCGCGCGGTGCGACGCTGACGATAAAATAATCGAACGCGCCGTTTGCATCCTCACCCGTAAGCTTGAAGGTGAGATCCCTCTCAGGACCGGACGTGAGGATCAGCCCTTCATCTTTAGCCAGGACAATGTAACGGCTCGTTGTCATGTGCTCATGTGCTCCTTCCTCTTGCATGTTGTACGATACTCTGATATACTTATATTATAAGGATCCTAACGATATTTGTCAATAGCCTAATAGTAAGGTGCCTAATTATGAATCCAGCTATCCAGATTGCGTCCGATTTCGAAGTGCTGTATCCGGCCTCAAGCGCCAGAGCGACCGAATGTGCCATGAACCTGGTTTTGACCGCTGACCTGTTGGTGAAGCGCATTGCCACTCTGCTCCAGCCATTTCACCTCACACCTGCCTCCGGGCTTGTGCTCGGCATCCTGGCAGACTCTGAGTCGCCCTTACCGCCCAATGAAATCGCTGACCGGCTGATTGTGAGCAGAGCTACTGTTACAGGTTTGCTTGACTCGCTCGAACGCCAGGGATATATACGCAGACTGCCCCACCCATCGGATAGACGGATGATACTGGTAGAAATCACGGAAACAGGGAGGCAGACCACGAACGATTTTCGCCCCATCGTCCATCATCATCAGAAAGAATGGTTTGAGGTTTTGCATGAAACGGAACAGCAACAGCTCATTGTCACTCTCCATCGCTTACAAGAGCGCTTGCAGGAATCCAACTGATCGATCTTACAACTTTCATACACGAATAAGCTGAAATAGTTCCCCTTTTGCGCTTTACATCATACGGATAGATACTGATTGGTTTTGTATTCTATCTTACCAGAATTGGTTCCGTTATCCCGAACTCACGTTAAAATAGGCACACATACGCTCAACCAACTCTTGTGGTGCGATTGCACCAGGTAAGGGGCGCGTGTGATGGGACGGTGAAGTCCTCGTTGATTGTGCTCCCTCATGATGAAGATTCCAGGGTATGTGGCAGGGCAAAGGATGACAGGCTGGACAGATCCAGGAACGCGACGAGGCTTCCAATCTGCTTGCCCACAATATCCAGGACCACCAGGCCAAAGAGCTGATAGACGCTTGCTCCGACCTCCCGCTGGTAGAGCCCGAAAGCCGGGCTGCCGTTGGCACGAGTCGGAAGCAGGCGCCGTTGCCTGCCGGGCGTGAAGATCCTCGTTGCGAGTACTGTGGCGATGGCCTTACGTCCCTGGAACCAGACGGGAAGGGGCGGCATAGTGAACCAGGCGTCCTCTCGCAGCAGCGCCACGAATCCCGGGATGTCCGCTTGCTCCCACAGGACCACGTAGCGATCAAGGAGGTCTTGTATGTGGAGGTGGGGTTCCAGAAGTGAGACCTCGTTTCTGACGTTCCGCTGGCTCAAAGCGCGTCTTGCACGCTGCAAAGTGCTATTGACAGCAGGAACCGAGAGTTGTAACCACTCGGACACTTCGACTGCTGGCCACTCCAGCACCTCGCGCAAGAGCAGAATGGCTCGCTGCATTGGAGTTAAGTGTTGGAGTGCCACCAGGAAAGCCAGGGAGATATGTTCGCGCTGGAGCGCGCGATCTTCAGGATCGCTGTGCTGATCGGCGAGTAGATCATCAGGGAATGGTTCCAGCCAGATCGGCTCCCGTACTCGCGGGGGTGTGGGATGTGCAGGATCGCTCCGTGGTTGTGTTTCTTTTGGTAAGGACCGTCGAGGAACGCGAGTGAGTGTATTCAAGCATAGATTGGTGGCGATGCGGTACAACCAGGCCCGATACGATCCCGGGCTTGTAAGTGTCGCGCGTTTCTCCCATGCTCTCAGAAAGGACTCTTGTACGAGATCTTCGGCATCATGTAGAGAGCCCAGCATCCGATAACAATGCACGAGCAATTCACGCTGATATGCTCCCACCAGGGTTTCAAAAGCCATCTGATCGCCCGCCTGAGCAGCGTGCACCAGCGCAGTTTGGTTTGAAGTCTCCATTGCGATCCCTCTTCCTCAGAAATCCGCTAGAAGGGGCGTCATGGCATTTCTGAGCAGTATAGCCAATTGTTGAATCCGCTCTTGTGAAGTCAACGGCGGTGGAGAGAGCAGCAGTGCCTGACCAGGTTCGCCCATGTGCAATACATTGCGTGCAAACCCTTTTGTCGTCACCCAGGTCAGATAGCGAAAAGAAGCAGACTTGTCTACTTCGAGGTGATGGTGCACATTCTGCGGGAGAAACAACAAAGAACCAGCAATGACACTCATGACCTTCTCTCCACAAGAATAAGTGGCTTCTCCTTCTGCCACATAGATACCTTCATCTTCGTCCCGATGTCGATGCGCATAGATGTGCGTCCCAGCGGGAAGGACATACTCTGTGCGATGAACCGTATGTCCAGCCTGTTCTCCGATTGCCTGGATGATTCTCAGACTGCCAAGATACCAGAGTGCTTCTTGCTCTTCATTCAAAGTGGTACGTGTTACCATTCCTGAAAAACCTCGCTTTCAGAACTTCTACAAGTAACGCTATTATGTTTGCGCAAAAGCGACCTTACTTGGCGGAGAGAGGAGACCCAGGATTGCCTTTCCCCGTCTCAAGATAGGACTTGAGGCTAGCCAGAAAGTTCTCCCACCATGTACGCGTAATTTCATATCGCCTATCAGCCTGGGTGAACCCGTCATGGTTGAAAACCAGCTGTGTCCCGTTGTGGACAGGTGTGAGTTGCCAGGTGACGCTGGTCCCTACCCAATGTCCAGTGGGAGGGCCTTGCCTGGTAATCCAGTATACTTTCTTGTCCTTATCCAGTTCGGCCACCTCGAACTGAATAACTAATGTCCCCTGACTAAAGCGAAGTTCACTGAAAGAGCCCACCTCTGGTGTGGCACTCAGATCGTCGGTCCACCAACAAGCTATTTTGTCTTGTTGAGTCAGAGCATTGAAGACTCTCTCTGGGGGTGCTTCTATGGTGCGTTCTTCGACAATGGATGCCATCGTTGTTCCTTTCTTACATGTAACACAACCACTATACTTAACCTATAGGTTAAGTATAGTGGTGAAGAGGAACTTTGTCAAGGGTGTTGCCTTGCTTCCAAATCTTTTCACTCAGCCTGGAACTTGGGCTTTGGAGTGAGAGCGAGAGCAGTATTAGCGTCAAAAGTCGAGATGATGGGAGGAGAGAACATCTGCGAGCGCATCAAGCAGGGATGGCCAGCCACCTTCAGCCCGCGCACGTCGCTCTGGAGTGTCGAGGTGTTCGTGAGTCAGCACAACTTCCGTTACCTGACCCTGGTCGAGAAAATCCAATGTGACGACGGTTTCCCTACCCTGTATTGCTTCGCCTGACCATGTAAAGACCAGCTTTTCGGGAGGAACGATCTGCAGGTAGGTGCCGAAAATGGAACCGCCGTTCTCTAAATTGAAACGAAATGATCCGCCAACACGCGCTTCGAGGTTGCGGACAGTCATGCTCATCCCTCTCGGCCTCAACCAGTGCTCCAACGCCTCTGGCTCGATCCAGGCGCGGAACACCCTTTGGCGTGAAGCTGTGAATGTTCGTCGCAAAACGAGGGTAGTGCTGTCATTTGGTGCCGGGGGTATCATCCGTGAATTGCTCCTTTTCTGATGTATCCAGCAGGTACGTTTCTAATGAGTCGAATTGTGTTTCCCAGAATTGGCGGTAGTGTTCAAGCCAGTTAGCAGCATCTCTCAGAGGACTGGCAGCCAGACGGAACATGTGCGTTCGTCCGTCCTTCCGGTGCAAGATCAGATCAGCGTTTTTCAGCACACGTAAATGTTTGGAGATCGCCGGCACAGAAATCGAGAAGGGTCGTGCCAGTTCCGTTCCAGATGCCTCACCGCGCGCCAGGCGTTCTAAGATGGCTCGGCGTGTAGGGTCAGCGAGCGCCATAAAGACCGTCGTGAGTTGCTCTGATGAATCGTTAACCATATAGTGAAGTATACGAAGTCCGTGAGGTGGTGTCAAGGGTCTTTTTACTTTCGGAACGATTTTCCGCTTGACAAATCGCAATACTTCCAGTTATATTTGGCATAGAGAAAGTAATTGCAGTGTTGCGCAACATTGCGCGAAATGAAGAGGATAGTTCAAGAAGATGGAACATAAGCACATAGCTACAACATTAAATATGCCTATGTCCATGTTTGTTTGCACTTATCGGATGCTTATTATGGCACCCGATAAGCTGTCGCTGTCCTCCGCATGCACACTGGCAATGTTCACTAAAACAGAAGTGTAATAACTCCAAAGACGTATGAGGGGCGCAGGCGACAGACCTGCGCCCCTTTTTTTGCATTTGACTTTGATTTATAAAGAGGTGAAACATGAATGATGGTTTTAAACAGAATACTGGCAACAAGCCTTACTACATTACAACTGCGATCCCTTATCCGAATGCAGCTCCGCATATTGGCCATGCGCTGGAGGAAGTAGCAGCTGATGTTATAGCTCGCTATCATCGCTTGCAAGGACACGAAACGTTCTTCAGCATGGGAATGGACGAGAACAGTCAACACGTCGTGCAAGCGGCTAGAGACAATAATGTTGATCTCGTCACCTGGATTAACAACATGGACGAGGCTTTTCGGCAGGCCTGGTCAAAACTGGATATATCCTATGATCGCTGGATTCGTACGACTGAGGAACCTCACTTCAGGGCTTCACAGGAAATGATTCGCAGAGCACAGGAGCATGGAGACATTTATAAATCGATCTACTCGGGTTGGTATTGTCCTAACGATAACACGTTTTATCAGGACGAGGACCTGGTTAATGGCAGATGCCCAAATCATCCATCAATCATACCCGAGTGGCTGGAAGAAGAGAACTACTTTTTTGCTCTTTCAAAGTACAGCGATCAACTGCTTAAGCATATTCAAGAGCATGCAGATTTTATTGTACCTGCTGTCCGTAAGTCTGAAGTATTAGGGATGATTCACCAGGGTCTTCGTGATTTTTCAGTGTCCAGACTTGTGGATCCAGCAAGGGAGCCCTGGGGCGTGCCTTTCCCAGGCGATCCAGAGCATGTGATCTATGTCTGGTTCGATGCCCTGACTAACTACCTGTCTACTGTCGGCTTCCCGGATAACCCGACTAGATTTGAACACTACTGGCCAGCTGATGCACATGTAATTGGCATGGATATCACGCGCTTTCATTGTCTCTATTGGCCAGCAATGTTGATGTCCGCGGGGTTGCCATTACCAAAGCAGGTAGCAGTGCATGGTTTTATGACCCTGGAGGGAGCAAAGATCTCAAAAAGCACAGGCAACATCGTTTATCCGATACAACTTGTTGACGAGTTTGGAGTGGACGCAATCCGTTTCTACTTACTACGCAACCTGTCTTTTGCATCTGATAAAGACTTTACACGCGAGGGATTGATACGGCGCTACAACGATGAGTTGTATAAAGACCTCGGCAATCTGTTAAACAGGATTGTCGCAATGGTACATCGCTACCGAGGGGGGATTATTCCAGAACCAGGAACGATTGGTGAACGTGGGGAGGACTTACAAAAGGTAGCGATCGAATCACGCGAGCATGCGGAAAACGATTTGGAAGCATGGGAAATTGGCAATGCATTGCAAAGCATATGGAATTTCGTGCGTCGCACAAATCAGTACCTAGAACAGAGCAAACCATGGTTACTGTCTCGCCAGCCAGAAAAAGAAGAGGAACTCAATACTGTCCTTTTTTCGGCAGTCGAAGCATTACGCTTATTGTCAATATACCTGGCTCCTTTTATTCCAGATGCTACTGATCGTATCAGAAGTCAGTTGGGCCTTGAGCCAGTCAAATCATCGGCATGGGTTCATGGAACTACATGGGGTAGCGTACCCCTGGAGAAAGTAGTGCCTGGGCCGCTGTTGTTTCCACGAATTGAGGGCTCGTAGTTTTGGAAGCGCAGAGAGTAATGCAATTGGCATCATATTAACGTTTGATGTTGGAAGAGCCCCACGCCGCTCCGGGGGCGGCCGCAAGGGCGCGCCCCTACTATATACGGATGGATGTCGTTTAAGGCCTATGTGAAGTAGAAGCACACTTTTGTAGCGTTGCCTGGATAGAGTGCCAGAGTATCTTGACAGTCGTCTACATATCGCGTTCGCTTACCGTCTTCAATAATAAGTCTTCATCGTCTGAGACGCATCACAGAAAGGGAAAAGATAATGAAAGATACTGAGACTCCGTGGTATAAAACATACTTTGGAGAAGACTACCTGCGTCACATTGAACCGACTCTTACGCCTGAGCGGACACAGCGAGAAGTTGATGGTATTGTGAACCTGCTGGCTCTACCAAAGGGGAGTAGCATTCTCGATCTATGTTGTGGTCATGGACGACATTCTATCCCTCTGGCTCAGCACGGTTATAAGGTTACTGGACAAGATTTGAGTGAAGTTTTTCTGCGTGAGGCTGAGAGGGAAGCTCTGGCGAAAGGTGTCCAGGTAAATTGGCTGCATGGTGACATGAGAAACATTCCTTTTGAGAATGAGTTTGATGCTGTAATAAACATTTTCACTGCCTTTGGCTATCTGGAGGATCAAGGTGAGGATCAAAGGGTACTCCAGCAGGTGTGCAAGGCTCTCAAGCAAGGAGGCCTCTTTCTGATAGAGACGTTACATCGAGAGGGGTTGATGCGCCAGTATGCTCCACACATGATCCGTTATTATCCAGAAGGGCTGATTGAATTGGAAGAACGCAGCTTTGATCTGCTCACGAGCCGCAGCGAAGTGACTATCACGATGATATATCCCGATGGTCAACGCACCGAATATAGTCACTCATTGCGCGTCTACACCCTCACAGAATTCGTGCAAATGCTGGCTTTAGCAGGACTACGGGTGAAGGCGTACTTTGGTGCATGGGATCGTAGCGAATTGACAATAGACAGCTTTCGGTTGATTTTGCTGGCTCAAAAAGTTGAGTGAGGTGTGTTAGCGAAGTAGAGTGCCCAAAGAGGAGGGAGCATATGTCGATCATCGAGGTTGAAGCATTAGCGAAGACGTTCAAGACTCGCGAGCGCGCTGCAGGACTATCCGGCAGCTTGCACTCATTTATTGCTCCGCGTTATCGCCAGCGTGAAGCAGTCAAGCCTATCAGTTTTTCGCTTGAACCAGGGGAATTGCTTGCCTTTATTGGAACAAATGGAGCGGGAAAATCTACGACTATCAAGATGCTTGCAGCAATCTTCGTAACATCGTCGCTGGTGAACTGCTTCACCTGCTTTGCGTGAGTGGTATGATCCTGCTCGTCAAGACACACATGAAGCGTATCTGCCTCGTGAAGTCGTGTGAGGACTCGCTCGGCTATCGCTTTTTGCGCATCTGTCATTGATTTCAGAGACCATTCTATATAGTTCTCGTACTCGCTGATGAGTTCGTGAAACTCGTCCGGTGCGAGTTGGACACTGTAAAGATTGTCTTCCAAGAGGGGTTGTTCTCCTTTCTGCTGTGGAAAAACACAACTGCAACTTGTCAAGGTGCTAGATACAAGCATGAGTTTCGCTTCTGAAGTTATCTGGTACACACCAGTGGATTGAGTATTACAAGCGAACAGTAAAATTTCAAAGAAAATGCACATCTGAGGAGCGGCGATAGCCGTCTCCTCACAACTGCGGAGCGAAGCGAAGCTCTGCCACAGGCTAGCAGAGGATGGAGAGAGAGTGAGTGAGGCACGTCCTGGCGGGGCGCGGCGTGAAGCTGTACGACCTTCTAGCTCTGTGGTAGGCTTGGCAGACGAACGAATGACCGAAGGCGGGGGGCTGGCGTCGGAAGTGTCGGTCGTTCGGTCGGCAACAGCCGTGAAACCACAGAGCGGAAAGGTGGAGACAGTAGCCGCAAGGGTGGGGGGTTATCATTCGTGTCAGCGTTCCTTGTTGCTTGCGCAATGGTTAGGCGCGTTTTATACTCTGTACGTGCTACCTCTGCTTTTCGTGAGACCTGAATTTCCATTAACTCCGATAAATGCATCGGCTAAGTGTGGTGCTTCTCCGGTTGAACAAAGTGGTTTCATCTAACCGACGCTTGACGGATTAGAAACAGAACAGCCGCCGGAAGTAGAACTAGGCAACTGTATTATCACGACTGCCGTAAAATTCAGAAAGCTTGTGAGAGGGAATGAGTGGCATTGTACAATACGCGCTGAACCTGATCTGCTGCATCCAGAACAAGAGGGGATATTTGAAGCACATGCGTATCAAGGCAATGCGGATGTGGCAAACAAAGAACATCTTCGTCCTGGGGACAGGGCATTGATGCGGGGAACACTGCAACAACACACCATTACATTAGAAAATGGAGCAACAACGATTGCCAACCATTTCTATGTGACCTCTCTTGAGGTGTTATCCCGCTCCAAACGCACGAGTATCACGGTGT